>Ga0255338_1005631_pt1 | contig 11324 bp, 6 predicted proteins | sample MeOH1_35cm_T4_19_FD_203715 | JGI IMG/M metagenome (GOLD analysis project Ga0255338, IMG submission 203715) | Sandy soil microbial communities from University of British Columbia, Vancouver, Canada - MeOH1_35cm_T4_195 | ecosystem: Engineered > Artificial ecosystem > Sand microcosm > Unclassified ... | reverse complement strand
TTCCGGTGTCACCGGCGGCACGACCGTTCTGTCTGATGAGATCCGGGTCCGCGTCACTGCGGAGCCCGGCGAGTCTTTCATTGATCAAATCATCGAACTCGTTGAAGGAGCCCGGCGACAGAAGACGCCGAACGAAATTGCGCTTTCAATCCTTCTCAGCGCGTTGACGCTGATCTTCCTCGTCGTCGTCGTGACGCTGAAGCCTGTCGGTCTGTACTTCGGGGTCGACTTCTCCGTAACCGTTCTGGTCGCGCTGCTCGTATGCCTGGCGCCAACCACGATTGGCGGCCTGCTCAACGCAATCGGCATTGCAGGCATCGAGCGGATGGTGCAGAAGAATGTGCTGGCGATGAGCGGCAAGGCGGTCGAAACCGCGGGCGACATCGATGTCGTGCTGCTCGACAAAACCGGTACGATCACGGTCGGCGACCGCCGCGCGACCGAGTTTGTACCGGCACCCGGCGTGAATGCACAGGAGCTTGCCGACGCCGCTCACCTATCCAGCCTGGCCGACAACACTCCGGAGGGCCGCAGCATCGTCGAACTCGCCGAAACGAAGTATGGCGTTCCGCACCGTGATGTCGGCGATGTCCCGCACGCCGAGTTCGTGCCATTCACGGCGACGACTCGCATGAGCGGCATCAACATCGACGGCCGGCAGATCCGGAAGGGGTCCGCCGACAGCGTGCTCGAGTTCCTCGAGCCGGCAGACGCCCGTTTTCCGGATTCGCTTCGGAAAGAGATCGACCGCATCAGCCGCGCGGGCGGCACCGCACTCATCGTGGCCGATCAGGCGCGTCCCCTCGGAGTCGTACAACTCAAGGACGTCGTGAAATCAGGACTGCAGGATCGCTTCCGTCGTTTTCGCGCGACCGGCATCAGAACCGTCATGCTCACCGGCGATAACAAGCTCACGGCCGATGCAATCGCACGTGAGGCCGGCATTGATGACGTGCGCGCCCGCGCGCGGCCGGAAGACAAGCTGGCGCTCATCCGGAAGGAGCAGGCCGTCGGCCACCTGGTTGCAATGGCGGGAGACGGCACCAACGATGCGCCCGCGCTTGCCCAGGCGGACGTTGGCGTGGCCATGAACACCGGCACGCAGGCGGCCAGGGAGGCCGGCAACATGGTTGACCTCGACAGCGATCCGACCAAGCTGCTCGATGTCGTCGAAGTAGGTAAGGAACTGCTCATGACCCGCGGCGCTCTGACCACCTTCAGCATCGCCAATGATGTGGGCAAGTACTTCGCGATCATACCCGCCATGCTGCTGGCGCACTTCCCACAGGTCGAACCGCTCAACATCATGCGTCTCGAGACGCCCGAACGAGCGATTCTCAGCGCCGTCATCTTCAACGCGCTGATCATTGTCGCGCTGATTCCACTGGCACTCAATGGCGTGAAGTTTCGCCCGCTCGGCGCTGCGGCGCTGCTTCGGCGCAATCTGCTGATATTCGGGGTCGGTGGCATCGCGGCCTCGTTTGTCGGAATCAAGCTCATCGATGTCGTCCTGGGCGTGATCCTGAAGTTGATGGGTTCTCGATGAACCCGCTGTTGTCTCGGCTCCGCACGGCCACCGTACTGGCGGCTTCCTTCTTCGTACTCGCCGGCGGGGTGTTCCCACTCGTGCTCTGGGCGCTTTCGCAGATCGCGTTCCCACGCCAGGCAAACGGATCTCTCATACACGCTGACCAGGTCATCCTCGGATCGCGCCTGATCGGGCAGGCATTTACCGACCAGCGGTATTTCCAGCCGCGTCCGTCTGCCGCCGGCAGCGGGTACGATGCGGCCGCATCCGGTGCGAGCAATTTCGGCCCCGCCAATCCCAGACTGCTCGACGATGTACAGCGTCTGGCCGCTGCCTATCGCGCCGTCAACGGACTCGCCGAAGGTGCCGCGGTCCCCATCGATGCGGTGACACGCTCGGGCAGCGGTCTGGATCCGCACATCAGTGTCGGTAATGCACAACTCCAGATCGCGCGCGTGGCCCGTGCCCGCGGATTGGACACGACGGTGGTGCGGGCACTCGTGCGCATACACACGAAAGGACCCGCGCTCGGCGTCCTGGGCGATCGCGGTGTGAATGTACTGCTCCTGAATATCGCTCTCGACAGCATCCGATGATCGTACACAGCCTGCTCCAGTACGGTCTGTTCATCGTCATTGTAGTGGCGCTCGTGAAACCCGTCGGCACATACCTGCAGCGCGTCTTCGAGGGCCAACACACGTGGCTGGATCCCGTCGTCGGCCCCCTCGAACGTGCGTTGTACCGAGCGGCGGGTGTGCAGCCGTCGCATGAGATGTCCGCGCGGGAGTATGCGCTTTCCCTGGTATGCTTCACGTTTCTGAACGCAGTCCTGCTGTACGCGATCCTGCGTCTGCAGAATGTCCTGCCGGCTGGCCCCGATCAACGGTTCCTCACCACGCCGATGCGGCCGGACCTCGCGCTCAACACGGCCATCAGCTTTTCGACCGCTACTTCCTGGCAGGCGTACGCCGGCGAGACCACCCTGAAGTACGCGGCGCAGGTACTCGGCCTCGTGACGCAGAACATCGTCGCCGGCGCATCCGGTCTGGCCGTCGGGATCGCCTTCATACGAGGCTTCGCGCGCCGGGAGAGTGCAACCATCGGCAACTTCTGGGTCGACCTGACTCGCGCAGTTCTTCGTGTACTGCTGCCGATTGCACTTGCAGGCAGTCTGCTGCTCGTGTGGCAGGGCGTGCCCATGAACTTCTCGCCATACGTGCACGCCGTGACGCTCGAGCGTCACACACAAACCATCGCACAGGGGCCCGTCGCCGCGCTCGTGTTCGTCGAGAACCTCGGCACGAACGGCGGCGGCTTCTTTGGCGTCAACGGCGCGCATCCGTACCAGAATCCGAACGGCTTCACAAACCTGCTGGAAATGCTCGCGATCGTCGTCATCCCGGCGGCGCTGACACACACCTTCGGACGCATGGTCAGACAGCGTCGTGCAGGCTGGGTCCTGTTCGCCGTGATGCTTTCGCTCTTCGTTGTTGGCCTGCTCATCTGCGATCTCGCGGAGCGCGGCGGAAACCCTGCACTACGCTCGATGGGCGTCAGCGGCGGCAATATGGAGGGCAAGGAGGTTCGCTTCGGCATCGGCGGCTCCGTCCTCACAGCCGTCGTAACATCGAATGGAGCAACCGGCGCCTACAACTCGATGCACGACAGCTACACGCCCATTGGCGTGCTCGTACCGCTTTCGAACATGGCGCTTGGCGAGATTGTTTTCGGCGGACTCGGAACCGGCTTGTTCAGCCTTGTAATCATCGCGCTCGTTGGGCTCTTTCTCGCCGGACTGATGGTAGGCCGAATACCGGAGTACCTGGGCAAAAAGATCGGCCCCGGTGAAATCAAACTGGCGATGATCTTCACGCTGGCCTTTCCACTCGTGATCCTTTTGCTCACCGCGCTCGCCGTTCGCGCGCCTGCCGGTCTCGAAGGGCTCACGACAAACTCCGGTGCGCACGGATTCACCGAAATTTTGTTCGCGTTCACGTCGGCCGCGGCGAACAATGGCCAGAGCATGGCCGGCCTGAAATCGAACGCGCCGTTCTACAACGTGACCACCGCGTGGGCGATGATCGTGGGGCGCTTTTTTCTCATGATCCCCGCACTGGCGCTCGCCGGTCGCTTCGCCGCGCAACGTCGGCGCCCTCCGTCGGCCGGCACAGTGCCGGCTGATGGATTGACATTCGCTGCGCTGACCATCGGCGCTGCTATCCTGATCGGCGCTCTCTGCTTCCTTCCGTTTCTCACGCTCGGGCCGATTCTCGAGTACCTGTCTCTTCGCTGAACGCCAACGCCGCCCATTTACATCGCCCGCCCGCATTGGCGATCTTGAAACCCGATGCTGACAGCTCTTTTTGTCTACCTCGCTCTCCAGCTCGGGATCGGCGCGTATCTATCCCGCCGGATCCGTTCGGAAGGCGATTACCTCCTCGCCGGTCGCAGCCTCGGTTACGGGCTGCTGACGTTCTCGATTTTCGCGACGTGGTTCGGCGCCGAGACCATCATCGGCTCCGCCGGTATTGTCTACAACGAGGGCGTCTCCGTCGCGTCGGCCGAACCGTTCGGCTACGGGCTGTGCCTCGTACTGATGGGGCTCATCTTTGCCGTGCCCCTCTGGCGGCGGAAGCTGACGACTCTCGCCGACCTGTTTCAGCAGCGTTTCTCACCTCGAGTCGAACGCGTCGCGGCGCTGATCCTGATTCCAAGCTCGATCCTCTGGGCAGCCGCGCAGATCCGCGCCTTCGGCCAGGTGGTCTCGATCGCATCCGGCACCCTGGACGTGAACGTCGGCATCACGATCGCTGCCGGCTTCGTGGTTTTGTACACGGCCTTCGGCGGTCTGCTTGCCGACGCGATCACGGACGTGATCCAGAGTGTCATCCTGATCCTCGGCATTTTCGTGGTCGCGTTCGCAGCGATTACGCAGGCCGGCGGTGTTTCAGCGATCGCGAGCGCACTCGGCGATCCGACGCGCGTGCATTTGCTGCCGCCGGATGCATCCTGGCTGCACGTCGTCGAGGCGTGGGCGATTCCGATCTGCGGATCGGTCATTGCGACGGAACTCGTCGGCCGCGTGATTGCTGCGCGCTCGCCCACGATCGCGCGGCGCTCGTCGATGTTTGGCGGCGCCTTGTACATCGTCGTCGGACTCGTGCCGGTTCTCCTTGGCCTCATCGGCGCCCGGCTCGTGCCGAACCTCGCAGATCCGGAGCAGCTGCTTCCGGTTCTCGCACAGCAGCACCTGCCGGTTGCGTTGCAAGCCGTGTTTCTCGGCGGACTCGTCTCGGCGATTCTGTCCACCGTGGACAGCACGCTACTCGTTTCGTCCGGATTGCTGTCACACAACCTGCTCGTGCCGGCACTCCGCGTCACCAACGAACGCACCAAGGTTCGCCTCGCCCGCGGCGGCGTGCTCGTTTTTGGTGTGATGGCGTACGTGCTCGCGATCCACGCGACCGGCGTCTTCGCACTCGTCGAACAGGCGTCGGCGTTTGGCAGCGCAGGCGCACTCGTGCCTGTTTGCTTCGGATTGTTTACGAACTTTGGTGGAGCGCGTGCCGCGATGGCGACACTGGTGGCCGGAGTTGGCAGCTACATCGGTGCGGTGGTGATTGGTGCGGAGACACCCTTCCTGGTTTCACTCGCAAGCGCAGTCGGCGCGTACGTTCTCGTCGGACTGACGGAACGACGCGCCGATCTGCCGGAGCCTACTCCGTTCGAAGCGCTTCCAGCGGACTGAGCATCGCTGCCCGCCGCGCAGGCAGGTAACTGGCCGCGACGCTGACGGCCGCCAACATCACGAGCACCGCGCCAAACACGAGCGGATCGCGCGCCGACACTTCGAACAGAATGCTTTCCATCAGGCGGGTCAGCGCCAATGCGCCGGCGAGTCCGATCACCAGCCCGATGCCCACCACAATCAGGCCCTGCCGAACGACCAGCCCCATGACGCGCCCGGGCGCGGCACCGAGTGCGATCCGTACGCCGATCTCGCGTGTACGCTGCGCGACCACGTACGTGATCACACCATAAAGCCCGATCGCGCCAAGCAGCAACGCCACCGCTGCCGCGATGCCAAGCACGACCATGGTGAACGACGTGTCTGCCATCGACTCGGCAATCACTTCATCCATCATCCGTGCGGTCGTAATCGGCGCTTCGGGCGCGACGCGCTCGATAATGGCCCGGATCGACGGCAGCACCGAATTCATTGCCAGGTCGGTTCGCACGGCCAGGCTCATGATTTCGATCGAAGTGGTTGGCTGCGTGGTCGACAGCGGCAGGTATACCATCGGTGTGACTTCTTCATCGATGCCGAAGGTTCGCACATCACCAACGACGCCAGCGATCGTGAGCCAGGTCTCACCATCCAGTTGAATCCGCTGCCCGAGCACTGTGCCGTCCGCCAGGTGTCGCTTCACGAACGTCTGGTTGACCCACGCGCTGTTGGTCTGCGTTTCGCTGTCGCGCGGCTCCATGGCACGCCCGCTGATCAGCGGGACGCGCAGCGCCTTCAACGTGCCGTGTGAAGCGACCGTCCACATCGACGTCGGCGGAATTGCGTTATCGGAAACCGGACGACCTTCGATCGCAAATGAGCCACCATTCAATCCAGTGGCCGCGATCGGCATGGCGTTGATTACGCCGACTCCTTCGACACCGGGCAACGCAGCGACTTCTCTCACGATTTCGCGGTATGCGGCCGCGGTGCGCGCGCGATCGGGACTCGCGCCCAGACTCACGCCGATCGACATGAGGTTGTTCGACTGGAAGCCCGGATCGACCGCACGCAGTCGCTCGAAACTGCGGAGCATCAGGCCCGACCCGACGAGCAGCACCAGCGCAAGCGCAACCTGCGCCGTAATGAGCGCGTGCCGGAGCGTATGGCGTTCGCGCGAGCCGGTATCGCCGCGGCTCTCGCGCAGCGCGGCGCCCATCGTCGGACGTACGTACCGCACCAGCGCGACCAACCCGAAGAACACGCCGATCAACAGACTGACCGCAATCGCGAAGGCCATCGTCCGTGCACCCACGGCGACTTCATGCAACCGCGGCAGCTGCTCCGGCCCTCTCGCGACCAGCGCTTCCACCGCGAGCGACGCGACAGCAGTGCCGACTGCGCCACCCGCGAGGCCCAGCAGCAGACTTTCCGCCAGGAACAGCCACGCCAGACGACCGCGCCCCGCGCCGATCGCCGCGCGCACCGCGATTTCGCGATGCCGGCCTTCGGCCCGGACGAGGAACAGGTTCGCGACATTCGCACACGCAATGAGCAGCACGAAACCAACCGTGCCGAACACGATCCACAGCGCCGTTCGTACATCTTCGACCTGCGAATCGTGCAGACGCTCGACCGTCGCGCTCCACTGCGCCCGCTCGAGGAACGCCGGCGTGAGGTCATCATCGAACTCGCCGAAACGCTTCTGCAGCGCGTTCAGCTCGCGATGCGCCGCATCGACCGTGACGCCTGGCTTCAGTCGCGCGAGACCGGAAATTCCGAAGCGGCCGAACGGCCCTGCGGGATCGACTTCGCGCGCGACGAACACTTCCGTTTCGCGACCCGGGAAACGGAAACCGTCCGGCATTACACCGACGATTTCAACCGGCTGACCGTTCAGCACGATGCGTTTGCCGATGACATCGGGGTCGCGCGCAAAACGCGCCTGCCAACCCTGCTCTGTCAGGATCGCCCTTGTCGGCGGACCCGTCGTCACCGCATCCTCCGCCACAAACCGGCGTCCGAGGCGCGGCTCCGTCCGTAGCACGTCGAAGATGTTCGGCGATACCTCCGCAACCATAATGCGCGCCGGCCGCTCCAGACCCGTCAGGTTGCTTTCCGTAGTCTGCACTCGCGCTAACGCACCGAAGCTGCGCGCGTGCTCACGGTAGAATCGCAACGTCCCTTCGGAGTTCTGCAGCTCCGGCAGATTCAGTCCCGGTGCATGATGCGCGATTACCGCGATCTCGTCCGATTCCGGATACGGCAGCGGCTGTATCAGCACCGCGTCAACAACCGCGAAAATCGCGACGTTCGCTCCGATCCCCAGCCCCAGCGTCAACACCGCCGCAATCGCAAAACCGGGTCTGCGGGCCAGCGACCTCGCCGCCTGCTGCAGTTCAATCATCCAACGCATCATCGCCTCTCCAGGCTGCGCACGCCGACCTCGGATCGGCTGGCCCAGCATCGTTCCGTTCATTGCACCATCGCGGCCCCGCTCGCGCACTGCCGATAGCATCACATCGCGCACACCGTGCAGGGTCGGCGCAATCACGCCGCTCGCGCCGCGGCGCATGTGCGCTCGCAACACGATCTCGCGAAAATCAAACTCCAGATCGCGACCGTACCGGGCGCGGAATCCCTGCGGCAGGAACCGCAGCGCCGCGCCGTACAAACGCACGGCCGCCCGAACCGGCTTCGGGTCCATCCGTCGCTCAAGTCTCGGCAACGACCTGCGCCAGCCGCGCAGCCTCGACCAGCTTCGCCAATCGCCGCACTTCCGCCTGTAAAACTTCCCGACCAAACCCCGTCAGGTCGTAGTAGCGGCGGCGCGGGTCATCATCCGGCGCTGGCTCACCCGCGACTTCCGCGATCAGCCCCTCCGCGACCATGTCCCGGATCGAGCCGTACAGGGTCGCCGGCCACAGCCGCACCCGACCCTCCGACCGCTCCTCCACCGACGCCCGGATGGCGTAGCCGTGCCGGCTCCCCTCTGCCAGCGCCAGCAGGATGTGCAGCCACGCCGCCTTCAGCGGCAGGTACTCCGAGAGGTCTCTGTTAGGCATGCGATGGTACCGATATGGGTTGCGATATATATGAACCGATACCTAATCGGGGTGCGTCAGGCAAGGAAAACGGATTGAACGGCCGTGTACGTGGACGTTTACGGGTACGTGTACGGGACTAGTTCTCACCATCCGACCGGGAGCGGTGAGCGGTGAGCGATGGCGATGGCGGTGGCGGAAAGGCAGCCCGTCAAGCGCTACAGCCTCAGCCGGACCACCGTTTCCACCCCCAGCTCATCGCGGGCGATGCCCCAGGCGGTGCCGTTCCGGATCTCTCCGTCGGTGAGGCGAAGATTGGCCGGCCACTGGACGGTTCGTTCGAGGGTGCCATCGGTCGCGTAGACGTGTGCGGTTCGAAGTGCGCCGTCGGCGACGGAAAGTTCGACCCAGAGGCGGCCGTCGCGGTCGAAGAAGAGGGAGCGGAGCGGTTGTTTGCGCGGCGGAACATCGAAACCGAGCTCGTTGACGCGGATACCGAGGTGCTTCGCGTTCTGGGCCAGGCTGCTGTCCGCGCTCGCCTTCTCGCCTGCTGAGAGCGACGGCCCTTCGGCGATGCCCTGCGTGAGGTGGCGGACAAGGTTGCCCTGCCCATCGCGCCAGTCGATCGCGTAGCGCGACGAAAGCGCATGCGCGAAACCTTCCTTCGGACTGTGCGCGATCAGCTCGGTCGGGCCGTGTGGCTGATAGCTGTAGTAGGTCGCAACCCCGCCGGGTATCTGCCGAGCCACTTTCCTGATTGCTGTGCTGTCCTCGGGCGGACTGTGCAGCCGCACGTTGCGAGTCACACGACTCGCACTGTCCAGGTGTAAGCGGTACACGCCACGCTCCCCGGTTGCGGAGTCCGGCTTCGTTCCGATGTCGATAACGTTGCCTGCTTCATCGAACGTCACCGGCGCGTGGCGATTCAAGTCGTTGTGCGCCATGCGAACTCGCCTGAGGAAGTACGCGCTGTCGCCCTCCAGCTGGAATACGTCATAGGCCATGTCGCCGTCACGTACCCACAAACGCTCGTGTGTATCCACCGCGAGGCAGCAGGGGTGGTTGAATTCGCCGGGTCCACTGCCCTGCCGCCCGATGGTGAAACGATGCGCGCCGTCCTGCGCGAAGATATGCACGACGTGATAGCGTCCATCGGCGACAAGTACATCGCCGTTCGCGCGTGAAGCCAGGCCGCTCACCGAACCGAAGCCGTCTGTGTCGGCGCCACCGGGCCCGGTGATCGTCACGTCTGCGACCAGCGTGTCGACGGCTGCGTCGGCAGCTTTGTTATGCGCGTCGCTGCTGCTGCAGGCAGCCAACGCAAACAACAAAAGCGGCGCTGCTTCGATCATTTTCATAGGGCGTTCTGAGAAATGATTGGAAATTGTGCTGCCCCTTGGGAAACTCGCGAATCTCTCTCACCTCCACTCATCGAGCGGCCGAATCATGACGGCAATTTCCCAATGGTGGCAGACGATTCGTGTCGTTGTGCATTTGACCGTGCCGGGAGTGGTCAATTGTGCAGTGACTGCAGCGCACTTGCAATGGTCGGCGATTTTACCGCGCCCAGCGCGGTCAATTGCACAAGCGCGACACGCTCCGGCGGCGGCTGACATATCCGCGTGGGTTGAACGCGCGCTTTGGGAACTCCCCACTCCCTCATCCCAGATCCCACGTCGGCCAGTGGATGCCGCAGTGCCGAGTCCACCGTAACGGCCAGTGACCGCCAGACCGCCGGGACCACCGCATCGGCCAGGAATTGCCGCTCCGCCAACGCAACCTTTGACGCCTACCAGAACCGGAGCTACCGTTAAGCCAACAAGCCGCCAGGGGTACTCCGCGACGGAGTTGAGACAGTCCCTTGGAACCTGATCCGGTTCAGACCGGCGTAGGGAGCGCGGTGTGCTTCAGGGACGACTACGTCCCGGTCGACCCGCGCCGTCCGATTTCGGACGGCGTTTCGTTTTCCTCCGCTACTGTACCCGATCGTCCACGTTCATCACGGACGACGACCATGCCGAACCCGAACACGACTCCGCTGCCTCGTTTCGAGGAGTGTTACCCGAACTCGAAGAAGGTTTACATCGAAGGCCGCGATGGCATCCGTGTGCCGATGCGCGAGATCTCGCTGAGCGGTGGTGAGCCGCCGCTGCGCGTGTATGACACGAGCGGGCCGCAGGACATCGATGTGAACATCGGTCTGCCGAAGCGTCGCCTCGAGTGGGTGCTCGCCCGCGGCGATGTCGAAGCCGCACCCGCGCGCAACGCCGCCGCTTCGTCGCTGATTCCGCCGGGCCTGATGAACGAACCACTGCGCGCGAAGCCGGGCCACCGCGTCACGCAAATGCACTACGCACGTCGTGGCGAGGTCACCCCGGAGATGGAGTACATCGCGCTGCGCGAGGGCATGAGCCCGGAGTTCGTGCGTGCGGAAGTCGCACGCGGACGCGCGATCATTCCCGCCAACATCAACCACCCCGAGATCGAGCCGATGATCATCGGCCGCAACTTCAAGGTGAAGATCAACGCGAACATCGGGAACTCGGCCGTCACCTCATCGATCCAGGAGGAAGTCGACAAGGTGCGCTGGGCAACCATGTGGGGCGCCGATACCGCGATGGATCTCTCGACCGGCAGGAACATCCATGAAACGCGCCAGTGGGTGATCCGCAACTCGCCGGTCCCGATCGGCACGGTGCCGCTGTACCAGGCGCTCGAAAGGGTCGGCGGAATTCCGGAAGAACTGACGTGGGAGATCTATCGCGACACGCTGATCGAGCAGGCCGAACAGGGTGTCGACTACTTCACCGTACACGCCGGCGTGTTGCTGCGTTACGTACCGCTCACCGCGAATCGCGTAACCGGCATCGTCTCGCGGGGCGGCTCCATCATCGCCAAATGGTGCCTCGCCCATCACAAGGAGAGCTTCCTTTACACGCACTTCCGCGAGATCTGCGAGATCATGGCCGCGTACGACGTGTCGTTCTCGCTCGGCGATGGTCTGCGCCCCGGCTCGATCGCCGAT
>Ga0255338_1005630_pt1 | contig 11326 bp, 11 predicted proteins | sample MeOH1_35cm_T4_19_FD_203715 | JGI IMG/M metagenome (GOLD analysis project Ga0255338, IMG submission 203715) | Sandy soil microbial communities from University of British Columbia, Vancouver, Canada - MeOH1_35cm_T4_195 | ecosystem: Engineered > Artificial ecosystem > Sand microcosm > Unclassified ... | reverse complement strand
ATTGTTCTGTCTCTTTCTGTGGGGTTGAAGATCAGGAATTGTCGATTGTAGGGGACTTGCCATACCCGCGCAAACGCGGCAAACAAAGCCCCTTCGATCATATTAGTTTGATCGATATGCGAGCGCTGTCGGCGGCCCGCCGACGCGCCGCCACGCCTACAGCTCGGCCAGCCGGGGCTGCACGCTGGCGATGCCGGCGTCGGCCACGCCTTCGGCCAGATGGATTTCGATCCTCGAGCCCGCATGCAACTCGGCCGGCGAGCGCAAGGCGCGGCCGCGCTGGTCCAGCAGCACGGCGTAGCCCCGCTCCAGGGTGCGTTGCGGCGCCAGCAGTTCCAGCGAGCCGGCGGCGCGCTGCCAGCGCTGGACGGCGCGCTCGTGCTGGCGCTGCGTGGCGTCGCGCAGCCGCAGGGCGGCCCGGCGCAGTTCGGCCTGGGCCAGCGCAAGGTCGGGACGCCCGGCCGCCCAGCGCATGGCGAGCACCTGCTGCCGGTGCCGCTGGGCCGCCACCGTATCGCGCAGCGCGGAACGCAGGTGACGCATCAGGTTGTCGACCTGCAGGCGGCGCTCCTGCAACTGGGCCTGCGGGCTGCGCAGCCGGCGGGCCAGCCAGTCCAGGTTCTGCGCGCGCCGGTCGAGCTGGCGCTGCATGCCCTGGGCCAGCGCATCGCGCGCGCGGTTGGCCTGCGTCAGCATGTGGGCGCGGTCCGGGCTGACCAGCTCGGCTGCACCGGTAGGCGTCGGTGCGCGCACGTCGGCGACGAAATCTGCAATGGTGAAGTCGGTTTCATGGCCAACCCCGGAAACCACGGGCACGGCGCAGCGGGCAATCGCCTGCGCCACGCTTTCCTCGTTGAACGACCAGAGGTCCTCGATGCTGCCGCCGCCACGGCACAGGATCAGCACGTCGCACTCGTCGCGCTCGCTGGCGGTATCGATCATCGCGGCGATCCTGGCCGCCGCGCCGGCACCTTGGACCGGCACAGGGTAAACCACGACCGGCACATGCGGCGCCCGCCGGCGCAGCGTGCTGAGCACATCGCGCAACGCGGCGGCCTGCAGCGAGGTGATCACGCCGATGGTGCGCGGATGGGCGGGCACGGGCCGCTTGCGCTCGGGCGCGAAGAGCCCGGCCTGGGACAGCTTTTCCTTCAACCGCAGGAATGCCTCATAGAGATTGCCGAGACCCGCGCGGCGCATGGCCTCCACGCCGAGCTGTAATTCGCCGCGTGCCTCGTACATGGACACCAGCGCCCTGACCTCGACCGCCTCGCCCTCGCGCGGCATGAAGCCGACATGCTGGTTGCGGCCGCGGAACATCACGCAGCGGATCTGGGCGCGCGCATCCTTGAGCGAGAAGTACCAGTGGCCGCTCGCGGCGCGTGTGAAGTTGGAGATTTCGCCCCGGACCCATGTAAGTGGAAAGTTGCGTTCCAGCACCTGGGCGATAGCGTGGTTGAGCTCCCCGACAGGGATCGCTTCGCGCGCGCCGGGAGGCGCCATAGGCTGCGGTTCACGCGAAAAGTTCAGCGGTTCTGACATGGCGCACGGCCGGGCAAGCGGCGTGGAATGGACATGTCCACAGCATAACCTGTCTGTCAAGCCTCCCTGCATTCGCGATGCAACCACCCCGCCAGACCGTGCGACTTGACACAAGCCTTTGATTCTTATGCCCTTTCCGCCGTCTTATTTTTTAGGCAATGTAAGCAAACCCCTTATGCGTCAACGACTTACCGGCAGCACCCCCGGCTTGTTCACAAAGTTATCCACATTTTTTCTGGACAACCTTGCTGGAAGAGTCCCGCTTGTGGATAACCCACTGAAAGTCACTGACACAGTGTCGCCGATTGGCCAGGCGCGCCTTTTGCGGCGCTTTTTCGAGGCGCCAAGTCCCGACACCCCGGAAGTCGGCCGGGCTGCCGACATGGCCCCGTTAAACAAGCTCTGCCCATTTTTTAATCAACAACAATGAAGTGTTTTCCAATCAATGGGTTACAGCGCTTCTCAGATAGTTTTCCACAACCCGTCCACAAGACTGTCCCGGATGAATGTGGAAAGGGGGAGACTTGGCCGGATTTTTCCCTTTTCGGAGGCAGACAGCGCTCTGGCGGCCCCATCTGGCGCGCTCTGCACATTATTTAAGCACCCCCTCCACCCCTCTTTTAAATCAATGAGTTAGGTGTCCTTTCAGGCTTCTGTCCACAACCGGTCCACAGCACTGTCCTGTTTTAATGTGGATAGCCGGCGCCTGAGCGTTGGCCGTTTCCCGGCCGGTCGGAGGATGTCTTCGCCATTCGCCGGCTGCCCATTTTTTAAGCGATATATAATTTTTCCTTTCGAATCAGTAGCTTGACCTCTTTGTCAGCCCACTGTCCACAATTCATCCACAGCGCTGTCCCTGTTCCATGTGGACATCCCGCCAGTCGACGCCCCGGGCACCACGGCGCGCGATGCGCTTCCGATACAACACGGTGCTGCGTCTTGCCGCGCCCGGTGCAGCGGGTTAGAGTGGCGCCTGATTTTTTCGAACACAGCCAGCACGCGAACGGCCGCGGCGGCTGGCATGAGAGACAAGCTGTCGAATCGGGGTCCCACGTGTTTTCTATCATTCAAGCGGCCGGCTGGCCGATCTGGCCCTTGTTGCTGGCTTCGGTCATCGCTCTCGCGCTGATCGTCGAACGTTTCCTGAGCCTCAAGCGCAGCAAGGTGCTGCCGCCCAAGCTGTACGACGAAGCCCTGTCGGTGGCACAGCAACGCCGTGCCACGCCGGAGGTGGTCAATACGCTGGAACAGAATTCTCCGCTGGGCCGCGTGCTGGCCGCAGGCCTGCGCCATGTGGTGCTGCAGCCGCATACCTCCCGCGATGCCGCCAAGGAAGTGGTGGAAGAGGCTGGCCGCGCGGTGGCGCACGAGCTGGAGCGCTACCTGAACGCCCTCGGCACCATCGCCTCGGTGGCGCCGCTAATGGGCCTGCTGGGCACCGTGATCGGCATGATCGAGATCTTCGGCAGCCAGGGCGGGTCTGGCGCCAGCCCCGAGCAACTGGCCCACGGCATCTCGGTGGCACTCTATAACACCGCATTCGGCCTGATCATCGCGATCCCGGCATTGATCTTCTGGCGCTACTTCCGCCGCCGCGTGGACGATTACGTGGCGGAACTGGAGTTCCGCGCCACCGCCTTCCTGGACGCCATCCTGCCGCAGCGCCGCGCCTGACCCGCCATGCAATTCCGATCCCGCCAGCGGCGCGAAGAACCGGAGATCAACCTCATCCCGTTGATCGACGTCCTGCTCGTGATCCTGATCTTCCTGATGATCACGACCACATACTCGCGCTATACCGAGTTGCAGATCCAGTTGCCGACCGCCGACGCCGAAAAGGCGCAACAGCGCCCCGGCGAGATTGTGGTGTCCGTGTCGGCCAAGGGTGTCTATTCGATCAACAAGCAGGTCATGGACCAGCAGGACGTGACCAGCCTGGCCCAGCGCCTGCGCGAGGTTGCCGGCCCGGCCGACGGCCAGCCGCCGGTGCTGATCGTCAATGCCGATGCGCAGGCCACGCACCAGTCCGTGATCAATGTCATGGAAGCCGCCCGCCTGGCCGGACTGCCCCGCCTGACCTTCGCCACGCAAAGCTCGCAGGCGCGCTGACCGGCCAGACACCCAATACCCGATTCCCGCAAGCCGCGGCTTGCGGGGGGCGCCGCAAGGTGCCCATAATGGCTAGGTAGCATGCCGGTGATGCCGGTGCTGCCCGCCCGGGGCGCCGGTTCGCCGCGCCCTCGCTTCCCGCCCTTCACAACGCAACACTACCGCCCTGCCCAGCCAACCACGCCCATGTCCGCTCCCCGCCACGCCCTTGCCGACTTCGTGACCGCCCAATGGCAGCGCCGCGGCTGGTTCGCCTGGCTGATGCTGCCGCTGTCGTGGCTGTTCGGCCTGATCAGCGGCTGGCGGCGGCTGGCATATCGGCGCGGCTGGTACTGTTCGACGCGGCTGCCGATGCCGGTGATCGTTGTGGGCAACGTGACGGTGGGCGGTACCGGGAAGACGCCGGCGGTCATCGCGCTGGCGCATGCGCTGGCCGAAGCCGGCCTGCGTCCGGGCGTGGTTTCCCGTGGCTACGGCGTCACGCTCAAGCACCCGCGCCGGGTCAAGCCAACCTCGCAGGCCAAGGACGTGGGCGATGAGCCGCTGCTGATCGCCCGCGCCACCGACGTGCCGGTCTGGGTCTTCCCCGACCGCGCGCTGTGCGCGCAGACCATGCTGGTGTCGCATCCCGGCATCAACGTGCTGCTGCTCGACGATGGCCTGCAGCACTACAAGCTGCAACGCGATTTCGAGATCGTGATGTTCGATACGCGCATGGGCGGCAACGGCCTGCTGCTGCCGGCGGGCCCGCTGCGCGAATCGCTCTCGCGCCGGCGCGACGCCACCCTGATCAATGACCCCGACTTCCGCGCCAGCCCGGACAAGCCGGATGTCTATGGCATGCGCCTGGTGCTCGACGACGCCTGGCAACTGGCCGATCCGGCCATGGCCAGGCCCTTGTCCGCGTTTGCCGGGCAGCGTGTGCTGGCCGCCGCCGGCATCGGCAACCCCGAACGCTTCTTCGCCAGCCTGCGGGCCGCCGGCCTGGCACCCGACACCATGCCGCTGCCGGACCACTACGACTTCGCCGAAGACCCCTTTGCCGGCGATCCCGTCGCGCGCGCAGCCGACGCCATCCTGATCACCGAGAAGGATGCCGTAAAATGCGAGCGCCTCAGTGACCCGCTCGACCCGCGGATCTGGGTCGTCCCCACCACGCCCGTGATCGACGCGGGCCTGATCGACAAAATTCGCCGCGCCGTCGCCGCGCACGCCCAGGCCGCGCCCGCCGCGCAGGGTGCCGCGATCGCCGCCGGCCACACCAAGGAAACGCAAGATGGACAACCGGCTGCTTGAAATCCTGGTCTGCCCGCTGTGCAAGAGCAAGCTGGAATACGACCGTGCCGCCCAGGAACTGATCTGCCAGGTCGATAAACTGGCCTATCCGATCCGCGATGGCATTCCCATCATGCTCGCCGATGAAGCACGCCAGACCGTGCCCGGCAGGCTGGTCTCGCCGGAATAAACGGGTCGCATCATGTCGCTGCCAGCTTTCACTGTCGTCATCCCCGCCCGCCTGGCCTCGACCCGGCTGCCCAATAAGCCGCTGGCCGATATCGGCGGCAAACCCATGATCGTGCGCGTGGCCGAGCGGGCTCATGCCTCTTCGGCGCAGCGCACGGTAGTCGCCACCGATGCGCCCGAAGTGGCGTCGGCCTGCGCGGCGCACGGCATCGAGGCTGTGCTTACGCGCGCCGACCATCCCTCGGGCACCGACCGCCTGGCCGAAGTGGCCACGTTGCTGGGCCTGGCGGATGACGCCATCGTGGTCAATGTCCAGGGTGACGAACCCTTGATCGAACCGGGCCTGATCGACGAGGTGGCGCTGCACCTGGCGCACCACGCCGATTGCGCCATCGCCACCGCCGCCCATCCGATCGGCGATATCGCCGACGTCTTCAATCCCAACGTGGTGAAGGTGGTGTGCGATGCCGGCGGCCGCGCGCTGTATTTCTCCCGCGCGCCGATCCCCTGGGCCCGCGATGCCTGGGCCGGCGTGCCCGCCGCGGCGGCCGCCACCGCGCAGGTGGCGTTGCCCGCCATGCCGGTGCTGCGCCACATCGGCCTTTATGCCTACCGCGCGGGATTCCTGCGTCGCTTCCCGACGCTGGCGCTGTCGCCGGTGGAGCAGACCGAAGCGCTGGAGCAGTTGCGCGCGATGTGGCATGGCGAGCGGATCGGCGTGCTGGAGACAGCGGCCGCGCCCGCGCCGGGCGTCGATACGCAAGCCGACCTGGAACGCGTGCGCGCGCTGTGGGCGCAGGCCATGGCGCAAGAAGGACCTTGAGTGCACTTGGTGTGGCCGCCGGGCACCACGGCGATCCCGCAAGCCACAACATAAGTCATGACAGATGTCACCGCCGCGGCAAGCCGATTTCGCGCCGCCTCGTGGCATAATGCTCGGCGATACAGAGCCGTCGGGCGCCCGGGCGCCCGGCCAAGGCTCGGTGGGGAGATGAAGAGTGAGCCCGTTCGGTACCCGCCCGCCGCCAGAGGCAGCGGCTAAAGCGTGCCGACCGTCAACAGACCAGACTCCGATCCGGGGTGCGCCGACCTGATGGCGCGGTAAGCCTCGCGTCAAGTTTCGGCGTTACCCTCCTTCCATTCCCCCTGCCATACCAGATTCAAAACTCTGAGGACCCGTAATGCGTTTGATCCTGTTGGGCGCACCTGGCGCCGGCAAAGGCACGCAAGCCCAGTTCATCTGCGAGAAGTTCGGCATCCCCCAAATCTCCACCGGCGACATGCTGCGCGCCGCGGTGAAGGCCGGCACGCCGCTAGGCGTGGAAGCCAAGAAGGTGATGGATGCAGGTGGACTGGTGTCGGACGACATCATCATCGGCCTGGTCAAGGACCGCCTGCAGGCGGCCGATTGCAAGGACGGCTATCTGTTCGACGGCTTCCCGCGCACCATTCCGCAGGCCGAAGCCATGAAGGAAGCGGGCGTGGCGATCGACTACGTGCTGGAAATCGACGTGCCGTTCGACGCCATCATCGAGCGCATGAGCGGGCGCCGCGCCCACGTGGCGTCGGGCCGTACTTATCACGTCAAGTACAACCCTCCCAAGACCGAAGGCCTGGACGATGTCACCGGCGAACCGCTGATCCAGCGCGACGACGACAAGGAAGAGACCGTCAAGAAGCGCCTTGATGTCTACTCCCAGCAGACCCGTCCGCTGGTGGACTACTACTCGAGGTGGGCCGCCGATGGCGATGCATCGGCCAAGGTTTCGCCGCCGCAGTACCGCAAGATCGCGGGCGTTGGCAGCGTGGAAGACATCACCGCGCGCGTGTTCGACGCACTGAAGTAATCTGCGCGCCGCAAGCGCTGCATGAAACAAAGAAAGCGACCTACGGGTCGCTTTCTTTGTTTCTGGGCAATGAGCGCCGTCCTTTGAGCCCGGATTGACGTTTACGTAAACGTTATGTCACCATGCCGTATCCGCAGCACCAGAAAATCAAAGAACCACACACTCAAGTTCAAGCGAGGAAGACAAGCATGGAAATCCGCGACAACGTATTTATCGTCACTGGTGGCGCCTCCGGGCTCGGCGAGGGCAGCGCCCGCATGCTGGCGGCCGCCGGCGGCAAGGTGGTGATCGCCGACCTCAACGAGGCCGCCGGCACCGCGCTGGCGGCGGAACTGGGCGGACGCTTCGTGCGCTGCGACGTCAGCAACGAGGCCGACGGGCAAGCCGTCGTGGACGCCGCCACCGCGCTGGGCCGCCTGGCCGGGCTGGTCAATTGCGCCGGCATCGCCACCGCCAACAAGACAGTCGGCAAGAACGGCCCGCATCCGCTGGACGCCTTCGACAAGACCATCCGCGTCAACCTGGTCGGCACCTTCAACATGATCCGGCTCGCTGCCGCGGCCATGGTGCGCAACACGCCCGACGCCGAAGGCGAGCGCGGCGTGATCATCAACACCGCCTCGGTGGCGGCGTTCGACGGCCAGATCGGCCAGGCTGCCTACGCCGCCTCCAAGGGCGGCGTCGTCGCCATGACCCTGGCCATTGCCCGCGACCTGTCACGCGATGGCGTGCGCTGCATGACGATCGCGCCGGGCATCTTCGAGACGCCGATGCTGCTGGGCATGCCGCAAGAGGTGCAGGACGCCCTTGGCAAAATGGTGCCGTTCCCCTCGCGCCTCGGCCGCCCGGCAGAGTACGCGAAGATGGTCGCCGCCATCATCGGCAACACCATGCTCAACGGCGAGGTGATCCGGCTCGACGGTGCCATCCGCATGCAGCCGAAGTAAGGTGCGTCAGCTTTCTTCCGTCAGCGCCCGCGCCGGCATCAGCATCACCAGCGTCAACCCCGGCGCGGCTGCCGGCACCAGCGTGAGCTGCTCGAAGTGCAGCAGCCCGCGCCGCGGATGGCGAAAGCCGCGGCGGCCGCCCTGGCGTTCTTCCACGTCCTGCGACAGCCAGTCCTTGCGGAACACCTGGCTCTCGGTAATCAATCCTTCCACCAGCGCCCGCGTCGGCGGGTCTTCGGCATGGCGAATGCTGTGCGCGCGGAATTCCGCCACCAGCCGTGCCGCCCGGTGCGGCCAGTCGTCCACCAGTGCCTGCAAGCCCGGCGACAGGAACATGCTGCGCAGCAGGTTGCGCTCGGCGCTGGCGGGATCGAGCCAGCCGATGAACAGGTCGGCCGCGGCGGCATTCCAGGCCAGTGCGTTCCACTGCCGGTCCAGCAGATAGGCCGGTCCGGCGATGGCTTCCACGCTGGCCAGGACCGTGGCCGGGACGTGCTCGTCCTGCGCCTGCATCGGATCGCGCCGTCCGGCCAGCTCGAACAGATAGGCCCGCTCCGCGCGCGTCAGCCGCAAGGCGCTGGCCAGGCTGGCGAGCGCGCGCGCCGACAGCGCCACGGGCCTGCCCTGCTCCAGCCACGTGACCCAGGTAGCGCTGAGGCCCGACAGCTGCGCCAGTTCCTCGCGCCGCAAACCCGGCGTGCGGCGCCGGCGGCCCGGTGCCAGCCCGACTTGTTCCGGGGCCACGCGCTCGCGGTGTGCGCGCAGGAAGCGGCCCAGCACGGCCTCGCGCGTGAGTTCGCGTGCGCTGGCGGCATCGGGTGCGGCGGCGGACTGGCCGGACGATTCGGCTGTTGTGTCGTAATCGATCATGAGTGGACTGGGCGGAACGGGCAGGAAGCATCCCGGCAGGATGGAAACTGGTGCGTTTTATACCAGGATAAAAGCCTGACTTGTACCGGGAGAACAGCCTGCTACAGTACGTCGAACCCGTTAAGCGGGCAAGCACCGAATCCCTGCAAATCCCTTCACTAGAATTCACCAGCGGCCATCGCCGCCAGGAGAGCCTCATGCAACAACAAGAACTCGTTGCCGCCCAGTTCGGCGCCACCGCCAGCGCCTACCTCACCAGCGCGGTCCACGCCCAGGGCGCCGACCTGCAACAGCTTGCGCAGGAGCTGGCAAGCCTGCCGGCGGCGCGGGTGCTGGATCTGGGTTGCGGAGCCGGCCATGCGAGCTTCGCGGCGGCGGGGGTTGCAGCCGAAGTGACGGCTTACGATCTGTCAGCCGAAATGCTGGCGGTGGTGGAAGGGGCGGCCCGCGACAAGGGCCTGGCCAATATCCGCACCCGCCAGGGCGCGGCGGAATCGCTGCCCTTCGGCGATGCCAGCTTCGATGCGGTGATCTCGCGCATGAGCGCCCATCACTGGCGCAACGTGCCGGCAGCGCTGACGGAGATGCATCGCGTGCTCAAGCCGGGCGGCAAGATCGTGCTGATCGATATTGCCGGCTCGGAAGACCCGCTGCTCGACACCTGGCTGCAATCGGTGGAACTGCTGCGCGATCCTTCCCATATCCGCGACTACACCGGGCCCGCCTGGCAAGCCATGCTGGAGGCCGCAGGTTTCAGCGCCAGCGTGTCCCCGGTCTGGCGCATCGAGCTTGAGTTCGCCACCTGGGTGCAGCGCATGCGCACGCCTCCCGTGGCGGTGGCCGCGATCCAGCACCTGTGGCAACTGGCGCCGGCGGAAGTACGTGACCACTACCTGGTCAAGCAGGATGGCAGCTTTGCGCTGGAAGCGGTGATGCTGACGGCCTCGCGCAGCTAAGCCTGCCGGCCGCCGCTGGCTACGGCATGGCTGGCTCGGCCGGCAACGGCAGGCTCCGCACCATCTGCCAGACGGCCGCCGCCGATGGCGACAGAGAACGGTCTTCCCGGCAGACCATGACGATGCGGCGTTCCTCGCGCGGCGTCAGCGGCCGCCAGACCAGCGGCGACGCGGCGGGCAGCGGCAGCGAGAACGAGGGCAACACCGAGGCGCCGATGCCGGCCTCGACCATGCCGAACACGCTGGCCGAATGCCCCAGTTCCTGCACCACGTTGGGCGATATACCGTGACTGGCGAAGATCCGGTCGATCAGGGGCCGGCTGCCCGAGGCGAAATCGAGCAGCACCAGCGGCATGCCATCGAGCGCCGACCACGGCACGGAATCGGCATCCGCCAACGGGTGATCGCGCCGGCACACAAAGCAGAACGGATCGGTGGCCAGCGGCGCGATGGTCAGCCCTTCGGGCGCCTGCGGATCGATCAGCACGCCGAAATCCACCGCCCCCGCCCGGATCTGCTCCAGGCCGTCGGCCTGCACGTTATCGCGAATGCTGAGGCGGATATCCGGATACTGGCGCGCGCAGGCCGACACATAGAGCGGCATCAGGCGGGCCGAAATCGTGGGCGCACTGGCAATCACGACGCGGCCGCGATAGCGCTCGCCGAGTTGCCGCGTTTCTTCCAGCGTGTCGTCCAGCTGGCCAAGCAGGCGTTCGATCGCGGGCGCCAGCGCCTGCCCCGCATCGGTCACCACCACCTCCCGCGTGGTGCGGTCGAGCAACCGTACCCCAAGTGCTTCCTCAAGCTCCGCCACGCCGCGGCTGACCGCGGGCTGGGTCAGGCCGACGGCATCCGCGGCACGGCTGAAACTGCCATGCCCGACCACGGCAAGAAAGACGCGCAACTGGCGCAGGGTGTAATTCATGCGTCTATGAGATGAATGGATGCGATAAATGAATTTGCATTCTAGGCTTCGCTGGCGTCCAATACTAGGCGAAACCCTAATCCAACCTTGCAGTCATGTCCGCCATCCTCTCACCCTTCAAGAAAATCTACGACCTGATCGACGGATTCGTATTGATCATGCTCACCGCCATCGGCATCGCGCTGCTGGCGCCGGAACTCGGCACCGGCGACGGCCCGCTGCACCTTGGCATGGTGACCAACCTGGGCGTGGCCCTGGTCTTCTTCCTGCACGGCGCAGCCCTCTCGCGCGACAAGCTGGTGGCGGGCGCGCGCCACTGGCGCCTGCATGCCTTCGTGCAGAGCTTCACCTATATCGTCTTCCCGGTGGTCGGGCTGGCGCTGATGTTCGGCCTGCGCAACGCGCTGCCCGCCGAACTGCTGCTGGGCGTGTTCTACCTGTGCGCGCTGCCTTCGACTGTTTCCTCCTCGGTGGCGATGACCTCGATGGCGCGCGGCAACGTGCCTGGCGCAATCTTCAATGCCACCATCTCCGGCCTGATCGGCATGGCCGTCACGCCGCTGCTGATGGGCCTGGTGATCAGCGCCAGCGGTGCCTCGATGCCGCTGGGCAAGGCGCTGACCGGCGTGGCGCTGCAACTGCTGCTGCCGTTCGCGCTGGGCCAGC
>Ga0255338_1005629_pt1 | contig 11326 bp, 10 predicted proteins | sample MeOH1_35cm_T4_19_FD_203715 | JGI IMG/M metagenome (GOLD analysis project Ga0255338, IMG submission 203715) | Sandy soil microbial communities from University of British Columbia, Vancouver, Canada - MeOH1_35cm_T4_195 | ecosystem: Engineered > Artificial ecosystem > Sand microcosm > Unclassified ... | reverse complement strand
GTCCTTTTCGGCTTCAATGCATACTCGTTTGCTCCCAAGCTCAGTTGCTTCATCGTGACCACCATTGTTGTTTAATCTTTAGCATGATTATAAATCATGCAGAAACTTGTTCAGGGTTTCCTTAGTTCGGTGAGTACCAATTATAAATGGTTGCCAGCAAACGTTGAAAATTTGACAATTACAGGGGCCGCCTATTGGGCAGATGGTAATGACCTCAATAATGTCATCATTGGAACTGCATCAGCCAATGAACTCCTTGGATATGGTGGCAATGATAGTCTCTATGCTGGTGGTGGCAATGACTTTCTTAATGGTTACACAGGCAATGATATTCTCAAAGGTGAAGCTGGTGACGACACTCTCCAGGGTGAGGATGGTAACGACACATTAGATGGTGGTGCGGGGACAGATTCTATGATTGGTGGTATAGGGAATGATATCTACTATGTAGACAGCATGTCGGATACCATCACTGAGTATATAGGTCAAGGCACTGACAAAGTATTTAGCTCAGTAAGCACCAATTATAAATGGTTGCCAGCAAATGTTGAAAATCTGACAGTTACAGGAACCGCCTACTTTGCAGATGGTAATGACCTCAACAATATTATTACGGGAAGCGCTTCCAACAATTCGCTTTATGGCTATGATGGTGCTGATACTCTCAATGCTGGTGATGGCAATGACAATCTCAGTGGTGGCGCAGGTAACGATACCCTCAAGGGTGAATTGGGTAATGACTCCCTCAATGGCGGTGATGGAAATGACCTTCTGGATGGTGGTTTGGGACAAGATAGTCTAACTGGTGGATTGGGAGCAGATAAATTCGATTTCAACGCAGTTACTGAGAGTCCAGCTGGGGGTGCTTATGACACTATCGTGGATTTCAAGTGGTCAGAAGGCGACAAAGTTGATCTCTCAACCATTGATGCTAATTTGCTTATAATTGGCAATCAAGCCTTTGGCTTAGGTCAACTGACCTATAACGGATTAACGCTCATGGCTGATGTTATCGGTGGTGCAGATCTTCAAGTTGGATTGATTGCACCTGGATTCTCTACATCCCTAGATATAATCTTATAAGTATTTTATCTTCTGGACTGTGTATATAGGACACAGTCCAGAAGAGCAACAAAGCTATTTTCTTGCCCACTGCCCATTGACTTGAATCCACGTCCCTGCGGGGACTTTCCTGAATATCTCTTCCGCGTACACTTTTCCAACCTGATCGATATTCACGCCTTGTGTGGCCGCTTTCTCCTCGTATATCGTGCGGCGTTTGGCATTAATGGCTTCCGCCTCTGCCTGGGCGCCCGGATCCCGTGCAACAACGAAGCCATTATGACTTTCACCGATCGCACCGGATGCGCGCAGATTCTCCAAAGAATCCGCCCATGTGGATGTTCCATAAAGTGACAGTGCCAGCAGAATAACAGTGATGATTCCCGATAGGGACCTTGTGTTCATAATCTCTGAGGTGTGTTGCATAGACAATTCTCCTTATCCAATCGTATGTTAGATGTTAGAAAACGCCGGGATGGGCGACGATATCTTTCTTGGCTTCTTCTGCAAGTTTCACTCGAATATCAGCATCCAGCTTGATATTGAGGTTAATCGTAATGGGCTCCTGCGGCGCTTCCATTTTGACTGTCGGTGCACAGGCAATCATCCCCGCACAGCAAAAAAACGCAATGGCTATTGTTGTATTGGTCTTTCGATCGATATTGTGCATGATTGCACTCCTTTTTGTCATTCTACTGATCACAAGCTTAATGCAATTTGAATGCGTTGCGCAGAATTTCGTTGGATAAACTGTATCCTTGAGTAATCGCTGACAGAATCTTGTCAAGATTACTCGCGAGAGTAATATTCAGGCGGAAAACCTGACCATCCTTGATATCCGGATTACTTCCCAGTAAGGAAAGTCTGGCTGTTAAATCATGCGATGCCGATTTATTCATCGTCAGTGACAGCTCGGTATAATGAAAATCCTGCAGGGTCTGCAACAATAGATTTATTTCCTCACCGGCATTGGCTAACAGCTGTGAAGCTTTCTCGGATTTGAAATGCAGAATACCGGGAGCTGTCGCTACAAGCCGGCTGTCTTTTATCGTAACCTGATCGCCCGTCAGGGTCATCGGAATATGCCCATCGAGATGCCCATTGCCCGTGAGTCCGTTAACCTGAAGCAGGTCAAAGAAGGCCGCAAGATCAATATGGTTCACATGCACCATGATGTCGGAATGAGCTGCAGCGGGATCAATCACAGCCGGCTCCAGGGTCAGTTCACCACCAAACATGGAGAATTGTGCCTTTTCCAGAATGACGCGCGGTTGATCAGCACTCTCAATGCGGTAGGAAATTAACAGATTCTCCACCGGAACACCAGGATCAATACTGCGGGCTGTAATAGTTTGCCGGGATGGGCTACTGGGCGACAATAAATCATTTAAACTGAGTACCGCACTGAGATTGCGTATCCGAACGGTCTCATGGGCAAACGATAACTCCTTCAGATCCACCGTGCCTCGGCTGCTGAGAATGCCTTTTCTGGACCATTTGAACTGTGCATTCGCATGAACCAAACCACTCACGTCTTCCAGTTGAGCAAAAACAGGGGAAAGTACACCAGGTTGCAGACTACCCGGCGAAAATCTTAATGGGGCAATCTCAATCGCCAGCGAACCATCACCGCTATCGGGTACATGCTTGCCGGTGAGTTTCAAATAACGCAATCCCGGCACGCCACCCGCCAGATCCAATAAATATGCTGTCGGTTTTCCATCAATGAATGGATTCTTAATGCTGCCGGAAAGAACATGTGTTTCAAAGAATGGTTTGGGTGTTGCATGTTGCAGTTGACTGATAGTGAAATCGGCCACTTTATCTGTTTCAGTTGCACCAAGGTGCAGATTGGCTGAAATATGCTTCAATTGCAGGCGTGATTGCGTCAGGAAGAAGGCGGCGTCTTTGATGGCAACCTGTCCCTGATATTTGTGATCGGTATCGAGACTTCCCTGTGCAGTTATTTTTCCCGGATGGATCTGCGTCTCAATCGCTGGAGGTTTTCCTTGCTTGATCAGTACTATAAAATCTGTTGGTGTAACGGCGGTGTAATGTTTAAGCACCCAGCCTTGTGGATTTTTGATCCACTCAAAATCAGCCTGGGAAATAGAAAATCCCACAGGACCGCAAAACTTCAAGGCATCGCTGGCATCAATCTTCCCCAGCGTGATTTGTGCTGGATTGCGCAGACCCAATCGCCCGACATCCCCCGCAAAGTTAACCTGCATTGGCAAGGAAACCAGTGCCTGCTGGATATTCAATGGCCCGGCCGTTAACTGACCTCCTTCGATATCCAGATCGAGCGTTCCGGCCCAGGAATCTGGCGATCCATGGATGTCTCCCTTGAAAGTGATCTGATCAACGATTGCATCATGCGGTGCGATTGCTGACACGCTGTTACCTGCCTGCCCAGAAACCGGTTCCACCAGATTCTTCCCAGACAACTTCATACCGGATAACACAAATTCAGTACGAATATGTTGCAGACGCATCGCTGCAAGTACAAACGTTGCTTCCCCTGAGAAACCAGATATTTTTGCCCCTGGTAAATCCACCATACCCTCCGCGACAGTGATCCTGCCCTGCATATTTCCCTGTCCATCCAGAGTTGCTGCCAGCACACCCTTGGCGTGACCTGATGGATCAGAAATCGCCGCGCTGAGCTGTATCGTTTGACTACCCGATCGGCCTTGATTCACGCCACCCGACAGAGTAACGGCAAAATCACCCGCTGCAGAATGGAGGTGAAGCGTTGAATCACGCAGTGAAAAGACGGGAAGCCAAGGTAATGTACCAGTCTCTTGCCCACTCGATGAAATCATGGATTGCAGAGAACCCAAAGGAGCGTGTTCCCCGCTAAGATCAAGCACCATCCGTAACCCAGTCATCTCAACTGAAGCCAGTTTCCCAACCAGCAAATCCCAAGCCACCAGAATTTTGCCGATACGCAGCTCCTTGCCGGCACCCACTGCCAGGTCCTGCAAATGGAGCATATTGAGCGAAACATCCACAACTGAAATGGATTGAACCGGAATGCCTTGTTTGCGTAGCTGATTGTAAATAAATGTTTCTAACAGCGGGTTGCGGAATACATAAAGACCTATCCCGACAACGATGACAAGGCCAGTCAAAGCCGTTAACCATGTGTTAAGACCCTTTCTCATTTATATCGATAGATCTGAGGTATGCATATTTTTGCGAAGTCCAATGTTTTATAGGATAAAAACTTGAAACATTGGACCTGCGCAGATGACCTACCGATGCTACAAACTCCAGCACCAGTAACAGTATTATCTCGAAGGAAAGATTATTTGAATAGATCGCTATCTACGAATTCAGCTTTAATCAGTGTCCAGAAATCATCAGCTAGACCATCTTCTATATAAGCATAAGGAAGCCATCCGTATCCATGATCACCCCAATCAGCTCCCCATGAGTTGCGAATCAAGAGCGCTCCTTTGTGTGAACCAATCTTCTTCTGGTCATCATAGCCAACCGCGAGGACTGCATGACCCCCTGCAAGGCTATCACCATTGGCCGGATATGGTATCTCACCCTTACCATCACCAGTGGAAGGCATTGAGCTGTAGACCGAAAAACCGAACATCGCCGGGAGATTCCCCGCAAGGCTTGTTTTAACGTTTGCAAGTACAACTCCTGTTGTCGCTTTAGGAGGATCAAGTCGGTAATAATCAATAGATTGATAATTCTGTGCATACGAAAAGCAGAAGTTGGAAGGCTCATCGTTGAATCGATCAACATTGTATGGCCAGTACTTTTCTGGTGGAACACCAAACAGAACGAGCGCTTTCATGGTATCCCTCAGATATGCTCCATCGTCCCCCGAAAAACCAAGAAGCTCACGTGTGACCTTATATAGAAATAATCTCGATGCATCAATGTGTTTCCCAAATGCACGGCGTTCAAAATATTCAACCATGCTAATTCCCGCATGAGCAGTACAGGAACCAAGCTGTCCTTGATCTTCGATTGGGGAACAGTATTTCCGAAGATCAACCGAAGCTGGCAAAGCCTTCGCGTTCTTTTTCAATGCTGAGGATTTTGCAAGAACTTTTGAAACCGTCGCTGTTGTCAGCGTGTGGTCACGCATATCAGGAAGGTCCCTATGCCAACCAAGACCACGACCATGAATTGTTTGCATATTTAATCTCCAAGTAAAGTTGTTAATCAATATCCCTGTATAACCCAAACTGTTCTAGCCTTACGGCACCTTTAAACAGATAAGAAATAGCTTATGATTTCATTATATGATCCATATTTCATTATCTTGTTATTATTATCTATCTAGAATGTTCGATTGTCTTTGATATTTGTCACACCAAAATCTATTTCTTAAATTTGAGTTCTATTACAAAGCTATTTTTATAATTTTTATCACCTTGCATTACCAACAGATTGCCAAAAGATATTCAGAAACATGAATAAATCACACCCAAACCATAGCCCCTTCTGTACTATGCATCTCTTTAAAAGAAATTCTTCCGTTCACTACCTTTAAGCATTATGGATTTATTGACCCAGGGACTACTTGGCGCCACAATGGCGCAGTCAGGAGCTAAACAACAAGAAACACGCCTTGCAACCGGCATTGGTTTTTTTGCAGGCATCGTTGCGGATGCGGATATTCTGATTCAGTCAGCGAATGATCCGCTGTTAAATATCGAGTTTCATCGGCATTTCACGCACTCCCTGTTCTTTGTGCCGCTGGGCGCCTTGATTGCTGCGCTGCTGCTGTGGCCGTTTTTGCGCAGACGACTGCCTTTTGTCCGTCTGTATTTATTCGCCTTGCTGGGATATTGTCTGAGTGGCGTACTGGATGCCTTTACCAGCTATGGCACGCATCTGTTGTGGCCATTGAGCGATGCGCGCGTGGCATGGAACACCATTTCAGTGATCGATCCGGTTTTTACGCTGATCCTGCTGATCGCCGGAGTAGTTGCTTTCAGGAAATATACCCGCACAGCAGCTCGCATTGGGCTTTTGCTGGCAGCGGTTTATATGTCGTTTGGATGGATGCAGTTGCAACGCGCTGAGACAGTGGCTGAGACATTGATTGTGGAGAGAGGGCATCGCACGGAAGCATTGCTGGTGAAGCCAACCCTTGCCAATCTGGTGCTATGGCGCTCAATCTATGAGTTTAACGGCAAACTCTATGTGGATGCCATTCGCGTCGGCTTGTTTTCAGAGCCACGCGTCTATCCGGGTGAGTCCATCGAGAAATTTGTGCTGGAACGCGATTTGAGCACCTTGCCGGCGTCATCGGTGCTGGCTGCCGATATTGCGCGCTTCAGCCATTTCTCGGCAGGATTGCTCGCGATCCGCCCGGAACAGCCCAATGTTCTCGTCGATGTGCGTTACTCCAATCTGCCGATGACGCTGGCACCGTTATGGGGCATTGAGATCAATCCGGAACAACCCGATCAGCATGCGAAATATACGCTCTACCGGGATTCATCCAGCACAACGCGCGAGAAATTCATGGCATTACTTCTGGGTGAACATATTCTGGATTGATTGGAATAGCCAGTCTGGTCATTTCAAATGGGCAATCCACTTGATATACAACCGCTCAGCCACCGCATTCAATGCTGCGACGCGCTCAGGCAGATTCTTTTCAATCTCGGCGATGGATTGCACCGATGGCTCATTCAGACTGGCGAGTTCTTCCGCGCCCACGCTGCACCAGTCAATGACCAGGCGCTCGGTCATTTCCACATGGCATTGCATGCCCAGGTGAATGCCCAGCGCGAAGGCCTGGTTTTCGCAATACGGACTGGACAGGATACAGGTGGCGCTTGGCGGGATGCTGAACGCTTCGCCATGCCAATGAAAAGACTGGAAAGTGGTTAGATCGTCAAACCAGGAACGGGCAACCGGATTATCCGGCACATTGACTTCGCCCCAGCCCATTTCCTTCACCGGATTAGCGCTGACGACGCCTCCCAGCGCCTTGGCCATCAATTGTCCGCCCAGACAATGACCCAGTACCGGCATGTCCGCCGCAACAGCCTGGCGGATCAAGGCCAGTGAAGACTCGATCCAGGGCAAATCGTCATTAACACTCATCAGCCCGCCCATAAACACCAGACCGCTGAATTCATCAATGCCGGTCGGCGGCTTTTCTCCGGCATCTATTTTAATCAGTCGCCATGGAATATGATTGTTGTCGAGAAATGTGGCAAAATAGCCTGGCCCTTCGATGGGCAGATGTCTAAAAATTGCAACCGGTTTCATGGAATTTTCCTGCCATACATTTTTGAATAATCTGATAACGAATTTTAGCCTGTTTTGCAGCAAATTTTCTGCTGAAAATTTAGGATTTATACTGTGAAACAAACACACACCACCAACCGTAAAACCTTAATCCCCGTTCGCCTGGAGCGGGTCGTAGAATGCCAGTAAAAAAAAACACATTCACCGATCTGGTGCGTATCGAGCAGTTACGCAAGATAGAGTCGGGTAAAGCGGAGGATCTGTCATATGCCAGCATCAAGGATATGCAAGGTCACGCCACCAGCGATTTCAACTACCCGGATTTCATCCATCGACTGGCCACGCGCGCAAAACACCTGATTCAGGACAATGCACTGGAAGATGCATTGCAACAGCCTCAGCAGCAGTTTGTCCGTGTCAGTCGAATCTGTCTGGTAGCTGCGGTCATTCTGGGTGGACTGGCTGCAAGTCAGGCTGTCAGCGAATCTTCCACATTGAACATCTACTGGCTGCTGGCCGTGCTATTGGGATTTAACCTGATTTCCCTGTTGCTATGGATAGCCGGCATTACTTTGAATCTGCATAGTCTAAGCAGTGGCGTTGTCGCACAACTGGCCAGCTGGCTGCCTTACCGGCAAAAGAAAGACCCCACCATTACTTCCCTTGCATCACGTGCCTGGTGGGAAAGCTGCCTGACGGGTAACGTCGGTAAGTGGCGCATCAGCGTATTAACGCACAAGTTCTGGTTGACCTACCTGATCGTCGGGCTGGTGTTACTGATATTGCTCATGATGGCCAAACAATATAATTTCATCTGGGGCACCACGCTGCTCCCGGATAACAGCCTGCCCAGACTCACGCAAATTCTGGGTGCGCCGCTGGAAGCGATGGGATTAAAAATTCCGGACGATTCACAGACTGTCGCCAGCAGAATAGGCGCTGGCAGGCAGGATGCCGAAACCCGTGGCGCCTGGGCCAATTTCCTGATCGGCTCGTTGCTGATCTACGGCATATTGCCGCGCCTGTTATTACTCGGCCTCTCCCTGTTAATGCAGAAATGGAGCGAATACCGATTCAAGCTGGATCTTTATTTGCCCTACTATATTGAATTGCGTCAGCGCTTGATGGCGCGCGAACTCAAAGCCAGAGTCATTGATGCCGATCCGAATGCCGATGTAAAACCCGCCGAAATCACGCGGCCTCCTGAGAATGTCTCCATTCCCGCCAATGCACAGGCTTTTGGTATTGAGCTGGATCAGGCAACGCATTGGCCTGAATCAGTGACTTGCCGCCTGAACATCGTTGACCAGCAATCCTATGATGAAGCCATTGCACTGATAAAAAATATCAAAAATCCGCTATTGCTGGGTGTGGCGGCGCATCGCCTGCCCGATCGCGGAGTGCAGCGCCTCATCAAGGAATTGATCGACAGCGCCCCCGAGAAACCCTGGCTGATCCTTTTGAGCAAGCCATCGGCTCCTGTTGCCAGTACCCGTGAATTTGCCTGGTTTCGCCTGGCGGAAGCCTGCGGCATCCCCGCAGAACATGTGATTACCCAGTAAACCATGATCGTCAGAAACCCCAATCGCCCCAGTCATTCAGAAACCCGATCATTGTTGAATATTGCCGTTGTCGGTCATACCAACACAGGCAAAACATCGCTGATCCGCACGATGCTGCGCAGCACTGAATTTGGCGTGATTGAAGACGCCGCAGGCACCACGCGGCATGTGGAGCAGGCCACCATCTCCGCAGACAATGAGCCGGTCCTGAATTTGTATGACACGCCCGGCCTGGAAGATTCACGGGCTTTATCCGCACATATCAAAAAGCTGCACGCGCGATCCGGATCACTGTCGTCCGCGCAGATACTGGAACATTTCGTGACACATGTGTCCGTCAATGATCCTCTGGAACAGGAAGCCAAAGTTATCCGCCAGATATTACGCAGCGATATTCTTCTCTATATCATTGATGTGCGCGAACCCTTCCTGGAAAAATACCGCCTCGAACTGGATGTGCTCACTCAATCCGCCAAACCGATGATCCCGGTATTTAACTTTATCGCTGAGCATAATCAGGAACTCGCAAAATGGCGGCAACACCTGGCAGGTTACCACATGCATGCGACGCTTGAATTTGATACGGTCGCGTTTACGTTTGAAGCGGAAAAGCGGCTTTATCAGAAAATACAATCCCTGGTGGAGTCACATTACGCCCCGTTGCAGAGGCTGATCGATTACCGCGCCAAGCTATGGAACCAGCTTTGCTTATCGGGTGCCAAGCGGATTACCGAACTGATTGTGACTGTCGCCTGCTATCGCGAAAGCAAGTCAGCCCAGAACAACCTGATTGCCAGTTCCCTGAGCGAAGACCGGCTTCATGATTTTGTCAGAAAAGCCGAGCAGCACTGTCTTAACGACCTGCTATCCATCTTCAATTTCTCGGAAAAGGATGTCACCATCCAGAAAATCCCCGTCAGCAACGGCCACTGGCAACTCGACATCTTCGCACCCGGCATACTCAAGGCGTATGGACTGGATGTCGGCAGTGCCGCCGCCAAAGGTGCTGCCGCCGGTGTCGGCATTGACCTGATGGTGGGCGGAATGAGCCTGGGCGCAGCCAGCGCACTGGGCGCCATCGCCGGTGCCGGCTGGTCAACCTTTAAACGCTATGGCGACGAAATCAAGGCAACCGTCAAAGGCACGAAATGGCAATGCGCCGATGAAACCACCCTGCAGATACTGTACCTGCGCCAGAAACACCTGCTGAAAAAATTGATGCACCGCGGCCATGCCGCGCAGGACACGATGAAAGTGGATACGGCTGATGCTGAGAAATTACCGGACAACTGGAACAAGCTGACCAGCGCTCTGCGCCAGAACCCCGCCTGGCAGGAGCTTTCCATCGCCCGCAACAATAACCCGCAGTATCAGGAAATAGAGGCCAAGCTGGTGGGAGCGTTGTTGGATGAAGGTTAGTTCTTATTAAGAATCTTATACGGCTACTAGAATACTAACATATGGGCTAATCAACTGCACAGAACGCTGAGAGAGCCTGCAAACATTTTTATAGGTAAGAGGGAAAGAACATTACACTACTTTTTCTCTATTACCTTTCTGATTCGTTCGAGCTCTTCAACAATTGGGTTAAGTTCTCCCTCGGTGCTTATGTATGGTCGGAGATCGATTCGATTTACTTCTTCCACCTTCTTTCCAAGAAACTCGTAGACCGCCGTAATAGTAAATTTCGTTGGGGAAACATCAGGTTGTGCATTCTTACTAAAAATCACACAACCTTGGCCAAGGGCAAAAATTAACTCTGCTCCGGGCGGGAAGCTATCAATAGGAACTGAGAATGCATTCATTATTCGAATATTTCTGTCGGAACGATCTTGTTCACCAAGCTGAAAGAAATCACGATCCATTGTAAGATGAAGATTCTGTGCGCCCATTCGCCCACTATTCTTCACACACAGATAAAGTAGTTGTGTATGGGGTCGAATGAAAGGGGTAACTGTAATATATGGACGTAACATTGCTTCTGATTGATCGCGTATAGCTAACACAGAAGCTTCGCTTGCTTTAGCCATACGATAAGTCAAATACGCATAGAGAGCTGTGATGAGCACAAGTACAGCAGTGAGGTACTCAATTACCATAGTGCCTCCTTATGGATATAAAAAGAATCATCAAATCATTTTGCTTTTTTTCCATTCTCTACTTTTCTCCACAACCACCACAAGCTAAGGAAATTCTGATTAAGTCTGATTCCCAGGAACTCAACTACGTAGCCATAAGAGTTTCCGTTGGGATCAATACACTTAATCAGAGCTTCCCTAAGCACATAAAACGATATATCCAGTTTCAAACCCACCTGCTTCAAAATATTGTTGAATGTTCCTAGGGAAACCCTGAACAAGTTTCTGCATGATTTATAATCATGCTAAAGATTAAACAACAATGGTGGTCACGATGAAGCAACTGAGCTTGGGAGCAAACGAGTATGCATTGAAGCCGAAAAGGAC
>Ga0255338_1005628_pt1 | contig 11328 bp, 8 predicted proteins | sample MeOH1_35cm_T4_19_FD_203715 | JGI IMG/M metagenome (GOLD analysis project Ga0255338, IMG submission 203715) | Sandy soil microbial communities from University of British Columbia, Vancouver, Canada - MeOH1_35cm_T4_195 | ecosystem: Engineered > Artificial ecosystem > Sand microcosm > Unclassified ... | reverse complement strand
TGCCTACATCACAGCCAGACTCCTCGACATTGATGCCGGGGGGACAAACCGGACTGCAGACGGCCATCTACTTTTTAGGGCTGACTGCCCGGATGGTAATTTTAGTACGGTGTTCTGTAAGTGGTACTCAAAGGTGCGTAAGACCGGGAAGTTCGAGCAGGAGCTACTCACCAAACACGGTATACGAATTGTTAGCGCCTCGTATCGGAGCGGCAGTCAGATCAAATTCCGCCCAGCACAGATCATTCTTAGGGGCGAGAATGGGGAAAAAGTACACACAATCGATATAGACCCAGCCGACCTGTCGAGGATTCCCACGCTTTCCGCGCGGGCCAACAACGGGGATCAGGCTGCGATGCGAGAGATACAGCGAATAACCGGACGAATAGTGACCTCTGTTGAGGTGGAGGTGTTCGAGAATGACCGGGAGGCCAGGCAACACCTAAAGGCACTACTCAAAGATGCGTATCCTGGCTGGTGGAACGGCGCCAAACGTTTCCTAATTCGGCGCAACATCCAGAACATGACCGGCATACGTAGTTGGAAATTCTTCGAGAAAACTCGCGACAAAGTGTCGAGCAACATCGGAGAATTCAGAAGCAAGATCTTACAGAAAGTATTCCCAGAAAACTATCAAGGAGGGCGGATAATCGGCTGTTTGATTGGCATAAACGAATGTACCGCCTCTAGTGATGCTGCCAACCCGAAAAATAATTCACATAACCCCCCCTCTGCCCCCACAGACCCCCCTCCGGATGCGGATGCTAATGATCCTGGTGTGTCGCCACGTACTGACGGAACGGCCGGTAAAGTAACCGCCAAAATCCTAGGGAGACTCAATGTTGCAAGTTCGGCCGTGGGGTTGGTTGATACACTATATACCGTCGATAAAATGATGCAGAATGGAACGATATCGGCAATGATCACAATAGCCGCAGGGCAACAGCTTGTTGCGCTCTATACCCAAATGCAAATCGCCTCCGACCAACTAAAGACGCAGGAACTCACCATGGAGGAGTTCGGGCAGATGAACACGTTCCTTGCGCATGCAACAAACGGCGAAGGTTGGCAGACCGTCATACAACCATCTATCTCTGGAATATCCGCAGAAGAACTGCAGCCAGCCGCAGACAAAAGCGAGTTCTGCTCCCCTGAGTTTCAGGCAAAGATGGAAGCTAACCCACAATGGGCAGAGGGCCAATACCAGTACGCCTGTCGAGCGATCGGTGGCAATGTTTTTGAGAGCGTTGAGGCTGGGTGGAATCGAATTATGGGCCCTGTAATTAGACCAATCCTGAATGCCTACGGTTCAACCCTGGGTGGAATAGTATCTTTCTTGGACGGCATTTCGTCGGCTATCACCGGACCCATCATTAGTGGGACCATCGCCGCCTTGGGACTACAGGATAACATAGCGAGTTTCACTGGATGGCTTGGCGAGAAGTTTTTGGCGTTTATAGGCGAGGGGCCTATGTTCACCGAAAATACCCCTTCAGCCCAGATGGTCAACTATATGATTATGGGCGCCGCGTACCTGTCCGAGACTGTCGCTAGGTTTTCGGGCGCAGCGGTAACGAACGGCGTCACTCGACAAGAAACGACGGAGAGGTATTACGCAAGCTTGAATGAACAGAAGAGCGATCAGAGCCTCGCGGAACGATATCTGGACATCAACAACCCCCGATCACTGTTGTCCAGAACTGCGTTCTCTATGTCGAACTGGAGTGCTGACGTGCCTGGGAGTATTACCTCTTTTGCCACAAACGCAATGAACCCATTCAAAAGCCTAGCCGTAACCGTCGGGGCATCTTCCAGAGTTAGCGCAGCACCGGGCCCGTATGCTGCCGCCAATTTTGCCGGAATAGAAACTTACGACCTTCCTGCGACGTGCATGAACCTAGACCCCATCACTATGACCCCACAGGACGCCACCAACGCCGACGACATGGGAATATACTCACCCGGAGAACTTAGCTGGGCCCTGTTGTCCAATAAGGATCGATTTTTTGAGGACCTGTATAGCAGGGTAGGAGAAAACGGGGAAGCGACCGCCAAACAGGTTTGGAACTGCGCCTTATTCGACAACATGGTCTCCACAGGTATGGGCGCGCTGTATGGCTACAAGGGGGAAAATGCGTTCCAATAAATCAAAAAGCCTACTCCTAAAACTCAACTGTCTCATTGTGTTGGGGGTCTTATTGTTTGCTTCTAGCCCGGCCGCCGCAGAAATGGACGACTATGACGACTTCTGTATCAGGAATGGCTGCGCATATTACGACCCGTTACACAGCTGTGGTTCGTCGAGCGGCGTTACCGTAACCGGAGATTCGGCCTTTATGACCGGCGACCCGCTCACCATGCATTTTCCTACCGTAACCGATGATGCAGCACTTGCGGCAGCCATGGTAACCTTCATGGACAACCACACCCCGAACTCCCCCTGGCTAGACATACCGGATGTGGGTGCGAGACTGGTCGCAGAGGGAAAACTGCGCGACGTCAACCCGATGTACGTTGTCGCAACCGGGCTAAAAGAAACCGGTCTTGGTACGGCCACCGTCGGTTCGGCCCTCGACAATAACTCTTTTGGTAACAAGGGCAATGGTCCACGCGGCTACCGCGTGTGGCCTAGTTTTGAGGCCTCACTGTTTGGTGACGACAGCTGGCTCATAACGGTGAGTTTAAACCTTAACCCCGATCCAGCCGTTGGCGTTTCCAATTACGACAAGGTGACAAATATGTACGACTATATTTCCGTACACCTATCTGGCCAGATCATTTACCCAGATAGTGGGATCACCTCTCACGATGATTTAATGGACCTGGATATCAACATAAATAATGTCGTAGGATACTTCAAACAAGTTAGTGGTTGGATTGGTGAGATGACCGGGTTGACTATCGAGGGAGTCCCGGAAGGCCCTGGCTCCAGCGCCACGGCTTGCGGCGGACTTAACGGTAGTGGTGCTGTGGACGCCGATGGCTATTCTTTCCCCCTTGAGGACCAAACACAACGCGACTATGGGGGCACCGGGCCAATCTGTCAATATGAGGGCAGTGGGTGTCATGGCACTGGTAGCGTAGGGGGGCAGAACGAGGGGGCCGCATTTGACCTGATGTACGGCGGCAATGACAACATGAACGGAAAGGACGTGTATGCCATAACCGACGGCGTCGTCTCGACAGTACACACGTACAGGGGCGTCCCAGGGTGCTTCTCTATCAACTTTCACTCCAACAAGGACGGCCTAAACTATTGGTATGGACACTTACAGAATGCCAGAACCGAACTCGCCGGTCAGACCGTTACGGCCGGGACCGTTATAGCCGAAGTGGCAGGACCCCAGCTCGGGCCCGTGTGCCACGGACGAAGCTCTACTGCCCAACCAGGTTCACACCTCCACATAGACCGAGGATGCCCGGGTTATCTTGGCGGTGGTGGTACTTGCCGCGACCCTGGTTTTGTGACACTTATGAATAATTTATGGAGAGCGTTGCCACCAGAATGAGAACAAACATCCTATGAGCCCAGATGATCGTTACGTCATAAGAACTCTTCTAACCAAGAAACGTGTGGTGATTATTGTTCTTGCCGCCGTGTTGTTGGTTGGTCTTTTGTTTGTACTTGATTTTATTAGCTATGGGTACATACAAGTAACCGGCCGGAGCGATATTAGTGACAGCAGGATTTCGGTAGAGATAGAGTCGCCATTATTAAAAGAGCGTCTAAAGCTAGACCTCAAGCCCGGGGAGGTAAAGAGTGTGCGCGTCAAAAAGAGCGCATACCGCATAAACGCCTCGGTGGGTCGACTCAAATCAATTAATGTGGTTACTGTTCGGGGCCGTAAAACATCACCGATTACACTCCCTAACGGCAATCAGCATGCCACAAAAAAAGTCGGCTCTTTCGCCAAGTACTGCCCAATGCCTGTTGGTGAGCAAATGTACTCGTACAACTGCGACGGTGAGGGCGGCGTGTACAAACACAAAAAACTAGACAGCAGTAGTCTGGATCCGCGTATAAAGCTGTTTGGGGGCAGGGAATTCTCTTTGCTTCAACGCGTCGGGGACGGACTGCTGGGAGTGCAGCTGACCACAGACAGCATAAGCCGCACTCTTGTTTTTATGAATCCGCAAACCGACACCACGCAAGAAGTCTCCACTCCAGGCACTGTGGGAGATTTACTGCAACAGGAGTCGCCAACCATTATCGGCGATTCGAACAAATCTCACTTTTTACTGGTGTTTACACGCATGGGGGCGGTGTATCTTTTTGACAATATAGGCGACAAAGACCCGGTAAAACTTACTTTGCCACAGAACGCCACACTGAACGATAGTTTTGGTATTACCACTTTTCGATTCTACGGGGATCGTATAGTAACTTATGCGGGTCGCGCCGATGGAACCGAGTACAGGTTGTTTAGTGAAGACGCCAAGAAATTAAATCAGGACTCTGTGCCCGACTACAACAATAATATTTATGAGTTTGGTCTTGATGGGCGAGTTGTTAAAACCACCGAGCTTCCAAAGGAGCTCGCCGCTAGCGACGTCTACAAGGTTACCGACTCGTTTTATGCCGTCCAGCAAAGGTTTGGTATCGAACTCTACCACAACTCTAATGGCACGCTTCGCAGCGTCTATGTCGTCGAGGACGGCACCCAACCAGCGGTGGTGGACAACACCGTCTATATCGTGCTCCATGGAACAATCTATGCATTTCGGGGCCAAAACGATGGTTCATTTAGTCTAGAAAGCGTGTTTAGTTCGCCCGCCATTGGTGTGTCGGGGCTTTTCTCGGACGGTGACGGACTACTCTTTACTGCGTCGGTCAACCGCTCCACCACAAAACCACTGGATGTCTACAGGCTGCTGGAGGGTAATCAGACGACACCTCCCTTGGAAGAAACCGTGGACTTCGAGAAGCTGAACGACATTATTACAAGCTACACCTTCGATGACGAGCGAATCGTCTTCTCTCTTAAAAGCACAGGTTCGGGGGCCAGCGGCGAGACTCTTCGCAGCCGCTTGGAGGCCAAGTTGAAAGAAAGAGGAATCGACGTTGGAAGCCGCCGTGTTGAGCTATACCCACTTAACTAGCACACATCGCAGCAGACAAGAACACTAGGAGTCACCGGCCGTCTGAATAACATTACTGTGCGTAAGGTGTTCTGGCATTATGTCCGCGTTTGTGGTGGTTATGAAGGTTTGGTAGCTTTTTAGGAAGCCGGTTAGGCTGTGGCGGCGGGTGGAGTCTAGTTCACTGAAGACGTCGTCGAGCAGGAGTAGGGGTTTTTGGCCACGTAGCTCCTCCAAGAGCTGGAGTTCCATGATTTTGAGTGCCAGGACCATGGTGCGGGTTTCGCCACGCGAGGCGGCCTCCTGGACGGGATGGTTGTCGATAAGGACCCCTAGATCGTCGCGGTGCGGGCCATAGGCGGTAAAGCCGCGGGCGACATCCAAATCTAGCGACGACTCTAGTTTATGTAACAGGGAACTCTCGTAGTTAGCGGGCTCGAAGCGAGATTGATACAACAACTGTACGTCGTGTTCTTTGCCCGTGAGACTGCCGTAGAGCTCGCTGGCGCGCTCTGCAAAGCGTTCGACCAGGCCAACACGCTCTTTTACGATTTGTCCGCCCAGCTCGCTTAAACGAATGTTCCAGACAAATAGTTGTTCAACCAAACTGGTTGGATTCCTTTTGAGCAAACTGTTACGCTGCGCCAACACACGTTTGTAGTGCCGGCGAGTAGCTCCAAAGCCCGGTTTTGTCTGCTCAAGTAAATCATCCAAGAATGCACGACGCAGGTCTGGTGAACTGTTAAGCAACAGCAGATGGTTGGGTTCGAATAAAACTACTGGCAAGGTACGAACGGTGGTTAATCGAGCCAGTTGCTGTCCGTCAATTTCAAAGGTTTTGGACACTTTTTCTGGTCCAACAGTTTGGAGTTTTATAATTCGATTACCTTCGTCTAAGTCTGCGTCCAAGCGCGTCCAGTCGCTATTAAAATGCACGAGCTCTGGGTCTTTGACGCGATACGAACTACCTTGCGCAACAACCAACACCGCCTCGAGCAGATTGGTTTTGCCGCTGGCGTTTGGTCCGACAATAATGTTAACCCCCGGCCCAAAAGCGAATCTCGCATCCTTATATGAGCGGAAGTTCTGAAGCCGAAGGTTGGTTAACATCCTTCTATTTTAACTCTTGAGCGGCATGATGATATGCGTGTAGTCAGAACTGGCCGGATCCCGTAAGACTGATGGCTCAAGCTTACCATTAAACGAAAAACCGACTTCGTCGCCACCAAAGGCGTGTAGGGCGTCTAGCAGGTAGCGCGAGTTGAGGGTAATTGCACCCCCGCCTGTAACTTTGGCGGCGGCATGGGCGGTGTTTTCGCCTAGTTGCGAGGCAACCGAGCGGATGCTCAGCTCCTGTGTACCTTCGTCGACATCCAAAGTAATACTGCCGGCGCTTTCACGGGCGAATAAACTAGAGATCTTGGCGGCGTTTAATAGGTCGGCGCGCTTAAGGACGGCGGTAGTCTCGAACTTCTGTGGGATAAGCTTGCGGTAGTCCGGGTATTTGCCCTCAATCAACCGAGCCACCAACTCGACATCGCCGACCTGGAACAGCACTTGTTGGTCGTCGCTGGTCACGCGCACCTCATCCTCAGCGTCGCTTACAATGCGTAGCAGATCTTGCATGGCGGTTACCGGAACTAGTAGATCAATCTCTTCCTTGACTGCCGACAACTCTTTCTCGGCCAAGCGATAGCTGTCGGTCGCCGCCATAAAGAGTTTGCCGCCAGAAGTGTGTAGGTAGATACCTGTCAGAACAGGTCGCGCCTCGTCGCCAGAAGCAGCCACCACCACTTGTTGCAAAGCCTTTTTGAGCTGGTTAGCAGGCACGCTCCAGGTCTTACCCTTAGTAATAGCCGGCATCACTGGAAACTCTTCAGCTGTAACGCCGTTGATAACAGACTGATATTGATCGGTTGTGATGTTGAGCTTGTAATCGTCTAGTTTGAGGTTAATAACACCGGTTGGCAAACTATTCACAAAGTCTTGCATCAACCGAGCTGGAACGGTTATAGCACCCTCTTCGGACACCTTGGCGCCTAAGTAGTGCGTAATCGCAATGTCCAGGTTAGTGGCAGCGATACTGAGACGACCACCAACAGTCTTAATAAGTACGTTTGCTAGTACCGGCAAGGTACCACGCGTGTTAGCTACTCGAGCAACTGTGGCCAGAGCTTTATTTAAGTTTTCTTGGGTTACCTGTAGCTGCATAGACTTCTCCTCAGATTCTCTACTTACTTATTTAGTATAAATAGTTATTGTATTTGTAGGGCGTGTGGATAGTGGGGAAAAGATAAGCTGTAACAGGTATAAAAAGTGGTTTTTGGGCTGTGGGTTGGTGTGGGGTTGAGTGTGAAATAACTGTGCGAAAGTGGCCGATTCTGCACACAACATTTGTTCAACCACGGCAGGGGTGTGGGAAATCCTACACACATGTACACAATTGCGAACGGGTGTTTTCACATGTTGTACACACGTATTACACATACAGTTTGCCTTTGATGCTCGAGATTGCAGCACGGATGTCGGAGTCGATATGGGTCTCTCGCTCGATTTTTTCAATAGAGTGAATAGCGGTCGTGTGGTCTTTGCGACCCAGTTCTCTAGCGATCTTAGGGAAGCTGAGATGTAGCTCGCTCCGAAGCATATACATAGCAACCTGGCGGGGCACTACGATGTCTTTGTCTCGCTTGGGGCCGAGCAGGTCTTCGATAGGGATTTGGAAATACTTAGCGGTGCGCTCGATGATTTGACGCGCGCTGATGTGTTTGGGCCGGGTCTGGCCGCTACCCATGAGGCTTGTAGCTATAGTAAGGTTCGGCTCCAGGCCACGCATTTCACAGAAAGCCAGTAATTGGTTTAAGGCGCCCTCTAATTCACGAATGTTGGTCTGGACGTTAGTCGCCAAATAATCAGTAACATCATTAGGCAGCGTAATGTTGTGCAACGAAGCTTTGATTTGCAAAATAGCGCAACGGGTCTCGAAGTCGGGCGTCTGCATATCAATACTCATGCCGCCGGCAAAACGTGATCGTAGACGGTCTTCAAGTCCCGAGATATCGCGCGGTGGCTTGTCGCTTGTCAAGATAACCTGTTTGTTGGCTTGGTGGAGGGTGTTGAAGGTGTGAAAGAACTCCTCTTGAGCCTTCTCCTTGCCGCCAATAAACTGTACGTCATCGACAATCAGGACGTCCGCGGTGCGGTAGTGGTTGGTGAAGTCGCTGATTTTTTTGTAGCGTAGAGCGTCAACGAATTCTTGTAAGAACTGCTCGCTGGTGATATACACGACACGGGCAGTGGGCTTAATGACCAACAAAGCGTTACCAACAGCTTGACCGAGGTGAGTCTTGCCGATACCCACGCCGCCATATAGAAAGAGTGGGTTGTATTTGGTGCCAGGATTGGCGGCCACGGCTTGACAAGCGGCGTAAGCGAGTTCGTTTCCTGAGCCAACAATAAAATTATCGAACGTATAACGCTCGTTTAGCCCTTGGCGGTAGGTGTGGGTGAGGGCGGTAGCTTGTGGGCGGGGTGTGGAATGGGTGGTAGCAGCCGGTGAGGGGCGCAACACAGCCGGATCCTCTTCGCGCGATGGCGTGAGAGTGGTGTGGATTTTGTATTCTACGTTTACCGCAGGCGCTCCGTTTTTGCGCAGTGTCGTAACAACCAAGTCGTTGTACTTGCGTTCCAGCTGCTGCTTTATAAAGACATTTGGTACACCGATGACAATTCGGTCGTCATCTTGGCGAAGTAGTACGGTGTTTTTGAACCACGTCACGAAGTTACCGCGCGATACCGATAGCTCAATTTCCCCCAAGACGGTTTGCCACAGACTAGAATCCATACCCTCGCTCACTGGTTTATACCCAAACTATACCCCACAACAATAGACTTTTCCACATATTTTTATCATGAAAAAGGAGATAGCGATTTTTGTGGTGATTTATGCACACGAACAAGCCCTATCTGTAAATCTGTGGAGAACACTTGGATAAGTGTGGAAAACCTGCTAAGATTAGTGGGTTAAATATTGTTTTAAAAACAGCCAAACGTCGCGACCAACACAACATTGTGCAGCCAGCGACTATCCGGTAAAGTGAGAGCATATGCCAAAACGAACCTACCAACCCAAAAAACGTCACCGCGCGAAAGTGCACGGCTTTTTGAAGCGCATGGCTACCCGCGCAGGACGCATTGTCCTGAGTCGCCGCCGCGCCAAGGGCCGCAAAGACCTGTCAGCCTAATAGTTTAAGAGTCGGGTGCCATACCCGCAGGCTGCGCCATGATCAGTAACGCACACCGGTTTCACGGCAGAAACAGCATCCGTTTTGTGTATCAACGCGGACAAACTGTTCGTGGTCCGCTGATTGCGCTGCGCTACGCGCACAACAATCGCCAACAAACTTATCGGGTAGCTGTGGTGGTTAGTCGTAAAGTCAGCAAGTCGGCCGTGGTGCGCAATCGCATCCGCCGGCGCATCTACGAGATTATCCGCAATACTGCCGCCCAGATCTCTGAGCCGTACGACCTAGTGTTCACTGTTTATGGCGAAGATGCCGCCACAATAGCACACACCGCAGTCAAAAAGGTAGTCATAGAGCACTTACAAAAATCTGGCGCCCTACAAACAGTGGGTTCATCAGGGGCGAAGCGTGCTACAATAGACAGCAAAGAGGAGAATAAAGAATAATGGGCGACCTTTGGAATGCATTGATCGTACAGCCGATTTTTAATCTGTTAGTTCTGATTTACGGATTGCTGCCTGGCCACAACTTCGGCCTGACTATCATTATCTTTACGATCATCGTCCGCCTGCTGATGTGGCCGCTTATTAAGAAGCAGTTGCACCAGGTGAGGGTAATGCGCAAGATTCAACCCGACCTCAAACGCATTAAAAAAGAGGCTGCCGGCGACCGCCGCAAAGAATCGATGCTAATGATGGAGCTCTACAAAGAGCAAGGGATCAACCCGTTTGCAACCATTGGTGTGCTGCTTTTACAAATCCCAATCCTAATCGGTTTGTATGCAGGGTTGCAGAAGGTCCTGAAGGACCCGATGCAGATAGAGACCTTCGCGTACCCATTCTTGCAAAATCTGTCGTGGATCGATTACATCGCCGACCACATTCGTCAGTTTGACATCACACTGTTTGGTATAGTCGACCTAACTAGGGCTGCACTAGGCCCATCCGGGGTTTACTGGCCGGCCATGCTCATTGTGGCGGGTAGCGCAATCACGCAGTTCTATCAGAGTAAGCAACTGTCGCCAGACACAAAAGATTCCCGGAAGCTACGCGACATTCTGCGCGATGCGAAAGAGGGTAAACAGGCCGACCAATCCGAGGTAAATGCCACAGTTGGTCGAAGTATGCGTTATCTGCTGCCAGGCATGGTGTTCATCTTTACGGTCAATCTGCCATCGGCGCTGGCGCTGTATTGGTTGGTGAGCGGTTTGGTCGCAATCGTCCAGCAGGGAATTGTGTTGCGTGAGGATGTTGAGGAACTGGAGGCGGTTGCTGACAGGCCGGCCGACAAAAAGGTGATTGAGGGGGAAGTCGTCCAAAATAAGAAGAGCCCCAATCGTCGCCGCAAGGGTAATAAGGTTGCGAAGCGGAGGAAGAACTAATGGAAGATTCGATTCGATACGCGAAGAAATACCTAGAAGACTTGTTGTCGTTCTTCGGGCTCAACACCGATATTTACGCCACCAGTGAAGACGATGTCATCGAGTTGGAGATTCCCTCCACACACCTTAATGGCTTTTTGATTGGCCAGCGGGGCGACACCATGCGTTCCATGCAGTTCATCGTTTCCAGTGCGCTGAAAAATCAGGGTTACGAATTCACCCGAGTGAACATAGACGTTGCGGAGTACAAAAAGCAGCGTGCCCAGCGCCTAGCCAAGACCACCGAAGATTGGATTAAACAGGTGAAAGAAACTGGCGAAGCCATGGAGTTGAAGCCAATGAACGCCGCCGACCGCCGCACCATCCACAAGGTTGCCGCCGAATGGGGCTTAATCAGCGAATCCGCCGGCGAAGGCCGCGACCGGCACATCGTATTGAAATTGGGTGAAGAGTAGTCCAACTACTTTTCGAATAGAGATTGATACACCGCCAGATTTCCCTTGGCGAACTTGTCCCAAGAGTATCGTTTGACCCACTTGGCGCCTTTTGTGACTAGTTCCTTGCGGAGCTCTTCATCATCGAGCACACGACTAATTTTGGCAGCGATGTCAGCAGGGTCGTATG
>Ga0255338_1005627_pt1 | contig 11328 bp, 11 predicted proteins | sample MeOH1_35cm_T4_19_FD_203715 | JGI IMG/M metagenome (GOLD analysis project Ga0255338, IMG submission 203715) | Sandy soil microbial communities from University of British Columbia, Vancouver, Canada - MeOH1_35cm_T4_195 | ecosystem: Engineered > Artificial ecosystem > Sand microcosm > Unclassified ... | reverse complement strand
TCATGCCCGCCATGATGACCTTCTTCTTCGCGCAGAGCCCCGCCGGGCTTACGATCTACTACTTCGTGTTCAACATGATCGGCCTCGCCCAGACCTGGTGGATCATGCGGTCCTACCAGCCCCAGCCGATCAAGGTCTAGGAGTCCAGCCATGCGGAAGAGCGGCGCCCCACTGGAATCCGTGCCGGAACTGATCTCCCGCTGGTCGGCCCACCTGGGCCTGTCCGTGGAGGCGAAGCCCGCGCCCTCAGGCGACGAGGAGGCCTTCCCCAACCGCCTGTCGGTATCCGGCCCCGATGCGGGCTGGCTCGCCGCCGACCGGGGCGCGGGCCTCGATGCCCTCCAGTTCCTGGTCCACGAGGCCCAGGGCGAGCGTGACGACACGAAGCTGGCCTACCTGGACGTGAAGGGCGCCCGCCTCTTCCGCATGCAGGAGGTCATGGCCATGGGCCACTTCGCCGCCGACAAGGCCCGGGAGCTGGGCAGCCACACCCTGGGCGCCCTGAGCGCCCGCGAACGCCGCTGGGTGCACCTCGTGGTGAGCCGCGAAGAAGGCCTGGGCACCGAAAGCGAAGGCACTGGCACCTTCAAGCCCGTGAAAGTCTTCCGGAAGTAGACTGGCCCGGTGACCACCACCGATCCCATCTGCGCCCCCGCCACCCCGCCCGTCCCTTCGGCGGTGGCCCTGGTGCGCGTGTCCGGAACCCGGTTGGCGGCCCGCCTCGCGCCCCTGCTGACCCTGCCGGAGCCCCGCCTGGCCGCGCTGCGCACGCTACGCTGGGACGGCTTCCGGGAAAAGGCACTGGTGCTGTTCTTCCCGGCACCCGCCAGCTACACGGGGGAAGACCTGGTGGAGCTGCAGGTGCACGGGAACCCGCTGCTGGTGCGGCGCCTGGTGGCCCACCTCGGCGGTCTGGGCATCCGCCTGGCGGAGCCCGGCGAATTCACCCGCCGGGCCCTTCTGAACGGCAAGCAGGGCCTGCTGGAGGCCGAGGCCCTGCGCGACCTGGTGGCCGCCGAGACCGACACCCAGCTCCGGCTGGCCCAGGCCCGCGCCGGGGCCCTTCCACCTTGGATCCAGGAAGCCCGCCAGGCCCTGTCCCCCTGGGTGGCCCGGGCCGAGGCGGCGGTGGACTACGGCGAGGAAGAGGGCATCCTGCTGGATCTCTTGAGTTTAAATCAGACCCTAGCCGCCGTCCGGCAGCGGTTCCACGTGGAACAATCCCGTTCCCGGGCCGCCCGGCACCTCCAGGATGGCCTCCGCCTGGCCCTGGTGGGCCGCCCCAATGCCGGGAAGAGCACCCTCTTCAACGCCCTGGCGGGGGAGGACCGCGCCATCGTCACGGCCATTCCCGGCACGACCCGGGACGTGCTGGAGGTGCGTTGCGAATGGCGGGGCCTGCCCCTCCGCCTGTACGACACCGCCGGGTTGCGGAACACGGAAGATCCCGTGGAGCGCCTCGGTGTGGCCCGGGTGCGCCCGGTCCTGGAAGGTGCGGACCTGGTCCTGCACCTGTGGCCGACCCAGGACCTGGACCCGGACCCCGTCCTCCAGGCGGCCCTGGCGCCCTTCGCCGGCAAGGTCCTGGAGGTACGCACCTTCGCGGACCTGGCCGAAGTCCCGGGCGTGGCCATCGCCGCCCACCGGGGGGAACTGGATGCCCTGGAAACGGCCCTCAAGGACCGGATCCTGGGCGGGCTGGCGCCGGACGCCTGCCTGGGGGCCCTGGCCACGGCACGGCAGGGGGCGCTCCTGGACGACCTGGCCCGCCAGCTGGATCTCCTCGCGGAGCTGGAGCCGGGGGGCCCACCAGAGCTGCCGGCCTCCCTGCTGCAAGGTGCCTGGGGTCTCCTGGCCCGGCTCACGGGCGAGGACCGGGCCGAGCGCACCCTGGACGAACTCTTCAGCGGCTTCTGCCTCGGGAAGTAAGTCCCGGCGAAGTAGACTGGCCCGAGGGGGGCGCGTGAAACCTGGGTTGGAAGCCATCATCGGTCTCGAAGTCCATGTCCAGCTGCGGACCCGGTCCAAGCTCTTCTGTGCCTGCCGCAACGCCTATGGCGCCCCGCCGAACACCCAGACCTGCCCCGTCTGCCTCGGCCTGCCCGGAGCCCTGCCCGTCCTCAACGGCGCGGCCGTCCGCCTGGGCATCGCCCTGGGCCTGGCGGTGGGGGCCCGGATCCGGGAGCGGAGCACCTTCTACCGGAAGCAGTACTTCTATCCGGACCTGCCCAAGGGGTACCAGATCACCCAGGGGCCCGTGGCCCTGGTGGAGGGTGGCGCCCTGGAGATCGCCGGCGACCCCGCCGTGCGCGGGGGGAGCGGACCTGTGCGCATCGGCCTGGAACGGGCACACCTGGAGGAGGACGCCGGCAAGAGCAGCCACGATCAGCGGCCGGACGCCACCCTGGTGGATCTGAACCGGGCCGGGGTTCCCCTGTTGGAAGTGGTGGGAATGCCGGATTTGCGAAGCCCGCAGGAGGCCTCGGACTTCCTGAAGACCCTGCACCGGCTGGTGGTGTTCCTGGGCATCTGCGAAGGGAACCTGGAGGAGGGCGGCTTCCGCTGCGACGCCAACGTGAGCCTCCGGCAGCGGGGTGAAACCACCTTCGGCACCCGGGTGGAGGTGAAGAACCTCAATTCCTTCCGGTTCGTGAAGCAGGCCCTGGCCTTCGAGATCGAGCGGCAGGCCGCCCTGCTGGAGGGGGGCGGGACGGTGGCCCAGGAGACCCGGGGCTGGGACGCGGCAGCGGGCGAGACCCGGTCCCAGCGGAGCAAGGAAGCCGCCATGGACTACCGCTACTTCCCGGAACCGGATCTGCCGGCCCTCGATGTGACCGAGGCCGAGATCGAGACCGTCCGCATCGCCCTGCCCGAACTGCCGGAGGCCCGGGGCCGCCGCTGGCGCGCGGCCTTCGGCCTCGGCGAGGAGGAGGCCGCCACGCTGCTCCAGGATCCCGCCTTCGCGGCCTACTTCGAGGCCCTGGCCGCCGCCTCCGGTGCGGGCAAGGCCGCCGCCCACTGGATGCTGGGCGAGGTGAGCCGCACCTTGAATGAACGGGGGACCGGCATCGAGGCCTTCCCCCTGGCGCCGGAGGTCCTGGCGGAGCTGGTGCGCCTCGTGGAAGCCCGCCAGATCAGCTTCGGCACCGCCAAGGATCAGGTCTATCCCGCCCTGCTGGCGGGGGAAGGCAGCGCCGGGGCCATCGTCGCGCGCAAGGTGTTGGCCCAGGTCGGCGATCGCGGCGCCATCGAGGCCCTGGTGGCCCAGGTGCTGGCGGCGAATCCCGGTCCCGTGGCCCAATTCCGGGCGGGGAAGACCAGCCTCCAGGGCTTCCTGGTGGGCCAGGTCCTGAAGGCGGGGGGCGGCCGGCTGGATCCCAAGGTGGTGAACGAAGTGTTGGCCGAGGGGCTGGCCAAGGGCTGATCCGCAACGCATGCTGGGCCCATGAGCAACGAGATCCCCCCTTCCCTTTCGGCCTACCTTCCCGGTGTGGGCCATGTGTGCCAGGGCTGTGGCCGGGTGATCGTGGATGCGGTGGAGGTCCCCGGCGAAGCCTTCCGCTGCCCGGACTGTCGGCCCTCCGATCCGGCCCCCGAGGAGGAGTTGACCCGCGTGGCCCTGGCGGACCAGGAGTCCACCGCCCCACCCAAGGGCGAGCCCACGGTGTGGCGGCTGGTGGCGGTCATCGCCTTCGCGGTGGTGGCCCTCGCCCTGATCTTCTGGAAGTGGTAGGCCGGGCCGGGCTTCCGCGCCTATGCTGGGAGGGAGGAGCCCCGGTGCTCCACCGCTCCCGTTGAGGCCCACATGCCCACACCCTGGGGACCCACCACCACCGCCATCCATGCCGGGAGACGGTTCAACCCCACCCGGGCCGTGACCACGCCCATCTTCCAGACGTCCGTGTTCCAGCTCCTGGAGAACCGGGAGGGCGCCGAATTCGCCGCGGCCGTCGAGCCCCCGGCCTTCTACACCCGCTGGGGCAACCCCAACACCAGCGAAGTCGAAGCCGTGCTGGCCGAACTGGAGGGCGCCGAGCGGGCCCTGGTGGCCGCCTCGGGCATGGCGGCCTTCTCCCTCGTGTTCGAGGCCTTCCTGAAGCACGGCGACCACCTGGTGGCCCCCGCCGCCATCTACCTCGGCACGGAACAGCTCATCCGCCGCTGGGAGGCCGAGCGGGGCCTGCAGGTCACCTGGGTGCAGAACACCCTGGATCTGGGTGAATGGGAGGCGGCCCTCCGCCCCGGCACCCGCATGATCTGGGTGGAGACCCCCTCCAATCCCACCCTGGCCCTGACAGACCTTGCCGGCGTGGCGGCCCTCGGCCGGAAGCACGGCATCCGCACGGTGGCCGACAACACCTTCCCCAGCCCCATCCACACGAAGCCCCTGCGCTTCGGCATCGACCTCAGCGTGGCTTCCGCCACCAAGTACCTGGCCGGCCACTCGGACGTGGTGGCGGGCGTCATCGCGGGATCCGACGCGGATGTGGTGGCCTGCTGGCACCTCACCAAGGTCATGGGCCCCACCCTGGATCCCATGGCCGCCTGGCTGCTGCACCGGGGCCTCAAGACCCTCGCCCTGAGGGTCCGGCGCGCCTCGGACAACGCCCAGGCCCTGGCCCAGTGGCTGCTCTGGCAGCCCCACGTGGCGCGGGTGGACTTTCCGGGCCTGCCCACCCACCCGGGCCACGAGATCGCCGCCCGGCAGATGGAGACGGGCTTCGGGGCCATGATCGGCTTCGAGCTGCGGGCGGGCCTGGAGGCTGGCCGCCGCTTCTGCGAGGCCCTGGAGATCATCACCCGGGGCGTGAGCCTGGGTGGCGTGGAAAGCCTCATCCAGCACCCCGCCAGCATGAGCCATCTGAAGACGGCCCCCGAGGTGAAGGCCCGCCTGGGCATCACGGATGGCCTGCTGCGGTTCTCCGTGGGCATCGAGGACCAGGCCGATCTCGTCGCGGACCTGGAGCAGGGCTTCCAGGCCGCCGCCGTGGGGACCCCGTGAGGCTGCACCTCAATGGCGAGGTCCGCGACACGCCGGACCTGGAGACCCTGGCGGATCTGGCCGTCTGGCTGGACCTGCCGGCCTTCGGCAGCGCCGTGGAACTGAACGGCGAGGTCATCCGCCGGGCCGACCATCCGGCCACCCCCCTGAAGGAGGGCGACCGGCTGGAGGTGGTGCGGCTGGTGGGCGGGGGCTGAGCGGTCAGTTGATGCTGAGCGTGTACCCGTAGCTGCCCGTGAGGGTGGTGGCGCCGGCGCGGACACGGGCCACGTAGGTGCCCGGGGCCAGGGTGGGGAGGCTCAGGGTGCGGGTCTGGGCCGCGAGGCTGGCGCCGGTGCTGCCCGCCACCCAGCCGCCGGGGCCGATGAGCTCCAGGTAGAAGTCCTGGCCCCCCGTGGGCGTCATGATGATCGTGCGGGCCCCGCCACCATGGACGAAGCGCCAGGCCTGGCCCTGGTCCCGGTCGTAGTAGAGGTTGGCGCTGGGGGCGTAGGTCTGGAGCGTTCCCGTACCGCTGAGGGGGAGGCTGCGGGTCTGCCAGAGGGCCGTGCTGGCGAAATAGGCAGTGTTGGGGTTCGGCACGGCTTCCAGGGCCAGCTCATTGAGGGCGGCGGTCCAGGTGGGGGCGCTCACCCGGGAGGCCACGCCCTGCAGGTAGGTGGGATAGCAGCCCAGGGTGGCCTGCTCGTACTCGCCGGTGCCATCCAGGTAGGGCGTGGTGGAGCGCACAGCCGCCCAGAGGGTGTTCAATCCCGGGGAACCGCCCCCCAGCACGTTCTTCCAGAGACCCCAGAGGCTCACGGCCACGGAGCCGCGGGCGAACTCACCCTTGGCGGCGGTGGGCACGTAGGTGTGGTCGGTGAGGTCGAAGACCTCCACCCGGGGCACGCCGCCGGCGTCCACGTAGCTGTCGAGGATCTGGCTGTTGTTCCGGACCGCCGCGGAGAGGAAGTCGGAGAACCCGGCCACGAAGGCGGCGGTGGATTCGCTCTGCACGCCGCGGTCCACCCAGGCGTTGTCGTTGTCCCGGCGCAGCAGGGACAGGACGCTGCTGCCGTCGGCCTTGAAGCTGTAGTCCGCGAAGAGCAGGCGGGCGTAGGTCTCCTGGAGCACGCCGTCATCCCATTCGTCCGTTTCCGTATTGGCGCCGCCGCCCAGGCCGTAGACGGCATGACCGAAGAGGGCGCGGCCGCTGTCGGACACCAGGATGGTGGAGCCGGAGCTGGCCAGGACGGCGGGATAGGTGCGCTGCTGGTCCGCCACGTTCGTGCTGGTGGTCCAGAAGGTGTGGAGGTTGGGCAGGCGCAGGGTGGTGGAGCCATCCATGTCGCGCACGGCGGCCGCGAAGGTCACGGCCTGGTCGGCGATGTTGAAGGCCCCGGCGATGCGGTTGCCGGCCAGGGCGGTGACGGCCAGGGTGCCGTCCCGGTCCGCCAGGAAGGCGCTGCTGGTGACGCTCCAGGTGGGGAGGGCGGTGAAGGCGCTGAGGCTCACGGCCCCTGAAGGCAGGGGCGCGTTCTTCACGCTGCCCCGCAGGAAGAAGCTGTTGGGATCCGCGCTGGGCACCTGGTACTGGGCGAAGACCTGCACATAGACGGACAGGCCCCGGGGCACGGTGGCCAGGCCGGTGCCATCACTGCCGAGGTAGCCGGAGGCCAGCAGGGCGCCCGAGGCCACGTCCCGGACCTCGGCCCAGCAGTAGCGGGCGGGGCGGAGGGTGGTGGTGCCGAACCCCGAGGGGCTGAGGGCCCGCTTCTCGAACTGGGCCTGGAGGGTGATCTGGGCGTCCGAACCATAGGAGGGACCAGAGCTGGAATCGCTGCCGCGGCAGGCGGCCAGGAGCAGGAGGGCGGTGAAGCCCAGGAGGAATCGCCAGGTTCGAAGGCGCATGGAAGCTCCAGGGGAGGGAACCCCAGTATGGATCAAGGGTCGTGCCAGGAGGGGGCGAGGGCCAGCCTAGCGCCAGACTTCCCAGCGCCCACCGGGCCATCGGGCCAGGGTCCGGAGCCGCCACGCCGACGGGAAGCGCAGGTCCACGGGGGCTCCCCCGGCCGGGGCATCGCGCTGGAAGCGGTGGAATTCATCACCGAGCCCCTGGTCGAGGAAGGCCCGGACCAGGGTCCCGCCGCCTTCCACGAGCACCCGCCCCACGCCCCGGGCGGCGAGTTCGTGCAACAGGTGGCGCAAACTGCATCCCCGCGGGCCGGGGGGCAGGCGGAGGTCCTCCACGCCCCGCAGGGGCTCGGGATCGCCCGTGACGGCCCGCAGGGCGGGCTGCCCGGCTACGGGCTGCCAGACCCGGGCCCCGGCGGGCACCTGGCCGGCATTGTCCATGACCACCCGGTGGAACAGCCGATGGGGGGCCGTGGGCGCGGGCCAGCGGTCCGTGAGCTGGGGGTCGTCCACCTCGGCGGTGTGGCGCCCCACGATGATGGCCTCCGAAGCCCGCCGCAGAGCATGGCCCAGGCGCTGGACTTCCGGTGGGGTGATGGGGGTGGTCCGGCCCTCGGGGCCCAAAGCCCCGTCGGACCCCAGGGCCAGCTTGAGGCTCACCCAGGGCAGGCCCGTGTGGATGAGCTTGAAGAAGGGGGCATGGAAGCGGGCGCAGGCCTCGCCCAGCACACCCTCCTCCACCGCAACCCCCTGGGCCCGCAGGATGGCCAGGCCACCGCCGTCCACCCGGGGGTTGGGATCCCGCACGCCCACCACCACCCGGATGACACCCGCCTGGAGGAGGGCCAGGGTGCAGGGTCCCGTGCGCCCCTGGTGGCAGCAGGGTTCGAGGGTCACGTAGGCGGTGGCGCCCCGCACATCCTCGTCCCGCGCCTCGGCGTCGCGCAGGGCCATGATCTCGCCGTGGGGGTCCCCCGCCCGGGTGTGGACGCCCGCGCCGATCACCCGGCCCGCCTTCACCAGGACGCAGCCCACGGGCGGATTCGGGCTGGAGAGGCCCACGCCCTTCAGGCCTTCCTGCAGGGCCAGGGCCATGAAATGGGCATCGCCCGCCAGGACCGCCGGGTCCGGCCAGGGGCCGCCGGTGGCCAGGGCCCAGGCGACCTCGGGGGTCAGGTCCAGCTCAGACATCCAGCAGCCCGTCCACGAAGGCCTCGGCGTCGAAGGGGATGAGGTCGTCCACGCCCTCGCCCACGCCCACGAAGGCGATGGGGAGCTTCAGGCGGTCCAGGATGGGCACCACCACGCCGCCCTTGGCGCTGCCATCCAGCTTGGTGAGCACCAGGTCTGTGACGCCCGCGACCCGGGCGAAGACCTCGGCCTGCTGCAGGCCGTTCTGGCCCGTGGTGGCGTCCAGCACCAGCAGCACGCGGTGGGGCGCGTCCGGGATCACCTTCTGGAGGCTGCGGCGGATCTTGTCCAGCTCCTTCATGAGGTGGTCCTTGGTGTGCAGCCGCCCCGCCGTGTCGATGAGCACCCAGGGCGTGCCCTTGGCCAGGGCGCTGGTGGCGCCGTCGAAGGCGATGGCCGCCGGATCACCGCCCATCTGGTTGCGGATGACGGGGACCCCGGCCCGCTCGCCCCAGCGCTCCAGCTGATCGATGGCGGCGGCCCGGAAGGTGTCCCCGGCCACCACCAGCACACCCTCGCCCCGGGCCTTGAGGAAGGCCGCCAGCTTGCCCAGGGTGGTGGTCTTGCCCACGCCGTTGACGCCCACCAGGAGCACCACCTGGGTCCCGGCTGCGGTGAAGGGCTGCGCGGGGCGCTGGCGCAGAAGCCGCAGCAACTCCTCCTTGAGGATGGCCTTGGGGTCGATGTCGGCACTGCCTTTCAGCTCGGCGCGGAGCCGCACCATGAGCTGGTCCACCGCCTTCACGCCAAGGTCCGCCTGGAGCAGCAGATCCTCCAGCTCCTGGAGCTGGTCCTCGTCCAGGCGCCGCAGGCCCAGCAGGCGGCCCATGGGCGCCAGCACCAGGTCCTGGGTGCGCTTCAGCCCCTGCTTGAATTTGTCGAACAGGCCACCCAGAAGACCCACGCCCACCTCGCGGCTCCAGTCTACCGAAGCGGGCTGGCTCCTGGGCCCGGATCGGGGGTTCCACGTGGAACAACCGGCCTAGAGTCGCGGGTTTGCCCAGGAGGTAACGGGAGTGAAGGGCGGGAACACGGGCGCGGCCAGGGCCGGATTCCGCTCGGGCCAGGCGCGGAAATCCACCGATCCGCCGGTGTTCGAGGCCCAGCCCGCCAGGGCGAAGAGCAGCAGGATGTCGGCCAGGGGATTCACCAGGTGCTCTGGTTTCCGGGGGCGCAGGCTGCGCGGATCCACGGAGAGCCGGGCGGTCCACAGGGGGCGTGGCGCCGGGGGCGACCAGGGCCGGCCCAGTTCCCCGACCGGACAGGTCAGTTCCCGTGGCGGCTGGAACGCGCGGGGTGGCGGGGCCGCGTTGAAGGCCAAGGGCGGCAACTGGAGGGCGAGGGTGAAGGCTTCGGCGAGCATGGGAACCCCGGCACAGCATGGGCTCTCGGATCCGTGCGGACAAGCTCCTCAGGGCTCCTGCGGATAGGCAGCCGCCATCTTCTCGGCTTGGCGCAGGTTCTCCTGGAGCACCGGATCGCCGGGCCGCAGGGCCAGGGCGGCCTTGAAATCGTCCCGGCTGGCGGCGTACTGCTTCAGGTTGAAGCGGGCGATGCCGCGGTTGAACAGGGCCTCCATCTGGCGGGGTTCCAGCTTCAGCGCCTGGTCGAAGGCCGCCTGGGCGTCGGCCCAGGCCTTGTGCTGCAGGGCCGCGCGTCCCAGGTTGTTCCAGGCGTAGGCGGCCTGGGGATCGGCCTGCACCGCCCGCTTGAGCACGGCCGTCGCCTCGTCGAAGCGCCCCAGGTGGGCCAGGGCCTCACCCTTCCAGCCCAGGGCCTCGGCATCCTGGGGCTTCCGGGCGAGGAGCGTGCCGGCGTGGGCCAGGAGGGCCTTCCAGTCGCCGGCCAGCCGAGCCTCGACGCAGGCATTGGCGTAGCCTTCGGCTTGGCCCAGCCGGCCGTTCTCCGCATGGGCCGCCATGGCCTCCCGGTGGCGACCGAGCTGGCTGAGGGCCTGGGCCCGGTAGAGCCGGGCGGTGCCCAGGCGGGGCCTCCCCTTCCCTTCGAGCTGGGGGAGTAGGGCCTTGCAGGCGTCCGCTAGGCGGGCCCAGCGCTGGCTGCGATTCAGGGCCTGGAGCCAGTACTCGTGGTGCTGGCGGCGCACCTTGGGGGAGGCCTGCTCGAACCAGTCCGCCAGGCCCGGCCAGTCGTCGGCCTGGAGGAGGCTCTCGGCTGCGGGAGGCAGGGCCTGGGCGGTTCCCGCCTCAACGACCTGGGTCCGGGCAGCCGGGGGCTTGGGCGGGGGGACCGCGGCGAAGGGCAACAGCATGGGGACCTCAGCGCTTGGCTTTGGACTTGGCCGGGGACTTGGTCTTGGCCTTGGATTTGGGCTTGGCGATCGGAGCTCCGGGCCGCTTCCAGCCCACCAGCGCGTGCTCGAAGACCTCCTCCACGTGTTTCACGGGGTGGAAGTGGAGCTGCTTCCGCAGCTCAGGATCGATCTCCTCCAGATCCTTCTGGTTGGCGTGGGGGATGAGGATGTCCTTGATGCCCAGCCGGAGGGCCGCCAGGGCCTTCTCCTTGAGGCCGCCGATGGCCAGGGCCTCGCCGCGCAGATCGATTTCCCCGGTCATGGCCAGGGTGTTCCTCACGGGGACATCCTTGAGCACGGACAGCAGCACGGTGGCGATGGCGAGGCCCGCGCTGGGGCCGTCCTTGGGGATGGCGCCTTCGGGGAAGTGGATGTGGAGATCCTGCTTCTGGAACACCTCGGGATCGATCTGGAAGGCCTCGCCCCGGCTGCGGATGTAGCTGAGGGCCGCCTGGGCGCTCTCCTTCATGACGTCGCCCAGCTGGCCCGTGAGGATGAGGCCGCCCTTCCCCGGCATCTTGAGGGCCTCGACGAAGAGCACGTCGCCGCCTACCGAGGTCCAGGCCAGGCCCGTCACCACGCCCACACGGGGGGCCTTCAGCCGCTCGTCCTGCAGGAGCTTCACGGGGCCCAGCAGCTCGTGGATGGACTCGTCGGTGAGCACGAGCTTCTTCTTCAGCGCCCCCTCGGCCACCCGGCGGGCCACCTTGCGGCAGACGGCGCCGATCTCGCGCTCCAGCTGGCGCAGGCCCGCCTCGCGGGTGTAGCCCGTGATGATGGCCTTCAGCGCCTTCTTGGGGATGGCCAGCTGCTGGCGCGTCACGCCGTGCTTCTCCAGCTGCTTGGGGATCAGGTGCTGCTCGGCGATGCCCAGCTTCTCCTCCAGCGTGTAGCTGTTGAGGTAGATGATCTCCATGCGGTCCTTGAAGGC
>Ga0255338_1005626_pt1 | contig 11330 bp, 11 predicted proteins | sample MeOH1_35cm_T4_19_FD_203715 | JGI IMG/M metagenome (GOLD analysis project Ga0255338, IMG submission 203715) | Sandy soil microbial communities from University of British Columbia, Vancouver, Canada - MeOH1_35cm_T4_195 | ecosystem: Engineered > Artificial ecosystem > Sand microcosm > Unclassified ... | reverse complement strand
AGCGCCACGGGTCACCATCAGGCAGATGCCCTTGCTGCCCGGAAACTCAAAAGCCCACGGCGCGGAAAACTCCAGCCGTCCGTAGAGTTGGCCCTTCGTTCGGAGGAGGGTTGTCGTGTCGGAGAGTACGTCCACGTGGGTCTTCCAATTCTGGCGCTTTGAGCTAAATAACAGGAGTTTGAGGTACTGAAACTCTCATCTGGAGGGCGTAGTATACAGCCGGTTACTACTTCTCGACAACCGGATCGGATTGGAGAGTGCGATGCGACTTACGAGCTTAGATCGAAGGGATAGGCCGCAGTTTTCGGCGCCTGGCCACGGCCCGGGAAAGGGTCGGGTGTGGTTGTCTATCGGGCTGGGTTCCGTGCTGGTGATCTCTCTGTCACAGATCGCCGGGGCTGGGCAGACGCCGGGCTTGCTGCAGACCCCGGCGGCGAAGAAGCCCGCGTACGTCATTTTCACGCGCGAGTATACTCGAGACGCGGCAGAGTTGAAGACCTACTCGCAGAAGAGCCCGGCTTCGTTGACCGGCCGTACGGTGGAGTTGCTGGCGGTTTACGGCCGGCAGGAAGTGCTTGAGGGGTCGCCGGTAGAGGGTGTGGTCGTGCTGCGTTTTCCCTCGTTCGAGGAGGCGAAGGGCTGGTACGACAGCCCGGAGTATCGCGAGGCGCGCAAGCATCGTTTTGTCGCCGCCGACTACCGCGCGGTCATCGTGGAGGGGCGCTGATGGTGGAGTACGCGAACGAGCTTCGGGGAAAGCGCGTGCTCGTTACCGGCGGCACGCAGGGCATCGGCGCCGCCATCGTCCGGCGGTTGACGCAGGCCGAGGCGACGGTGCTGACGGCCGCACGGATGGTACCGCCAGACGGCACTGCCTCGGACCTAGTGGTGCAGGCGGATGTCAGCACGCCTGAAGGGGTGGCAACGTTGGCCCGCGCGGCGCTGGAGCGGTTGGGAGGCGTGGATATCCTGGTCAACTCGGTGGGCGGTTCGTCGTCTCCGCCCGGAGGTGTCCTCGCGGTGAACGATGAGCACTGGTGGGCGGACCTCAACTCTAACCTGCTCTCGGCGGTCCGCCTGGATCGGGCATTGCTGCCCGGGATGCTGGAGCGGGGAGCCGGGGTGATCGTCCACATCACCTCGATCCAGAGCCGCCTCCCGTTAAGCGCGACCGTGCCCTATGCGGCGGCCAAGGCGGCGTTGACGAGCTACAGCAAGAACCTCTCGAACGAGGTGGCGTCTCGCGGCGTGCGCGTCCTCGCGGTGGCGCCCGGGTTCATCGAGACGGCGGCCGCGGAACGGCTCATCGACCGGCTGGCCCACACCGGCGGTACCAGCCGCGACGCCGCGCGACAGGGCTTGATGGACTCGCTAGGCGGTATCCCGCTGGGGCGTCCCGGTCGACCGGAAGAGGTGGCCGAACTGGTGGCCTTCCTCGTATCCGACCGTGCCTCCTACCTCACCGGCACGGAGGTCACCGTCGACGGCGGTACCGTGCCCACCCTCTAACATCATCTTCCGAGGAGCAAACCGATCATGGACTCAACACTCAATCCGACCCTCGCCGCGTATCTTCAGGCGAACAATGAACGCAACACCACCGCACAGCTCGCGTGCTTCTCCCCCCACGCGGTAGTCACCGACGAAGAGAAGACCCACCGCGGCCTCGCCGAGATCGGGAACTGGCTCGCAGAGACGAGTGCCGCTTACGCCGCCGTCTTCGAAGCGACCGATATGGGCGATGAAGGCGGCGTAACGGTAGTCGCCTGCCTGGTGAGCGGCAGTTTTCCGGGCAGCCCCATCCGGCTGCGTTTTTTCTTCACCCTGGCGGAAGACAAGATCACTGCGTTGACGATCCGTCAATAGCCGCCTCTCAGCGAAGCGGGAGCAGTTTGATGTTCTTGTACCAGCAGGGGGAGCCGTGGTCCTGGAGGCCGAGGTAGCCACGGCGGGGGTGGTCTTTGTAGGCGATGTCGAACTTATGCTCGGAGCCGTCCGGGCGGCGGTTGGGCTGGGTGAACTGGTCGAGATCTACCCGGTTGACGCGCTGGCCGTTGATGTTGACCGTGATCAGGTTGCGGTCGCAGGTGATGACGGCATGGTTCCACTCCCCTACCGGCTTCATGGCGTTGCGGGTGGGCTTAGAGAGATCGTAGAGGGCGCCCGTGTCGTGGTAATCCGCGCTGGGGGCGGTGTCGTCGATGGCGATCTCGAGGCCATTGTAGCCGACGTCTTTGCCGGAGCGGGGCGTGAGCGGGAAGGTGCGCACGAAGACGCCGCTGTTGCAGCCCTTGCTGATCTTGAAGTCCAGCGAGAGCACGAAGTTGGCATACTGGCGCTCGTGGATCAGCATGTAACCCCCCGAGCCGTGCGGGTTGAGGGTGCCGTTCTCCACCGGCACTTTGCTGGGCTCCCGGGTGTTGGTGGTCCAGCCGTTCAGCGTCTTCCCGTCGAAGAGCAGCAGCCAGCCGGCGGATTTCTCTTCGGGGGTGAGCTCGTTATCCGCGGCACCCGCCGCCACGGCCAGGAGCAGCAGGAGCGCGGCACCGGCAAGTAGTTGCTTCATTCGAGAACTCCCTGGCGGCGCCGCGCTTCCCCCATCGGTGCTAAAGCTCCGCCAGGGATAGCTTCACGTCCGCTTTGGACCAGGCCTCCTCCATTTCGCGGCGGACGGTGGCGGCCTCGTCGCGCTTGCCCTGGCGCTGGAGGGACTCGGCCAGCCCGAAGAGGGCACGGCCGCTGCGACGGTGGATCTTCAGCTCCTCACGGAACAGTGCTTCGGCCTCAGCCGCCTTCCCCTGCTGGAGCAGCAGCGCTCCCAGGGTCTCCCGCACCGGATGTCGCCAGAGAGGCGGCTCGAAGTACGGGATGGAGTCTTCGGCCTGGATGGCTTCACGGTACAGCCGGATGGCCTCATCGGTTTTGCCGCTTGCCAGCGCGATCTTGCCGGCCAGGTGGAGGCGGCTGGTACGGGTCGCCTGCGCCAGGCCGGGACCGAGGCCCGGCAACACGATCTCTTGTGACACCTTCTGAACGACGGGCTCTAGCTCGGCGAGCGCGGCCAGCTCCTTTGCGGCACCCGAAAGATCTTTCCGCACGGCAAGGGCCATGCCCCGTGCGTAGCGCCAGCCGACCGCCCCGAAGAGGTTGCCCTCCAGCGGAGCGGGGGCCCGAAGGATCTCGTCCCACTTGCCGAAGCGGGCATAGACGGCCATGATGCCGGTACCCCCGCCGCACATGACCCCGGCCACTTCCGGTGCCCACCGGCCCGCCTCGCGCGACAGCTCGCGGGAGGCCTGGATCGCCTCCTGGGAGCGGCCGGCGAACATGAGCGAGGCAACGATGAAGTCCAGGTTGTGGGCATAGTAGCCGCCGTACGGCGTGGGTTTACCTGCGGCCGTGAAGTAGGCCGAATCCATCGCGGCGGCGCGCCGGTTGGCCTGGATGGAGCTGGAGTAGTCTCCTACCCGCAGGAAGGTGTGTGCCGGCATGTGGACCAGGTGGCCGGACTCGGGAGCCTGCGCCGCCAGCCGGCCCGTGCATTTGAGGGCGCGCTCCGGATACGGGGACGCCTCCGTGGCGTGGATGTAATAGTGGTTGGCCCCGATATGGTTGGGAGCTTTCCGAAGCGCGTCCTCCAGCACCAGGAGCACCTCGGTCGTGCCTGGCTCCGGCCGCCCGTCGCGGGTCCAGAGGCGCCAGGGTCGCAGGTCCATCCCGCTCGCGGCGTAGAGCACCGCAACGTTCACGTCATCCGGATCGCTGAGGTAGACCGCGGCGAGTGCGTCATGATACGGCTGCAACTGCTGCATCATGTCCTTCCCGGGTGTGTGGCGGACTGCGAGTGCCTGGATCAGCGCGCGCTCTTTTGGGGTGACCTTGGGCGCGAGTGCAAGCGCCTTCTGCACGGCCTGCTCGGCCTCCGGAAGTCGCTGGGGATTGAAGTCGAGGTTGTAAGACATCCCCAGCGACATGGCGATTCCCCAGTGGGCCATCGCGCACTCCGGATCGAGACGGGCCGCCTCCCGGAACGAGGCCTCTGCTTCCGGGAAGTTGAAGCCGAACCAGCGGTTCATCCCCTGGTTGAAGTAGCGCTGGGCCTCGGGCGAGCGGGTGGTGACGGGGAAGGTCACCGAGCCGATGCCGGAGACCAGCTTCGGCCGGGAGGATAGTGGTGTTGAGCCTCCACCGATCGTGCAGCCGATCGCGCGGGCTTCCGGTCGCGGTGCGGGTGCGTTCTGCAGCACGGACTGGAGAGCGAGGCGGAGGTCGTGACGCACCACCGCCTGCGGATCCGGGTTGTCGTCAATGCGGCCCCGGTAGCGGATGCGGCCGTCCCGGCCGAGAACTACTGCCGTGGGGGTCACCTTAGCGCCCAACCGCACGGCCAGGCTGCGCTGTGGGTCGAGGATCACCGGAAGAGTGATCTTCCGGCTGGAAGTGTAGCGTCGTACCGTGTCCGGCTCCGCTTCGTTACCCGAAAAGACCTGGAAAAAGCGGGCTCCCTGCGGCGCGAGCTCACTCGCGAGATCGGACACGCGGCCGTTGTACCGGTCCGCACACGGGCAGGTGGTGGAGCTGAACACGAACACGGTGGCAGCAGCATTCTTCAGGTCGGCCGAACCGTAGGCGCGGCCGGAGAGGTCGCGCCAGGCGAAAGGTGCGGATCCCTTTCGAGCCGAGTGGGTTCCGTCCGGCGTAGCGGCTCCGGCCTCCGGCACGCCGCTTGCGGTCAACGCCGCCAGCAGGGTGAAACATACCGCGTGAAACGGTTGTAAAGGTTTCATTCTACGTCACCTCATTCGATATTCGCGTCTCCGAGTACGCCGCCTGGACGGGCCGGCAAATTCCGCAGCCGACTGTGGCCGGAAGGGTCCGGGAGGCGCTGTGGGGCTAACCAGTGGCCCGTCTCCCCAGGGGCAGGAAGTGGTGTGGGAGCTTCCCGGGGCCGAACCGTGTGGTTATCCAATCATCAATGTGAGGCGATTAGCTATGAAGCAGTTCACTGGAAATGCGAGGAAGGGCCAGCTATTTCGGTACGCCGCCGCGGCTAAGGATCGGCGCGTAGCGAAGGGCTCCTCGCGCGCTAATGCGGAATGAAGGAACACCGGTTGACCAATCTAACGGGCTCTCTGACGAGCGGCGCGTTCATAGGTACACCTCCGATCACTCGACACGCTGGCGAGGGGCTCTTCTCTTGAGCCTGCGGGAGGGGATCGATGGCAATGGTTCCAGGCCTGCGGGCCGCAGGCGGCCAGTGATTAGGCGAGGCGGCTACTAAGTGCGATCAACGGAGTCTTTCCGCAGACTCGCTGGGTCTGAAACATTGGTTCGGACCGGAAGCCTCGCCCCGGATTTCGCCCGCCGCTCTCCCCCAACGACGGAGAGCGGCGGGGACTCACAATGTTTCCACCTGCCTGGAGTCCGAACTCCTAGCGGACTCCCGCTGGTGTGAGTGCCGTTAGCCAGGCGACACAGGTATTGAGGGGAAGGGTGCTGTCGGCGGGGTGCAGGATCTCGTCGACGATGCCATCCACCTCCGCTTCGACTTCCATCACGATCTTGTCCGTCTCGATCTCGTAGAGCGCCTGGCCTTCACGGACGGTGTCCCCCACCTCCACGAGCCATCGGACGATCCGGGCGGATTCGACGGTGAGGCCCTGGTTGGGGATGGTGACCGGAATGCGGGGATCGGGCGCTGGGGTGTTCAAGTGTTCAGGGGTTGGGTGTTCCGGCGTTGCGCGGGTGGGGGTGGGAGTTACGGTAAGGGACGCGGACGGGGCTTCCGCGGGGCGGAAGGTACGGGGGGCCGAGGAGGCGCCGCCGCGGAGGAGGTGGCGGACCTTTTCCACTACCTGATCGAACTGCGGGAAAATGGCCGTGTCGAAGACGGGGCTGAAGGGGTGGGCGACGCTGGCGGTGTGCATGCGGAGCACCGGCGCGCGGAGTTGGTGGAAGGCGTGCTCGTTGATGAGGGCGGCCACTTCCGCGCCGACGCCGCAGGGCGAGTACGCCTCGTCCAGCACCAGCACGCGGCCGGTTCGGGAAGCCGTGGCGACGATGGCGTCCACGTCCATCGGGACCAGGGAGCGGAGGTCGAGCACCTCGCACTGGATGCCTTCGCCGGAGAGCTTCTCGGCTACTTCCAGCGCCAGGTGGACCATCATGCCGGTGGCGATGATGCTCACGTCGCCCCCCTGCCGGGCGAGGGCGGCGCGGCCGAGGGGCACGTGGTACTCCCCTTCCGGGACCGGCATGCGGCGCGGGAAGAGCAGCTTGTGGGCGCAGAAGACTACCGGATCGTCGTCGCGGATGGCGCTGGCGAGGAGGCCTTTGGTGTCCGCGGGGTTGGAGGGGATCACCACTTTGAGCCCCGGCACGTGCATGAACCAGGGATAGAGGCAGCCGCTGTGGTGCGGTCCGGCGGACTTCACCGCGCCCACCCCGGCCCAGATGACCATCGGCACACCGGTCTGGCCATTCGACATGTAGCGCAGCTTGGCGGCTTGATTCACGATCTGGCTCATGGCGTCCGCAGCGAAGTCCATGAACATGAGGTCCGCAATCGGCCGGCAGCCGTTCACCGCGGCGCCGATGCAGGCGCCGGTGAAGCCCAGCTCGCTGATCGGGGTGTCGATCATGCGCTCCTTGCCGAACTCCTGATAGAGACCGAGGGTGTGGCCGTAGGTGCCGCCCCGCTCGCCGGTCCCCTCTCCCAGGTAGATCACGTTCGGGTCGCGGCGCATCTCGAGGCGGAGGGCATCGATCATCGCCTCCAGCGTGTTCATCTCCCGGACGCTCATCAGACGGTCTCCTGGATCGGGGCAAAAACGTGGTCGAGGGCTGTGGCGGGGTCCGGCCACGGGGAGCTTTTCGAGTAGTCGATGACGGCGGTGATGCGCGCCTGCAGCGCGGCGTCGATGGCATCGAGGCGCTCGGCAAGCCCCGGGTCCTCCTGCACGAGGTGCTCGCGCAGCAGCTTGAGGGGGCAGCGAGCCAGCCACTCCACCAACTCCTCGCGAGAGCGGTACGTGCCGACAAGGGGGTCCCCCTCGTGATGGCCGACGGTGCGATAGGTATGGCAGACGAGGAAGGTGGGTCCGTCACCGGCACGTGCCCGCCGCACCGCACGCTCCGCCGCCGCGTAGACGGCGAGGACATCATTGCCGTCTACGTTCTCGGTGGGGATGCCGTAGCCGGGGCCGCGCTTGCTGATATCCGGCTCCTTCACTACCGTGTCCAGCGGCGTGGCGGTGGCGTACCGGTTGTGCTCGCAGACGAAGAGGACGGGCAGGTCGAACGCCGCGGCCAGGTTCATCGACTCGTGGAACGCGGAGTGGTTCACGGCGCCGTCGCCGAAGAAGGCGACGCCGACCTGATCCGTCTTCCGCACCTTCGCCGCCAGGGCCGTGCCTACCGCGCTCGGGATGCCACCACCGACGAAGCCGTTGGTGCCGAGAAGGCCGTTCGCGGGGGCGTAGAGGTGCATGCTGCCGCCGCGACCACCGCAGACGCCGGTGGCTCGTCCCCACAGCTCGGCCATCACCGCCTCGGGAGATACGCCCTTGGCGAGGGCATGGCCGTGTCCGCGGTGGGTGCTGGTGATCCAGTCATCCGTGCGAAGGTGAGCACAAACACCCACGGCTACGGCCTCTTCGCCGACGTAGAGGTGGATGAAGCCAGGCATCTCTCCCGCGCGATAATGTTTGCCCGCTCGGGTTTCAAACTCCCTGATGAGACGCATTTCTTCGTAAAGACGGAGAAGCACTTCGGTGGATGGCGGTGGATCTTTTTCGGGTGGCATGGTCTTCTTCTTTAGATCTGGGCATTTAGGCGTTCGGGCATTCAGGCATTCCAAACGCATTGCCCGTTGGGTTGCTACTGCTCTTCGTCAAAGGCTACCGGCTCGAAGGGGTCTGCGCCTTCGTAAGGCGCGTGCCCATCGGAGATTCGGTCGCTGGCATACGGTTGACGACGATAGGCAATCAGGCGATTCAAGAGTTGGGTGGCGGTGATTAGAGTCGCGATGCGTGTTTCGGCTTCCTGCTCCGAAATGAGTCGTCGTGTTGCTGCTCGCTGGAGCCAGTAGCGAGTCTCTCGGGCAGATGCACGTGCCATAACGAAGAAGTGCGCCGCGTCCCGGTCAGTACGCCTTCCGTCACCTTCTACCAGATTGGCTCCTACGCTGTCGGCCGCACGCACCAACTGTTTTCCGACCGTGTCTCGCGCAAATTCCGGCCACTTGGATACGGCGTGCCAAGCCCAGTCAGCAATCTCGACAAAGCGGCGGAATACCTCCATCTGCTCAATCGGAAGATGCGGAGAATCGTTCATTCTGAAATTCCGAAATCAAAACCGGATTAGAAAAAGGTAGGTGCAGTGAGACCCAACAAGCGACGCCAGCCAACTCCGTTCCTGAACGCCTGAACGCCTGAACGCCTGAACGCCTGAACGCCTGAACGCCTGAACGCCTGAACGCCTGAACGCCTGAACGCCTGAACACCCAACACCTGAACACCCTCCGACGGGCCTACCAATCGCGGTGGAAGCTGGTGATCCAGCCGCCGTCGACGGGGAGGACGACGCCGGTGACGTAGCTGGCCTCGGGGGCGACGAGGAAGAGGACGGCGGCGGCGATCTCCTCGGGGGTGCCGGGGCGGCCGAGGGGGATGTGGGAGATCAGACTGGCGGCCTTGTCATTGAACTTGCCGTCGGGACCGTAGAAGAGGGCTTCGGTGCCGCGGGTGAGCGTGGAGCCGGGGGCGACGCAGTTGACGCGGAGGCCGTGCTCGCCGAGCTCCGCGGCCATGGAGCGGGTGAGGTTGGCGACGCCCGCCTTCGCGGCGACGAAGGCGCTCTGGAGGCGGAGCGGCACGACGCCCGCGATGGAGCTGACATTGACGATGCTCCCGCGGCCGGCGCGGAGCAGGGCCGGGATGACGGCGCGGCTGGTGAGGAAGGTGCCGGTCAGGTCGACGCTGATAATCCGGTTCCAGTCTTCCAGCGTGTACTCATGGATGGGAACGCGGTGGTTGCTGTTGATGCCGGCGTTGTTGACGAGGACGTCGATGCGACCGAAGCGCGCTTCCGCTTCCGCCGCGAGGCGCTCCATGGCCGGGCCGTCGGAAACATCGGCCGGTAGCGCAACGCACACTCCCCCACCCGCCTCCACTTCGCGGGCCGCCTGCTCGGCGGGACCCTGTTCCACGTCCGCAATGACGACGCTTGCCCCGTTGTCCGCGAGTTGCTGCACGATGGCGCGCCCGATTCCGTTGGCTCCGCCCGTTACGATGGCCACTTTGCCCTTGAGATCGACTTGCATTGAGGTCCTCCGGGTAGAGGGGTTACGTCCGGGGGACACGGGTCCCTGCGTGGATTTGGAAGGAGTGCGGGAGTGCGAGAGACAGCGGGGAGGAAATCTGGGATAATGGGCGGGAGAAGCAGGATGTTGTAACTTCGATACGGATCGAGCCTCTCATCCTCCCGGTAGGGTTGTGACCCGCCGAAGCTGCACCCTCGGACAAGGAAGCCCATGTTTGGAGCCGGATCTCAGATCATTCGCGATTGCGGTGGCGTCTCGCGCCGCGAGGTCATCCGCGTCGGCGCGCTGGGAGCGCTCGGCCTTTCGCTCCCGCAGGCGCTGCGGGCGGAAGAGCTGCGGCCCAGCAACGACCTCTCCGTGCTCCTGGTCTTCCTGCGCGGCGGCGTGGCCCAGATGGACACCTGGGACATGAAGCCGGAAGCTCCGATGGCGGACGCGCGCGGCGAGTTCAAGCCGATCGAGACGAACGTCTCCGGAATCCAGATGTGCGAGCTGCTGCCCGGCCTGGCAAAGCAGGCGGACAAGCTCACCATCCTTCGCGGCGCCAGCCACCACGAGGGCGAGCACGACAACGCGATGCAGTTCGTGCTGTCCGGCTATCACCCGTCACTCGGCAAGGTGTATCCGAACGTCGGCGCGGTGCTGGGACGCTACAACCCCGGCAAGCCTCCCCTCCCCTCCGCCATCCACGTGGGTACGCCAGGTCTGGGAAATCCGATGGCGCCGCCGGCCGAGCCGGACCAGCGCGGAATCGGCGCCGGCTTCATGGGCGCGGCCAATAACCCGTTTATGGTCAAGGACGTGGAGAAGCTCTCCGAAATGGATTGGCTGCGGCCGTCCGCCGCGATCCTGCCCGGGCAGCTCGACCGGCGTCGCTCGCTGATGAAGGCGCTCGACCGCTTCCAGCAGGGCGTGGAAACCGAGGGCATGAATGCCCACGACGCCTCGTACCAGCGGGCGTTTTCGATGGTGACCTCGAATGAGGCTAAGCGCGCCTTCAAGGTGGAAGAAGAGCCGATTGCGCTTCGCGAGCGGTACGGACTCCACGAATTCGGGCAGAGCTGTTTGCTGGGCCGCCGCCTCATCGAGGCGGGGGTACGCTACGCCCAGGTGAACTGGTCCGCCCGGGGCTGGGACCAGATTACGAAGAAGGACGACCTCTTCACCCGCAGCACCTTCGATTCCCACTTCGGGCACTTCCCCTGGCTGCGCCGCCAGTTGCCGCGCCTGGACCAGGGTCTCTCCACCCTCCTCGCGGACATGGGCGAGCGCGGGATGCTGAAGAAGACGCTGGTGGTGGTGCTTACCGAGTTCGGTCGCGCCGCCAAGGTGAACCCGGATGGCGGGCGGGACCACTGGCCGCAGGCGTACTCCGTGCTGATGGCCGGGGCCGGGCTGCCCAGTGGGCGCATCGTGGGGGCGACGGACGCCATCGGTCAGGAAGTGACGATGGGCAAGTTCGGCCCGGAGGCGCTGCTGAACTCCATCTATGGCCTTTGCGGCCTGGATGTGCCGGTGACGCTGCGGCAGGCAGGACTGGTGCGGGACTCCTCGGAGGGGATCCCGGATCTGCTGGGGTAGTGCGGGAGGGGTTTGGTCAGGAAGCTTGGAAGGCAGGAAAGGGTCGGCAAAGTACTCAAGCCATTAGCGAATTCCTGGTGATTGCGTTCGGCGTCGCCACTCATGAGGTAAGTAGGCGTGATTTCCCTACCCCTGGACGGATTGGGTCAGCGAATCCAGGAACTCGTAGAGCAAGTAATCAGCACCAGGGAACCCGCGTTGATTGCCAGCGCGGAAGAACCGGCAGCGGTGGTGATGCCGGCGCGGGAATACGCTTTGCAGCAGCAGCGCTTGGCCTTACTGGAGCGCATAGCCCGCGAAAAGTCGGATTTGTCTGCGGGGCGTTTCCACAGTCAAGACGATGCGGAACGCCTGATCGACGAGTGGATCTCGGGTGCGGCCTGACGAGATGGCGAGAGTGGAATGGTCAGCACAGGCACTCTCAGAT
>Ga0255338_1005625_pt1 | contig 11331 bp, 8 predicted proteins | sample MeOH1_35cm_T4_19_FD_203715 | JGI IMG/M metagenome (GOLD analysis project Ga0255338, IMG submission 203715) | Sandy soil microbial communities from University of British Columbia, Vancouver, Canada - MeOH1_35cm_T4_195 | ecosystem: Engineered > Artificial ecosystem > Sand microcosm > Unclassified ... | reverse complement strand
CCTGCCGGCGGAGTGGGAGGGCCGCACGATCCCCGAGATCCTCGTCTCCGGCGACCACGGCCGCATCGCCAGGTGGCGCCGCGAGCAGGCCGAGGCGCTGACCCGCGCCCGCCGGCCGGACCTCTGGGCGAGGCGGCCGAAGTAGGTCTCGCCGGCGTCGTCCCACCGCAGTCCCTCGGCGGGCGCCGTCGTAGCACCTCGGTCCTCGTCCCCCTTCAGTCCCAGCTTCCGCACACGGCGGGCAGGATCTCGCCACCGGCCGCCGCGGCAATGGCGCCGGAGCGCACCAAGGCGGTCGCCGCCGCCATGTCGGGGGCGAAGTGGCGGTCGTCGTCGAGACGGGGCACCGCCGCGCGGAGCAATGCCCGCGCCGCTTCGAGCGGCGGGCTGGAGGCGAGCGGTGCGTGAAAGTCGCAGCCCTGCGCGGCGGCGAGGTATTCGACGCCGATCACGTTCGCGGCGTTCTCGGCCATGGCGAGAAGCCGGCGGGCGCCATGGGCGGCCATCGAGACGTGATCCTCCTGGTTCGCCGAGGTCGGGATCGAATCGACGCTTGCCGGATAGGCGCGCTGCTTGTTCTCCGAGACGAGGGCGGCGGCCGTCACCTGGGCGATCATGAAGCCTGAGTTGAGCCCCGGCTTGGGCGTCAGGAAGGCCGGCAGGCCGGAGAGCACGGGGTCGACCAGCATGGCGATGCGCCGCTCGGCGAGCGAGCCGATCTCGCACAGCGCCAGCGCGATCATGTCGGCGGCGAAGGCAACCGGCTCGGCGTGAAAATTGCCGCCGGAGATCACCTCGCCCTCGGCGGCGAAGACGAGCGGGTTGTCGGAGACGCCGTTCGCCTCGGTGGCGAGCGTCGCCGCCGCCTGCCGGAGGAGGTCGAGGCAGGCGCCCATCACCTGCGGCTGGCAGCGCAGGCAATAGGGATCCTGCACCCGCTCGTCGCCGGTAAGGTGCGAGGCGCGGATGGCGCTGCCGGACATCAGCGCCCGCAAGGCTTCCGCCGTGTCGATCTGGCCGCGGTGGCGGCGCACCGCGTGGATGCGCGCGTCGAACGGCCCGTCGGAGCCGCGCGCGGCGTCGGTCGAGAGCGCGCCGGCGACGAGCGCGGCCTGAAACACCCGCTCGGCCTCGAACAGGCCGGCGAGCGCCAGCGCGGTCGACACCTGCGTGCCGTTGAGGAGGGCGAGGCCCTCCTTCGGCCCGAGGACGAGCGGCGCCAGGCCGGTCGTCGCCAGCGCTTCCTCCGCTGGAACGACGGCGCCGTCGACGACGAAGGCGCCGACGCCCATCAGCGCGGCGGTCAGGTGGGCGAGCGGCGCGAGGTCGCCGGAGGCGCCGACCGAGCCCTGGCCGGGGACCAGGGGCGTGAGGCCGCGGTCGAGGCATGTCGCAAGGTGCGCGACGGTCGACCAGCGCACGCCCGACGCTCCTTGCGCGAGGCTGGCGAGCTTCAGCGCCATGACGAGGCGCACGACCGGCACGGCGAGCGGCTCGCCGACGCCGGCGGCGTGGGAGAGCACCAGGTTGCGCTGCAGGGTGGCGAGGTCGGCGTCGGCGATGCGGACGCTGGCGAGCTTGCCGAAGCCGGTGTTGATGCCGTAGACGGGCGCCCCCGCGGCGACGATCGCCTCGATGGTCGCCGCCGCCGCGTCGACGGCCGCACGGCAGCCGGGGTCGAGCCGGGCCGCGGCGCCGAAGTAGATCGCCCGCCAGCTTTCGAGCGGCACGGCGCCGGGAACGAGCGTGACGTCGATCATTGTCCCCTCCGGACCCGCCGGTGCAGCGGATTGAAGCCAATGCGGTAGACGAGCTCGGCCGGCTCGGCGACGTCCCAGACGGCGAGGTCGCACGCCTTGCCGGCCTCGATGGTGCCGATCTCGCCGAGCCTGCCCAGTGCCCGTGCGGCCTCGCGCGTCACGCCGGCGAGGCATTCCTCGACGGTGAGGCGAAACAGCGTCGCGCCCATGTTCATGGTCAGCAGCAGCGACGTCAGCGGCGACGTGCCGGGATTGCAGTCGGTGGCGAGCGCGATCTTCACGCCGTGGCGGCGAAACGCCTCGACCGGCGGCAGCCTGGTCTCGCGGATGAAGTAGAAGGCGCCGGGGAGCAGCACGGCGACGGTGGCGGCGGCCGCCATCGCCGCGGCGCCGGCCTCGCTCGTCCACTCGAGGTGGTCGGCGGAGAGCGCGCCGTAGCGGGCCGCGAGCGCCGCGCCGCCGAGGTCGGAGAGCTGGTCGGCGTGCAGCTTCACCGGCAGGCCGAGGGCTTTGGCCGCGTCGAACACGCGCGCCGTCTCCTCGGGCGTGAAGGCGATGCCCTCGCAGAAGGCGTCGACGGCGTCGACGAGGCCGGCGGCGGCGAGCGCCGGCATGATCTCGGTGCAGACGGCGTCGAGGTAGGCGCCCCGGTCCTCGCCCGCCGGCACGGCGTGGGCGCCGAGATAGGTCGTGGTGACGCCGACGTCGCGGGTCTCGCCGAGCCGGCGTGCCGCGGCGAGCATGCGCCGCTCCGTCTCGCGGTCGAGGCCGTAGCCGGACTTGATCTCCACAGTGGTGACGCCCTCGGCGATCAGCGCGTCGAGCCGGGGCAGGGCGCTCGCCACGAGATCCGCCTCGCCCGCCGCCCGCGTCGCGACGACGGTGGAGATGATGCCGCCGCCGGCGCGGGCGACCTCCTCGTAGCTGGCGCCCTGAAGGCGCATCTCGAATTCCCGCGCGCGGTTGCCGCCGTGGACGAGGTGGCTGTGGCAGTCGATCAGCCCCGGCGTGACGAGCCGGCCGCCGAGGTCGACGGTCTCCACATCGCGGAAGGCCGCCGGCAAGTCGGCGGCCGACCCGGCCCAGGCGATGCGCCCGTCCTCGGCCGCGATGGCGCCGTCCTCGATCAGTCCGAGACCGGCGCCGGCGAGGGTGGCGATGCGGGCGTTGCGCCAGACGGTGGTCATGGGGTGGTCCTCGCACGACCGCTTCCGGCCATCTGACTGAACCTCCCCACACGGTCATCCGGGGCTTGGCCCGGGATCCATTCCACCTGTCCACGGTCACGGAGCGCGGGATGGTCACGGCGGTCGCGACGGGAGCCGGACTCGCGGCATGCGCCCGGCGCGTCTCTGCCGCTACCCCCGCGGCCGATGACAATAGATCCCGGGTCAAGCCCGGGATGACGTCGTGTGAGAGGCGCCGCCCACACCCTCACGGCACGTCCTCCCCGTGGATGAGCGCCGCCGCCGCCGCCATGTCGTCGGAGAGCGGGCGGTCGTCGGCGTAGCGGGCGACGATGCCGCGCACGGCGCGGTAGATCCGCTCGGTGCCGGCCGCCCGCGCCACCGGGTCGGCCTCTCCGCCAGCGACGGAGACCGCCGCCCGCGCGTCGTAGGCCTGCGCGGCGGCGAGCAGTTCGATGCCAAGGATCGCCTCGGCGTTGTCGAGGATCGTCAGCGCCTTCAGCGCCGCCGGGGTCGAGTGGACCAGGTGGTCCTCCTGCAGCGCCGAGGTGATGCCGCCGTCGAGGCTCGCCGGCGAGGCGAGGCGGCGGTTCTCGGCGACGAGGCTCGCCGCGGTGTACTGGGCAATCATGAAGCCCGACGAGACGCCGCCCTCGCCGGCGAGGAAGGCCGGCAGGCCGGAAACCAGCGGGTTGATCAGCCGGTCGAGGCGGCGTTCCGACATCGCCGCCACCGTCGCCACCGCGACGCCGAGGCCGTCGAGCGCCAGCGCCAGGGCCGCGCCCATGGCGTGCGCCTCGGAAAACACTTTCGGCGCCGCCGGCGTGCCGGCGACCGCCGGGTTGTCGGTGACCGAGGCGAGCTCGCGGTCGACCACCGCGGCGGCGGCGTCGAAGGCGTCGCGGGCGGCGCCGTGGACGTGCGGAACGGCCCTCAGGCTGATGGCGTCCTGGGTACGCCGGCGGGGCCCGGCCAGCATCGGGCTGCCGTCGAGGAAGCCGCGCAACCGCTCGCCGACGGCGAGGAGGCCCGGCGAGGGACGCAGCGCCAGCGATTCGGCGTCGAACGCCGCCGGCTCGCCGAGAAGCGCCTCGAAGCTCATCGCCGCGGCCGCGTCGGCCCAGTCGAGCAGGCGGTTGGCGCGCGCCAGCGCCAGGGCGCCGAGCCCGGTGCCGCAGGGGGTGCCGTTGATCAGGCTGAGCCCGTCCTTGGCGGCGAGCTGCAGCGGCGCCCGGCCGATGCGGGCGAGCGCCTCGGCACCCGTCAGCCGCTCGCCGGCGAGCGCCGCGCGGCCGGCGCCGATGAGCACCAGCGCGATGTGCGCCATGTGCGACAGGTAGCCGAGCGATCCCTTCGCCGGCGCCTCCGGCATCAGGTCCGCGTCGAGCAGGGCGAGCAGGCCGTCGACCACGTCCGGGCTCACGCCGGAGTGGCCGAGGGCGTAGTTGTTCACCTGCGCGGCGATGATCGCCCGCGTCTCGACCGGCCCGAGCGGCGCGCCGACGCCGACGGCGTGGCTCATCAAGAGGTTGTGCGACAGCCGGCTCTGCTGCGCCCGGTCGACGACGATCTCGGAGAGAGCGCCGACGCCGGTCGTCACGCCGTAGGTGCGGATGCCCGTCTCGACCAGCGCCTCGACGATGGCGCGGGCCTCGGCGATGCGGGCGCGGGCCGGCTCCGACAGCATCAGCCGGGCGCCCCCGGCGACGGCGGCGAGGCGCGGCCAGGTGAGCGGGGCGTCGAGGACGATGGTGGTCACGGCGTGGCTCCGGTGGGGGCTATCGGGGCGGGAGTTCAGGGTGCGCCGCGCAGCGGCGCGGTCGTCGCCGTGGGCGGACGCCCGACCGCGGCCGTGGCGGTCGCCTCGCCGTCGTCACGCCGCTCCATGCCCCCCCGGTGCCGCTCGACGAAGCGGGCGACGTAGTCGTTCGCCGGGTTCGCCAGGATCTCCGCCGGCGGGCCGACCTGGACGAGGCGGCCGTCGCGCAGGATGGCGATCTCCGAGCCGATCCGCAGCGCCTCGTCGAGGTCGTGGGTGATGAAGACGATGGTCTTGGCGAGCGTCCGCTGCAACTCCAGGAGCTGGTCCTGCATGTCGGCGCGGATCAGCGGGTCGAGCGCCGAGAACGCCTCGTCCATCAGGATCACATCGGTGTCGGCGGCGAGCGCCCGGGCGAGGCCGACGCGCTGCTTCATGCCGCCCGACAGGGCGTGCGGGTACTTGTTCTCGTAGCCCTTCAGCCCGACGGTCTCGATCCAGCGCATCGCCGCGTCGCGGACTTGCGCCTTCGGCACGCCACGCACGGTCAGCCCGTAGCCGACGTTCTGGACGACGGTGCGGTGCGGCAGCAGCCCGAAAGACTGGAACACCATGCTGACGCGGTGGGTGCGGAAGGCCCGAAGCGGCTTCGGCGCCAGCGCCAGGATGTCGTCGCCGTCGAAGCGGATCTCGCCCGCGGTCGGCTCGATCAGACGGTTGAGGTGGCGCACCAGCGTCGACTTGCCGGAGCCGGAGAGGCCCATGATGACGAAGATGCGGCCGGCGCCGATGGTCAGGCTGACGTCGTTGAGGCCGACGCTGCACTGGGTCTTCGCCAGGATCTCGGCCTTCTCCTGCCCGGCGCGGGCCATGGCGAGGCCCTCGGCGGCGCGCCGGCCGAAGACCTTGTAGACGTTGCGGACGGCGATCTCAGCCATTGCGGGCCTCCTCGGCGCGCGAGCGGCCGAAGCCTTGGGTGATGCGGTCGAGCACCACGGCGAGGATGACGATGCCGATGCCGGCCTGCAGGCCCTTGCCGACGTCGAGCGTCTGGATGCCGTTCAGGACCTGCTCGCCGAGGCCGCGGGCGCCGATCATCGAGGCGACCACCACCATCGATAGCGCCATCATGATCGTCTGGTTGAGGCCCGCCATGATCGTCGGCGTGGCGAGCGGCAGCTCGACCCCGAACAGAAGGCGCGCCGGGCTGGCGCCGAAGGCGGTCGCCGCCTCCACCACCTCGGCGTCGACCTGGCGGATGCCAAGGTCGGTGAGGCGGATCAGCGGCGGCACGGCGTAGATGATGGTGGCGAAGATCGCCGGCACCTTGCCGAGGCCGAACAGCATCAAGACAGGGATCAGGTAGACGAAGCTCGGCATCGTCTGCATCACGTCGAGCACCGGCAGCGTCACCGCGCGGACGGCGCGGCTCTTGGCGCAGAGGATGCCGATCGGCAGGCCGAGGACGACGGCGATGAGCGTCGACACCAGCATCAAGGCCAGCGTCTGCATCGTCAGGTCCCAGAGGCCGAGGACGCCGACGAGCATCAGGAGCGCGCCGACGACGGCCGTGAAGACGAGGCGGCGCGTCGCGAGGTAGGCGAGCGCCATGAAGACGAGGATCACGGCCCACCAGGGCAGGCCGCGCAGCGCCCCCTCGAACACCACCACCACCTTGAGGATGGTGAGCGAGATCGCCTTGAACACGCCGCCGTAGTTGATGACGAGGCTCTCGACGAAGGCGTTGACCGGCGCGCGGATGGAGATCTGCAGGCTGTCCGGGAACATCGGCACGGTCCTCGCGGGGCCCGCCGGTCGCGGCGGACGAAAAGGCGGCGGGCCCGCCGCGGGGCGGCGAACGCGGCCGCCGCCGGCTGCCCGTGGGGGGGCAGGCCGGCGGCGGGCAGGCGGCGCCTTACTTCAGGCTCGCCTCGATCTTGGCGCGGGCGTCCTCGGTGACCCAGGGCCCCCAGACTTCGGGCTTCTTCTTGAGGAACTCGGTCGCCGCCATCGCCGCGTCGGACTTGGTGTCGGCCATGAAGGCGAGGCTCTTGTTCACCTCGTCGAGCGGGAACGTCGCCTTCTCCATGACGGCGACGAGATCCGGCGCCTCGGCGGCGAAGGTCGAGTTGATGCCGTAGGCGACCTCGACGGCCGGGAAGGCGCAGGCGGCGTCGCGCTTGCCGTCGGCCGAGGTCAGCTCCTTCCAGCAGGCGTCGGAATAGGCCGGCTCCTCGAGCTGGATCAGCTTGAACTTGCCCATGATCGCCGTCGGCGACCAGTAGTAGAACAAGATCGGCTCGCCCTGCAGGTAGGCCGAGGTGACCGCGGCGTCGAGCGCCGTGCCGGTGCCCGGACGGAAGTTCACGTAAGCATCGCCGAGCTTGTAGGCCTCGAGCTTGGCGGTCGAGACACCCTCGCAGGTCCAGCCCGACGGGCAGTTGAGGAAGCGGCCCTTGCCCGGCTCCTCGGGATCCTTGAACAGCTCGACGAGCTTCGCGTCGGCAAGCTGGTCGACCCTCTTCAGGTCCGGCGCCATCGGCGCGATGTTGCGCGAGGCGTCGCCCTCGACGACGTAGGCCGGCACGAACCAGCCCTCGCTGGCGCCGACGAAGGTCTTGCCGACCGACTTGACCTTGCCGGCGGCCGCGGCCTCGTTCCACACGTCGGAGCGGCCGATCCACTCCTCGGCGAAGACCTGCACGTCGTTGTTGGCGGTCGCCTGCTCGAGTGTCACCGAGTTGCCGGGGATCTGGTCGACCTTGCAGCCGTAGCCGTCGGCGAAGATGCGCTGCATCACCTCGGTGATGAAGGCGCCGCTCTCCCAGTCGATGCCGGCGAAGGTCACCGTCTTGCCGTCGCCGCAGTAGGAGGCGCGCGCCTCGCCCGCGCCCATGGTCAGCGCCAGCGCCGCAGCGCCGAGATAGAGGGAAGTCTTTCGCATCATCGGTCCGTCCCCTTCTGGTGTTTGGTCAAAGAAATCCGTCGGCCGACGCGCCGCTTAGGCGAGCCGTGCCAGCACCTCCCGGAAGCTCTCGTCGATCGCCGCCTCGTCGGCGTGGCGGCCGTCGCGGATGCGCCATTCGCCGGCGACCATGACGTCGCGCACGGCGCGGTCGCCGAGCGCGAACAGCCAGCGGTCGAGGATCGCGTCGCCCCTCGCCACGGCGACGAACGGGTCGTCGCCGTCGAGGACGACGAGGCTCGCCGTGGCACCGGGTTCGATGCGCCCCAGCGGCTGAGCGAGGGCCTGGGCGCCGCCGGCGAGCGCGGCGTCGAAGATCGTCCGTCCCACCGACGCACCGGGCGCGGCGAGGCGGTTGCGGCGGCGGTCGCGCAGGCGCTGGCCGTATTCGAGCAGCCGCAGCTCCTCGGCGACGCCGGTCGCCACGTGGCTGTCGGTGCCGATGCCGAAGCGCCCGCCGGAGCTCGCGAAGTCGGTCGCCGGGAAGAGGCCGTCGCCGAGGTTCGCCTCGGTCTGCGGGCAGAGGCCGGCGACGGCGCCGGACGCGGCGGCGCGGCGCGTCTCGTCGGCGGTCATGTGGGTGGCGTGGATCAGGCACCAGCGCCCGTCGACCGGCATCTCGTCGAGCAGCCACTCGACCGGTCGCCGGCCGCTCCAGGCGAGGCAGTCGTCGACCTCGCGGGTCTGCTCGGCGGCGTGGATGTGCACCGGGGCGACGTCGAGCCCGAGGCCGGGCACGGCGGCGAGGATTTCCCGCATCTCGTCGGGCGTCGCCGCGCGCAGCGAATGGAAGGCCATGCCGAGGCCGGCACCCGCCGCCGCGCAGGCCGGGCCGAGGCCGGCGAGAAGCGCGAGGAAGTCGTCGACGCCGTTGAGGAAGCGGCGCTGGCCGGGGCTCGCCGCGGCACCGCCGAAGTTGCCGTGGGCGTAGAACACCGGCAGCAAGGTCAGCCCGATGCCGGTGCGCCCGGCGGCGGCGAGGATGCGCTTCGACAGTTCCGCCGGGTCGGCGTAAGCGTTGCCGTCGCGGTCGTGGTGGAGGTAGTGGAACTCGGCGACGGCGCCGTAGCCGCCTTTCAGCAACTCGACATAGAGCTTCGCCGCGATCGCCTCGACGTCCTCCGGCGAGACGAGGCCGACGGTCCGGTACATCGTCTCGCGCCAGGTCCAGAAGCTGTCGTCGCCTGTGCCGGCGACCTCGGCGAGCCCCGCCATCGCCCGCTGGAAGGCGTGGGAGTGGAGATCCGGCGTCGCCGGCACGACCGGCCCGCGCGCCCGCTCGGCGCCGTCCGCCGACGCGCCGGCCACGACGGCGACAATTCGGCCCGTCGCGTCGACGTCGATCCGCACGTCCTCGGCCCAGCCGCCCGGCAACAGCGCCCTTTCGGCGAAGAGGGGTCGAGGAGTAGACTGAGTCATGTCGCCCGGACATCTCTCATCTTGTACATACAAGAATGATAGCCAGAACGCTCGGAGGCGCAAGAGGTCGTGTTCGTGAATCGCTCAGAATTCAGGGATGCTCAGAAAGTGGGCGCCGAGGGCGGCGAGCGCGCCCCGGCGCCGCCGCTCTACGCCGGCGTCAAGAACGTGATCCTCGCCCGCATCCACAGCGGCGCCTGGCCGCCGGGACAGCGCATCGCCTCGGAGCACGAGCTCGTCGCCGAGCTCGGCGTCAGCCGGATGACCGTCAACCGCGCCCTGCGCGAGCTCGCCCGCGACGGCGTGCTGATGCGCGTCCAGGGGCTCGGCACCTTCGTCGCCGAGGGCAAGGGCCAGTCGTCGATCTTCGAGGTGCGCAACATCGCCGACGAGATCGCCGAACGCGGCCACGCCCACTCCTCCCGCATCGTCGTCCTCGACGCGGTGAAGGCCTCGCCCGAGCTCGCCGACGCCCTCGACGTCGGCCTCGGCGACGCCGTGTTCCACTCGATCATCGTCCACGCCGAAAACGACATCCCGGTCCAGCTCGAGGATCGCTACGTCAACCCGGCGGTGGCGCCGGGCTACCTCGAGCAGGACTTTTCCGCGGTCACGCCGAATCGGTTCCTCAGCGGCGTCGTGCCGTGGAGCGAGGCCGAGCACGAGATCGAGGCGGTGCTACCGGCAGCCTGGGAGGCGAAGCTGCTCGCCATCAGCCGGACCGACCCTTGCATCCTGATCCGTCGCCGCACCTGGGCCGGCGAGGTCGTGGTCACCTCGGTGCGCCTCATCATTCCTGGGGGGCGCTACCGCCTGCAGAGCCGGCAGCGGGCGAGCCAGGGCTGAGGCGCCCGTCGGTCGTCGCCTCGTTGACAATCGCCGCTAATCTTGCCTAGCTTGTATATGCAAGTTGGGAGCCCTTCCATGCGCAGCAATTCCCGCTACCGCGACGTCGAGATCCGTGCCCCTCGCGGCACCGAGCTCCGGGCCAGGAGCTGGCTCACCGAGGCGCCGCTGCGCATGCTGATGAACAACCTCGATCCCGAGGTGGCGGAGAACCCGAAGGAGCTCGTCGTCTATGGCGGCATCGGCCGCGCCGCCCGCGACTGGGAGTGCTTCGACGCCATCGTCGCCACCCTCGAGCGCCTCGGCGACGACGAGACGCTGCTCGTCCAGTCCGGCAAGCCGGTCGGCGTCTTCAAGACCCACGCCGACGCGCCGCGGGTGCTGATCGCCAACTCCAACCTGGTGCCGCACTGGGCGACCTGGGAGCACTTCAACGAGCTCGACCGCAAGGGCCTCGCCATGTACGGCCAGATGACGGCCGGCTCGTGGATCTATATCGGCTCGCAGGGCATCGTGCAGGGCACCTTTGAAACCTTCGTCGAGGCCGGCCGCCAGCATTGCGGCGGCGACCTCGCCGGGCGCTGGGTGCTCACCGCCGGGCTCGGCGGCATGGGCGGCGCCCAGCCGCTCGCCGCCACCATGGCCGGCGCCGCCTCGCTGACCATCGAGTGCCAGCAGTCGCGCATCGATTTCCGCCTGAAGACCCGCTACCTCGACGAGCAGGCGGCCGACCTCGACGACGCTCTCGATCGCATCGCCGACCACTGCGCCAACAGGCGCGCCGTCTCCGTCGGCCTCCTCGGCAACGCGGCGGAAATCCTGCCCGAACTCGTCCGCCGCGGCGTCCGCCCCGACATGGTCACCGACCAGACCTCGGCGCACGACCCGCTCAACGGCTACCTGCCGGCCGGCTGGACCTGGGAGGGCTACCGCGAGCGCGCCCAGAGCGAGCCGGCGGCCGTCGTCGCCGCGGCGAAGGCGTCGATGCGCACCCACGTCGCCGCGATGCTCGACTTCCACCGCGCCGGCGTGCCGGTGTTCGACTACGGCAACAACATCCGCCAGATGGCCTTCGAGCAAGGCGAGAAGGATGCCTTCGCCTTCCCGGGCTTCGTGCCGGCCTACATCCGCCCGCTGTTCTGCCGCGGTGTCGGGCCGTTCCGCTGGGCGGCGCTGTCGGGCGACCCCGCCGACATCGCCGCGACCGACGCCAAGGTGAAGGAATTGATCCCCGACGACGCGCACCTGCACACCTGGCTCGACATGGCCGCGGAGCGCATCGCCTTCCAGGGCCTGCCGGCGCGCATCTGCTGGGTCGGCTTGGGCGAGCGCGCGCGGCTCGGCCTCGCCTTCAATGCGATGGTCCGCTCGGGCGAACTGAAGGCGCCGATCGTC
>Ga0255338_1005624_pt1 | contig 11338 bp, 4 predicted proteins | sample MeOH1_35cm_T4_19_FD_203715 | JGI IMG/M metagenome (GOLD analysis project Ga0255338, IMG submission 203715) | Sandy soil microbial communities from University of British Columbia, Vancouver, Canada - MeOH1_35cm_T4_195 | ecosystem: Engineered > Artificial ecosystem > Sand microcosm > Unclassified ... | reverse complement strand
GTCTGCGGTTACATATGCGTAACGCAGAATAGCAGGAGGGTTTTCAGGAACAGTGATTACACTTCCTGAAGATTTCGTTGCCGCTTTTACCAGCGGAATGAAATTCTTCTCTGCATCCGTAACATTGTTTCCTCCGAAGAAATTTGTTCCCGGACAGGTTTTCGTTGAGCCTGTTCCGTTCGTGCGTTTACCCGTATTCAGATCAAACCAGTGATGATACACCACATGATCTGTATCCACAGGAATGCTGAACTTCCTGCACAAAGCGGCGGTCATGCGCACAATTGTTGCCGCATGTTCTTTCCGCATCGCATCTTTTCCTGTATCGAAATTTCCGAAATGCTCAATGCAGATCGCATGCGTATTAAAACCTTTGATTCCAGAAGGTGTGAGCTCCATACTGCGGCCGGTGAGAATAGTTCCATCGGGAAACGTTGTGAATTGTTGCGCGATGTCAGAGAACCCTCTTTCCACTACGTGAAAATCACGCATAGACTTCTGTCGCTCGAAATGATTTGAGCCAGTGAAATGCTGGTAACCCGGAATCGCGGTGTGATGTTCCTGCACATACCTGATCGTACGCGCCACACTGAGTTTGTTCAGCCAGTTTTCAAATTCGTCTATCGTGAATTGGGTAAAACCGTATTTGGTATTCATCTTCAGAGCAGTTTTTGGGTGAAAATACGTCACTCTATATTACTCTGAAAAACTTGTATTTACCAACGAAATGTGACTGCTGTAAATGCCCATCGTGTGAAATTGAATGGAATAAAACGAACATATCCTGTTGATGGCCAGCATGTAATAGTTTGGGCATCCGTACTATTTCCATGCAGAACAAGGCAGAATTGTCCGGCACAACGAAATATTCAGCCAGATTATGTGCTATGCTGGTGTACGACTTTTACAGCAGAAATAACAGAAGAATCTATTCTTTTCCTGCGCTTTGCAAAGTCCGATTGTCGGGAAGAGCAGTAGGAGAGCACCGGAATGAAAGGGAGCAGCAGAGCAGGGATATGATTGATGGGGCTCAACAAAAAGTCCCGCCCGGATGCAATAATCCAGGCAGGACTTTTTATTTGATTAACGATCTTCCAGTAACCGTAAAAGAGCGGACCGTAAACTAGTTAAAGAATGATTTATTCTTGCTCTTACCATCATCCGCCATCAGGAATCGCAGGGAAATTTCAACTCCTCCGCGTGCCTGGCTTGCCGAAGTAAGACTGGAAAGGTTCACGTCGTAACTGATCCCTACACGGAACGGATACATTTCGTAACCCGCAACAATGTTCAGCGCATCAGCGAAACGGTAGTAACCCCCCAGTACAAACGCTGCCGGTTTTTTTCTTCCGGTATAAACCGACGCTTCCTGTAACCAGTATTTCACCAATACCCCCGCGTTGATTTCGTGGTGCCCGCCCTGGAACATCAGGATATATCCCGGTTCCAGCACAATACTGTAATTCTTGATACCGATATCACCTTGTCCGTGTGCAACAATTTTCATTGGCAAACGCATATCGTTGTTACCGTAGTATGTGTACACCGGTGTATTCAGGTGTTGTGCGGATAAACCGAGCGTAACGTTCCATGCGTCGTTCGAACTGATCGTGTTGTTACCGGTTCCGTAGGTCCACGCCAATCCTGCACCGACATCTGCATACGTTTTGTTCGCAAAGGTTGCAGGTTCGAATGATGGTGCATTCAGATCGAGATGCCCCATGATATACTGGTTGTCCCAATACAGTTTGTCGTAACTCAAACTGCGCTGACCGAATCCGCCATACAATCCAACAGACATAAAGCTGTTGTCGTTCAGGGCAATGATACCCGACAAATGAAGTTGTCCCGTTGTGGTGCCCATTTTCCCGTCTCCGGCTTTATCCGAGAAAACGTTAATTCCGAGCCCCATTTTGCTGCCTTTTTTATTTTTCATAAATCCGGCATCAACACTCACGTTGAACGTCTTGAACGGATTAGCAGTAACACTTCTCCACTGGTCTTTGTAATTCACAATTGCGCACAAGTCGTGGGTGAATCCTGCATTGGCCGGATTGAGCAACAGCGGGGATTGTGTAAGCTGTGAAAAGTGAATGTCCTGTGCTCCTGCAAACAACGGCAGCGCAACGGCAGCTATCAGAAATAATTTCGTCTTTTTCATCTTCAAGTATTTGGTCATCCTGAATATTTCGGCAGAGTTTAAGCAGAGCGGAGTTGAAGTGCTCAGCATAAACTTCGCCGAAGGATTATTTAATGAGAGATACGTTTCCTTTCAGGTCAATTTCCGCCTGGTCGATGGTCATACCTTTCACCGTGTAAGTGAATACCGCATTCTCGCAGGCCACTCCTCTCCACACACCATCCCAACCTATTGCAGGATCTTCACTGTGGAAAACACGCTCACCCCATCGGTTGTAGACGTTGAACTCCATCGATTCGATGCAGGCACCTCTCACATAGAGAACATCGTTCTGTCCGTCGCCGTTCGGTGAGAACGCATTCGGCACAAATACTTCTCCGCAGAATACATCCACAAAAACCGTTACAGTGTCGATCTGCGTGCAACCAAGGGAATCAGAAACGGTCATGGTGTACGTTGTGGTAACCGTTGGCGATGCAATCGGGTTCGCGCAGTTAACACAACTCAATGAATTGGACGGAGACCAAGCATAATATGTTCCGCCGGTTCCATTGAGCATTGTCGATTGGTATTGCGTAATCGTAACATCAATTCCTGCATCCGGATTAAGGTTAGTGATTCCGGTTATTACAGCGGGAACACTGACAGTACATCCTGACGATTCAGTGATGATACACCAGTAAGTACCCGGGGTAAGTCCTGCCACAATCGGTGTTGTAGCTCCGTTGCTCCACAGGTATGTGTAAGGTGGTGTTCCTCCTGTTGGTGTAGCGGTGGCCGTTCCATTCTGGCCGGAACATCCTGCATCCGTTACCACCAATGTATCGGAGAGCGAGTTGACCACAACGGTTACTGTATCGCGACTGACACAACCACCAATGACTGTGACGTTGAGATAGTACGTTGTCGTGACGGTTGGTGTAACGGTTACACTGTTTGTAGTGCCGATATTACTTGTACCATTCGACCACGAGTACGTGTAACCACCTCCTGTTGGTGTTGTAAACGTAACCGGCGCACTGGCACAGATCACGGTATCATTTCCTGCCACAGCGGCCGGGTATGGACTCACCGTAACCGTGTACGTTGTATTCGAAGAACCACACATATTAATCGCGTTCATGATAATTGAGTAGTTACCCGGATTCTGCCAGGTAACGTCAACCACGTTATTCGAAGTGTCTACAATCTGTCCGCCATTCACAGTCCAGTTGTAGTACGTACTGTTGATAAACAAAGTCTGGTACGTATTGGTGTCTCCTTCACATACGAAATGAGGTCCCGTAACGAGAATACTTGGTGGTGCGAGTACTACGATTACATGAGGAGTAGACCATGGACCCGGGCAACCGTAATTGGTTTCCTGCACGGTAACACTGAATGTTCCCGGACCGTTGAACTGAACATACAATGAATTCGAATTGGCACCGGAAGGAGAAACGAAAGGCTGCCCGCCATTGATTCCGGTAAAGGTCCACAGATACGTAGACATATCGGAATACACATAAGGTGAGAAGTAGATCGCAGCAATATCACCCACGCAGAATGTATCTGTCGGAACAAAAGTGTTGTAGTCGTAGGACGTGATAGTTGGCGGAGTAGAATTCGGCGCACCGATGGTTACGCGGATCAGGCTTCCGAGTGAGCTGTCCGGATAAGTTGAACTGCTCGCAACAACACGCATGTAATTCATACCACGCGGAATTCCGAGAATCGGTAAACTGTCTTTGCATGGAATGTGCACATCGAGTACTGTGTCGCCGGTTGCCGCAACAGAACCCAGCAATCCGTTCGGTCCGATCTGAGCAAACGTCATACTGCTCTTGAGTTGTGTCTGGAAAATATTCCCCGGAGGATATACCTGGTTCGTGTTGTACGTATTCACATCCACGTCAATAATTGAATCGGCTCCCTGCGGTGCCGTTGCACAATCTGTTACACAGAAATCAAGATCCTGGTGATTGTTTGTTGTGATATCACAATCCTGAATACAGAATGGTCCCCATGGCGAACCGATCGTTGGTGGATTCGAAGAAACTACGCGGATGTAATAACCGCATCCGGGCGGAACATTCGGTACGAGACCAGATACGTTACCGGGAGGTGATCCCAATGCCGGATCATACGTTGCACTGGTAGGATTGGTGCCGAAAGCTGTCGGAGTGGTGAAGACACCATTTGAATCGGAGAGTTGTGCTGTGTAAACGTTACTGCCTCCGTATACTCCGGTAGAGTAGAACGGAACATCAATTGCGCTGCCTACGCACACGGCATTCGAATCGAAGGTGACGACAGGCTGTAAAGTCGTGATGACGTTAGGGCATTGGATAATACTGAAACAGCCCGAGGCTATGCCTGTAAAGGTGGGAGGCGGACTCGTTCGCCGTATACGCACGCGATAACAATTACCAGGCCCGGACGACATCGGGAGTATGATCGCGAAGACGCCGCTCATCTGAGGGTTGTTGATGTTCGCGACCCAGGTATTTGCCGTATTGAAAACACCGGTCGGGCCGGAGAGATCGATGGCATAAGTTCCGTCGCACAATGTGTCGGTGAGGTGCCAGTAAATCAGAAGGAATCCTCCCTGACAAACCGGGTTAGGTGAAACACTGTCAACAATGATGGTGGCAGTACCGCTTTGTTCTCCGACAATGATAATATCATCTACTGCAAACGAAACAGAGTCAACAGAAGCAGCATTGTTGTTCTGCCAACGGAATCCGAATCGTAAATCGTTGAGGTTGGAGAACAACGGACTGTAAATATCTTCAAACTGCCACTTGTACCGGTTGTTATATTGCGCCTGTCCGATCGGCAGCCATGGACCGCCGTTTGCGCTGTAATACACCTGTCCGTATGCCGTTGCAGAACCCTGGCACAGATAGAAGAAACTGAAGTGTACTGAATCTACACCTTGTGTACAGATACCTGTTGTCTGGAATGCAAACTGATCCGAAACAGCAGATGGATTGTAGTTCACATTCGTAATTCCGGAAGGCTGATCGTGAATGTGAAGGTTGTTGCTGTAAGGTGCAAATGCAATTGTTCCGCTGTACGTACTGTCTTCCGGGTACGTGTTCTGGTACGTGGGTGCACCGGTGTAGTTGTTGTTGCAGATCCACTGGTTGGATCCCGAATTAGAGCCGGGGCCACCACTGTTGAGTGTCCAGTTTCCTGAGCCGAGCTGAAAATCTTCGGCGAAGAGAACAACGTTTTGTGAGAAGAGAATTGTGTTGCTGATCAGGCACAGCGACAGAATGAAAAGTAATTTTTTCATCATGAGTAAGTGTAGTTTCGTGTTCATTTCTGCAACGTTGATCCGTGATGCATTAAAATTCTACGGATCGGGCAATTGCAGGACTGGTGTTTGCGTCTCTAATATAGGACTTTAGAGCGTACACCCGGATGGGAATTTTCAGCAATTTTTGAGACTCCGTGCGGAGGTACGTCACACGGCCGAAGCGGGAAAACTCTTCCGGAATTACAAGGCATCACCATTGGAAATGCCTCAAAAGCATCGCCGTGAAGTAATGTCAATGTGATCAACTACCGGATCAGACTCACCGAGCCTACAAGATTGTGCGGACTACCTGAAATGTCCCAGGCGTAAATTCTCCAGACATAAGTATCAATCTGGCATAATTCAGGATGGCCTTGTACTCTTCCGTCCCATCCCTGGTTCACATCAGTAGTCGTGAAAATCTGGTTGCCCCAGCGATCGAAAATCCAGAGTTGGTACTTCTGAGGATCGATACCCACGCAAACCGGCAGGAAGATTTCGTTATTGCCGTTGCCATTGGGTGTAAAAGCATTCGGAACATAGAGCGAAACATCCGGATCAATACAGATCGGCATTGTTGCACTATCCGTGCATCCATTGCTGCTCTGAACATCGAGTTGAACAGTGTAACACGTCGGTTGACCATACGTAAATGACGGATTCTGTAACGTAGAACTTGATCCCAGAACATCACCGAAACTCCATAGCCATTGAGAAGCATTGCTCGATGAATCACTGAAGTAAATCTGTGAGTTGAAGATGGTAGTCGGTTGCGGACCCGCACCGAAAGCAGCTACAGGAACAACCCATGCCGAGATGTAATTCGTCATCGTGATCGTATGAATACAACCATCCGCGGTTTTCACCTGGAGAATTACCGTGTAAGTACCGGGTGTAGTGTAGCAATGAGATGGACTCTGCTGAGTGGAAGTATTGCCATCACCGAAATCCCAGGCCCATGCGGTGATAACACCCGGGGTGGCAACGGTGGAAATGTCGGTGAAGTTGACACAAACCGGTGTGCAACCTGAAACAACATCACTGGTAAATGCAGCAACCGGAACAGGATTCACAGTTACAACTGCGGTAGTGGTTGCGGTACAACCATTCGCATCCGTAACTGCAGCTGTATAAGTTGTAGTGGCTGTCGGCGTTACGGTTTGGGTTCCACCCACCATATTTCCGGGCAGCCATCCGATAATGTAAGCGGGAACTCCGCCACCGCCATTGGCAGTGAGTGTAACTGTTTGTCCGGCACAGATGGTATTCGGAGATGCGCTTGCCTGCAATGTGAGCAGTGGTGGTTCAGTTACCGTTACAGTAACTCCGGCTGAACATCCGTTTGCATCTGTAATTGTAACGTTGTAGTTACCGGCAATGATTCCGGTTGCGCTATTGGTAGCAGAAACATTCGGAGACCAGGAATAAGTATAGGGACCTGTGCCTCCGTTCTGGTTCACACTTGCGGAACCGGTAGCAGCTCCGAAACAATCGACATTGGTAACCGGACCGGAAGAAGCTACCACCGTTTGTGGTTCCGTAATGTTGAAAGACTGCGTGAGTGTACATCCATTTGCATCCGTGATGGTACAGGTATACTGTCCTGCAAAAAGGTTGGAAGCGGTTGAAGAACTTCCGCCCGAAGGAGTCCAGTTGTACGTGTATCCGCCTGCACCGCCTCCGGGAGTTACCGTTGCTGATCCGTTATTTGCACCGCTGCACAATTCATCTACTTGTGCGGAGGTAGTGGTCAATAAAGGCGGTTCTGTAAGTGTAATCGATTGTGAAGTGGTACATCCGTTTGCATCAGTAACTACGCAGGTGTATGATTGTGCAGTGAGTCCGTTCGCAACCGCAGCGTTACCACCGGAAGGCGACCATGCAAATAGATTTCCGCCTGCACCTCCGGCAGGTGTTATTGTTGCGCTTCCTGTAGTTCCGCTGAAACAAAGTACATCTGTTCCGGCTATGGATGACGTGAGCACAGGTGGTTCTGTTAATGTCACCGTATCTGTCGCTGTACAGCCGTTACCGTCAGTTATCGTAATTGTATAAGTTCCCGCACCGAGGTTAGACTCTGTTGCAGCAGATCCGCCGGAAGGTGTCCACGCATAAGTATAAGGTCCGCTTCCTCCGCTGGCGCTTGCAGTGGCATCACCCGTTGTGTTGCCGTTGCACAGAATGTTGGTTGATGCGGTAATGGAAACAGACGGAGTTGTTGCTCCGATAACCGCCACCGTGCCTTGTTGTGTACAGCCGTTGGCATCAGAAACAGTTACAGTATAAGTTCCCCCTGTGAGATTTGATTCGGTAGACCCGGAACCTCCGCTTGGCAACCATGCATAGGTATAACCACCTGTTCCTCCCGAAGCTGAAACGGATGCTGTTCCGTTTGGAGATCCGCAGGTAGAAGGTGTCGATGACATCACCAGGGTAATTGACGATGGCGCCGTTAGCGTAAATGTCTGCTGGTTGGTACAGCCATTGAGGTCAGTGATGGTGCAGGTATAGGATTGAGCAGATAAACCTGTTGCGCCCGATCCGGTACCGCCGCTTGGCGTCCACGAATAAGTATAGTTCGGAGTTCCTCCCGAAGGCGTAACAGAAGCCGAACCGTTGTTAATACCGTTACATACCAGATCTGTTTGTGTCTGAGTGGCGGTAAGCGGTGCAGCAGGTTGCGTTATGGTAATTGTCTGGGTAACCGAACAACCTCCGCTGTTCGTGGCTGTAACCGTATAGGATCCGGCGGGAAGATTATTAACGGTGCCCGTGCTGCCCACATTAGGACTCCACGTATAGGTGTAAGTTGAAACCGGATTCGGTGTAATCGTGGCACTACCCGTACTGCCGCCGTTACATAAAACATTCGTGTGCGCCTGCGTTGCCGTAGGTGCCGGTGCGAGTGTAACTGCGAGACAAACAGCAGGACCTGCACCACATGGACCTGAAGGAGTGCAGCACACATTTCCAGGGGTGCTTCCCGCTGTCACTGTAATAGTTTGTGTTCCTTGCCCTGCAGTTATTGTGCTTCCGGCAGGAACAGTCCACGCATAACTGGACCAGCCAGCTCCGGAAAACACATATTGTACGGATGCGCCGGCGCAAACCTGGGTGGGACCTGTAACAGTTCCTCCGCCGGGACCCGCAGTAGGGGTGTAATAGATTGTTCCGTTGAAACGGCGGGGAGTAAAGCTTGCACCGAAAGGATAATCTTTTCCGGTTCCGTCTTTGACCTGCAGGTCGGCATTCGACGCGTATACAAATCCAACTGCGGTTCCGTTGGTGTAATTGACCAGTGGTCCGTTTGTCTGTGTTCGTGTGATATAAAATGCAACAGTACACCCTGCAGACACGGCAACGTTTACAGGCACCGGTACATTGGAAGGAACGTTATTTCCTGCACTGGTTGCATTGGCACTACCGATCAATGTCCACGCTCCAGGCGTTGTGGTGAATCCTACGTGAGTTCCGACTTTGTAATAGATCGCCGTATTGGTTGTTCCCGCAGACAGATTGACATCAAAGCAGTTGATGGTGATATTATTCAAAGCTGTAATATCGAACATGATTCCGCGCTGACCATTGTTTTGATTGTAGGGGGTGGCCAGGTTATTCGGAGTAGGGCAGGAGAGCGGAGAAGGGGGAGGAAAAGGATTTGCACGTTGAGCGGCAGTTGTGCTCAATGTATCACCACTATCTGTGATGTACGTTATCACCCCGGTTTGCGTTTGTGCGGACAGATATGACAACGCGAGAAGTAAAAGTGTAATTGTAACTCCTTGTTTCATGCCGGTAAAATCAGTTCAAAAGTGTTTCTGGTTTGAAACGGGTATTTGCCGTACCGGGTTTCATTTCAGAAAGTTAAGGCTAATTTGCCGGAAAGCCAAGGAGGTTTTAGAACAGGGCGCCAATGGTAATTAGGCTTCAAGTGCCGGTAATCCGTAGGGGATGGGCCTATCATCGACGGACTCATTAACATTTATACCAGAGCGCGAAGTATGGTTTCACAGAGATTTAACACAAAGGGTCTGGCCATTTTACCAATATTGAGCCCTCTGACCTTCGAAATTTCCCTGAATTTCGTGGTCTGTACAAAAAACGCAAAAATCTTACATCCGAAAGATTGATGGAATCAGTGGCTATCCAATGAAAAGAGCTCATTGTAGGTTTGTTGCTATAAACAAACCTAATTCATGAACAATACACAGGTTGAAACCGGAGTCAGTGATAACAACGTGATCGAACAAACAGGATTCTGGTTGAAAATAGTGGACGGCTGGAAAAGAGAAATTGACCGGGTCGTAGAAAAATCCGAGAGCGTAGATGCGTCGCCGGAAATTACAGCAGAGGTGGCAAAAACTGCCGGGGAACTTTCGGTACTGGCTGAACAGCTTGAAGATTTATCTGCCTTAATTGGATGTCACAAATCGCAGATTCCGGTGGAAGTTGAACCCGATTGGAAAAACCGCCACGAATACCTGAATGAAAAACTTCTTACCGAAGGACAGAAATTCCGCACACTGCTCTCTGAAATGTTCAAACTTGATAAGGCGGCTTACCGCAGGTTCCTATGCTAACGATGATTTGTTTTTGTGCACTTGCGGGGATGGTGTATTTCCATTGGGAATCTGACGAAGAGTAGGCAGTGGTGTGCAATTGTGGTGTTGAAACAGGCCGCTGAAAAAAAAGGATCGATCTGACAGATTTCCGGTCATTGCGATCCTTTACTTTTTCAATTGCCTATTGAATGCGTTTCATTTTTGTATCCTTCGGCGGAGAAATCACAATCGGAACTTTCTCAACGAATACTGAACTGGTGTCGAGGCCGAAAGCAGCTTCTTCTGAAATAGAGAAGTATTTCAGCGCACCGTAAATATCCAGGAAGATTTTATCAAGCACCGGGAATTCGTTGTCGTACGACATGTGCTTTTCAATTACAATGAATCTGAAATCGCCGATGACCTGTTGACGTTGCAACGATTCGTAGCGGGACACAATATCCACTTCATGATTCGCTACGAGGTCCTGAACCACATTCCGGAACATCAGGTTGATGCGCGGCGCAACGCGGAAACCCAAACGGAAGTCGATGCGGATTACATCATTCTGGATGATCTCGGTAACCTTGTATTCCATTTTATACGGTTCGTCCATCACATCCACGTGTACGAACCAGTAGATATCGGCACGTTTCGGTTGCTTCTGGAAAATGGAATACATAATCTTCGCTTCAATTTCATCGACGTTATTCGCACTCGTGAGATAGACCAGGTGCGTGGAATACTTTGGAACCGTTACATCGTTACTGAGTTCCTTCATCAGCGGCAGGTAATCGTTCAGCTTGGTGAATTCCACGTAACGGTTGCGGATCTTTCTTGCCTGGTGCCAGCTGAACATCGCGAGGAACAGGAGAGAAGCAATCATTAAACTGATCCATCCACCGTGAATAAATTTACTCATCTGCGCCACGAAGAAAGAGAGTTCAACTACCAGGTAAATGAGTACAAAGGCAACGATGAACACGCCCGGATACTTTTTTATCCGCATGAAGAAAGTGAGCAGCCGCGATGACATCAGCATTCCAAGGATGATCGTCAGACCGTACGCTGCTTCCATTTTTTCCGATTCGCGGAAGTAAAGCACAACGCCTATGCAACCGATCATCAGCATCCAGTTAATTGACGGGATATAAAGTTGTCCACGCAGTTCAGTTGGATACTTGATCTTCACCTTCGGCCAGAAATTGAGTCGTATCGCTTCGTTAATGAGCGTAAACGATCCGGTGATGAGTGCCTGGCTGGCAACAATGGTTGCAACAGTCGCAATCGCAATTCCCACCGGAAGAAACCACTCGGGCATAAGCAGGTAAAACGGATTGCGGTTGCCCAGCGTAAATCCTTTGTTCGCCATGA
>Ga0255338_1005623_pt1 | contig 11339 bp, 7 predicted proteins | sample MeOH1_35cm_T4_19_FD_203715 | JGI IMG/M metagenome (GOLD analysis project Ga0255338, IMG submission 203715) | Sandy soil microbial communities from University of British Columbia, Vancouver, Canada - MeOH1_35cm_T4_195 | ecosystem: Engineered > Artificial ecosystem > Sand microcosm > Unclassified ... | reverse complement strand
GGTCGGATTGCCCCAGGGCGTGCAGTGATAGGTCTGGTTGCCGGCGAGGAAGTCGAGGAACAGACCGGACTGGCTGAACGACCACTTCTTCGCGCCGTTGCCGCGCTTGAAGATGTTGCGGAACAGCGTCTTGGTCTTCTCGCGGTTGAGGAAGTGCTGCTGGTCCGGCGCGCGCTCATAGGCATAGCCCGGCGACACCGTGATGCCGTCGACACCCATCGCCATGACGTCGTCGAAGAACTTCGCCATGCGCTCCGGATCGGCCGTATTGAAGAGCGTGCAATTGATGTTGCAGCGGAAGCCCTTGGCCTTCGCCATCTTGATCGCGGCGACGGCGCGGTCGTAGGTGCCCTGCTGACACACCGACTTGTCGTGATCTTCCTTGTCGCCGTCGAGATGCACCGACCAGACGAAATAGGGCGAAGGCTCGTAGTCCTTCATGCGCTTCTCCATGAGAAGCGCGTTCGTGCACAGATAGACGAACTTCTTGCGCGCGATGATGCCCTTGACGATCTGCGGCAGCTCCTTGTGCAGGAGCGGCTCGCCGCCGGCGATCGAGACCACGGGCGCGCCGCAGTCGTCGACGGCCTTGAGCGCCGCCTCGAGCGAGACGCGCTGGTTCAGGATCTCGTCGGGATAGTCGATCTTGCCGCAGCCCGCGCAGGCCAGATTGCAGCGGAACAACGGCTCGAGCATCAACACAAGGGGATAGCGTTTGCGTCCGGCAAGCTGCTGCCGGACCACGTAGCTACCCACAATCAGCTTTTGCAAAAGTGGAATGCCCAAGACGACCGTCCTTACCGATTTTGCTCGCGTTCCTGACGTCGAGAAGTTCGACCGGCACGCGGAACTGCATATTCTCCTCGCGGCCCGGTAGCGTGGTCACCTCAATGGGCGGGGCGATGCGGCCTAACGCATCGATCGCATCCATCACCATGACCTCCGGGGCCGACGCGCCGGCCGTAATACCAGCGATTTTGGCATTTTGCACCCATTCCGGCCGGATTTCGTCGCCGTTGGCGATGAGATAGGTCGGAATGCCCGCTTCCAGGCCGATTTCGCGCAACCGGTTGGAATTTGAGCTGTTTGCGGCCCCGACGACGAAGATCACGTCGACGCTCTTGCTCAGTTCACGCAGGGCCATCTGACGATTTTGTGTTGCATAGCAGATATCCTCGGTCCCTGGACCGACCACGTCGCCAAAGCGTCGGTACAGAGCGGCGATGATGTCGCGGGTGTCGTCGACGCTCAGGGTGGTCTGGGTCACATAGGCGATCGGGGTATCCGCCGGCAGGTCGAGCTTGCCGACGTCCGCCTCCGTCTGGACCAGGAGCACCTCGCCGGGAATCTGGCCGAGGGTGCCCTCGACCTCGGGGTGGCCGGCATGCCCGATGAGGACCACTGTGCGCCCCTTGCGCAGGTAATGACGGCCCTGGGTGTGGACTTTCGAGACCAGCGGGCAGGTGGCGTTGAGGACGTGCAGCCCGCGGACGGCAGCTTCCTCCTCCACCTTCTTGGCGACGCCGTGCGCGCTGAAAACCGTGATGCCGCCGGCCGGCACTTCGGACAGCTCTTCGACGAAGCGGGCGCCGCGCGCCTTCAGCGCATCGACCACCCATTTGTTGTGCACGATCTCATGCCGCACATAGACCGGCGGCCCATATTTCTCGAGCGCGCGTTCGACGATCTCAATTGCCCGCACGACCCCGGCACAGAAGCCGCGCGGCTGGGCGAGGACGACCTTCATGGCGTGCCTCCTCCGGTGAGGCTGCCTGTGGTCTGCAACGCTTCCGGTTTGCGCCGTTTGCGTTCGGACGCAGCGCTGAACGCCGACGAGACCTCCCCGGTGCGGCCGATTGTCCTGACGTTCTTTTGGTCGAATGCCGCGAAAACCTTGGCCACGATGCCGTTCGCGTCGAGACCCGCTTTCGCGTACATGGCCGGCGGCGAGTCGTGGTCGATGAACACGTCGGGCAAGGTCATGCTGCGCAGCTTGAAGCCGGCCTGATCGAGCGCGCCAGCCTCCGCGAGGTATTGCATGACGTGCGAGCCGAAGCCGCCAATGGCGCCTTCTTCGACGGTGATGACGAGTTCGTGGCTCTTGGCCAGCCGAAGCAGGAGATCATGATCGAGCGGCTTGGCGAAGCGTGCGTCCGCGACGGTCGTCGAAATGCCTTGCGCGGCCAGCATGTCGGCGGCTTTCAGGCAATCGGTGAGCCGGCCGCCGAGCGACAGCAGCGCGACCGTATTGCCTTCGCGGACGATGCGGCCGCGACCGATCTCCAAAGGCTGCCCACGCTCGGGTAGCGGCAGACCAAGACCTTCGCCGCGCGGATAACGGAAGGCCGATGGACGGTCGTCGATCACCGCCGCGGTCGCTACCATGTCCGCGAGTTCGACCTCATCGGCCGCGGCCATGATGACGAAATCCGGCAGGCAGCCGAGATAGGTCACGTCGAAAGAGCCGGCATGCGTCGGGCCGTCGGCGCCGACCAGACCGGCGCGGTCGATCGCGAAACGCACAGGCAGACGCTGTAGCGCGACATCATGCACCACTTGGTCGTAAGCGCGCTGGAGGAAGGTCGAATAGATCGCCGCGAAGGGCTTGAAGCCCTGGGTGGCAAGACCCGCGGCGAAGGTGACGGCGTGTTGTTCGGCAATGCCGACATCGAAAGCGCGGTCGGGGAAGGCCTTGGCGAAGATGTCGACGCCGGTGCCGGACGGCATGGCCGCGGTGATCGCGACGATGCGGTCGTCCGCTTGCGCTTCCTTCACCAGATAGTCGCCGAAAATCTTGGTGTAAGAAGGCGCCACCGACTTGGACTTGTTCTGCTTGCCGGTGGCGACGTCGAATTTGACGACGCCATGATATTTGTCGTTCGAGGCTTCCGCCGGCGCGTAGCCTTTGCCCTTTTGCGTGCGCACATGCACCAGGATCGGGCCGATGTCGACTTCGCGCACGTTCTTCAGAACAGGCACAAGCTGATTGAGATCGTGCCCGTCGACGACGCCGACGTAATAGAATCCGAGCTCTTCGAACAAGGTGCCGCCGGTGACGAAGCCGCGGGCGAGCTCTTCCGCTTTCGCCGCACGATCCTTCAGGAACGTCGGCAGATGTTCGGCCACCTGTTTGCCGATGTCGCGCAGCGACATGAAGGTCGGGCTAGACAAGAGCCGCGCCAGATAATTCGACATCGCCCCGACGGGCGGCGCGATCGACATCTCATTGTCGTTCAGGATGACGATGAGACGCCGGCCCATGGCGCCCGCATTGTTCATGGCTTCATAAGCCATGCCGGCGGAGATCGCGCCGTCGCCGATGACGCAGATGACGTTGTGGTCGTCCCCGGCGAGATCGCGCGCCACGGCCATGCCGAGGCCGGCGGAGATCGAGGTCGAGGAGTGCGCGGCGCCGAAGCTGTCATATTCGCTCTCGGAGCGCTTGGTGAAGCCCGACAATCCGCCGCCCTGCCGCAGCGTGCGGATACGGTCGCGCCGGCCGGTGAGAATCTTGTGCGGGTAGGCCTGGTGGCCGACATCCCAGACCAGCTTGTCATTGGGCGTATCGAAGACGTAGTGCAGAGCCACCGTAAGCTCGACGACGCCGAGGCTTGCGCCCAGATGGCCGCCGGTTACGGCGACGGCATTGATTGTCTCAGCCCTCAGTTCATCTGCAACCTGCTGGAGGTCACGTGCATTGATACGGCGCAGATCGGCGGGACTCTTGAGCGAGTCGAGAAGGGGGCGAGGTTTGGTAACGTCGAAGATCCCTGCGGGTCCGGTCATTCAGGGGCCACCTTGAAAACAGCGCTGTGGGAAAATGATCGACCCTGAACAACGCTTATACGGGGGGGGGCTCCTTGGCGGGGCCCTCACGATTGCCTCAAAAAGGGCTTTCGAGCAGGGATAATTATGGGCAGACGCAAAGGTTCCAATCCTCTGCTCATATTTGGTGCTGTTTTACCCCTCCGGCTACTCGGCGATTTAGAAGAAGGCCCGTTTAATGCTCGTTTCCACGGTTCGCGGACTTGTCGGTCTTTGCACGCGATTTTCTTGGGTTGTCATTGCTTTAGGCGTACTCTGCGCAGTTGCCAGCGGCGTGTATGCGGCGAAGCACTTCGCCATCAATACCAATATCGACACTTTGATCTCGCCGACCCTCGACTGGCGACAGCGTGAGGCCGCGTTCGAGCGGGACTTCCCCGGGCATTTTCAGTCGACCCTGATCGTCATCGACGCCCCGACGTCCGAACTTGCGAGCGCAGCGGCGGGGGTACTCACCCAGAAGCTGAAAGAGCAGCCGAAACTCTTTGAATCTGTCGACAATCTTAGCGGAAACGAATTTTTCGCCCGCAACGGCCTTTTGTTTCAGCCGACGAACGATGTGTCGCAGTTGACGGAGGGTATGTCGCGTGCGGCGCCGCTGATCGGCACTTTGGCCCGCGACCCGAGCCTGCGCGGCCTGACGCGAGCGCTGTCGTTCGGCCTGGCTGCGGTGCAGCAGGGTATGTCGAAGCTGGACGATATGGTCCGGCCGATGTCGATGGCGTCCGATACCCTCGACAATGTGCTGGCCAACCGGCCCGCGGTGTTTTCCTGGCAGGAATTGCTCAGCGGTCAGAAGCCGACCATCACCGAGACCCGGCGTTTCGTCGAGGTTCGGCCGGTCCTCGACTTCTCCGCTTTGGAGCCGGGGCGAGTCTCGAGCGACGCGATCCGCAAGGCCGCCAGCGATCTCGATCTTGCGGGCAGGTATCAAGCGCGGGTGCGCTTGACCGGTCAGATTCCGATGGGCGACGAAGAGTTTGCCACCGTGCAGGAAGGCGCGCTGATCAACGGCGCCGCCACCGTCGTGGTCGTGCTGGTGATCTTGTGGCTCGCGCTGAAATCGGGACGCATCATCCTCGCTGTCTTCATCAATCTGGTCATCGGCCTCGCCATCACCGCGGCGCTCGGTCTCATGATGGTCGGCGCCTTGAACGTGATTTCGGTCGCCTTCGCGGTGCTCTTTGTCGGTCTCGGCGTCGACTTCGGCATTCAGTTTTCGGTGCGCTACCGTGCCGAACGGCACGACAATCCCGACTTGCGTAAAGCATTGCGCAGCACTGCCGGCGAGGTCGCCGTGCCGCTCACTTTGGCCGCGGTCGCGGTCGCGTGCGGCTTTTTGTCGTTCCTGCCGACCGCCTATCGCGGCGTGTCGGAGCTCGGTCTGATCGCCGGCGCCGGCATGCTGGTCGCGTATCTGACGAGCATCACGGTGCTGCCGGCTTTGCTCACGGTGTTCAATCCGCCCGGCGAGCCGGAGGAAATCGGCTATCGCGCGCTGGCGCCGGTCGACGATTTCCTCAGCCGCCACCGCGTCGCCGTCGTCGCCTGCACGATCGGTGTCGCGGTGATCGGCGCGCCGCTGTTGTACTATCTCACGTTCGATTTCGATCCGGTACATCTGCGCAGCACGCAGACCGAGTCGATCTCGACCTTGCTCGACGTGCAGAAGGACCCGAACGTCAACTTCAACTCGATCAATGTCATCGTGCCGTCGGTCGATCGCGCGGCGGAGGTGTCGGAGCGGCTGCGCAAACTGCCGGAAGTGGCGCGCGTTGCCACCATCGACAGCTATGTGCCGCAGGATCAGGAGAAGAAGCTCGAACTCATCAAGGGCATGGATGACCAGATCGGCTTTCTGCTCCACGATCAGGAGCCGCGCGGCGGCCCGAGCGATGCGGAGAATGTCGCCGCGCTCAATGCCAGTGCCGATCAGCTCAAGGGCATGGCCGGCAATGCCAAAGGGCCCGGCGCGGATGCCGCCAGGCGTCTGGCGGTCAATCTCGTGAACCTCGCCAAGGCGGACAAAGCGGCGCGCGATCGCGCACAGGAAGCCTTCGTCTTGCCGCTTCAGGTGAGCCTTGAAGGGCTGCGCGGTTTCCTCGGCGCGCAGACGGTCACGCGCGCCAATCTGCCGGACGGCATCAAGCGTCAGTGGGTAAGCACCGACGGCAAGAGCCGCGTGGAAGTCTTTCCGAGCGGCGATGCCAACAACACCGAAGTGTTGCGCCGGTTCGCGAGCGCAGTGCTGGCCGTTTATCCGGAGGCGATCGGCGGCCCCGTATCGATCCTGAAGTCGGGCGAGACCGTCGTCTCCGCCTTCATCCATGCCGGCCTTTATGCGCTGCTGTCGATCGCCATCCTGTTGTGGATCGTGCTGCGCCGCTTCGGCGACATGCTGCTGACCTTGGTGCCGCTGGTGCTCGCCGGCGTGGTGACGCTGGAAATCTGCGTGCTGATCGGCATGCCGCTCAACTTCGCCAACATCATCGCTCTGCCGTTGCTGCTCGGCGTCGGTGTCGCCTTCAAGATCTACTACATCACGGCGTGGCGGGCGGGGCAGGCTAACCTGTTGCAGTCGAGTTTGACGCGCGCGGTGATCTGGAGCGCGCTCACGACGGCGACCGCGTTCGGCAGCCTGTGGCTGTCGAACCATCCCGGCACGTCGAGCATGGGCAAACTGTTGGCGTTGTCGCTGGTGACGACGTTGGCGGCGGCGGTGCTATTTCAGCCGGCGCTCATGGGTGCTCCCCGGGACGCCGAGAAGAGCTGAGCAGATTTCTTCCGCCGGTTGCGTCTGCGGCGACGGCTCGGTCGTGGCGCCTGCAGTCGAGCGAGCGCCCGGCGCGGGCTTTGCCGGCCCGGTCGGCCGTGCCGCGGATGCGCCCGGCTTTTGGCCGGCCGGCGATGTGCCGGTCGTCCGGTCCGGCGAAGCAACGCGCGTCCAGTTTTCGCCGCCGCACAGGAAGCCGAGCACGCAGCCCTGTACCTTCAGCTTGTCCGCGCCGAGCAGGCTGATGCTCGCCGAGTACGTACGGCCGTCCTGCGAATTATAAATTTCGCCGCTCCACTCGTTCTGGTTGGACGGCTTCATGCCGATGAGCACCGGCATCCCGAGCGTCGGGCGGCTGCGCAACCGCGGATCGGGATTGTTCTTGTCGACGCCGCCAGGGTTCTGTTCGGACGCGACGATGCCCCAGAATTGCCCGTTGCAGTCCACGATTCGTATGGTGGCGTAGCCCTTTTCGACCATCCATTCGCCGGTGGGATCGGGCAGCGGCGCGGCGCCGGCGACGTTTGCCGTCAGGGTGACGGCGGCGGCGAGCGCCCAGCAGGACTTCTTCGCCACCCCTCCGGGGGCCGCCAAAGGTAGGATCGTGTTCGGCACCGGTGTTCGTCCTCTTGCTGATCCGTTTCCCGACATAAACGCCGAAATCGGCCAAACGACGACAAGTCCACGTGATATTCTCCGTTCGCTGCCGGAGATTAGCCGCGATGGTTCGTCCCGGGAACCATCCGCTGTATCCGGCATTTGTAAGCGTGAGCCCGCCGGCGAGTGCAGACCGAAGCATGAATCAATCCGAGATCGACTCGCGCATGATGCAGCGATGCATCGGGCTATCGGCCGCTGCGACGAAAAGGGGTGAATTCCCTTTTGCCTGTGTCATTTGCGACGGCGACACCGTCGTCGCGGAAAGCACCAATTTGGTGCGGCAGGACGGCGACATCACGCGGCACGCCGAGTTGGTCGCCATTTCCGAGGCGCAGAAAATCTTGGGGCGAAAGCGGCTTTCGGGATGCACGCTGTATTCCAACATAGAACCTTGCCCGATGTGTTCGTTTCCCATCAGAGAGACGCGCATCAGCCGGGTGGTCTATGCCATCCGCTCACCCAAAATGGGCGGCGCCTCGCGCTGGAATATTCTGCGCGACACGGAGCTCTCCCGCGTCATGCCGGAGGCCTTCGGGCCGGTGCCGGAAGTGATATCCGGCTTCATGGGCCAGGACGCTGCGAAGGTCTGGCGGACCTGGAATCCGCTCATTTGGGCGATCATCCTGCGGCGCGGCTGCTTTTCCCATGTGCCGGAGGTCGACGGTGTCGAGACCCTGAGCGCGATTCCGACGCCGCACGGTTGGCTGCGATCGCTGCTGCGGCTGCATAACACGTGAAGGATAGAGTGACATGAAACGGTCAGTGGTTGCGTCTGCGCTTCTCGTTCTGATGCCGGTCGCCGCGCTCGCGGTGACGAGTCCCTTCGAGCGTCTGGCCGGTACATGGTCCGGCACCGGCACGATCGAGATGGCCGACGGCAACCGCGAGCCGCTCCGTTGCCGGGCCGCCTACGACGTGCTGAAGGACGGCGCGAACCTGCAGCTCAACATCCGATGCGCCAGCGAAAGCTATAACTTCGATCTGCGCAGCAGCGCCGAATACGAACGGGGCAAGGTGACAGGCATCTGGAGCGAATCGACGATGAATGCGGGCGGTCAGCTCAGCGGCCGTGCCGAAGGCGACCGCATTCGGATCGTTGCCAATAGCCAGTCGTTCACCGCGGCGCTGACATTGGTCACGAACGGCCACCGGCAGACGGTGCAGATCCAATCCCAGCAACCGGATTCGCGCATCAAGGGTGCGACCATGACGCTGAGCCGCAGTTAGCGCGCTTAGCGGGCGCGCCGTCCGGCCAGGGTTCGGTTCTGGAAACGGCGCGCGAGCTGGCTGAGATACATCGCCACCGGCCGCAGGATGAACAGGTCGGCGAACAGCGCGGCGATCATCGCGAAGGCCGACAGCCAGCCGAACAGCCGCAGCGATGGCAAGCTCGAAAACACCGTCATCGCCAATCCGCAGGCGAGCACCGCCGAGGTGAGGATCAGCGGCGGGCCGACCAGGACGGTCGCCCGTTCGACGCCGACGCTGGCATCGGCCTCGATCGCATCCTCGATCTGCAAGCGGTTGAGAAAGTGAATCGTGGCGCTGAGACCCAGCCCGAACGAGACCGTCAGCGCGATCACGCTGGCGAATTGCAGCCCGAGCCCCAGAAGCCACAACAGGCTGCCGGCAAGGACGATCGGGAAGATGCCGGGCAGGATGCTGACCAGCATCACGATCGGCGACTGGAAGGCGAGGCCGATGAAGGCGGCGACGAACACGATCTCGATCGTCAGCGCCTGGCTCAACCGATCGATCATAATGGCGCTGTTGCGCGCCGCGATGGCGGAGAGGCCGGTGACCGCGATCTTGAAGCCTGGATATTTGGCGCGCACCGTATCGAGTTGTTTGTCCAGGGTCTGGATGACGGGCAGCAGCTTGCTGGCATCGACATCGGGCACGCGGCCGCTGACGATGACCGCATCCTGCTGGGCGGAGATGAAGCGCCGCGTCAGGTAGGACGGCAACAGCTCGACGTATTCCTTCAATGTCGCGACATCGGATTTCTGCAGCTTCTCGGCGAGCCAGCGTCGCAGTGTTTCGAGCGACCAGACATTGCCGACGCCGGCCTGCCGCTGCACGGCCGCATGCACGTCCGCGATCACGCCCAATGTTTCAGGATCGTAGAGCGACTTGCCCGCCGGCAATTCGATCAGCACGTCGATCGGATTGGCGCCCGTGAGCTTGGCATCGAGCCTTTGGCTTGCGGCGACGGCTTGTTCGCGATCCGGCACCTGATCGGCGAGGCGATAGCGCGGCACGAGCTGCGTATAGCCGACCGACAGCAAGCCGACGGCCACAAGGGCGATAAGGCTGTACAGGCCCGGCCGGCTGACCATGCGGACCGCGATCCACTCGCAGACCCGTCGCAAGACGTCGAGCGCACGGTCCATGCCGCGCATGCTTTCGGCAAAGCGCGCTTCGTGCCGGATCAGCAGCAGCCCGAGCAGCGGCACGAGCACCAGCACCGCGACCATGGCGACGATGACCGCGATCAGCCCGGCCTCGCCGAAGGCGCGGATCAGATCGGAGCGCGAGAACGTCAAAGCGATGAAGGATATGCCGGCGGTGGCGTGCGTCAGCACGCAGGCCGGTCCGACGATATACAGCGCATTGCGGAAGGCCGTTACTTTGTCCTCGCCGGCGATCAGGCGGTCGCGCGCGGCGAAGGTGAGTTGCATGCTGTCGGAAAAGCTGATGACCATGATGAGCGGCGTCATCACGTTCAGGAACATGTTGAGCCGGAAATCGAGCCAGCCGAGCGCGCCCAGCGCCATCAGGATCGCGGCGAGCGGCGGCGCCGCGGCGATGATCATGAACGACACGCGGCGGAAGAACAGGATCGCGATGAGACATCCGGCCGCGAAGCCGAGCGTGTTGTAGATGAGGCGGTCGCGCTCGATCGCGTTGCGGATCTCGAGCTGCATCACCGGCACGCCGGACAGTTCCCGGTGGAGGCCGCTGTCGGCGAGGTTCTTGTTCACGCTCTCGCGGACTTCGCCGATGATGCTGGCGAGCTTGCCGCCGTCGACCGCGGCGGGATCGAGCGCCAGGACCATCAGCGTCAGGCGGCCGTCCTCCGACAGCAGCTTGCCGTGGATGATCTCGTTCGCCATCACGCGATCGATAAGCGCTTTGTAGGCTTCGCCGGACGGCAAAGGCTGAGGGAAAAGCGGCGCCGGCACGCCGCCGTTCTGCGGCGGTTCGCGCGCGGAGAAGATCGAGATCAGCCCGCGGGTGCCGTCTATCAACTGCAGATCGATGGCCAGCTCGCGCAGCTTCTCGAGCGAGGGTCGCGTCAATAGCGTGTCGCCGTCGATCACGACGAGGATGTCGTATTCGCTGGCCGGGAAGCGACGCGTCACTTCCTCATAGGTTTTGTATTCCGGCGTATCGGAGCGGAAGAGCTGACTCAGCGAGTCGTCGACCTTCAGCCGCACGAAGCCGACCGCGCCGGCGGCGAGCAGCAGAACGAAAACGATCGCGGTCGCGATCGGAAACCGCAGCGCGACGAAGCCCATGCGCTCGAGGCCGAGGGCGAGTTTGCGCGGCACGGCGGCCGGCGGGCGCTCGCGGGTGGCAGGCAATGATGGTTTCGAGGGCTGAATGGGCTGGCGGCCTGTCGGTTTTTTGTCCCGCCCCGGGAACAATGAACTGGGTACGGCCGTAAACGCGGCAAATGGCGCAAAGTTCAAACGCAGCCAGAGCCAAAATTCGCTAGCAATATCAATTTTGTGCTTTAGAGTGCCGCCGCCGCGGTCGTGGGTTTAGGATCGCGGAATCTGCCAACAATGCGCCGGTAGCTCAGCTGGATAGAGCACCAGACTTCGAATCTGGGGGTCAGGGGTTCGAATCCCTTCCGGCGCGCCATTCCTGAATAGATTTACGAACCTGTGCGTCCATCCGACGTTGTTATGTTGGCTGCCACTTGCGGCGTTCTTCGCAGAAGGCTCATCCTTGAACGAGTTCTCTGGCCGCATCTTCGTCGGTGATGAGAACGCGGCAAAGTCTGGCGCGAATGGCGGCGCGAATGATTGCGACTTTCTGGCGGCCGCCCGCGGCAAGGACCAATTGAGGCACG
>Ga0255338_1005622_pt1 | contig 11340 bp, 15 predicted proteins | sample MeOH1_35cm_T4_19_FD_203715 | JGI IMG/M metagenome (GOLD analysis project Ga0255338, IMG submission 203715) | Sandy soil microbial communities from University of British Columbia, Vancouver, Canada - MeOH1_35cm_T4_195 | ecosystem: Engineered > Artificial ecosystem > Sand microcosm > Unclassified ... | reverse complement strand
AGGTCGCGCCCGTCGCGCAGCGGCAGCACCTCATGCCCGTGTGCGCGCAACAGGTCGCAAAAAAGTTTGAGATTAAGTTCGTTGTCCTCGACAACGAGCACGCGCTTTGCCACCAGTCACCCGCGTTTGGAGAAATCCGCAAACATATTGGAAGCGCGCCCCCTAAGCCCGCCCTTCGTTGAGATCAATCATGCGTCCCGACATTAACCATGGCAAGCAACATAGTCCAAGCGAGGCTCGAGAGCCATCCGTACTGGCGCTGATGGCGCTGGCCTGGACATTGGCGGACGATCGCCGTGCCGACCGGCTGCTGGCCCTGACTGGACTGGACGCCGATACGCTACGGGCAGGCGTGGGCGATCCGGCGATATTGAGCGCGGTGCTGGCTTTCCTGGCCGATCATGAGCCGGACCTGATCGCCTGTGCCGAGAGCATCGACAGCACGCCAACGGCGCTGATCGCCGCGAAGGAGGCTCTCACCGCATGAACCGCCCACTGATCATCACCGATTGCGACGAGGTGCTGCTGCATATGGTGGTGCCCTTCCGGCAATGGCTGGACGAAAGCCATAATGTCCATTTCGACATGCGCGAGCGCGGCTTTGCAGAGGCTCTGCGTCACAAGGACAGCGGCAAGCCGCTGGAGCGCGCGCTGGTCTGGGAATTGCTGATCGGCTTTTTCGATACGGAAATGCATCGCCAAGCGCCGATCGCGGGCGCGGTGGAGACGATCGGCCGCCTGAGCCAAATCGCGGACATCGTGGTGCTCACCAATATCACACAGCGGCATCACCGGCAGCGGAACAACTGGCGGCCCACGGTCTGTCATTCCCGGTTCACTGGAACCAGGGCGGCAAGGGGCGGCCGCTGGCGGCCATCGTCGCGGAGCGTCAACCCAGCGTCGCCCTGTTCATCGACGATCTGGCCGAACATCATGGGTCGGTGGCGGATCATGCGCCCGGCGTCTGGCGCCTGCATATGGTGGGCGAGCCGGAGATCGCCGCCGAAGTCGCCGCCGCGCCCCTGGCCCATGCCCGGATCGACGACTGGGCGGCCGCCGAAACCTGGATCGCCGCCCGGCTGGCCGAAGGACCGGCGCCCGACTCTTTCCCAACCATCCAAGGAGCATCCGCATGAGCATCGAAGCCCGCCTCACCGAACTGGGCATTACCCTCCCCGCCGCCGCCGCGCCGGTCGCTGCCTATGTCGCGGCGGTGGAAGCCAACGGCCTGCTGCATATTTCCGGGCAGATTTCCCTGTCCGACGGCCAGTTGATGACGGGACGCCTGGGCGAGGACCGCGACCTCGATTACGGCGTCAAAGCGGCGCGGGCCTGCGGCCTCAACCTGATCGCGCAGATGAAGGCCGCGCTCGGCAGCCTGGACCGGGTCGAACGAATCGTGAAATTGGGCGCCTTCATCAGCAGCACGCCCGAATTCACCGACCAGCCCAAGGTCGCCAATGGCGCGTCCGAACTGATGGTCGAGGTTTTCGGTGACGCGGGAAAGCATGCTCGCAGCGCCGTGGGCGTGCCCGTGCTGCCGCTCGGTGCAGTGGTCGAGATCGACGCGATCGTCCTTGTCCGCCCGGCCTGACGCCTTCCCCTTCCTGACCGCGCGTCCCTTCGCCCATCGCGGGCTGCACGGGGGCAGGGTCAGCGAAAACGGCATGGCGGCTTTCACGGCCGCCATCGCCGGCGGTTTCGGCATCGAATGTGATGCGCGCCTCAGCCGCGACGGCGTTGCGATCGTCTTCCACGACGCCGCGTTGCAACGCATGACCGGCGAAGCGGGCACGGTTTCGGATCATGACGCCGGGGCGATCGACCGGCTGATGCTGCCCGACGGCGGCAGCGTTCCGCGCCTGCGAGCCTTGCTCGATCTGTGCGGGACGGACGTTCCGCTGCTTATCGAGATCAAGGTGGACGGGCGGCATGTCGCCCCCATCTGTGCAGCGGTTGCCGACGATCTGGCGCGGCGGCCCAAGACCCTGGCGGCAGTCATGTCGTTCAATCCCATGGCGATAAGCTGGTTCCGGCGCCACCGGCCCGCAGTCGCGCGCGGGCTGGTCGTCACCGAACAGGGCAAGCGAGGCCAGCGCAGCAGAATCGCGCGCGCTCTTGCACTTTGGACCGCGAAACCCGATTTTATTGCCTGTGATATTCGCGACCTGCCTTCGTCCCTGTCCACCGATGCCCGCCGGCGGGGCATGCTCGTGCTGACATGGACGGTGCGCGGCGAGGAGGAGCGCGCCTGCGCTGCGCTGCACGCCGACCAGATCATCTTCGAGCGGTCGCATGACTGAATGCGTGGCGCGCCTCGCCCAGGGCGTGGCCGAATTGCCGCGCGACCAGTGGGATGCCTGCGCGGGAGATGCCAATCCCTTCATGAGCTGGGATTTCCTTGCCGCGCTGGAACGTTCGGGCAGCGTCGGCGGCAATAGCGGCTGGCAGCCCTTGCCCTTGGTGATCGACGGAGCGGACGGGCGGATCGCCGCCGCCGCGCCGCTTTATGGCAAGACCCACAGCCAGGGCGAATATGTGTTCGACCATGGCTGGGCCGATGCATGGGAACGGGCGGGCGGGCAATATTATCCCAAGATTCAGGTCGCCGCGCCCTTTTCGCCGGTGCCGGGGCCAAGGCTGCTGCTGCGCGACGAAGGCCTCGCCCCGGCGCTGATCGCAGGGATCGAGGCGGTGGTGGAGCAGAATCAGCTCTCCTCCGCCCATGCGACGTTCATCGCGCCGGAGCAGGTTGCGCTGTTCGAGGCCGCGGGCTGGCTGATCCGGGAGGACAGCCAGTTCCATTGGACCAATCGCGGCTATCGCGATTTCAACGACTTCCTGGCCGACCTGTCGAGCGCCAAGCGCAAGAATATCCGCAAGGAGCGCGAACGCGCCGTCGAGGGGCTGGAGATCGTCCACCTGACCGGCGCGGCGCTGACCGAGGCGCATTGGGATATATTCTGGACCTTCTATCAGGATACCGGGGCGCGCAAATGGGGGCGGCCCTATCTGACCCGCGCCTTCTTCTCCATGCTGGGGGAGAGCATGGCCGACCGGGTGCTGCTGGTGCTGGCGTTGCGCCAGGGGCGACCGATCGCGGGAGCGCTCAACCTGATCGGCGCGGATACGCTTTATGGGCGCTATTGGGGCTGCACCGAGGACGTGCCCAATCTGCATTTCGAGCTATGCTATTATCAGGCGATCGACATCGCCATCGCCCGCGGGCTGAAACGGGTGGAGGCGGGCGCCCAGGGCGGGCACAAGCTGGCGCGCGGCTATGCGCCGGAGCCCACCTTTTCAGCGCATTTCATCCCCAATGCCAGTTTCCGCCGGGCGATCGCCGATTTCCTGGCGGCCGAGCGGCAGGGTGTGCAGCGGGACCGGCTCTGGCTGACCGATCGGACTCCCTTTCGCAAGGTCGAAACAGGGAACTGACGCGGAGACTGGATTCCTGCCCTTGCTCCAGCCGGCCATCCCCGCCTTCGCGCGAATGACCGGCTGCAAACAGGCAAACCGCCCTCAGGCCGCGGCGGCAATCCCGCTGACGCCCAGTTCCGCCAGAGCGAACCGGCGGATATGCTCGCCCAAATCCTCGCGCCCCAGCGCCAGCGCCAGGTTCGCCTCGATATAACCCGCCTTCGACCCGCAATCGAACCGCCGCCCATCGAAGGTCACGCCGTGGAAAGGCTGCATCCCGATCATCGAAGCCATGGCGTCGGTAAGCTGAATCTCTCCGCCAGCGCCCTTTTCCTGCGTCTCCAGGATCTTCATCACCTCCGGTTGAAGGATATAGCGCCCCGGCAGGATCAGGTTCGACGGCGCCGTGCCCGGTGCCGGCTTCTCGACCAGCCCCTTCACCTCAGTGAGCGCTCCGTCACGCTTGCCCGGATCGATCACGCCATAGTTCGGCGTCTCCGCCATCGGCACTTCCAGGGCGCAGACCAGATTGCCGCCGACCTTGTCATAAGCCTCAACCATCTGCTTCAGGCAGCCACGGCCCGGCGCACCCTTCATGAACTCGTCAGGCAGCAGGATGGCGAACGGCTCATCGCCCACAATGTCGCGGGCGCACCAGATGGCATGGCCCAGACCCAGCGGCTCCTGCTGGCGCAGGAACACCGCATTGCCCGGCAACAGCCGCGTACCGTCCAGCGAGGACAGATCCTTGCCCCGCTCGCGCTGGGTGGCTTCGGCCTCATAGGCCATGTCGAAATAATCTTCGATCGCGCCCTTGCCGCGGCCGGTGACGAAGATCATCTGCTCGATCCCCGCCTCCCGCGCCTCATCCACCGCATATTGGATCAGCGGTCGGTCGACGACCGGCAGCAGTTCCTTGGGCACCGACTTGGTCGCCGGAAGAAAGCGCGTGCCGAGACCTGCGACAGGGAAAACGGCTTTGCGAATCGGTTTGTAGGACATGAGGCTCCTGTTTTCTCGCTAGGCGCGCGGATAGGCTTCGCCCTCCGCCGCATAAAGATCAAGCACGGAAGATGGCTTACTCCGTTTCAGACGGCCAGCAGGCGCTGTGCCACCCTTTCGAGGGAAGCAATCTCCGCTTCGAGTTGCTCAAGCGAGACATGCGTCTGGTTATTCCGCGCATCGCGGCATGTAAAGCCGCCGGGCGCGGGCTGCTGAAAGCCGCCGATGATGAGCGACCGGAACCGGTCGATCCTCTGCATGTCGCGCTCGATATCCGATATTTCCATCAATGCGCCGGCATTGCGCCGGTCCCGCATCGCCACCATGGTTCGCAGTTCGGTCATCAGCTTCGTCATGCCCGGACGAGTCCGGGCACCCACGGTCCGCACATCCCCCATGGCTTCCCGCATTATCGCGATCTTCGCCTCCAGGCTCTGTTCCAGCATCGTCCAGGCACAGACCAGACGACCCACTGCACACAGAAGCGCCGCATCCTCTGGCGCATAATCCGACACTGATCTTACCGCAATTTCAGCAACCACGTTCACTTCATCCGCGCCCCGGTATATTTTGCTTTCCGCTCGGGACAGAGCCTGCCCGTATTGCAGTGCAAAAGGCTAGGGGGGTGGAGCCGGGTCGCTCGCAGCAGCGGCACAGGCCATCGCCAACTGTGCCCAAACAGCGATGAGCCGTTAACCGTCTTTAACGGCCGGATCAAAAATCGATAGCGATTCCCTTGCGTTCCCAGTCGCCATAGCGAACCGGGCTCAATAACTCGTCATGGCGCGACGGATTGTCGATCGGATCGGGTTGCGGCACCGGCGGGCTTTTCGACAGATGCGCGGGCGGCTTCACATGCGCCGGGCGCTTGCCGTTGAAGGTTCCCATCGATCCATCCTTTCGATTGCGGGGGCGTCATCGTCACCCCATATTCAGGGGCGCCCCATATTCAGAGTAAGGCCGCTATCTGGGCCGCCAAGGAGATTTACGCAAGTGAATGGCATGAAGACGGTGATGCTGTTGTCGGCCCTGACGGCGCTGTTCATGGCATTGGGCTATACGCTGGGCGGCAGCGGCGGGGCGGTGATCGCGCTGCTGGTGGCATTGGGCATGAACCTCTTCACCTTCTGGAACGCCGACAGGATCGTGCTGTCGATGCACCATGCGCGGGAGGTCGACGCGACCAGCGCGCCGGAATTTTACGGCCTCGTCGCGGAACTGGCCCAGCGCGCGAAACTTCCCATGCCGCGCGTCTATCTGATCGACGAGCCGCATCCCAATGCCTTCGCCACCGGCCGCGATCCGCAGCATGCCGCCGTCGCCGCGACCACCGGGCTGCTTTCGATGCTGAGCCGGGACGAAGTGGCTGGCGTCATGGCGCATGAACTGGGCCATGTGCGCAATCGCGATACACTGATCATGACGATGGTCGCGACCATTGCGGGCGCGATCTCGATGCTCGCCAATTTCGGCCTGTTCTTCCGCGGCGGCAATCAGGAGAATGGCCACGGCAACCTGATCGCGACGCTGCTGGCGGTGATCGTGGCTCCTTTCGCCGCGATGATCGTGCAGATGGCGATCAGCCGCACCCGAGAATATGGCGCGGACGCGGCGGGCGCGGAGATCAGCGGCAACCCGCGCGCGCTTGCCTCCGCCCTCGCCAAGATCGCCGGCCGCGCCGAAATGATTCCCAACCCGGTGGCGGAGCGCAATCCCGCCGCCGCCCAGCTCTACATCGTGCCGGTGCATGTGAGCGAGCTCTTCTCCACTCACCCCGCGACGGAAAAGCGCATCGCCGCGCTGGAGGACATGGCGCAGGATATGGGCACGCGCACCTCCGCCCTCTCACCTGCAGCAGCGGCCTCCAAAACGCGCAAATCGAGCGCCCTCGATCCTTTACGGCGCAGCTAAAGCGTCTCGGAATTGGTGGATTGCGGACTTTTTTCCGTCATCCCGGCTTTCGTTGGGATGACGATTGTTGATGTCCGAAACTGAGCATTTCCAGACTCAGCCCCCGAATAAAACCTAAGCGGCGCGCAATTGCGTCGTCGCGATCAGCGCTCGGGCCTGGCGCTGGGCTTCCGCGATTTCTCGTGCCGACATTTCCTCGGCCACTTCCGCCCGCATCGTCTGCCCCTCCTCGCTGCCCTTGAGGGCGGCCAGGTTGAACCATTTATGCGCTTCGATCAGGTCGACGGGCAAACCGCCAGTGCCGCAACTATAGGCGACCCCCAGATCGAAACAGGCTTCCGCAGTTCCGCTTGCCGCACCCGAAAGACGGCTTTGCATCAGAAATTGCGCGCTCTTCAGACCATTGGCCATAACCGAATCCCCCTCATGGATTTCGACTTGCTGGTTTTCGACAAGCGGCAGGCTGCACCGGCGGCGGATAAAAAATGGTTAATGCGCTCAAAACCAATTTCCAGGAAAATGCCAACGATGCGCGGAGGAGCAGGGTTAACGTGCCCGGACGGTACAAAAAGGGTAGCGCGAGCGTCCGATTGTCCCCATAGCCACCGGCATGACCGATCATCCCGAAATCCCCGCAGGACAGGCGAGAAAGGACATAGCTTTCCGCGAGTTCGTGATGCTCTGCGCCTGCCTGATGGCGATGAATGCGCTGTCGATCGATCCGATGCTGCCGGCCCTGCCCGCCATCGGCCGGGATCTGGCGATCCCGCATCCCAATGACCGGCAATTGATCATCAGCGTCTATTTTCTGGGACTGGGGATCGGTTCTCTGCTGTTCGGCGTGCTGTCCGACCGATTCGGGCGAAAGCGCGTGTTGGGGAGCGCCATGGCGCTGTTCATCCTCTCTTCCATCGCCTGCGCCGGCGCGCACAGTTTCACCATGATGCTGGCCGGGCGCGCCTGTGCCGGTTTCTTCGCGGGCGCGAGCCGCGTCATCACCGTCGGCATCGTCCGCGACCGCTTCCGGGGCGATGCGATGGCGCGGGTCATGTCGCTGATCTTTGCGGTGTTCATGCTGATCCCGGTCATGGCGCCGACTTTCGGCCAGGCGATATTGTGGATCGCCCCCTGGCGCTGGATCTTCTGGGCGCTGTCGATCCTGGCGAGCCTGATCCTGCTGTGGATGGCGATGCGCCTGCCGGAAACGCTGCTGCCGGAGAATCGCTTGCGAATGAGCGCGCGCGCGATTTTCCGGACGGTCGGCGCGATCATCCGCACCCGCAGCTCGATCGGCTATATGCTGGCCAGCGGGGTGGTGATGAGCGGCCTGATCGGCTTCATCCTGTCGGTGCAACAAATATTCTTCGACATTTTCGGGGCGCAGAAAATCTTCCCCTTTGCCTTCGCCGCCATCGCCGGCAGCATGGGGATCGGCAGCCTGCTCAACAGCCGCCTCGTCTCCCGCTTCGGCGCGCGGCGATTGAGCCAGACGGCGTTGCTGTGCCTGGTGCTGATCAATGCCGTGCATTTGACGGTGATCCTGACGGGGCATGAAACCATCGTCAGCTTCATGATCCTCCAGGCGTCGACGATGATGACGGTCGCCTTCACCGCGTCCAATTTCAGCGCGATTTCAATGGAGCCCTTTGCCAGAGGCGCGGGCGTCGCCTCCTCCTTTCAGGCCTTTCTCACCACCGCCGTGTCGAGCGCGCTGGGCAGCCTGATCGGCCATGCCTTTGACGGGACGACATTGCCGCTGACATTGGGATTGATGGTGTTCGGCTCGATCTCTTTCCTGATCGTCGCGTGGGCGGAACGGGGGAAAATGTTCACCCGCCCGCATCATGCAGGATTGCGCGATCCCGAATTCGAAGTCTTGCGTTAAAAAAAGGGGCGGTGCTACCCGCCCCCTTTTTTGTAGCTCAGGCGTCCTGGCCGCCCGGCGTATGCGCGCCGGGCATCGGCGGCACCGGCATCGGTGGAATGCCGACATCCTGTTCATGGGTTTCGACCAACCCGCGCCCGACATGGCTCTTGCGATAGCCATAGACGAAATAGAGCACGAGACCCAGGCCACCCCAGATCGGCAGGACGAGCTGCGCATCGACGGGCAGATTGAAGAAGAGGAAGACGCAACCGAAAGCCGCCGTCGGCGCGATCGCCCACACTATGGGCGTGCGGAACGGACGAGCCCGCCCCGGTTCCTTCACCCGCAGCACCAGCACGGCGATCGACACCATGAAGAAGGCGAACAGCGTGCCGGAATTGGAAATGTCCGCGAGCTGACCCACAGGCAGCAGCGCGGCGCCGATGGCGACGAAGACGCCGGTGACCATGGTGACGATATGGGGCGTCTTGAACCTGGGGTGGATGCTGGCGAGCTTTTCCGGCAGCAGGCCGTCGCGCGCCATCACGAAGAAGATGCGGGTCTGGCCGAACATCATCATCAGGATGACCGACGGCAGCGCAAGATTGGCGGCCAAGCCGAGCGCATTGCCCACGACCGTCCAATTGATCGAGCGCAACACATGGGCCAGCGCTTCATTGGAGCAGACGAGATCCTGAGCATGGGCAGCAGTCGCACAGGCGGCGGCAAAACCCTGCGATCCGGGCGCCACCACTGAACCGTCCGGACCCAGCACGGGCTGCGCACCGATCGCGCCGACCGCGCCCGCCGCGACCAACAGGTAAAAAACGGTGCAGATCGCAAGGCTGCCGATCAGGCCGATGGGGACGTTGCGCTGCGGGTTCTTGGTTTCTTCCGCCGCGGTCGAAACCGCATCGAAGCCGACATAGGCGAAAAAGATCGACGCGGCGGCGCCAACGATGCCCATGCCGCTGGTGCCTTCCGGCCCGAACCAGCCATTGGGCGCGAAGGGCGAGAAATTGCCGGTCTTGAGCACGGGCAGCGTCAGGATGATGAAGGCGGTCAGCGCCGCCACCTTGATGGCGACGAGCACGGCATTAACGCGGGCGCTTTCGGTGGTGCCGATGACCAACAGGGCGGTCACGGCGAGCGCCACGACGATCGCCGGGATGTTGATCACGCCATGGGTGAAATCGGCTTGCGGAATGAGGCCGTTCATCGTCCAGACCGGGCCGGCGGAAAGCGCCTGTGGCAGATCAAGCCCGGTTACGCTCTTAACAAGGCCCATGAAATAGCCGGACCACCCCACCGAAACGGCGCTGGCGGCGACCGCATATTCCAGGATGAGCGCCCAGCCCACCATCCAGGCGAGCAGTTCCCCGACGACCGCATAGGTATAGGTGTAGGCGGAACCGGACACCGGCACCATGGAGGCGATTTCGGAATAGCAGAGCGCGGCGAAGGCGCAGACGGCCCCCGCAATCATGAAGCTCCACATCATGCCCGGCCCCGCCTTTTGCGCGGCGGCGGCGGTCAAAACGAAAATGCCGGTGCCGATGATGGCGCCGACCCCCAATAGCGTCAGTTGAACCGGCCCCAATGTGCGGACAAGCGATTTTTTCTCGGCCGTGGCCAATATCGCGTCCAGTGGCTTTATACGCCCGAAGATCATGGTGGAGCCCTTTATCTTGATGTCTTTTGCTCGGGCGGCCGTTGCAGCCGCTCCCCTTTTGTGATGAAGCGGAGACTATCGTCTAATCCGGCGTGCGCAAGTATGTTGCGCATTCAGGACATGGTTCAAAAGCGGTTCCCATGGCGTGATGAAGGAGTGAAGCATGGTCGAATTGCTGCGGGCGGTGGGCTTGGGCGATGTCGTGCACGGTTTTGCCGGGCGACGCGGCGGCGTTTCGACCGGGATTCACGCGGGGCTGAATGTCGGATTAGGGTCGGAGGACGAGCGGGAGGCGGTGTTGCGCAACCGGGATCTGGTGCGGGACGCGCTGTTGCCGGGTGCGACGCTGGTGACGGTGCATCAGGTCCACTCGCCCGATGTGATCACGGTCGCGGCGCCGATTTCCGCCGACGACCGGCCAGCGGCTGACGCCATGGTCACGAATCGACCGGGATTGATATTGGGGATTCTCACCGCCGATTGCGTGCCGGTGTTGTTTGCTGATGCTGCGGCCGGTGTCGTCGGCGCGGCGCATGCCGGATGGAAGGGCGCATTAGGCGGCGTTACGGACCGGACGATCGCTGCTATGGAGGCACTGGGCGCCTCGCGCGACCAGATGGCTTGCGCGATCGGTCCGTGCATCGGGCGTTCGTCCTATGAAGTGACGCTGGATTTCGCGGCACGCTTTATGGCGGAGGATCCGGATAATGATCGTTTCTTCACTGCGGCGCGCACAGGGCATTGCCAGTTCGACATTGCAGCCTATGTGGCGGCACGGCTGGCAGCGGCGGGGATCAGCCGGATCGAGCTGCTGGACGAGGATACCTATAGCCAGCCGGATCGCTTTTACAGCTATCGCCGGTCATGCCATCGCAGCGAGCCAGATTATGGCCGGCAGATTTCGATGATTGCGTTGGGGGAATGAGGCATGCTGTCGGAACCGCCGGCGTATCGAGCAGGGAATGTTCGTCCCGCATGATAATCTGAGAATATCTCAGGCTGACGGAAGCGGCAGCTTTTGCTTAAGGCTGGCTCGAAGATACCCCGAAAGATCGGCATCGTAGGCAGCCTGCTATCATCGAAGATATTTCTGCCGCCTACTCAGGCGCAAACGACTTGTCGCGAGCCTGTTGTTGGGCAGGACCGGCCTTCAAGGAGTTATTGGCAAATACCCTAGCGCCTGAACCCCATCAAGATAGGTTCATAGGCGGAGGATCGTTTCCGTATCGACGAGCGGCATCGCGCGCAATTGCTGGGGTAATCGCAGGACGCGGCGTGACAAACCGACCGAGGGCTATAGAGTATTCTCATGCAAACGCGCCAAGGCCTTGCCAGGCCTCCTGTTCGCTTTGATTAGCGACACGGTCTTTGTTGATGGCTACCGAAAGCTGTTAGGAAAATGGTATCGCTCCGGTGAGGGCCGCCTTGCGGTGATCCGCTGATATTTTGACATGGCACCGGTGCAAGC
>Ga0255338_1005621_pt1 | contig 11345 bp, 12 predicted proteins | sample MeOH1_35cm_T4_19_FD_203715 | JGI IMG/M metagenome (GOLD analysis project Ga0255338, IMG submission 203715) | Sandy soil microbial communities from University of British Columbia, Vancouver, Canada - MeOH1_35cm_T4_195 | ecosystem: Engineered > Artificial ecosystem > Sand microcosm > Unclassified ... | reverse complement strand
TCCTGTTGTCGCGCCAGCGGCAATGCAGGGTAGCTATGTTCGGAATAGATAACCGCTGAAAGCATCTAAGCGGGAAGCTAACTGCGAGATTAGATCTCACTGGGCCTTCGGGCCCCTAAAGACTCCTCGGAGACTACGAGGTTGATAGGCGGAGAGTGTAAGTACAGTAATGTATTCAGCTGATCCGTACTAATAGGTCGTGAGGCTTTTTTTATTAATTTTTTAATATTATTAATATGGTAATTAACCTTTTTGCTAAAAATCAATTAAATCAATCATTCAAGAATCCTTGAATTAATTAAAATAGAATATGTTTTGCTGGCGTTTATAGCAGCGGGGCCACACCTGATCCCATTCCGAACTCAGAAGTTAAGTCCGCTTGCGGCGATGGTATTGCACGGGCAACCGTGTGGGAGAGTAGCACGATGCCAGCTTTTTTTTGTAAGCCGATTGGGAAACCAATCGGCTTTTTTTTATTTTGTTTTTGTCGGTTCTTTTGTTTTTGTTTCTAAATTGCCCTGGGAGGGTGCTGCGGCTTTTTCTGATAAGTTGGATTCAGAGATTTTTAGTTTAAAATCTTTATCGAAGTCTTTGTAATAGTACGTTTGGCCGAATTCGGAAATTTTGTTTTTTGAGCTTAGTTCAAAAACGCTGATCTGTGTGATAAAGCCCGGGACCTCGTTGTCCTGAAGATCGAGAACTTCTACTTCCAGCCAGATTTTTCCATCTTTATTCGTTTGAAATTGAGGCGGATGTTTTTTGAGAAAAGTTAAAGCATCATTGGATCGATAGACGAATTTTACATGATGTATATTGCTCTTGTTTTCAGAGTTCTCTTTAGTCAGAGAATCTGAGATGTCATTTTCAATCGTGCTTTTGAGCTTTGCTTCAGGAGAAAAGAAACCACTGAGAAAGTCATCATAGCTGTACTGGAAAACGAGAGCTGCGCAGGCCAAAAGAATAATACCGATGATTTTTGTATTCATATTATGATCTCACCTACTTTTCTTTCGGCCGACAATCATGGGATGTAATTCAGGACTTCGTATTTCCGTATTTAGTCCGAGTTTAGTAACAAAAATTGATTCTTTTAGGCTATCGGCTTTCGCGTTGTAAGTTATTGAATTTATTTGTTTTTTTATTAAAATAGGCAGAGTGTGTAGATAGATTGGACACTTATTGGCGCCTACTCGTTCCTTGGAGATGTTGAAATATCTAGTTATTTCAACATCTTAATTAAATTTGGGGTCTTGGCACTGAGCTTGGATGTTTCCTGATGAGGTGAGGTGTCATCATGAACATCAGTAGAGCGCTTAAATTTCTAGCTGTTCCAGCTCTCGTTAGTATTTACATTGGATGTTCACCTGTTAATTTTGCAAGGGATGAAGAACTTAACAAGTGTCAGAACTCTGGTAAAAACTGTATTACTGAAAACGGTAAGGATTACTTTGACGAGACAATATCTATTGCCGGTGGCTTAGTTGACATTCTTATTGTCGACGACAACTCGGCTTCGATGTCTTTTGAGCAAACTCAATTAGCGGCGCGACTCAGCGGTTTTATTCAAAATCTTGAGAATCAACACGCTGACTATCGTATTGCCATTACAACAACTGATATTTCCTCTTCAGGAAATCCAGCGCGTGCAATTAATCAAAATGGTGCACTTCAGGATGGCCGATTAATTCAATTTCCAAATGGTGCGTACTTCCTAACTAGCAGTTCAGGGACTTTGGCAGAGAAAGACACCTGGTTTAAGCAAACTTTGCAGCGACCGGAAACTGCAACCTGTGAAACTTACATCCGAAGTACCTATGGAAAAAGTGGATACGATGCTAATTACGCAGCCAATTGCCCATCGGGCGACGAGCGCGGAATTTATGCTGCAAATTTAGTTATAAAGAACAACCCAAATAGCTTCATTCGCAGCAATGCTCATTTAGCTGTTATCGTTCTTTCCGATGAAGATGAGCGGTCACAACTCTACTGGTACAATCAAAAGAACCCCGGAAGCTACCCTGGCTATGACTTAGAAAGCTTCGATCAACCGCAAACTCTTTTGAGTAACCTTCGTAGCGCTTACGGAGGTGGTAAAGCTCTAAGCGTTCACTCCATCATCACTACTAGCGATGCTTGTAAGGCGACTCAGGGTAATCAGATTGTCGTGAATGGCGCCTCTGTTGTTAGCGGTAGTTTTGGTTTGATCTACAATCAAGCCTCACAAATGACCCAGGGAATTGTCGGTGATATTTGCGCGAGCGATTACACAAGTCAGTTAGGTCAAATTAGCACGAATATTCTGAATCGTATTAATAGCGCGACGCTTGCGTGCGCAAGTCCAACAGACCTCTCGGTAGTGATCGTCGGACAATCTGGAGTAACCTACACAGTGTCCGGTACACTTGTGAAATTCAGTACTCAGTTGGCTCCGGGCACGACAGTGAAGCTTAAGTACAGCTGCGATACACTCTAATTTCTAGTTTTTTTGCAGAAGTTTTGTTCAGATAACATAATAATTCTTATTTTGAAAAAGGCCTTCAATGAGAAGGCCTTTTTCATTTCGAGCTTTGCTCAAGTTGCGACTGGACTCGCAAAATTTTAATCAATTCTCCTTTTGAGGCACATTGGGCGTGAAGTTTTATATGATTCCGCCGATTTATCTCTCATGGGAATGTTAGATCGTTACAAGAAAAAAGGTGGCTTCGTTCAACTGTTAACTCTCATCGAGACTTCCGGTGGGAAAAAGCAGGAGCAATTTTTGGGTCTGATCAGTCAGGAAAGTCCTGGTTGGGAACAAGAACTCAAAAGGAAAATGCTCACAGTAGATCGTGTGTTTACATGGCCTCAAGACGTGATGTCTGAGATTTTAACTCGTTTGCAACCGCTGACTCTCTGTGTGAGTTTGCATGGTCGTCCAGCTGAAGAAATCGAAAAGATTTTGACTCCGCTTCCGCCAATAACAAAACGGAAATTAATGGATCAAATGGCTGAGCTCAATCCAAATCCGGCAGAGAAAGCTACTTGCGAAATGAAGCTGATCACTGAAGTACGCGCTATCTCGGCCTCTGGTTATATTAAATTTGAAAAGTTTGATGCAGATCTTTTTATTGAGGAAAATATTGAAGAACGTCTCAATCACTCTGATTCCGGATTGGCGTACCTAAATAAAATCGATATCAACTATGATGATTCAAAGGCAGGCTCGCCAGCGGCGGCGTCGGGATCAGCTCCTTCAGGAGGTGGTTCTGGAGCCGAGATGGATCAGCTGCGTAGAAAAATCAATCAACTGATGCTCGAAAATAACACCCTTAAGCAAGAGGTTCATACTCTTCGAGATAAGCTGGCACAGATTAAGCGTATCGCTTAGTAATCGCGCGCTTTAAGCTTTAATAGAACTCCTGAGAGGCGTCCAAAGACGCCTCTTTTTTATTTCTGCAAAAGATCAAAACTGTGCTTAAAATTAGTTGAAAAAAAGGAAATAGGGAGCTTCCATATTGACCTATTTCAGCGATTTGAGGATACCTGGGTATTATTTCAAGGAGACTTCAATGAAGAAAATCGCGTTTATCACTATGGTGGTTTTTTCAATCGCTTTGTCGGCGGAAGCTGCCCGTAAAGGCTCACGAAGGCAGTCTACAGACCCTCGTCCTACTTCTACGCCTTGCACATCCTATGGCTGCAATGACGATGGATACGAAAGTGATGATCAAAGTTCTAATGAAACATACGGCCCAAGCAGCGGTACCTTTGAAGGGAATGATCGCAATACAGGTTCCGAATATATTAACGGAATGCCTTACTAGACTTCTTCAAAACGGCGTTGCCCACTAAGGCTAGTTCAGAGAAGCTGAACGGTATGAACCGTCCACTCATCATTCTGATACTAGTCTTGGTTACTGGATTCTATCAGTATTGGGGCCAACGCGAGGTTGCGCATCCTCAGGGCGTTCTCGTTTCTGAAACTCCCATTCAAAAAGACACTAAAGCTGGTCCTATTAAATATAAAAATGTCGTACTGGATCCTTTGGCCGAATATGCATTGAAAGCTCGTGTGCTTTCCACGGAGCGCTATTGGATTGATAAGATGTCGCGCATAGTACCCGTCGATGTCGCACTAGGATGGGGGGCAATGTCTGATACAAAGGTATTAGACGGATTGAGAATGTGGCAAGAGGGACGATTTTATTTCTATGCGTGGAGAGAAGCACCGCCGATCGATCCCCAAATTATTACTAAAAGTAGCGCTAATATGCATCTGATTCCATCCACCGAGTATGTCGAACAAGAAATTAAAAAACTTCGCAAAGGACAGATCGTCGATTTGAGAGGATATCTTGTGCGGATTAATTTCCCAGATGGATCGGACGCAAAAAGCTCCTTGGCTCGGGAGGATTCCGGGGCCGGAGCTTGTGAAATTATGTGGGTCCAGTCGATTCAAACTTTTTAGAGAAGTTGCAAGAGACGATCGAATTTCTTTTCTGTCTCTTGCTGGGTTTTTTCTTCTCCTCCATTTTCTACTTCTCCCGGTAAATGAGCTGGAGGGTTATTACTTTTTACGAGAATTTTCCGGGTAGCATCAAAAACAAAACCTACGACTGAATGAAATGCCCCATAAATCTTGGACTTTATTTCTGGACTGAGCTTTTTTGTAACATCGTTGTTATTTATAATTTGTTCTAGCTTTTTTAAATCGTTGTCATAGATAGCGTCGACAGTCATGGAAGACTGAGAAAAATGATCCGTGAGATTGCGGGTTTTCTTTGGGTCTTGGGTAATACTATCTATGAATGCGATGTACTCTTTTGTGAAATCCTTTGCTCCGCGAAGGAAAAAGCCGTTGTTGGTGTCCATATAATAGCTGCGAACATCGGCATTAGCAGAGCCTATTATAACATCATCGCCAAGAACACTCATTTTAGTATGTAAAGAGATTCCAGATCCTGATGGGTCCTTTAAGTATTCAAAATATTCGAACTTGGCAGAGTGATTGGCTGCAAAGCTTCCATAGATCCTTTGTCGATTTTGGATGATTTGAAAGAACGCTGCCATTTCATAGCGAGCGGCTACGTTGATGTGGTTTAGGTCCGTAGTCTCTGGTGAGTTTGTCAAGAACGTCACTCTAACTTTATTGCAATCCCAAGTTCCATCAAGCATTTTTGAAAATCCACGCAAGAGGAGAGCAGGAGGAAGGAAGTAGGCCGAGTGGATGATCACTCTCTTTTCACGTCCCTCTTTCGCTGACGTCAGACAGGCATTTTCAAGCCCTTTGTACCAAAGTTGGTGAATATATTTACCAAATTTCAACTCCTGGCCTGGGATAGAGCCAAAATTGCGCTCGAGATCTTGGTCAGACTTGCGTTTATCAAAAGGTAGGTTTTCGACATAGGCGAGAAGAAGACTGCTCATATCTTGCGGCGAGAGCTCGTCGGAATAGGCGGTGCCTGTTTTCCAACTCTGAGTATAGGATTTTTTTGGTAGATATTGTCTATTGTATGCTTGGACTCCTTCAGACAGAGTTTTGTTGATTTTGCTCAAGCGCGTTTGCAGATTTTGATATTTTGGGTGACGAATGACCTCCTGCTCGACGCATTTTTGAAAATGCGCGCGATCTTCTAAGTTTTGATAGCTGCGTGGAGAGCAGCTTTCTAAGCTAGCCTTGAAGGCCTCAGTATTTATAACAAGATCGTTTGGCATGAGGAAGCGAACTTCCTTTAAGGGGATTGTCATGGTACTGAAGTTCCAAAGGCGATCATAGGCTTTTGAGATCGCTTCTCCGCCGCTATTAATCTCTGCAGCCATATCTGTATCCATGAAGATGTATTTCTTGGTCAGTGAGTTTGGCTTCATGTGATAGGAGTTTTCAATATTGCGTCCACCGATTTGAACAAAACGGTTTTCTACAATAAGGACCTTGTGATGAGTGAAGTCTGTCACATGTTCCCAGTCGGAGTAGGATTTATCACCTTTTTGTGAAACTGGCACGTGTCCCAGAATTTCATTAAGGACAGGGTTTAGTTTGTCGCCATAAAGCTGCAATGCTAAGAGAACTTTTACGCTCGCAATAGCATCGTGCTGAACTTTTGATTTATAGACGAGCTTGAGGAATTCAATAAATTGTTTTTTATCATCTGCTGAAGAAGAGCCGTTTTTTATCAGATTTTCAATATCAAGGATTTGTCCTTTAATGACAGCGGTTGAAACTGCGGTAAAATCCAAATTATAGAGTCCACTAAGCATGAGGCGTGCGAAGAAGTCGGGAGATTTTCCTTCGAGGCTTTTCCATTTGGTATCGGAGCAACTTGTGGCACTTACTTTTCCATCGGCGGACGGACATGGAGAAGTGATAAACATGAGGTCTCTTATGACCAGGGGAGTGGGCCGGCCATAAAGTTTGATTTGAATCATGCCATGAGCTTGCTCTTCCAGATAACTGAAGAGATCAAGATTGCCGTAGTTCGTAATAAAGTCCGCCATTAGACGGATATGAACGCCTCTTGCGGCTGCCTTCAATAGTTCTGTGAGGAAAACTGCTGAGGACTCATCTTGCGAGTAAATATAGTAGGAAAGCCGGATGGTTTCTCCTGGTTTGGCAGAGCGAATGGCCTCTAGTTTGCTGTCAAAGGCAGCGTCGTTATCAATGATAACGCGTGCTTTATCGACTTTGAGAATCGGTGAAGAGGCGGCTTCGAGGATGTCTTTATTGGTCAATGCTGAGCTTCTGAAAAGAGAAAGGGAAGCTGGAGTTCGTGTGGTTGGTTGCTTTTCCGTTTCTTTAAATTGCAGAACATAGGATAAACCAATAGCGATGATGATGCCGGCGAACCAAAATCGAAGCACAAAAACCCCTTTTGTAGTCATCTTCAATGATAACAAAAGGAGTTCATTTTAGTGCGTTTGAGAAAAGGAACCTAGACTTCCATCTATCCCGTTTTAGTTACAAACGGTCTTAGGAACTTGGACCGTGTCAGAGATTTGTACTGTCTGGTTCGAGCTGGCCTCAATAAAGGCACCAGAACCTAGACTAGAAATCTTTTGAAGGTAAGCTTTCTGAGAAGCTGTTGGTGCCGCTTGGTTGTATAGATAAACCGTATTAAGACTGATTTGGCCTGGAGCTTCTGCAAGAATTTTATTCACGTCGTTGGTGAGATTTGTCATACCATTTCTGCTGTCTGTATAAGAAGTATTGGTAGGCGAACCATCGGAGACCATCACAACAACGTAGCCTACATCTTTTGCCGCCATTCTCTGCTGGTCGTAGTTAATCATGTCGCGAACGATCGCGAGAGCCGCATCATAAGGGGTATTGCCTTCATCTTTGATATTTTTGAAGTCACTAATCGCCTGGCTGACTTCAGCTGGATTCTTTGTGAAAATACCATGCATGTTAGAAGTAATGAGAGCAGATGCGCTCGTTCCTTGGAAAGTTGCAAAGCCAAACTCAAAATTCGGTTTTGAGCCATAAGCTGAAATGAATGAGTTGATTGTACTCAAGCGCCAGACTTTACCTACGTCAGTGCCTGGGCCACCATTGATAGAAGCGTTAGAGCCTGAAGTATCAATCAGGAATAGAACTTTCACATTTTTAGTACTATTTATGAGGTCTACTCGGCAGTTCGCATCGTCGCCGCTGTTAGTGACGTTGGGGCCGCTAGAGCTATTTGTAGAGTCGCCAGTAATACTATTCTTAATGGCAGCAGATGCCGCTTCATCAGGAGTAAAAGATACCTGAGAGCAGTTTTGGAAGCCAACAAGACAGACAAAGAGCAAGCCAGACAAAACGGAAATACTGAAGACTTGTTTCATTCTGTTCCCCCTGCAAGAACTAATGTTCAATAGGAGTTATTGCAAGGGCCGTGCTAGGCTTGGAAACAACCTAGCGACTTCTAAGTTCAGAAAAATGACGTTGCGATTTTTTTGTATGATTGATCGACGTTTCAAATGGTCTCAGAAACGAATTTACTGCGGAAATCACGTGCATTTACAAAGATAGCCGACAAGAAGCGTTTCACTCAGAAACAAGTCTAAGGAGCTTTCTAAGAAATGTTCTCAAAAAAAGGACACGGCCCTCGCGAAGCTGCAATCTGTTGTCGATCTATTGGGCGAAGCAAATTGTTTCAATGTGAGACGTAGTACAGTTGTTGGTCGAAATTTACTGAATTTCCCTCGAGAATGAAAAATATAGGGGGAAAGATGAAGTTCATTTTCTTCGTGATCTTCAGCTTGATAGGTTTTAGTTTCCATCTTTATGCGAGTACGGACGACTGTTGTTGTGCGAAGAAACCCAGCAGAGACACAGCGATGCGCCTTCTTCATGCCAAAGAGCTTATTGGCTCTAAGTATCCTCGAACGCTGGTGAGTCAAAGTGCACGTCTTCCCTCAGTGAAAAAATTTGTTCGTCAAGTCGTCAGTCAACGACTCGGTCAGTATGGAAAAGCATATGTTTCCAAAGTTAGCAAAGCTATATTGAAAGAAAGTGCCAAAGAAAAGCTAGATCCACTTTTTGTATTAGCTGTTATTGAGACCGAAAGTGAATTTGATCCACATATAATTGGCAATCATGGTGAGATCGGTTTGATGCAAGTAAAGCCCGATACAGCCCAGTGGATTGCTGAAAAGAATGGGATTAAGTGGAAGGGCAGTGCTTCACTAAAAGACCCTGCTACCAATATTAAAATTGGGGTGACCTATCTCGCATTTCTGAGAGAAGAATTTGAAGGATTAGCACATCAGTATGTCGCAGCTTACAACATGGGACCCGGTGGAGTGAGAAAATTAGCTTCATTGGATATTCGTCCGAAAGACTACTCAACAAGAGTGATGAGTAATTACTACGGCCTCTATCAGAACCTTCTGGATCAGGGCCATTAAAAATAAAAAGCCTATTCGTATTCCTACGAATAGGCCCTAACAAGTGAACCTGTAAGAAAAATTACTTTTTCGCTACAAGTTTTAAGTTTAGTTCAAATTCATCATTGATGATTTTGTCTGCGGTTAACTCTTTAAAGAAATTGCCAGAGCCATATTTGAGGCCCCATTTTGTGCGGTCTACTTTAACTTGGGCGTCGCCTTTTACAATTCCTTTTTCAACAGTGACTTTTGCGGGGAATTCAATTTGGTTGGTTTTCCCAATGATTGTAAGTTCGCCTTTTACTAGGACTTCGTCTTTTGATTTCGTTGTTACGCTCAAGATTTTGAAAGTTGACGTTGGAAACTTGGTAACACCGAAGAAGTCTTCGCTTGAAAGATGTGTCACCAGCTTCTTTTGAAACTCTGGGCTGTCTTTGAGGTCTTCATTAGTGATGGTGCTCATGTCGATCGCGACATTTCCACCGGTAATTTGATTCTTTTTATCTAGCTCCAATTGGCCTTCCTTCACGGAAATATTTCCAGTGTGGACTTTGCCCACTTTCTTTGAGCCCTTCCAATTCACGGAGCTTTCTTTAGCATCGATTTTGTAAATATCCGCAGCGTGTGCAGTCAAAGTTGTAAGCAACACGAGGGTTGCAAGAACGGTTTTCAACATAGGGTCCCCTTTGCGTAGTGATTTGTTGTTTATCAAGTGTGCGGTATCTGATTTTGTGTGGCAACAGTTATGCTCAATAATAATTTTGTTGGGTTACATAATCTGATTCGTGATTATAAGACGAGAACTCTCAATCCTGGGGGGTATAATACGATTTGGCTCAAAGGAGGGAGTTATGAAAAAACTAACTCATGTTTTGACCAATGTAGAAGGAAAGGTGGGATGGGCCATACTTTGGTTGCTGGGAATTCCATTACCGGTATTGTTAATTCTCTACGTGCTTAGAGGCTGTCAGTAGCTAAATTAAACGAGTTTTGTATTCACTTCTATCTTGCCCGTGAGGGCCTGGTGGATGGGGCAATGATTTGCAATATCTAGGAGCCTTTGCTTCTGTTCTTCTGAAAGATCGCCAACAAGATGAATTTGTCTATCGAACTTCACAAGATCTTTCTGATGATCTAAATTGACTGTTGTGTCGGCACTTAGGAGGGGCCATCCTTTACGAGTGGCGTACATACGAAGTGTAATTGCCGTGCACGAAGCGAGAGCTATGGCTAAGAAGTCGTGAGGACTTGGGCCAAGGTCTTCGCCGCCTTCTTTGACAGATACGTCGGCGATTATTTGATGTGAGCCTACTTGCACTTCGTGCTTCATTTTTCCTTCTGAGTACTTTGCGATGGCGATATTCATGCGGCCCTCTTCTAAGCAAACTGTAGTTGATATACCAACATAGTATAGAACGAAATTCATGCAATTATACAGCGGAAAAGAAATACTGCCACTCACTATGTTTTTGTAAAATGACTACAAAAGGGGACTTTGTATGATTTCAAAGCAATCCAAAGACCAAAAAAAGCGATCTGCCGCTGCGAAACCTCAGCCCCAAGTGGATGTTGGATTTGATGAGGAGGTGGATCAAGAAGCCAATCTTCACTCGCCGCAAATGGATGACTATCAAACAATGGAGCCCCTCAGCGGCGAGCCAACGGAGGTCTCAAACCCCGAGAAAGTGGCGCCGGTTGCTTCAGATAATGATGAACTTACAGCCGATGACATCTCTTACATGCTTAGTCGGCATCCGGAGATAGATGCCTCTGATGTTATTGTTCGTGTCGATAAGGGAGAGGTAATCCTCACTGGCTCTGTCCCTGAAGAACGGATGAAGTTTATGGCTGCGGAAGTGATTAAGCTAATCCACGGCGTGAAGTCCGTTAGTAACCAACTTAAGCATGCTCGAGTTCTGTAACATTATACCACCTTGTAAGCATTTCAAAAGGCCCCCATTTGAATGCCAAAATAATGCCATTTTAAGAATGGCTTCTATATATTCTCGACCGGATGGGCCCTGCACTTTATCAAAAATTCAGAACCAAGGACAATCAAACACTTCCAGGCTACTATCACTGGGTAGCTCACTTGATTTTTAATTTCGGCTTCATTTTAGGGCTCATAGTTTTTGGATTTACGCGATGGACTTCCGCGACTCCGATCAAAGTTTTAGGAGGACTCCCACTGCTTGTGCTTTTATGGGGAGTTGTGGAGTATCTGATCCATCGTCATATTTTACATGGCTCTCTTCCATTTTTTCGTAAGGTTTCTAAAGAGCACTCCTACAATCATCACCGCTATTTTACAAATCAGCATATGTACGCAGAACAGTGTATAGACGTGAGTCGCGTATTTTTGTTAAGCGATCATCTTCTCGGTTTGATCGCATTTAATATAATCCTCTCGTTGGGAGTGGGTGTTGTCTATCCTGAAATAGGATGGATGCTTTTTCTTGCAGGCGTTTTTTATGTTCTGATCTATGAAGTGGTTCATG
>Ga0255338_1005620_pt1 | contig 11346 bp, 11 predicted proteins | sample MeOH1_35cm_T4_19_FD_203715 | JGI IMG/M metagenome (GOLD analysis project Ga0255338, IMG submission 203715) | Sandy soil microbial communities from University of British Columbia, Vancouver, Canada - MeOH1_35cm_T4_195 | ecosystem: Engineered > Artificial ecosystem > Sand microcosm > Unclassified ... | reverse complement strand
GAAGTGGTACGCCCGTCTCGCGGTGTCGCAGCTGCTGTGGCAGGCGCTCGACGGCCTGGACCTGGCGTGGCCCTCGGTCGACTTCGACGTCGAGGAGCAGCTGCGCCGCCTCGACGCGACGCGGTAGTCCTTCGGCGTGCGCCTTCCTCACCATTGGCCGTGCGGGGCTCAAATCTGGACCTAGGTCCCTTGCAACAGACGCCGAAGTCTTGCGCGATACTTCGCAACTTGGTCACGAAGCGCAAGTTCTCACTGTTGGCTTGCCAAGTCGCTGACTCTTGTAACGATGAACATGTCAGCGGGTACGAGGATGTCCCGCGCAAGACAGGGGGAACCACGATGGTAATTCGACGCACATCGACGCGGCGCCTGGCAGTGGCGTCCGCGACAGCTCTGGTGCTCGCGCTCGGCGTATGGACCGCCGGACCCGCGACGGCGGCCATGGACTCCAACTGTTCGCTCTATGTCAGCGATCCGACCGACGATGACACCTATGTCTACTCAACGAGCAGCGTGTATTGCGTCACCGTCTACGACAGCACGGTCGTTCAGGTCGGAAATATGATCCAGGAGAGCGCGCTGGGCGTCTGGCAAACCCGAGCTGGATGGGTATACAAGTACCAGGCGGCCGGATATACCAGCCTTTCGATAGGGCAGAAGGCGTCCTGCAACGGGCACGGAACTGACACCTGGCGCGGCGTCGGAGAAGGACGGACCAGTGACAACGGCGAGACCATCACTCCCGGCACGCCGCGTTCAGTGACGTGCTGAGGACGGGCCCAGCGGGATCTCGGCTCCCCCGCGTGTTTGGCCTCACACTTCTCATCCTGGCCGCGTCGTGCTCGCGCGGCGGAGGTCAGAACCCAGACGAGCCCGAAGCATTGGTCGACGGCGAGGTCACGACCGCCGAGTACCGGGCTGCCATCGCGGCGACCGTCGAGTGCATCGAGGCAGACGGATACAGCGCCACCGTCCAGACGCGAACCGACGGCGTGATGGCCCAGGTCAGTGTGGGACTTTCACCGAGTCAGACGGGTGATCCGGGAGCGCGCGACGCCGCGCTCTCGACGTATGACCGCTGCTTCGAACGCTATGCGTACGACACCGAGCGACAGTATTTCCTGCAGCACGTCCCGACCGGAGCGGAGCGCGATTCCATGTTCGGGGACCTGCTCGCATGCCTGACCAGTGCCGACGTGAGCGGTCTGACGCGGACAAGTACCGAGCAGGAGATCGTGGGAGCGATCTGGGCCCAACATCCCGACGATCCGGGCGGCGGGATGGCCTGCCTCGACCACTACCGATTCGTCTTCCCTGAGGGGCGGTATCCGTAGTGCGTGGTGGTCAAGCATTGGCGAGCATCGCGGCGGCGACCGTCATCAGCGCGGCGGGGCTCGTGGCGGTTGCCCTCTTGGGCCGCCCCACACCTCGGGAGGTCGCCGCCGACCCCGAGCCGGTGTACGTCACAGTCCGGGAGAGCGCCTCGGATCGAAACCAACCTGCCGTCGTGACGGCGACCCTGACCGCCTCGCCGGTGGTGCGGTCTGCCGGCGCAGGTGGCCTGGTGACAGCGGTGTCGGTGCGACCCGGAGACGAGCTCGGAGACGGCTCGGCTGTGTACTCGGCAGATGGCGTGCCCGTGCACGCGTATGTCTCGCCGACCCCACTCTTTCGCTCGCTGTCCCTCGGTGACCACGGCGAAGACGTGGTGGCGCTCCAGGAGTTCCTCGCGAAACACACTGAGCGCGAAGTCCCCCCGGACGGCCGGTTCGGACCGGAAACGGCCGCCGCCGTGCGGGATTGGCAGCGCGGGATGGGCCTTCGGCCGACCGGCGTCGCCGAGGCGTCATGGTTCGTCCGCCTCGATGCGCCTGGCATCGTCGACACCGTCGCACTCACGGCGGGCGTCGTCGCCCCGGGCCTTGGAGAGGCGGTGCTTTCCCTGCGCCCGGAGGTCGCGTCGCTGGAGGTAACTGCGGAGCGTGAGACCGTGCCGGCGGAGTATCTGCTCATCATGCCTTCCGGACGGGCCCTGCTGACGTTTGACGGCAGCGCGTGGTCGGCCGTTGATCCAGCATCGCTGGCATCGACGCTTGCCGGTGGCGGACCCGATGGGGCGCCTGGCATGGCATCCGCACCGGCAACCGGGCATGGCACCGGCGGTGTGGTGCGGATAGAAGCCCGCCTGGCGCTCGCCGAGCCGATCCCGGCTGTCATCGTTCCACCGGCTGCGCTCGTGGCATCGATCTCGGGCCCGGGCGTGTGCGTCTGGCAGCGGGCCGCCGGCGTTCCCACGAGGGTGGACCACATCCACGTCCTCGCGACGACCGCTTCGGGCGCTGCGCTCATCGACGACCCGTCGCTGGACGGCACGGAGGTTCTGCTCGACCCACCCGGCACTCTTCTGGATGCGACGTGTCCCTGACCGCGAAAGGGCTCAGATTCGCGTACCCCGGCGGAGCGCAGATCATCGACGGCCTCGATCTTCACGTCCCGCCGGGTGCGAGCGCGGCGATCACCGCACCGTCCGGCACGGGCAAGAGCACCCTGCTCGCGTTGCTCGGCGGCCTCCGACGCCCGACAGACGGCACGGTCATGATCGACGAGGATGCGCTTCACCTGCGTCCGACGGTGGCGTGGGTCTTCCAGGCGATGCACTTGCTGGGACGGCGCACGGCGGTAGAGAACGCAGCCCTGGGCGCTCTGGCCCGGGGGGCATCGCGGACCGAGGCCTTCTCGGCAGCGGAAGAGGAACTTGCTCGCTTCGGCGTTGTGCACCTGGCGGGTCGCCAGCAGCGCACGCTCTCCGGAGGAGAGTCGCAACGCGTTGCCCTGGCCCGGGCGGCCGTTGCCGATCCGCTCGTCGTGCTGGCGGACGAGCCGACCGCCAACCTGGACCGGCACAACGCGGACCATGTCATCGACGTGCTGATGACCGGGTTCCCGCGGGCTGCCCTGGTGGTAGCCACACATGACGCCGCCGTCGCGGCAGCTGCCGGCGTCGCGTACGAGCTCGTGGACGGGCGCTTGACCGTCTCCTCGCGTCCGCGAGTCCTCGGTCAGTGAGCCCCATCGGCGCACGGCAGCGGACACCGAGGGCCGTGTGGCGTCCCGAGGAGCTCATCGACGAAGCGTGGCGCCGCCTCGCGCCCGCGCACCTCGTCCTTGCGAGCGCCGTCTGTGCACTCGTCGTTGCTCTCCTCCTCTGGAGCGCCGCCGACCTGGCCTCCGCCGTAGCGCTCGCGGACGCACGCGCCGCCGCAGGAGCCGACGTCGCCGTGGTCAGCGTGCCCGACGGCGAGACCCTCGACGCCGGCGCGTGCGCCCGCAGCGCGAACAACGGGTCGGTGCTCGTCGCCGGCGCGGACTTCGGCGAGAACACCTCGGTCGACGGACGATGGCAACCCGTTGGAACGGCGGTGCCCGTCAGGGACGTCACCCTGGCCGCCCTCCGGACGTGGTGGCCCGACGCACCTCTCGACGGCTCCCTCATCGTCGGGAGGGACCTGCGCGACTCGTCGGGCCTCGACGTGGGGATGACCGTCACCATCAACGGCGAGCTGCTGACGGTGGGCGAAGCGCTACCGCAGGCGGTGAGGCCGGACCTGTGGCAAGCAAGCCTTCTGCGAGTCGTCCCCGCCGCAGGCCCTGCACTCGAATGCTGGATACGTGCCGCTTCCGGCACGGTCGCCGCGGTGGGACAAATAGCAGCTACGGCGTTTCCGGACAATCATCCGATCGTGGTGCCGTTCGCGCAGGCCGACGAACTCTCGGCCGACCCCCGCGCAATGCTGGCGAACAGTCCGGGTCGATTCGGCTGGCTGATGGGTGGCGGTGCAGCACTCGCGCTGTGGTTTCTCGTTGAACTGAGCAGGCGCGAGGAATCGGGCGTCTACCGGACCACCGGAACGTCCTGGCCCGAGCTCGGCGCCATGTCGCTGGTCCAGACGGTCATCCTGGTGGTGGCGCCGGCGGCATTTGCTACGGTCGCCACCGTACTCGGTTTGCTGGTCCTGTCAGACCTTCCCACGACCGGAACAGCGTTGTGGTTCGTCCTCCAGCCGGTGGTGCTGGCTGTATTGATGATGTGCGCCGGCGGGCCGATTCTCCATATGCTTTCTGCTGCTGGGGCGCAAGTGGACTCGATGCGGACCTGAATCGCACACCGAAAGCTTACGGCGTGCGGCGCCGGAGCGTCGTCGTGCCCAGGGCCACCGCGCCGACGATGAACGCCGCCAGCACGCCGATGGCGCCGCGCGTCTGCTCCCAGCCGCCGCCCACCGCGATCTTCTGCATCGCGTCCACGGCATAGGTGAGGGGCAGCACCCGGCTGAGCCACTCGAGCACCTGGGGCAGCTGGTCGCGCGGCATGATGAAGCCGCACAGCAGCAGCTGGGGCAGCAGGAACGCCGGCATCATCTGGACCGCCTGGAACTCCGTGCGGGCCAGCGCGGAGGCGGCCAGGCCCAGGGCGCAGCCGAGCACCGCGTTGAGCACGGCGACGACGAACATCAGCCAGAGCGGGCCGGTGACGTCCATGCCACCCACCCAGATCGCCCAGGCCACCACCACCACGGCCTGCACCAGCGAGACGATCGCGAAGGCCACGGCGTAGCCGACGACGAAGTCGCCCTTGCCGATCGGCATGGTCATCAGCCGCTCGAGCGTGCCACCGGTGCGTTCGCGCAGCGTGGCGACGCTGGTGACGATGAACATCACCAGCAGCGGGAAGAAGCCGACGAGGACCGGGCCGATCCGGTCGATCACCTGCGGCGTCGCGTTGAACATCCAGGCGACGAGGCCGAGCAGCACGCACGGCACCACCAGCAGCAGCGCGATGGTGCGCCGGTCGCGCCGCAGCTGGTGCAGCACGCGGCCGGCGGTCGCCAGGGTCAGCGAGGGGTTCACGCGGCATCACCCCGCGCCGCCGCGTTGGCCTCGTCGACCAGGTGGAGGAACGCGCCCTCGGCGTCCGGTGCACCGGTGCGCGCCAGCAGCTCGGCGAGCGTGCCGTCCGCGAGGATGCCGCCCGCGCGCATGAGGATCAGCCGGTCGCACCGCACGGCCTCCTCCATCACGTGGCTCGACACCAGCAGGCTGGTTCCGGCGTCCCGCAGTCGTCCGAACAGCTCCCACAGGTCGCGGCGCAGCACGGGGTCGAGCCCCACCGTGGGCTCGTCGAGCACCAGCAGCTCCGGGTTGCCCAGCAGCGCGACGGCGAGCGACGTGCGGGACAGCTCCCCGCCGGACAGCGTCCCGACGAGCCGCTTGTCGAACCCGGCGAGGCCCACGTCCACCAGCGTGGCCTGGACGCGGTCCTCGCCGACGCCGAGCAGGGCGGCGGAGTACCGCAGGTTCTCCGCGACCGACAGGTCGAGGTACACGCTGGGCGCCTGCGTGGTGTACCCGACGCGGCGGCGCAGCTCGGCGGTCCCCGCCGGCCGGCCCAGCACCTCGACGCTGCCGCCCTCGACCACCTGCGCGCCGACGATCGCGCGCATCAGCGTCGTCTTGCCGCTGCCGCTCGGTCCCAGGAGGCCCACCACCTGCCCGGCCGGGACCTGCAGGTCGAGGCCGGGGATGACGAGGTTCTTGCCGCGGACCACCCGCAGGCCCTTGATCGAGATCGCCGGAGCGACGGTGCTATTCCCCACGTGGTGAATGGTGAACCTCCGGGCGCGGCGGCACAAGGACCTCCGGCCCGGGTCCTAGTCCGCGTCGTCGAGGGGGCCGGTGAGGTAGCGGTCGATCGTCGGCCCGACGATCGCGGCGACCTGCGCCACGGGCATCGACGCGATCGGCTCGAGCCGCAGCACGAACCGCAGCGACAGCACGCCCATCATCTGCGTGGTGAGCAGGTTGACCCGCAGCGCGCTCCGGTCGCCGGCGCCGGGGACCTCGACGAGCGGCTGGAAGACCGCACGGCTCAGGTAGCCGATGAAGGCCTGCGTGCGCTCGTCACCGGCGGCGATCGCTCCGTAGACGGCGCGCAGGCGCGCCCCGCCGTCCTCCCCCCACAGCGTCAGCACCTCGGTGACCAGCCGCGCCCCGAGGCCAGGCAGGCCGCCCGCGGTGATGCGCGCGGCGACCGCCCTTGGTTCGACGTCCTGCGGCAGGACCGAGACGGCGAACAGCTCGTCCTTGTCGGGGAAGTAGTGCCGGACGAGCGCCGGGTCCACCCCCGCCCGCCGGGCGATCGACCGCATGCTCGCCGCCCCGAAGGCCCGCTCGGCGAACTCGTCGCGCGCGGCGGCGACGATCGCGCCGCGGGTGTCCGAGCCCGCCGGCCGCCTCCCCCGTGGTCGCTCCGGCTGCATGCCCAGCAGCGTAGAGACGAATTCCCCGCCCGGGGAGTGTCCACCGAGGACTGCCGATCCGGCGGACCGGCCCGATCGGCAGCCCTTGGTGGCGGTCTGACGCCCGGAATCGCAACCAACGGCTGCCGATCCGGGTGGGTGGGCGGCCATGACGGTGGGAGGGGGCGGTTCCGGGTGGGGGGCGGTTCCGGGTGGGGGGCGGTTCCGGGTGGGGGGCGGTGCCGGTGATGGTGGTGGGGCGGTTACAGGCCTCGGGCCAGGCGGTAGTAGGCCTGGTTGGCGCGCACCTGCTCGGCGAACCCGCGCCGCGTGGTGGCCTCGTCGATCACCAGCAGCTCGGTGCGCGTCAGGTCCGCGAACATCTCCCACACGTCGATCCCGATCGCGGTGGACAGGCACGTGTGGTGCGCACCGCCGGCGGTCAGCCAGCACTCGGCGCTCGTCGAGAAGTCCGGGCGCGGCTTCCACACCGCGCGGGCCACCGGCAGGTGCGGCAGCTGCGGGTGCTCGACGACGTCCACCATGTTGGCGGTCAGCCGGAAGCGGTCGCGCAGGTCCGCCAGCGAGACGACGACGCCGACCCCCGGGTCGGTGTCGAACACCAGCCGGACCGGGTCCTCCTTGCCACCGATACCCAACGGGTGGATCTCCACGCGCGGCTTCGCCGTGGTCAGGGACGGGCAGACCTCGAGCATGTGGGCGCCGAGGATCACCTCCGCGCCGGGCGTGAGGTCGTAGGTGTAGTCCTCCATCAGCGACGCGCCGCCCGGCAGGCCGGCACCCATCACCTTGGCGGCGCGCACCAGTACGGCGGTCTTCCAGTCCCCCTCGGCGCCGAACCCGTAGCCGTCGGCCATCAGCCGCTGCACCGCGATGCCGGGCAGCTGGCGCAGCGCGCCGAGGTCCTCGAAGTTCGTCGTGAACGCCGTGGCGCCCCGCTCGGTGAGGAACGCCCGCAGGGCGATCTCCTGGCGCGCCGCGTACCGCAGCGACTCGTGCCGCTCGCCGCCCGCGCGCAGCTCCGGCACCACGTCGTAGAGCTGCTCGTAGGTGGCGACCAGGGCGTCGACCTCGTCGTCGGCCACCGCCTCGACGGCGGCGACCAGGTCGTTGACGCCCCACGTGTTCACGGAGACGCCGAAGACGTGCTCCGCCTCGGTCTTGTCGCCCTCCGTCACCGCGACGTTGCGCATGTTGTCGCCGAACCGGACCAGCTTGAGCTCGTGCGTGGCGGCCCAGCCGGCGGCGGCCCGCACCCAGCTCCCGGCGCGCGCGGCGACCGCCGGGTTCGACGCGTGCCCGACGACCGTGGCCCGCGCCACCCCGAGGCGGGTGAGCGCGTACGCGTACTCGCGGTCGCCGTGGGCCGCCTGGTTGAGGTTCATGAAGTCGAAGTCGATGGCGTCCCAGGGCAGCTCGACGTTCGCCTGCGTGTGCAGGTGCAGCAGCGGCTTGGCCAGCGCGTCCAGGCCGGCGATCCACATCTTCGCCGGGGAGAAGGTGTGCATCCACGTGATGACGCCGAGCACGTCGTCGCGCGAGTTCGCCTCGAGCGCGGCGCGCCGGATCGCCGCGGAGTCCTTGAGCACCGGCTTCCAGACGACCTTCGCGGGCACCGCCGCGGACTCGTCGAGCAGCCGGGCCACCTCCTGGGACTGCTCCGCGACCTGACGGAGGGTCTCCTCGCCGTAGAGGTCCTGGCTGCCCGTGAGGAACCAGACCTCGCGGTCGGCGTACGGCTTGCTCATCGCTGCATCTCCTCGGTGGTGTGTCAGTTCGTCGCCGTCAGCGGCGTGCGGCTGGCGCCGCCCTGGCCGTAGACGTACTGGTAGCGCTCGTACAGGGAGTCGACCTGCTCCTGCGGGATCGTCAGCGGCTCGCCGAGCTGGCGGGCGATGTGCACGGTCCGCGCCACCTCCTCGACCATGACGGCCGCCTTGACGGCGTCCTCGCCGTCGCGCCCGATGGTGAACGGGCCGTGGTTGCGCATGAGGACCGCGCGGCTGCGGCCGTCCCGCAGGGTGTCGACGATGCCGCGGCCGATCGAGTCGTCGCCGATCAGCGCGAACGGGCCCACCGGGATCGGCCCGCCGAACTCGTCGCCCATCATCGTCAGCACGCACGGGACCGCCTCGCCCCGCGCCGCCCACGCCGTCGCGTAGGTCGAGTGGGTGTGCACCACGCCGCCGACGTTGGGCATGTGTGCGTACACGTAGGCGTGCGCCGCGGTGTCCGACGAGGGCGAGCGGTCGCCGTCGACGAGGGCGCCGGTCAGGTCGCAGACCACCATCTGCCCGGCCGCCAGCTCGTCGTACGTCACGCCGGACGGCTTGATCACCAGCAGGTCCTCGCCGCCGGGGACGCGCACGCGCTGCGAGATGTTGCCGGCGGTCCACACGACGAGGCCCCACCTGGGCAGCTCGGCGTGCAGCCGCGCGACCACCTCGCGCGTCCGCGCGACCTCGTCGCGCACCTCCTGGGAGTAGGCGTCCAGGCTCATCGGGGTCCTTCCGTGGTGCTCGGTACCGGGGGCGGGGCGTCAGAGGGCGGCGGCCGCGGCACGCTCGGCGGCCAGGCCCGCCTCGTACCGCTGGAGGTAGCCGGCGTAGCCGGAGACGTCCGCCGGGTCGGGCTCGACGACGTCGAGCTCCGCGTCGGCGAACACGCGCGTGGCCAGGTACGTCCCGAGGTCCATCTCGGCCGCGGCGCCGAGGTAGCCGGCGAGCACCGCGATGCCCCATGCGCCGCCCTCGCTCGCGGTGCGGCCCACGGCCACGGGGGCGCCGATCGCCGCGGCGAGCAGCCGCTGCGCCACGCCGGCGGTGCGGAACACGCCACCGTGGGCGAACATCGCGTCCACCGCGACGCCCTCGTCGTCGAGGATCCGCATCCCCAGGCTCAGCGTGCCGAACATGCCGAGGATCTGCGCGCGCATGAAGTTCGCCAGCGTCAGGCGGCTGCCCGGCGTGCGCACGAACAGGGGGCGGCCCGCGGTGGTGCCGGTGATCGGCTCGCCCGCGAGGTAGTTGTAGGCCAGCAGCCCGCCGCCGTCGGCGTCGCCGGCCAGGGCGGAACGGAACAGCACGCCGAACACCTCGTCGGGCGGCGCGGCGTGGCCCAGACCCGCGGCGAACTCGCCGAACAGCCCCGCCCAGGCGTCGACCTCGCTGGCGCCGTTGTTGCAGTGCACCATGGCGACCAGGTCCCCGGCCGGCGTGGTGACCAGGTCCACCTCCTCGTGGACCTGCGAGAGCGCCCGCTCCAGCACCACCATGGCGAAGATCGAGGTGCCGGCCGAGACGTTGCCGGTGCGTGGCGCCACGGAGTTGGTGGCGACCATGCCGGTCCCGGCGTCGCCCTCGGGCGGGCAGAACGGGATGCCGGGCCGCACGCTGCCGCTCGGGTCGAGCAGGGCGGCGCCCTCGGCGGTCAGCTCACCGGCGGCCTGGCCGGCGAGCAGCACCTGCGGCAGCAGGTCGGCGAGGCGGCTGCCCGGGACGCGGTCGGCGACCAGCTCGTCGAACTGCGCCAGCCGGGCGCGGTCGTAGTCGCGGGTCGCCAGGTCGATGGGGGCCATGCCGGAGGCGTCGCCGACGCCGAGCACCTTGCGCCCGGTCAGCCGCCAGTGGACGTAGCCGGCGAGCGTGGTGAGGAACGCGACGTGCGGCACGTGCGGCTCGCCGTCGAGGATCGCCTGGTAGTAGTGCGCCACCGACCAGCGCAGCGGGATGTTGTAGGCGAACAGCGCGGTCAGCTCGGCCGCCGCCGGTCCCGTCGAGGTGTTGCGCCACGTGCGGAACGGCACCAGCAGCTCGCCGGCCTCGTCGAACGCCAGGTAGCCGTGCATCATCCCGGACACGCCGATCGCCCCGAAGGTGGTCGGTCGCACGCCGTGCCGGGCCTGCGCGTCGTCGAGGAGCCGGGCGACCGCGGCCGCCAGGCCCGCCCAGATGTCGCCCTGCGCGTACGTCCACCGGCCGTCCACCAGCTGGTTCTCCCAGTCGTGGCTCCCGCTCGCGAGCACCGAGTGGTCGGGGCCCACCAGGCTGGCCTTGATCCGGGTGGAGCCGAGCTCGATGCCGAGGGCCGTGCGCCCCGCGCTGATGTCGGCTGCGGTGTCGACCGCCATGGGTCCGCTCCTTCGTGGGGGTGGTGGCGCCATGTTAGCGCTCACTCGTCGGGCTGGCTGGGACTGCGGACTGGGGTGCTCCGCCGCTGGCTGGGACCGCGGACCGGGGCGGTCCGCTGCTGGCGCGGACCACCACGCTCGGTGCGATCAGCTCGGTGGCCGTCGGCTCGGCACCAGCGAGCGCCGCCAGCAGCACCTCCATGCAGGCGCGGCCCAGGGCGCCGAACTCCTGGCGCACCGTGGTCAGGGGTGGGAAGAAGTTGGCCGAGCCGTCGACGTCGTCGAACCCGACCACCGAGACGTCGCCGGGCACACGCACCCCGGCCTCCGCGAACGCGCGCAGCAGGCCGAGCGCCAGCTGGTCGTTCGCGGCGAACACCGCCGTGGGCAGGTCACCGGTCACCAGCTCGCGTCCCACCTCGTAGCCCCGGTCGGCCGTCCAGTCGCCGGGGATCGGGTCCGGGGCACCGATCCCGGCCGCCGCGAGCTCGTCGCGCCAGCCCTCGATGCGGCGGCGGGCGTCCAGCCAGTCGACGGGACCCGCCAGGTGCACCACGTCGGTGTGGCCCAGGTCCAGCAGGTGGCGCACCGCCATCCGGCCGCCCGCGTACTGGTCCACCGCGACCGCGCGCAGCGGCGCCGGCAGGTCCGTGGGACCCACCATCACCACCGGCACGGTCAGCGGGAACGTGCGCACCGCCTCGACGGCCTCGTCGTGCGCCGCGATGACCACCACCGCGTCGACGCCCTCCGACAGGAAGTGCTCCAGCACGCCGGCCACCTCGCCGGCGTCCCAGCGCTGCAGCGTCGTCACCGACACGTAGAGGCCCGCGTCGCGCGCCGCGCGCTCGATCGCGATGAGGGTGCTCGTCGGGCCGAAGAGCGCCGAACCCGAGGTCA
>Ga0255338_1005619_pt1 | contig 11350 bp, 8 predicted proteins | sample MeOH1_35cm_T4_19_FD_203715 | JGI IMG/M metagenome (GOLD analysis project Ga0255338, IMG submission 203715) | Sandy soil microbial communities from University of British Columbia, Vancouver, Canada - MeOH1_35cm_T4_195 | ecosystem: Engineered > Artificial ecosystem > Sand microcosm > Unclassified ... | reverse complement strand
CTGGGCACCGACCGCGAGCGCACCGGCGATGAGCTGGGCCTGATGATCGGCGGGCTGCTCACCACTGGGGGGCTCGGTTTCGAGCAGATCAGCGGCGTTGCGATCTCGAGCGTGGTGCCGCCGCTGGCTCCGGCGCTGCGCTACTTCGTGCGGCGCTACGTGAAGGTGGAGCCGGACATCGTGGGGGAGAACCTCCGCCCGGTCATCCCCATCCGCTACTCCCCGCCGGAAGCGGTGGGCGCCGACCGTCTGGTGGACGCCGTCGCCGTGCTGCGTCACTTCGGTGCACCTGCAGTGGTGGTCGATTTCGGTACGGCAACCACGTTCAACGCCATCTCCCGGGCCGGCGAATACCTGGGCGGCGCCATCGCCCCGGGGGTCGGCACCTCGATGGAAGCGCTGTTCCGCACGGCCGCACACCTGCCGCGCATCGAGATTGCCCGCCCGCCCAGCATCATCGGCGGCACCACGGTGCAGAGCATGCAGTCCGGCGCCTATTACGGCTTCCTGGCGCAACTCGAAGGCATGGTCCGCCGCTTCCGCCTGGAGCTCGGTGAAGACACTAAGGTCATCGCCACCGGCGGGCTCGCGACATTGATTGCTCCCGACACCGAATGTATCGACCACGTGGAGCCGTTTCTCACGCTCGAAGGCCTCCGTCTCGTGTGGCAAGAACGGGCCAATCGATAATCTAGCCGGCTTCAGCCGGGTTCCCATGTGTAGCCCCGGGGTTTAGCCCGGGAGCGGATCGTCGTTCCAATGCAGTCTCTCATTCAGCCATTACAAATCGGTTCAGTACGAATTCCGTTTCCAATTGTCCTCGCCCCGATGGCGGGCGAGACGGGCAGCGTGCTTCGCATTCTGTGCAAGCGAATGGGCGTGGGGCTCGTCGTCACGGAGCTTACCTCCAGTCACGGTCTCTACTATAAGAACCCGCGCAGCTTCGATTACCTGAAGTGGACGGAGATGGAGCACCCGCTCGCTGCCCAGATTTTCGGCGCGGAGCCGGAGGTGATGGAAGTGGCCGCCGAGATGTGCAGCGCGGCGGGCGCGGATATGATCGACATCAACATGGGCTGCTGGGTGCCGAAGGTCGCCAAGACCGGTGCGGGAGCCTCGCTGTTGAAGGACCTGAAGAAGGCCGCGGCGGTGATGGCCGCCGTGGTGAAGGGCAGCTCGGTGCCGGTGACCATCAAAACGCGTGTGGGCTGGGACGGCTGCATCGGCAGCGCCGTGGAGTTGGGGAAGGTCGCGGAGAGCGTGGGCGTGGCGGCCATCGCCATTCATGGGCGTACCGCGCAGCAGGGCTTCAAGGGCAGCGCGGACTGGGGCCCCATCGGGGATGCGAAGCAAGCGCTGAATATCCCCGTTATCGGCAACGGCGACGTTTGTACCCCACAGGACGCCGAGCGGATGTTCCGCGAGACGGGCTGCGATGGCGTGATGATCGGCCGCTCGGCGCTCGGCAACCCCTGGATCTTCCGCGAAGTGCGTGAGTATCTGCTGCAGGGCACGCTGCCGGCGCCGCCCACGGTGGCGGAGCGGCTGGAAGTCGCCCGGGAGCACGCGCGCCTCATCGCGTGGCAGGTGCACGGGAGCATGGAACCCTCCACGCCGCTTCCGGGTCTGGCCCGGGGGCAGCTGCTCCACTACATGTCCGGTGTCCCCCACGCCGCCGAGGCCCGCCGCCGGATGGCGCAGATCTACACCCTGCAAGATGTAGAAGACCTCGTCGCCATGCTCCTCGAAGTCGCCGATCAGTTCACCGGCCGCGTCCCCGCCCTCGCCGTCGCTTAACGAATTAGCGCAAAGAAGTACTCACCCTCCGTGCTTCGCCTTTCTCCATTGAAAATGGAGAAAGGTGCCCGAAGGGCGGAGAGAGGCCCAACTACATGATCGATCGCCTCACCCGACAACAGCGCCTGCGCCTGGTGGCGGAGTTGTGCCCCAAGTACGGAATGGGCCGGGCCTGCGACTCGTTCGAGGCGGCGCGGGACCATGCGCTGGAGATTCTAGGTCCGGCTGAGCGCGCCACGGTAACCGCCGACTATGTACTCATGCGCGCGATCGACCGGTTTGCCGCCGGCCTGTTGGGGCTGGAAGATCTGTACCGCTGCCGCGTGCTGGCGTATTACATGACCTTTGCCTCGGGCGGGGAGGAGTGGGCGCGCTGGGGCGTTGCCGCTACCATTCGTCCGGGAGATTTTAATCCACAGTTGGACGCGGTGGATCTGGATGATCTGCTCCCGCCGGCGCCCGATGGGCCGCCCTGGCGGAGCGGCTGACCTTCATGGCTGAAAGAGGAAGAGTAATGGTGCGATTCACCCGCCCTCTGGGCGTTCTGCTGGCTGCCTGCGCGCTCGCGAGTGGCCTGTTGGTTCCGGCTACGGCTTTCGCCGCGGACGACAACCCACCTGTCGCCCCCGTCTACGTGGACCTGGCGAAGGTGCTCACCGAGTTCCGGAAGACCACTGCGTTCACCAAGTACCAGGTCAAGCTGCGCGATCAGGCGAAGCAGTTCGATGAAGAGATGCAGACGCTCGCGCAGCTCCGCTACTGCACGGACGAGGAGCGCACCGAGGGCCTGGCGCTCAAAGCCAAGCCGACCCTCAACAACAAAGAGAAGGCGCGTCTGGCCGAGCTGCTGAAGAAGGCGGACTCAGTGGACAACGAGATCTCCGCGCTGAGCCAGAAGCCCAAGCCTACGTCGGAAGAGTCAGCGCGCATCGTCGAGCTCTCCAAGAAGCGCACGGAAGCGGTGAAGTCGCTGGCCAAGGAGCAGGCGGACCGGCGCGATCAGCTCCGCAAGATGGAAGGCAACCTGATGGCGGACGTGGAAACCGATCTCCTCAAGATGATCGAGAAGCTCGCCAAGGACCAGAAGCTCCCCACCATCTACGAGCGCCGCGCCGTCCTCGTAGGCGGCACCGACCTCACCGACCAGGTGATCAAGAAGCTGCCGAAGTAGCTGAAGGCAAAAGTAAAAAGTAGAAAGTAAAAAAGGGGGAGCAGGTCGCCGTTCAATCGGTAACCTGCTCCCCCTTTTACTTTTGCCTTTTTACTTCTGTGTATACACCCACTCCAGCAGCACGCCGCCCACGGCCTTTAGCGAGGCGGAACTGCACTTGTCCGGCGTCTCCGCTCTATGTCTATCCGATGGCCCGCTCGAATGCTCGCCCCGCGCTTAAAAGCGCCACCGGGTGACTTGCTCTTCGCTATCGACGCAGGAGATCTGGGATCCGCTGCCGTCAATGGCCACGGCCACGATGGTCGCCTCGGAGGCACGGAGGCGCTGCAACCGGCGATGATGCGGCTGGTCCCACAGCTCGACCCACCCGTCTTTCGTGCCGATAGCCATGGTGCCGCTTGCCTCGGAAATGGACATCGCACTTGCGTCGCGTCCTTGGCGCGACCAGATAACGTGCCCTGTATCCACGTCGAGTGAACTGACGACCTGATCATCACTACGAGAAATGAGTTCCTTACCGTTCGCAGCAAAGGCTACGGCCCAGGCGCCTCGCTTCGTTTCGAACAGCTTCACACCATCCGATAAGCGCCAAAGCGCCACTCCGCCAACGGTCTCCTCATCAGGCGGAGGGATACTGCTGGTGTCCAGGAAGCGGTTATCAGGACTAAAGTCGAGAGATACGACGCCACAAACTGGTTGCGCCATAAGTCTTCGATGGAACACACCGCCATCAAGACGCCAGAGTTCAATCGCCCCCATTGTGCCAGTCGCCAGATAACGGTTCTCGTGATCGACGGCTACTACGTTACACTTGGCATTGCGCTCCAACCCCGTCGACACTGGGTTTTTGGCTTTTAGATCATAGCACTCCAGAAGTCCGCGGCTACCTGGATAATAGAAGCGAACTCCGTCCTTTGAGAGCGCGAAGCCATAGCCCCAGAACGATCCAGGCGCTAGCTCCCTACCCTCATCATGCGTTCGATCGTCCCACAGCGTAAATCCACCACCACTACTGCCGATAACAAGTAGGTGGTTGTCAGCTCCGTAAGATGCGAAGGCGGAGGTGAGCCGGTGTAACCGGGAGCGCTTCACACTAGGCGCGGCGTCTATGCTGATCGGGCAGTAAATCGCCGCTGCCACGGAGACGAGGAGGATCGCGGCGGAAAATAGCCGCTGCGAATAGAGACTGGTGCGGGCGCCCATCGGAGACCTCCTGGCGGACTGGTTGATCCAGACTATCCCGCGGCTCCGATTTCGCGGGATGGCGTACCCGTAAATTGTTACGCCCCCACCGCTTCTCCCTCTAGCCGCTTACTTCCGCCTATACACCCACTCTAGCAGCACGTCTCCCACCGCCTTCAGGGAGGCGGAGCTGCACTTATCCGGCGTGTCTGCCAGCGTGTGCCACCAGGAGTGCCCCGGGCCGTAGTCGAAGTCGATCAGGTCCGCCACGTGCAGGCCCTTCTTATTAAGCGGCATGTGGTCGTCTTCGATGTTCGCGCCAGCCTGTGCTGGGAACTGCCGGTCCAGGCCCTTACGCTGGGCAATGGCGTAGATCTCTTCCACCACGTCACGGGCGGCGTTCAGGGAGTTGCCTTCCTGCGGGATCGAAAGCTCCCGGTCGCCGATCATGTCAATCAGCACGCCCCGCTTCGGCGTGTTCGCTGGGAGGTGATCGGCGAAGTAGACCGAGCCCAGGAACATGTCTTCGATGCCAGGGCCGTAGTCCTCGCCGTCGAACAGCACCAGCATCACCGGCACGGTGGGCGCGGCTTGCTTGAACTGGCGAGCCAGCTCCAGCAGCACGGCCGCTCCGGAGGCGCCGTCGTTGGCGCCGGGGATCGGCTTGCGGCGGCGGTCGGAGCTTTGCTCGTAATCCGCCGTGGGGCGCGTGTCCCAGTGGGCGCAGAGCAGGACCCCCGAGCCGGGCGCGCTGCCCGGACGACCGTCCCACCGGGCGATGACGTTGGTCATCGGCAGCTTCTCGCCGCGGATGCGCTGGCTGAACTCCTGCTTCGTCACGCTGTCCGCCAGGGGCGTGAGCGTTTTCACGAAGTAATCCAGGCAGGGCTGGTGGCCCTTCATGTTCGGCACCCGCGGCCCGAACTCCACCTGCTTCGTGAGGTCCGAGAAGGCGCGATCCGCGTTGAACGCAATCGTCTTCGTCTCCGGCGCGACGGCGGCCGTGGGCTCCGCCGCCGGATGCGGGCGAGCCACGATGGCAATGCCGATCGCGGCGGCTACCGCGGCGCCGGCCAGCGCCCAGCCCCGGGAGGAGCGGGACGTGGGCGGACGGTACTCCCGCTGGTTAGCCATGGCTCCGGAACTGGGTGAGGTAGGCATGGAGGAACGGATCGATCTCGCCGTCGAGCACGGCGTTGACGTTGGCGGTTTCCTGGTTGGTCCGGTGGTCCTTCACGCGCCGGTCGTCCAGCACGTAGGAGCGGATGTGGTTGCCCCACTCGATGGCGCGCTGATCCCCCCGCAGCTCCGAGATGCGCGCTTCCTGCTCCTTGCGCTGAATCTCCGCCAACCGCGAACGAAGCACCTTCATGGCGAACTCGCGGTTTTTGAGCTGGGAGCGCTCGTTCTGGCACGACACCACGATTCCGCTCGGGAAGTGGGTGATTCGCACCGCCGTCTCGTTCTTCTGGACGTTCTGGCCGCCGGCGCCGCCGGAGAGGTAGGTGTCGATCCGAATGTCCTTCGGATTGATCTCCACGTCTTCCGCCTCCTCGATCTCCGGCACCACGTCCACGCTGGCGAACGAGGTATGGCGGCGCTTGTTGGCGTCGTACGGGGAGATGCGGACCAGCCGGTGCACCCCATGCTCACCCTTCAGCATGCCGTAGGCGTTCTCGCCCTTCAGGTGGATGGTGACGTTCTTGATCCCCGCCACGTCCCCCGGCAGCTCGTCGATGATCTCGGTCTTGATGCCGTGCCGCTCCGCCCAGCGGAGGTACATCCGGAAGAGCATGCTGGCCCAGTCGCAAGCCTCGGTGCCGCCCGCGCCGGCGTTGATCTCCATGTAAGCGTGGGACGCGTCATGCGGCCCGGAGAGGATGTCGGCCATTTCCAGCCGCTCCCAGTCCTGCGCCACCAGGTCCAACTCCGCCCGCACTTCCGCGGCGTAGCTTTCCGGATCCTCTTCCAGTTCCGCCATCTCGATCAGCACTGCGGCGTCGTCTAGCCGGCGCCGGATCGAATGCCACGGCCCGCAGGATTGATCCAGGCGAGCGATCTCTTGCATCTTCTTCTGGGCATCTTCCGCGTCGTCCCAGAAGCCCGGCTTCAGGCTCTCGTCCCGGAGAGCGCCGATCCGCGCGTCTTTGTTGGCAACGTCAAAGATGCCTCCCCAGCTCATCCACCTTTTCGGAAAGAGCTGTAATCTCTGTTTTCAAATCGTGAAGCATTTCGATCCTGGGAAGGGTGTTCGGGTGTTGGGTGTTCAGCAATCACGGGACTGCGTTCCACCCACAGTGATGAAAACCACGGCGTAGTGTTAGTGCTCGCAATAAGAGTGCGGGTGTTCAGGTGTTGCTCGGTCGAGGATGCCCGCAAGCTCGGCAGATGCATCAATTACGATGCATACACGGCGATACGGACCTGCTCTCGACTTAGGCGCCAGCCTCCTAACACCTGAACGCCGAGATTATTCTTTGTCCAGCCACTGCTGGTACAGCTCGGCCTGGCGGCGGACCTGGTCGCGGAAGGCGCGGACGAACTCCGTGTCCTCGTCGTGGAGCCAGCCGTAGCCGAGGGCGAGGGCAAACTCGCGGCTGCGGAGCACGTCTCCGGCATACATCGCCGGCGGGTAGGATACGGCGTAAACCGTCTCTCCCGGTTCGGTGGGCTGTTCCTGGGCTTCTTTGCCGTCCTGAGGGTCGCTCATAATACCGTGAAACCACTGGTCGCTGCAGGCGAAGGGTTGCAGCGCGACACAGAAAGGAGGGGCACCCGGCCGGGTGCCCCTCCTTTGCTTAAATCGCGCCGGTCTTCAGGCAGCAGAACTTGTACTTCTTGCCGCTGCCGCAGGGGCATGGATCGTTGCGGCCGATGCGGTTGCGGTTGCCGCCGGCCGCGGAGGGCGCTACCCGCCCGTTGCCGTTGCCTGGGGCGGGAGCCGGAAGCTCCTCTTCGATGGGCAGCGGGTTGATGATCCGGCGCGGCGGCGGCGGGGTCTGCGGGCGCACCGCCAGGTGGAACATCCAGTTGACCATGTCGTCCTGGATGCTTTCGAGGAGGTTGTTGAACATGTCATACGCCTCCTTTTTGTAGATGGTGAGCGGGTCCTTTTGCTCGAACCCGCGCATCCACACCCCTTCGCGGAGGTAGTCCATCGCGGTGAGGTGCTCTACCCACTTGGCGTCGATGATCTGGAGCGTGATCTGGCGCTCGGCGTCGCGCGTCTCGACCCCGGCCTCTTCCAGTTCCCGCTCCTTCTGTTCGTACCGCTTCTCCGCGATGGCGTAAAGCTGCTCGAGCAGGTCCTCGCGGCTCTTGCCTTCCAGTTCGGAAGGGCGCGTCTCCAGGGAGAGGTCGAAGAGGAGGTCCAACTCGTCGTAGAGGCCGCGCACGTCCCACTCGGACTCGTTGATCTCCACGCCGCAGTGCCGGTCGACCGCGTCTCCCACCATTTCGTAGGTGTGATCCAGGATCGTCTCGCGCAGTTCGGCGCCTTCCAGGATCTCTCGGCGCTGGCGGTAGATCACTTCACGCTGGACGTTCATTACGTCGTCGTATTCCAGCGTGTGCTTGCGCTGGCCGAAGTGCATTTCTTCGACCTTCTTCTGCGCCCGCTCGATGGCGGCGGTGAGCAGCCGCGCTTCGAGGCGCTCGTACTCAGGCCAGCCGCCCAGGAAGGCGCGGCCGCGGTCGCCGAAGAGGCGCCACAGCTCGTCTTCCAGCGAGAGGTAGAAGCGGGTCTCTCCCGGGTCGCCCTGGCGTCCGGAGCGCCCGCGGAGCTGGCGGTCGATGCGGCGGCTTTCGTGCCGCTCGGAGCCGAGGATCGCCAGGCCGCCCAACTCGGCAACTTCGGCGCTCGCCTCGGAAGGGTAGGTCTTGCGGTGGCCGCCTTGCAGCGTGACCTCGGTCGGCTTCAGCACCTGGTCCGGGTCCGGCTTGCCGCCCAGCATGATGTCCACGCCGCGCCCCGCCATGTTGGTGGCGATGGTCACCGCGTGCTTGCGGCCGGCCTCGGAGATGATCTCGGCTTCCTGCTCGTGGTACTTTGCGTTGAGCACGGAGTGGGGGATGCCGTTCTCCAGCGCGTGCAGCAGGACTTCGTCGTTCCCGTCCAGCTCCAGCATCTTCTTCAGCGCGTCCACGTTGGCCGGGTCCAGCGCATTGAGGGGCACGCCCAGGGCTTTGGCTACGGGGGTGAGCTTCGGAATGTGGAGGTCGTCCAGCGGGGTGTTCATCACCGCGTGGTACTGCTCCACTTCTTCTTTGCCCAGGCCCTTGGTGCTCAGCAGCTTGTCGCGCAGCACCAGGATGAGCGCCTGGAGTTGGAGCCGCTCGCCGATCTTCAGCCGCTCACTGAGCCGCTCGGACACTTCAATGGAGCGGGTGCCCACCAGGGTGGGCTGGCCCTTCACGTGCTTCTGCAAGATCTCCACGGCCAGGGCGCGGAACTTCTGCTCTTCCGTCTTGTAGATGACGTCGGACTGGTCCTTACGGATCAGCGGCAGGTTGGTGGGCACCACCAGCACGTCCATGCCGTAGATGCGCCGGATCTCCTGCTCTTCCGTCTTCGCCGTGCCGGTCATACCGGCCAGCTTGTGGTACATGCGGAAGTAATTCTGGATGGTGATGGTGGCGACGGTCTGGGTCTCTTCCTCGACCTTCACGCCTTCCTTCGCCTCGATGGCCTGGTGGAGGCCGTCCGAGTAGCGGCGCCCGTGCATCATGCGGCCGGTGTTCTCGTCCACGATGATGACCTGGTTGTCCTTCACCACGTACTCCACATCGCGGCGGTAGGCGAAGTGGGCGCGGATCCCGGCGCTCACGTGGTGCATGAGGGCCACGTCGTCCGCCAGGTTGCTGATGCCCAGGGCTTCTTCCACGCGGGTGATGCCGTCGTCGGTGAGCATGGCGTTCTTCGCCTTCTCATCCACGGTGAAGTCCCGCTCCTTCTGGAGCCGCCGGACCACGCGGTCCACCTTGTAATACAGGTCAGTGGAGGCCTCCGGCATGCCGGAGATGATGAGCGGCGTCCGCGCTTCGTCGATGAGGATGGAGTCCATCTCGTCGACGATGGCGTAGTGCAGGTCGCCCTGGACCTGCTCTTCGGTGGTCCGCGCCATGTTGTCGCGCAGGTAGTCGAAGCCGAACTCCGCGTTCGTGCCGTTGATGATGTCGCACTCGTAGCACTCGGAGCGATGCACCGGGCGCAGGTCGTTCATGTGCGGATCATCCGCCACGTAACCCGGTTCGTACACGTAGGCCGCACCGTACGGGTACGACTGGATCAGTCCGACCCGCAGCCCCAGCATGTGGTAGACCGGGCCGTTCCAGGTACAGTCGCGCTTGGCGAGGTAGTCGTTCGGGGTCACCAGGTGACAGCCCTTGCCCACCAGGGCGTTGAGGTAAATCGGGCAGGTGGCGGAAAGGGTTTTGCCTTCCCCCGTGGCCAGCTCGGCGACGCGGCCTTGGTGCAGCGCCATCCCGGCGATCATCTGCACGTCGTAGTGGCGCATCTTCAGCACGCGCTTGGTCGCCTCGCGCACTACGGCGAACGCTTCCGGCGCGATGCGGTTCAGCTCGGCCTCCAGCGCGGCGTAAACGGCTTTCACCTCGATGTCCGCCTCGGCCTGGGCGGCGGGCTCCTTCGCGTGGCGACGTGCCTCCTTCGCCTCGTCCAGGCGAGCGATGGCCGGCACGAGCAACTCGCGGAACTCGAGAGTTTTGGCGGAGAGCTCCTCATCCGAGAGCGCCTGGAAGGTCGGCTCCAGATTGTTGATTTCCGCGACAGTCCGGCGAAGCTTCTGGACCTCGCGCTCGTTCCCATCCAGTAGGGCTTTAAGGAAGCTCATCTAGGGTGTACCTCGGGCCGTATTCTAACAGCTACAAACTTCGAATTCAAGGAAGGCGCGGGCGCAATACGCCTGGAAATGTAAGATCTATCACGCCGATTTGGGCAATAGGGCCTGCGGATCGGGCTCCCTAAGTTTCAGTCGGCATCCGGGCACCATCCCGCGTGGCCCTACCTTACTTATCATGCGCAGGCGGTTGGGTGAAGTTCCGCGCGGTAACAGATGCCCAAAGGTTAATATATGCCGCTGCGGGGAGCCGGGTTCCGCCCATTTCCAACGCTATAGACGTCGTGGGCCGGGCGATCTTGCGCGGGGATCGGGCAGGGGGCGCCAGGTCGCGACTGAGGCGCGCTCACGGCGAGCCCCTTGCTCCCGGTTCCCACCGGCTGCTGAAGTGCGTTGTGGGCTAACCCGGCCGTGCGGTCGACTGGTTGCGGATGGCGGCGCTGGAGAGCGCGACGGGGGAGGGGTCGCCGCGCTCGATGTGCCACAGCAGCTCTTCCAGGCAGTGGAACAGGTAGGAGTTGTCCTGGCGGGGATAGGCGACCAGGGCCCGCTCATAGTCCGGCACGTGGGCCAGGAACTCCCGGAGGCTTCCGGCCGTGAGCTGGGCGGCAAAGCGCCCGTAACCCTGCTGTGCCAGGTACCGGGAGTTCAGCTCTTGCTCGAAGTGGCCTTCCAGCGGCACGGAGAGCATGGGCACCCCCACGTGCACCGCTTCTCCCATCAGGGAGTAGCCGCCCCCCGCGATCACGGCGCGGGCGGTACGGAGGTCCTCCAGAAACGCCGTCTCGGAGAAGGGGCAGAGCGTGACGTTGCTTTCCTCTCCCACGCGGCCCATGCCGTACACCCGGAACGGGTGGGGGAGCGCCTGGAGCAGCGGCAGCAGCCCCGGGTTGGCCGCCGATTGGTAGACCAGCACATGCGATCCCGGCTCTCGGCGCAGGGCGAGCACTTCCGGGCGCAGGATGGGCGGCACGAGGGTGGTGCGCGGCTTGCAGATGGGCGGGAAGAAGAAGCTGGAGATGAGGTAGTGGTAAGCCCACGCCAGCTTCGCTCGCACGGCCAGCCGCGTGAGGCGGAAGTCGGCTTCCGCTCCGCGGAGCAGGGAGGCATCGTGCCGGCAGCGGTCGATGATCTTCATGTTGTCCACGCTGATCACCGGCACCCCGTGCAGCCGCCCGAACAGGTAGGCCCAGTACTCGAAGTCGCTGATGATGGCGCGGGGGCGGAAGTCCAGCTCTCTTACGCGGCGGTAGACCGCGGAGTTGACCGCCAGGTTGCGGGGCAGCTCCTCCAGGTTCTCGGTGATGCTGTCTCCCACGTCCACCGCGTTCCCGTCGAAGGC
>Ga0255338_1005618_pt1 | contig 11351 bp, 7 predicted proteins | sample MeOH1_35cm_T4_19_FD_203715 | JGI IMG/M metagenome (GOLD analysis project Ga0255338, IMG submission 203715) | Sandy soil microbial communities from University of British Columbia, Vancouver, Canada - MeOH1_35cm_T4_195 | ecosystem: Engineered > Artificial ecosystem > Sand microcosm > Unclassified ... | reverse complement strand
GAGATTTTGCAAATCCTCCAGTGTCGCACAAATCACAATGCCGTTCTCGTCATCAGCCAAAAATCTCTCGATACTCGGTCCAATAAATTTGGGCATGCTTAAAAATTGTACAGGCGCTTCGTTATCGCCTCGCTGTTGGCTGAAGAGAATGCGCGTGCGAATCGATTCGCTGCCTCCGGTATTTAGCTTGGAATACACATTGTCTGTCTGCTCGAACAGTACGACAAGCCATTCGCGTTTAACGATCTCATGGTGATATTCAGTGATTGGAATTGTAAGCTCTTCGTCAATTACAACACCACTCGCCACGTAGAATGCACAGCCAACCGGGACGTGAAGCTCGTTGGCAGGATCGCTCTCATTCACAATGATGGTCGGTTTCAAGACGCGAACCATGCGAATACCAAACTCCCATTGATTATTACTTCTGCGGATTGTTTTGGATGTGCTTGGGCGGCTGGGTGCGGACGCAAACGTGCGATTGTGATCGCCGCCGCCGCCGCGCGCTTGAGGCGCAAACGAGACGCTTCGCTTTTCGGCAACTTCCTCTACTTCTTGTTGTGAAGGATAGCGGAAGCGCGAGAGTGGTTTGGATTCGCCATATGAAAGCGCGCTCGTGCTTGTTCGGCTCGTTCCAGTATTCATACTGGACATGGCGTTGTGTTATTCAAACACAAGACTAAATCTATCAAACATGAGGTGGATCTGCCCATATTGAATGGGCTCTTATAATCAAGACCCACTTTTAAATCGGATGTACTTTTAAATAGCGAGCAAATGAATTGTGTTTATTGAAACGAGAGACGATTTTTAACGAATCAATGTGTTCATCATCGCGAGGCGGGCGTCACAGTATCGCGCAATCCAATCATGTGAAATGTCTCCAAACGGATCGTAGTTTTGGCCAGCGTCATCGCTTCTTCCAAACAAGCTTGAGAAGAATGAGGGTGATGTTTTACGGACAATATGCTGATTGTTGACGAACGACTCGTGCAATGCCTGCCACTCCCTGAATGGAAATTCGCCATCCGTGCCATTTGTAATGTGGTTGTGTTTGAAGAACATGTCCATGGAGTGCATCAAAGTCCTCACATTTCCATGTCTTCTATGCCACGCAAACTCTTGTTGAATGATCCACTTTGGCGTGTCGCGGTAATCGGTTGAAGTAATGACATCTTTGGGCATTGGCCAAAGATACGCAGTCAATGTTGAAAAGGACGGAGACAGACTAAAGAGGACCGCGAGCGCCTCCATCATATGTGCAAGTGCGGCTTCGCGCGCAAAATTGCTCTCCTTGGCAGCCATATCGTCAATAGTACTCCTATAAACATCTTCCGACTGCGAGCCGTCTTCATTTGGAGCATAGCGCTTGTAGAAGGCGTACAAGACGCTCTCCTTCAAAAATCGACGCGTCTCTTCTGGCGTGCGCGATGTAACGGCGTTTGGGTCGCTCATTTTGGGTATTGGTTTCTGTAGAAAATCCTTTTCGTACGCGTCCTTGATTTTGGACGCCGCCTCCAGGTACAAGGCAAAATCTGCACGTGCCGACTGTACACGAACACTTCCAACGCCGTCGTAAATCTGTGAAGCGGTTTCGTTTGCATTTTGAAGAGATGATAACTTGCTTTGGGCGTCGCCATCATAGTCTTCTCCGAATAGGTAAGTCAGACGAGTTTGTTGATGTTCTTGTTGGTCAATATCGTGTTGAATATTATTCAATCTGATCTGAGGCCTTTGTGTCAGCGCCAATGCCAATAAACATTTCCAAACATTCTTGGGATCGCCAAACTGACCATCCGCGAATATGCTCTTGTACTGCATGAGCCAGAATTCGTCGTCGACGTCGTGGTTGTTGTTTGCGCTGACCTCATTTCTGAGCAACCATATGAATTGGAGCGCATTTTTTGGCATGGGAATGTCTTCGTGTCCGGCGCTCATGACATACGCCGGGTGAGAAGTTAACGTCGACGATAAATGTTCCAACCGCCTCATGTATATAGACATGCCATGATCCCGGCCGTTCGAAGTGTCCCAGATGCCATGATACGCGACCGAATAGTGTCTTCGGCATTTTGGACATCCCAAAAGCGTGCCAGGTGTACTAAACACTTGAGTGACCCATTCTTCCACATTCTTTTCGTGAATTGTAGAGTGCTCGCAGTGTCCGAGCAAGGCAGGCGGCAATACACTCGCTAGTTGAAAGCATGATGCGTCGTGATGATGATCAAGTGTTCCACCTTCTCCGTCCGATTGACAGCGCTTCAAATCGAAAATAGGGTCGTCTAATTTGATGATGGACATGCCTTCCTTTTGCCTTGCGCGATTGACAACATCAAGCGAATCGAGTCTCGTTGCGTAACACACGTGACCTGGATTGTCATGACTGCACCTTGTAAAATCGAATGCATCGCCTCTTTGAATATTGTCAAGCGAGAGGTGCTCGATTGCAGTGTCGTGCAAAATATTGGCAACGTCCGATAACAATGCCCATGTTGGACCGCCATTAAATCGAGGGTCCATCACGTACGACAATTGCGGCGATGATCGGTTCGTCATGTTTAGGCGTGCAATCTATCTAATAGAGATGGGCGATCGTTGAAAAAGCCAAGTCGCGTTAGGAACGATCGGCGTGCTAAATTTTTCTTAGTCGGGCAATGTTAAAGTCTTTTTACAGGGAGAATGAGTCTGCACGCACACAAACTTTGCAACTCGTCTGCCTGGTTCGACTTGGGAATATAATATTTTCTTTTCTTTCCACAAATGCACTGAAATATTTTTGAAGCGCTGACGTCATTACAAACGGAAGATTTTTTGTTCACAAACTTTTTTTAGTCGCGCGCCAAAATACGAGTGGTTGTACAGGAGGGGCTACCTCATCATTCGAGGCGTGACATGGAACCCGTCAACAAGGTCGCCTCTTCTCAGCGTGCTTCGGTTAGCACCATTGTCGTGTCTGTATCGAAAAATGACGGCTCTACAGTCTCCTTCTCTATTCAGTCACCGGATGCATCCAATTCACCTACGCCTCAATCGGCAATAGGTCATCGACAAGTGTCTGACGCATCGAGCAAGGCGTCTTCCACGGCTAACTCGTTGGCGAATCTCAGCGTCACTTTCAAGCCGCTTGGGGCGGCGACTGCAATCGTCGCTCGGTTGGAGTATTGGCAAGCCGGCCGTGATTTACTTTGCACGCCTGCTAAGTACGTTTCGTCTATTCGGGAATCGGTAGACGCGTTTCTTGTCGAGGCGAAGCTGAGTGCCACTACTGTGAATACCGACGAGGCCGAGAAGTGGCGTGATATCGTTAGGCGAGCAAGAATTTGTATTGAGAAGATTGGCACTTCGTTTTCTACCTTTGATAACGAGTTACAACCACTGGTGTATCAGGCGGTGCTGAGACTCTTTTCTTTCGTGTCGTACATTATCCAGTATACCCAAACCGCTCGACGTTCCTCGAGCCGTATGCTGTCTACGATTGCGACTATCGACTCATGCGTGACGATGGATTGCATATACGCTGGTATCGATTTGAAACAAACATTGAAGGATACTCCTGGTCCTCCTACAGTGGTGGCTTCATCTACCGAGGCGCATCCTTCGACTCCCGCCAGTACTTCTCGCGTCGGCGTGAATTTTGACGATCCTAGGTTCACTGGGCTGCTGTCAAAGACTGTCGACTCGTCTGCGCCTGGCGATCAACGTGCGACATCGAGTACGCCTAATCGGCAAGATGCTGCCACCGTGTCTTCCAGGTCTCCCATTCAGTCGGCGCCTTGTCAAGTTTGTCTCTCTGGTAAGCTGGATTTCAATGAACCCGATAGTTCTTCACTACTACCGAACTCGCCCACCTTCGATTGTCTACGTGTTCTAAGTGACATCGTTACAGCACTTGACCGCGTTCGTCATCACCCAACCCCGAGTGGTGAACACATCCAAGCCGTACAAAAAATCATCGATGCCAGCTTAAAGCATGCGAAGACGACTGCTGTTGGCGATGTGTCACCTATGTGTGAAGCTGACGTACAGCGCTTGCGCGATATGGGTAAACAACTGCCCGATGTATTGCGCTGGCTCTGTGATTGGCGTTTGTCTTGTGATACAGAAATTAAGAGTTCTATACGCTCCACTGCGTCAAAACTCCTAGAACTTTTTGTGCAGATACTGCGAGTTTCTGATATTTCTACGTCCCTGTTCGATAACACGCTTTCGTATTCGCTATCGACACTGTCTTCTAAGGACACACCACCGTCCTCGTCCACGTCTACATCGGACAATTTCTACATTGCCGATCAGTTGAAGAATCAATCAACCCCTTTGCCCGCACCGTCTTCGTCCAATGACGACCCGGGCCACCATCACCCCAACAATTGTATCGGTGGCCCTTTCACACGCGTCATTATCGAAAAGAGTGAACCTCGACCCAATGAGGACATGGCACGCATCATATGGGCGGACAATTTTTCCAACCTTCGATACGGGGACGACTACGTCATGACGAGTGGCAACAAGCAAAATTTGATGAATCAGACGTACGAAGGCACGTGGACTATTTACCCCAGTGCTCTTTTGCTCTCTGTCAAGGCGGTGCGAGTTGGAAACATTGTGTACGTTCGGTTCGCATCACCGTTCTACATTGGTGGAACGAGCACTCTTAAGCCGGACAGTGCATTTTTGGAGATTATGAATCCTGGTGCCGAGAATGACGGTGTCTTCATCCATCACCCCGGTCTTGTCAAGGCTGGTTTCTCTAGGAGTGTTTGGGATAGTGCCGCGTGTGGATGGAAATGGAGCAACACTACCAAGCAATTCAAGCTTGCAAATGACATTGGTTCTGAAATGAGTCCCGATCAGTACAGAACAGGAAGTGCTACGTACTTTACCTATTTCGTGTAACGGCGAAATCATATCACCACAAATTGTCAAATCCTGTTGAAACATTTGTTCTCAAATATAAACACGCACGCCAAGTTCGTACCACAAAAAAGAATCAAGTTTATTGGGAATTTTTTTCAGAGACTGAAGAAAATAGAGTGCCGTAGGATAGAATACTGCTTCTATCGACGACACGTGCAACCTCAATCTCTCCAAAAAGGCCCGAACCCATATTTGTAGTTCGAAAACAAGGCATTTCAAAGGATAATGGACAGGCAGACCCCTCCTCCCCCTCCTCCTCGCTTGCCTCGGAAATCACTGTCAAGTTTAACGGCTGCACAGAGGAAAAATGTGGAGTCGCGCCTATCTGCGCCCGATGAGTCGGGCAGGGCAGAACTCGCCGAGAGAATCGATGCGCTCGTCGCCCAGAGAAGTGCGCCGTCCGCGCTCGGCATTAAAACGAAATACCACTATACGGACGACCAGATCAAGCTCAGACGCGGCGTTTCTACCAGAATTGGAATGTGGTCAGTTGTCGCCATTTTTGGAGTGCTCGGTATTGCGGGCGGCGTCATTGCAAGCAAGGCGAGCGCTTCGTTCGATAAGAATGTCAAAATGCCTGCCATGATTTTGTTTGCGGCTATCGTCGCGGCATCAATGTTGGGCGTCTTCTACAACGCGAACGAGTTTGGAAAAATAAACAGGCGTACGAAAACATCGTACGAATGAATGTGTCGAATATACGAATCTGAATTTTCGTATGCATGTTCCTAAAAAAAAATGCCACCTCCTTTACGTGCGCCAAAACGAGCCACTTTTTTTTTGGTGATACTCCATTTACGCTAACGCAAAATATTTTGCAAAAATGTTCGACACTTTCCACCGATGCGCATCGCGCATTAGCGTGAAAGTGGAGTGCGGCAAAAAATAATTAGTACCGAACACAAAGTGAGCGAAACATATACCAGCATCATTACATATTCCGTACACTAAGAAAAATGTTTGGACGTTTGGACGAGGATCTACTCTTCCAGCGTGGATCACAGGATCAATTTCCGCCAATGTACAGGTCGCTTCCAGCGTACGCAGCGCAGAGACAACCAATGACGCTGCCACCATCCACTTCTAATTTCAGTCGATCCGCCGGAGGAGCGCCGTCCGCTCATGCTCAAATGTTCGAAGAAGCCGGTAGCGCTTATGGCCGCGCCGTTGGCGGAGCGGCCACCGGACTTACAGACGCCGCGGCGAGTCTTGTCGGTGGTGCTGGTAGACTTGTCGGAGCCACCGCAAAAGGTACCTGGAATATTTCCAAAGCATTGGCCGGAGGTGTTGGTTCATGGTGGTCAAAGATGCAAATTTCGCGCTCCTCTCCGGATCAAATCATTGCGGAAGCGAACAAGGATTTGACAACAGCGGCGGCACATTATAGGAGTGGCAATACGCAAGGCGCATTGAGTGACTTGGCAAAAACCAGTGAGAGGTTGATTACAAAACTCGATGACGGTAGTGTCCAGCCGGGAACGCAGGGAGAGTTTGAGCTGATGGACAAGCTCGCACAAGTCAATGAGAATATCATGGGCATTAACGAAGAACTCAGAGGACGCCGAGGTACCTCTGCGCCAGGCATGATGGGCACAACTTCAATATTTGGTGCGGCGACGTCCATGCAACTGCCAGCATCGGCCGCTCTCCCGGTGCCGCGTACCAATGAATCATTCAAGGATGAGATTAACAGATTGGCTGCCAAGATGACATACTCGACGCACTTGCCACCGACCCCACCTCCTCATCCCTCGACTCTACAAATACCCGCGCCTCCGACATTGCCTGCGCCCAAGGCTCCTAGTGCGAGTGTTGCAAAACCAACTAAGCCTGTTTATGTCGAAAAGGTATTTGATCCATCGGCCGTGATTCGCCACGATACTGCCAATATCGGCATCATGTCGGCAATCATTTTGCTCGGTGGATTGACGATCGGCGGTACCATCATTGCATCAAAGAGCAACAATAATATGAAGAAGGCGCAAATACCCATCATTCTTATCGTCGTAGTCGTCATGGCCGCTTCAGTCGTAGGTGTTGTCATGTCAGGTGTCAAGATTGCACGCGTGCGATCGCAATTTGCTACCAAATAAAGATGGCCGTGTTTGAGAAGAGAAAGGATTGTGTTTATTTTTTTTCAGCGCAGACAAGCACTCAAAGGAAGATGGATTTATGCTTAGATGAGACCAGCAGCGGCGGCCATGGCAATGTCGTCATCGTCCACCTCTTCTTCAATGACCATCGGCAGAGGTGCAACGCGTTTCGCGGGCGGCGTCGTTGCATCGTCGTCCACTGGCGGAACCGACTGCTCTTCAGCTTCGTTGGTCGTCGGAGCATCACTGGCCGTGGGCTGAACTTCAAGCGGCACAGGCAGTTGAGTGTCGTGGCTCCTCTTCTTTGCAGTAGAGTACTTTTCAGCAAGCGCAATCATCATGGCCGCATCTTCGGCAGACGCTACTTCATATTGGTCGACCTTGGGTTGCGCGGCCGCGGATGTCGTCGGGATAATGTACAACTTGCGAGCGTAGTACGTGGCGCCATGGCCACGTGTACCACGTGTACCAAGGTAATCCAGTGAAATATCGGCCATGCACTTGAATGGTACTATGTCCACATCGCCCTTCTTCCTCTTTTTAATTGCACAAATGTAAGATCGTACATCAAAAATCTCCTCGCAAATCGGCTCCTCGCCATTCCATCCCGACACCAAGTATACGTAGAGTTTGCGATCGCGCACAACATCTTTCTGTTTATCCAAATAAGCCTTCTTCTTCTTATCGGCCGTCATATACGCCATTTCAGCTTTTTTGTCCTTCTTTTGTTTAATGACGCGAGCATCATCTTCATTATAAAGAATGTGGACATCATCAAAGTCGAGCTTCCACGACATGTAACCGGCCATCTCGCCTTTGCCGTTATCAGATTTGGATGGCGATGAGAGGCAGGGATGCCACGGACCATACGAGGCGAGCGTAGCGGATGTGTCACCAGCAGCCACTGCTGCCGCTACCGTGTTACTCGCAACGACGTCCCAAATTTGCTTACAACGCTCTTCTGCGTGTTCGGAAAATGTATAAAGATCCGAGTGGCGTGGAACAACAACAGACATGTCACGTTTTGAATCGGGCAATCCAAGCGCCTCCACATACATCGCATACGAAGGAAGAGAATCAAATTCGCTATTGTTGAGTTCCGTGCAGCCATGACCAATGCCAAACGAATGAAGTGGCGCAGTGCGTGAACCAACTCGAATGAGCGGAGGTCCGACGAGCACATTGCCATTTGTATCAGTACCGCTCTCACTTGTCACGATATTGACAACACTCCATCTATTCGACGGAGTGTACTTTAAAACATTCTCCTTTGGTTGTATCGCTCCGGGATCGACTGTGAGTGCGGCGTTCCAAACAGAGGGTGGGTTGGAGATGCCCGGACGACACAGCCTCTTGATGACAGCCTTGATGGGCGCCGCGGCATCAACGTCCTCTCCATTAGTAGCAGCAGCACTCATTGTGATCTTGCGTCGATGGCCGGGCAGAGAAGACTGGACAATTTAGGCGTCGAGCGCTCTCGCTTGCAACTCGATTTTGTGTAATTTGCTAAAAAAAGTTTGGCACGCGCGCTAAAAAATGGACCGCAAAAAATATTCGTGAAAATATTCCAACAACAATTTGATGAACATTCCATTTTTTTTTTTTGGCAGGACGTGCGACCACATCGACCGCTGACATTGCAATGCTTGGCTTGCGTGGACCGGTTGGAAAAAAAAAAACCCATTACAACTTTGAATTCCATTTTGAGGGAACATGCTACCACGAAAAATAATCGTCACTTCCAGGTACGAAAATTGTCACTTTCGAATTCGAAAATTGGATTTCAACACACAAAATGGCGACACCAATTGTGGGCATGTTTGACAATCGCCCGTCGCCAACGAACCACAAACGAATACTGGAAACGGTGAATTTTTTTTTGTGAACACAAGTTGCAATTTTGGACTTGGTTGATACAAATTTTTTTTCTTCATTCTACAACCGGCCACTTGTGCGATAGTACCTGTGACAAGTCGCCTTTAAAAAGTTTGCCGTGCTTCACGCATCGGATGGAGTGGTCTGGTAGTTTTGCCGATCGTCCGTTTTGATGGCTTGTCGGATTTTTGACATATGACATTCGATAAGCGAACGAACGACCTCGCCTTGGATCGTACAATACAATGCCAATCACCTGATTTCGTGAAAATTGTACTCTATTGTCGGGATCGCTGGCAGTTGCGGCACGTCTGAGCGGATATCGCAGGCTTGAAAAGGCGAGTGTTGCCATTTGTCTTGCCGTGCTGCCTGATGTTCGGGCCGGAATAACAATGGGTAGCTCAACGCCATATGCAGACATGTCCATGATTCGACTGTATGATGATGATGATGTTTTTTCACTATCGGGCGTATTTGAATCTTTGCGTTCGTGTCGCACATTGACAATTGGCCATGCAAGTCGTTCCACGTTATGATTGTCGTCGGACGACATGACTTCCATGCCGCGCCTAACGATGGCCTGAAGCCAATCGGGCACAGGATGAGATGACGACGAGGCGGTAGGCGCATCATCTCGCATTCGACGCCTCTTCATGGACAAGGAGGATTTCACAATCTTATTGCCCAACTTGGCGGGCTCGTCTCGCTCATCGTCATCCAACGCAGAAGCGTTCCACTCGAGATGGTCGTTTGTTACCGGTAAAGAGGCGCGATGACTAGACTGGTTCACACGACTGCCTTCTGCGCCAGTCATTTCGTCATGTCGTTCTTGCAAATATTGATTGCGTTCTCGCACGCGCCGCGATACTTGTCGCAGCTCTCTGCGAGCCGTGTCCATATGGTTTGTGTGTGTACTTTGGAACACCCTCTCTGTAGAAATGATCCTCTGTTTGTGCTTCTCCCGAAATGCTAAAAGGTTTGTATACACAATACGCAATTTTTGATATGCTAGTATTTTAATATACACCTAAAATCCAGTACTATCGTCGGCCATGACGCTTAGTGGGGCTTTTGGTTTCCTTGGTGTCTTGTTTTTGCTTCCCGACGGCCTGCCTCTTCTCCTCTTCAACGTCTGAACGTCGGCTTCGTTGCGCAGCACGACTGGAATGGACGAAGGATCAATGTAAACTTGAACATCATCGTCGTCGTCATCATCCTCGATTCTCTCCTCTTCTGATGAATCCATTGTGAACGCCTCCAAAGTAGACGAGTCGTTATCGTCGTCGCTAAAGAATGATGATGATAAGTCATCGTCGTCATTATCCGCCATTCTTCGTCTCTTGTGTTTTGGTTTTAGCATGTACGACGAGGACTTGTTCGCCTTGGTTGACGCGGTTCGTTTATAAGTCTTCTTTTTGCTCACCGATGATATTGCCCTCTTTTTGCCATGCTTTTCGACGATGCCATCCACGAACGCGTCCGACAAGACGGGCGCATTGTTCGATGAGAACACCATCTTCTCAATCAGAGGCAATATGCAAGGCGATTGATATTTTGCAGTTGGTATAAAGAGCCAGCCATTGATTTGACAAATCTTCATCCAGACACTATCGAAATCATCAACGTGCTTCGGGTCAATACGCCGAATATAGGGAATGATGTGGACGGCGCCAACCAATTCAATCACTTTAAGCCAACCGTAAAATGATTCAATGATGTCCTTTTTTACAGCACCGTCATTCTCCGACAAGCACGATAAATATGCCTTTCTCGCAAGCCTAAATACTTCGTGGACACGCTGAAACATTCTCTGTGAAAGAATGGGCAGCTCGCGATGAGTGACTTTACAAAACAAGTGAACCAACTTGTCATTGTACAACTGCTTCCATCCATGCGTTTTCAAACAGGCAAACACGTCGTCGATTGATATTTCGGATGCGCACTTCTTGTTGGTTGACGCAATAATACATCGGCGAATGTAATCAACGACACGATCGTCAATGAGCGGCGCGTTCGTCTTGCCAAAAATATCACTCTGCTTCTTCAAAGGTTGATTGGGCTTGACCGCAGTCATGTGGGCGAATGTCGCAGTGAAAAATACCTCTGAGTCGAATGGCAAAGACGTTATGGTGGGATCAGTCACTGGAATGCTGTGATGGGAGCACCTGGATGAAGCACATTTCAACGCATCGCCGCCAACCGCAAACACGAGCGGTTTACAGCACGATACACAAACAAGATCCGTTAAACATTCATTCACAATGCCATTATCCGAAAGTACGTCGGCGTCATTGTTGTAATCGTCGGGATCGACTATGTCGTCGTCCTCGTAAAAAAGACCACCAAAGTTTGATTCTCTTTTAGAGCATATCGCATTCAACGCATCGAGCGTATCCTTCATATCCATCACGGCGTCGACGTCTGCATTCGCATTTTCGCTCTCCAATGTGGTCATTTTTTTTTTCGGTC
>Ga0255338_1005617_pt1 | contig 11355 bp, 18 predicted proteins | sample MeOH1_35cm_T4_19_FD_203715 | JGI IMG/M metagenome (GOLD analysis project Ga0255338, IMG submission 203715) | Sandy soil microbial communities from University of British Columbia, Vancouver, Canada - MeOH1_35cm_T4_195 | ecosystem: Engineered > Artificial ecosystem > Sand microcosm > Unclassified ... | reverse complement strand
CAAGTTCGGCGCATCTGCGCGACTTGCGACGAATCAGGAGGTTTGGGTGAGCGGTTTAAACCAGCAGTCTTGAAAACTGCCGACGGGGTGACCCGTCCGTGAGTTCGAATCTCACAGCCTCCGCCAGAACATCAATAAATTAGCGCCTTTCGGGGCGCTTTTTTATTCTGCCCAAGTCTCTGCCCATGCTTTATTTTTGATGGCCGGAAATTGCAGCCAGATCAAAGCATCCCTCAAAATTTGCGCTACTTTCGCTGCTTTTCGGACATTTCCTGCAGCCGTCGGCTCGATTTAAGCTGTGGTTTTTGTTCCGTTTGCATGGAGGGCGGGTATTGCAAGTGCATACGAAGCACCAGCACAGTTTTGTCAACGCGCATACGGGCCGGGATGCCTAGGCTCTGCAACATCTTCAATTGGTTTGACGGACGTCGATACCGCGTAAGGTCGTAAAGTTCTTCCTCAGATAGGTACAACTTTTCAGTATTTCCTGCTTTTGCTTCATCTAGCATATCTCTTCCTTATTGGGCAGTTGCCTGCTGACCTCAGTTTCTGGCCTCGCTGCGCCCCTATTCATCACCTGGCTTTTCGTTTGTCGGTAGTGGCGCCGCGTCGGTTAATAACAACGACACGCTTCACTGAGCATACCACCGGCACCTGCAGCAGCCGTTCGGATTGCGCATGCCTGGCCGCCACCGGCAAATCATCACGGTAAGCCTCGCGCACATCCGTCTCGATCGAAGTCTCATTACCTGCGCCAGCTAGGGTGATGTAATGAGCACGGGAAGTCTGCCATGTATACCGTGATATATTTTCATTTAATTAATAAATTGGAGGTGCAGCAATGAAATGGTTTGCCTATGAAGTGTCCCCGATTGACTGGGGCTGGAACCGCCTGAAAACGGTCGAAGAAACGGCCCGTGAGATCGGCGCTGATGAGGCGCTTGTAAGAGCAGGCGGTGGTGATCCGATGATGGAAGAAGAACCGACTATTGAGCAGTTTCTTGCCGACTGGGAAAGCGCGAAGCAAGCCGCTGAGGAAAAAGGCTGGGAAGGCGACTTCAGACACAAGCCTGTAGTGTTCTGGGTTCCGACCTCGACCTCGTTCGAATACGGGTTCGCCTTCAAGCAGGTCAACAATGGCACGACGTTTGTGATTTCGCCGGTCCGGTTGCCACTACCGTGACCTGCCTGAAGTCCAGACTCAGGATTATGGGCAAGCCTTTTCGACGATAACCTCCAGCTGGTCGAGCTCGTCGTCGGTCAGGGTTGAAAGGTCAAGATTTGACCCGGCCGGCACCCCTGCCAAAAGCCGGGTAAGAAACGCTGCTTCATCATCGTTCAACCTGGACCAGTCTGGACAGGCTCCATCTGCGGCGTGACCAGCTGGAGGAGGGCAATTTCCTTCCAGGCGATCAAGGCGACGCTTTAATGCATCAGTGCTCATAGGGTTCACTCGTTTTTTTTGTGATCGATTGTTTTCTCAAGCTGCTCCAGCCTATCCTGCAGGACGCCGGTCTCATATGCACGCCGAAGCAGGTCAAGGATGTAGGCGAGACGGGTGGCATCCTGCGTACTGACCTTGCCGGTCCTGGCGTCACGGTATAGCGTCCCCAGTTCGCGCCGGATCGCATGCCCATCGTGCAGGTCTATCTTCGATCGAGGGGGGAGGGTAAGCACATTCCCGCCCCCGGCCTGTTTTTCCGATGATTCTTTTCTGCTGGACATTGAGCCTACACCCTCAATTGGACGCCATTTCGGCGCATCATTGCCAACATCTGATCTGGCTTCAGGGTGGCGATCCGGTTAAAAAACGCCTCCCGGCTTTCCCAGAATGGACGTCTCTCCCCAAGAAAATTAGCCGCTGCCTTTTCAAACCTGAGGAGCATTTCTTTGTACTCGGCGTCCGGCGTCGTCTTCAGCCCCGCTCCCCGTGCTCGCTCGAGCATTCTCTTTGCCTGTTCGGAGAGAGCCGTCAGCAAGTTGACGAAGTCTTGCCATTCTTTTTTAGATACGATTTTCATACTGCTCCTTTCAAAGTCCGACAGCTGACTGGCCGTTCCTGATTGCCTGCTTGTTCATGCGCTCCAAATGCCGCTGCGCTTGCTCGCCAGCCTTTACCGGGTCAGGGTTGTTGATCGTGATCGGCGCGCTGATAGTCGTTGTTTGCGTCAATGTGCTGTTGTTGGCGCTGCTCTCTGCGCGCCCGATCACACCTCCAGGGGCATTAAGCGACCCAAGGAGAAATGTAGGATTTGATGCTGGATTGCCGCCAGATAACGCCGGAGCTTGTGCCGCAGCCTGCGCGGTTTTGTTGATGTTGACATCGACATTTTCACCAGACAGGCCAAACAACTGGCCGACCTTGCCGATGGCGCCGACAACCGAATCCACGAAGCCCATCACCTTTTGCTTGGCCGCATCGAACACCGACATGACGTTCTCAAATGCATCGGACAACGTCGTTTTAACCGTTTCCCATGCTTTACCAAGCAAGGCCACTACCGTGCCCCAGTTTTCCCACAGGTACCACACAGCACCTACAACAGCAGCAATGGCCGCGATGATAAGCAGGATCGGCCAAGTTGCCGCAATCGTCGCTACGGCCATACTGGCGAAGCTCGCAATCCAACCGGCCGCCAGCGCCGCTACGCTGGCTATCGTCGAAGCCACCGCGCTAATCGCTTGCCATTTCAGGACGACAAATCCACCGATCAGCAGAGACAGGGCCGCCCACGCACCGTAGATCGCTCCGGGATATTTTTCATTCAGTTGTCCGATGATCGTCTGATTACCCTCGTAGAAATTCACCAGTTCATCGACCAAGAGACCAATGACGATCACAAGGGCGCCGACCAGGATCACCGGAAGCGCAGCAGATGCGTTGAAGGTGAAGAGCGCCCGGGCGGCTGTCATCACGGCTCCGCCCAGTTTGGTGAAGAAGACGCCAGCCTGATATGCGATCAGTGCCGCTACGGCGGCGCCGGCCGCCCAGGTGACCACCTTAAATTCCTTCAGGTTGAAGAATGCAGACTTTACGCCGCGGGCAACTCGTTCGATCCAGTCCCACAGCGTTTCAGCGAATGCAGAAGCCATCTTGAAGGCATCAGCGATCTGTCCGCCTCCACCCTTCTTCACGGAGGAAACCCAATCGTTGTAGGTGGTGAGGATGCTCTTCATCACCGGGAACAGTTTCACTGCCAGCAGCTTGGTGTAACCGGTGGCGGAAGCGGTCGCCTTGCCCCATAGTTTGACGATCACGTCCGCCTGCTTGTATTGCTCCTCGGTGAGCGGGTTCGCGGCCTCGGCGTTCTCCTTGAGCTCCTTGAACGCCTGGCTTCCTTTGCTCAGCAGGGGAATCAGGGAAGGGTCAATATGCAGTTTTGATGCAAGCGCCAAGCGGTCAGATTCCGACATATCTTTCATGCGGTCGGCAATTTCGCCCAACATGTCGGATGCACCCTTAGTTTTCCCCTCTGCGTCCTTCGCGGAAAAGCCCAACTTTTCGAAAATCATCGCGCCCCGACCGATACCCATCGCAGCCTCACCGGTGACCTGAGCCAGGCCTTGCAATGTGGACTTCATCGCATCCATGCTGCTGTCGTTCTGCTTCGCCACCTTTCCCAGGGCATCAACTTCGCGGGCGCTCATTCCTACGATGTCGGCGAAGTCTCCAACGTCGTCCATGCCTTCTGCCACACTCAAGACCATGGCCCCCACCCCGGCAGCGGCGCCAGTCATTATTGTTCCAACCTTGAGTACTCCTTCTCTGAGCCGGGCAGTTTGCTGCTCGAATTCATTGATCTTCGCCGTATCGATCTCAAACCCGAGGCTGACGAAAAATTCCTGTAGTGCTTGTGCTGACATAAGTTCCTCTTTCAGTTTGTGCAAATCATTTAATTTCCCATGTGATGCTTTGAACCATCTGGCCGGTATCGATCAAAGGTCGGTCTATTGCGCCGGCACTGGCGCCAGACTTCTGTTTTTTGCTGACCTTTCTGTCTAGATCCTGGTTGTAGCCATCTCCGCGCGCGCGGCGGCGGGCGGCAATGGTAGTGGGCTCCAGAGGCTTAAAATTTCCTGTCCGGATTTCCGTCTGGACGTCGCCCTTGGCCATTTCGCCAAGCTGTCCAAGCGCCTGCTCCAAGACCATCTGGCCGCGCAGCATCTTCACCAGGTTGATCCGGTTCAGCCGGATGTACTTCATGCGGCTCTTCTCGATCGCGACACGCAGGAATGGGCGCTCAGGGATACGCCCATCGCCCGAGCCGAACTCGTGCACTGCAGCGATCATTGTCAGCGGCGTGCCGCCTTGCTCAGGACCAGTCGGCACGCCAACACGTACTACGTGCTTGCCACTGCTAATGCGCCGCCTCAGTTCATCAAAGGCCTTAAAATCAATGTCCTTTAGAATTTTTTTGGTGACACTGGCGTAATTTCCCATTTTTACCCCCTAAGGCCCAAAAGTTTCCCGATCCCCAATGCGTCAGCAAGTGACCCTTTAAGCTTCTTTTTTTCGGTCTCGCTGGTTACCTCTTTGCCTTGCTGTTCGCCCTTGTGCTTCATGGGCTTAGCTTGCCGTGCCGTCGGCCCCGGCCTGGGCGCCAATAGTTCGTATTTCATTATTTTTGTTTTAACGACGATCACCTCGCGCAGCTCAGCGGTGAAAAGTAGCGCGCCTGACGTGTCCTTGTCCTGGCTGGTGCGGATCGATGTGATCACCATGTTTTTGTAAAGCTTCAGGCCGGTCTGCAGATCGAATGGCTCGGCGCGTTTCTGCAGCTCAGTCAGCAGCTCATAGGCCCGCTTCGATCGGCTGGTGTCGGAAGCGAAGGGGTCTCTTGTGACATTGCGACTCCAGAAGTCTTTTCCTTCACCTGTGCCACCTCCAACCAGCGCGCCAGCGTTTATTTGAAAGCCCCCGCCCCAGCCCGCCAGCGGCGTGTCGCTGACGCCGGCCGAGATCGTTACTTTCAGGGGCTTCATGAAGGCATGGTCACTGACGACGACGCCCGTTTCAACCGGGTTGTCGGTGACTTCCAGATCGGCCTCGTGTGTCTCTTCGAATACCGCATCGAACGCGAGACCGCTCATCGAGCGGATAACAGCGACTTGCTGCCGATTCAGTTGCTCATTCATGTGGTACATCCCTTTCATGGTGGTTGTGCCCATTCAGGGCGATGGTTTTGCCCAGATCGCCCGAATTCATCGGCGCATTCGAGGGCGGGGTTGGGGGAAATGTTGGAAGTTCGCCGGGGCGGTCCGGGTTTTCCTGGCACTTCGGGGTAAAAATTGCAGGGCCGGTTGCCACTTTGGCCGCTCGGCGTAGCTCCCAAAGGATTGCGATAGGGTCGATTTCAACCACACTCCCGAGCTCACGCACGGCTGCAGCGGCGGCCTCTTCTGGCGAAATCCCCGGCTTCAGGAAGCAATACGGCGGAACCTCCGCCCCTGAAATGGTCATTGCGCCCAATTTCCGGCGCTTTGGCGTGTTTTTTGGGGCGGTGGCATATCCTTTCCTATCCATTTGCCTGTTTTCGCCTTGGTGGGGCTGTTTTGTGGTTTTCGGGGAGATCATTCTTCGAACCCCCTGGAGCGCTGATGAGGTTGGTTGGTTGCCGCGATCGGCTTTTCGCCTGCCCAGTCCGAAAACCGGCAGATCGCTCCCTCGAACTTCAGCGCCAAGTCGGCGAGCTGGCCGTTGCGCTGTTTGCGAATGAGCACCTCGGCATAGCCGCGGAGCTGCTCATTGTTCGGGTTGTGCATCTCCGGCCGGTGCACGAAGGCGACGATGTCGGCGTCCTGCTCGATCTCCCCGGAGTCGCGCAGGTCGGACAGGATCGGTTTGCGGTCGCTGCGGTCTTCGGATTTGCGATTGAGCTGTGCCAGGGCGATCACGGCGACGTCGAGCTCCTTCGCCAGCGCCTTCAGGCCGCGAGAGTAGGAACCGATCTGCTCGCTACGCTTTTCGCCATCACCGCCGCTCATCAGGCCGATGTAATCGACGATGATCACCTCCAGACCGTGGCGCCGCTTCCAGGCCTTCGCCTTCATGCGCAGCTCGAGCAGCGTGATTGCCGGCGATTCGTCGATCCCGAAGCGCAGCGGCTCCAGCCGGGCGCAGCCATGAGTTACGGCTTGCCAGGCCTGCACATCGTCTGCATCGATGCGTCCAAGCAGGTGGGAGAGTGCGATCGAGCCGCGATTCGCCAGCGCGCGTCCGACCAGCTCCTCGCCGGACATTTCCATGGAAAACATAAGCACGCTATACGCTTCAGCCAGGTTCAGCCCGATCTGCTTGGCCAGCGCGGTTTTCCCCATCGAGGGGCGGCCGGCCACGATCACCAGTTGGCCGCCGCGCAAGCCGCCATTCAACACCCGATCGAGGCTGTCGATCTTGGTGGGCATGGCGGCCTCCAGGCCGGCGGCACGCTTGTCGGTTGCGTCGACGAACTCGGTCAGCAACGCCGAGATCATCTTCGGCTCGTTGCGCGCGCGGCGCTCTGCGAGTGTCGATAGCATGGACATCGCCCGGTCCAGTACCTGATCGGCCGTTTTCCCTTGCGGATTGCGCGCCATCTCGTCGGCCTTGCTGGTGACATGCATCAGGCCGCGCAGCAGCGCGCGCTCGGTGACGATCTCCGAATACCTGCTTATGTTGGCCGCGCTGGGCGTGTTCTGGGCGATCTGGTTCAGGTAGGGGAGCAATCCATCCAGGAACGGGCCGCCGCGGGCTTCCAGCTTTTCCCAGACTGTGATTACGTCCGCCGGCTGTCCCTTTTCGATGCACTGCACGATCTCGGCAAAAATTGCCCCGTGGTCATCACGGTAGAAATGCTGGGCCTTCAGGGCTCCGATTCGGTCAATTGCGTCATTGTTGAGCAAAAGCGCACCGATCACGGCTTGCTCGGCTTCGATCGAGTGGGGCGGCACGAACGCGGCTTCGGGCAAGGTGGCGCTCATGATGTCCTCCGGTTTTCGTATTTGCCTTCGCGGATCTTGGTGAAGTTGTCAGCCTTCGTGATCCACTGCAGGTCAGCCAAGAAAGGCTTGCCCGTTCCAGCTTTGCCAACCAGGAAATCGCAAGTCGCCACGTAGCAAAAAAATTTGCGCCAGTAGTCCAGGTTCTGCCTGGTCGGATCCTCATTCCAGCGGATTCGAAGCTGCTTTGCCCGAGTTGGCGTCCAGTCCCTTACCCTCGGGCACATGGGAAGGACTTCGTGATACAGCTCGATGATTTCCTGATGAGGGCAGCCTGGATCTGCTTTTTGGGTCGCTTTGGCGGCATTTCTCGGCAGGTCACCAGCCGCGCTGGGGACAAATAACCCGATAGGGTTATTAATTTCCACTCCACTCCTATCCTCTCCACTCCTCTCCACTCCTCTCCGGGGTAGATCACTCGATGAGGAATCTTCGAAATGTCGTCGATTATTCGGCGATTGATCGGCGATTTCTTCCGAGTTTGGCAATGGGTACCTGAAGGTCGGGCGCTCGATTCTCTGGTGCTTGGCCCATCCCGTAACCCGCAGAAACCCTTGATTCTCAACGCTGTAAAGCTGCAGCAAGCCTACGCTGACCAACTCGTCGACCATGCCCTGGATCTCGACATCGCTGACCTGATCGGCGGAAAAAATTTCCATCTTCAGGCGCTTGATCGAGGCAGGATGAATGCCGTTGTCGTCGCAGTAGCTCCAAATTCCGATGAAAAGTAGTCGAGCAATCGGCGAACACTCGGCGACTTGAGGCGATGTCCAGAACTCTGGCTTGATTGATCGAATCCTGGCCATCTCACACCCCCGCAATCTTGGCGGCGCGCCGGCACGCTGCTTCATATTCGGCGCTGGTGCTGGCGCTGGCAGTGAATTGGGCCTTCAGCTCTTCATATCGGCTGAAGTCTCCACCACGGTTGTGGCGCCGTGGGCCCGGGGGAGACGCCTGGCCCGCTGGTGCGCTGCGGCTTTCCCGCTTCCTGGCGAGTCTCGTTTTAAAAACCATGGCGACCACCTCAGGCAGCGCCAGCGATCAAGGAACGGATGTCTTCGGCGCGCCAGGCCGTAGTCCGAGGCCCGAGCTTCACCGGTTTCGGAAACCGGCCCGACTTCACGCCATTCCACCAGGTGGATTTGCTTACCGGGAAAACAGAAAGGACTGTCGGCAGCCGAACGAATCCGGCTTCAGGTAGCCGAGGTGTTCCGGCGGTTTGATTTTGTTCTGCGTTAGCCATGTCGCCCCTCGTTGGACGTTGTTAATCATGGCTACACTGTGACCGGCGGAAATGTTTTTAGAAATTGACGAAATTGACGATAAAACTAACGAAACCAGTATTGGCGCGGGTTTCAGCTGGATGATTTTCGCTAGTTTTCGCGCATTACTTGAAACACTCTGGGAACAATTGGCGGTAAAAATCGCTTTCTCTGGCACCTCTTGTGAACTGGCAAACACCCTTCAAGTAATCGGAGAATGTCCTCTCAGCATACTTCAGGTCAGAATCCCAATTATTGGCCAACTCCTGAAAATCGACCTTCCGCCCTGGCATGGCAGACTTGTCGAATTGCCTTCCAGATTTCTGTGCGCGAAGGTCAATCTCTGCAATCAGTTTGTTCAAACTATCAACGAATGTGGCAGGGGCTTTGCTCTTGGGTTGGGCTGATGGCTGGCAGTCAGTATTCGGCGAATCTTTGTGTCCCTGCTGCGTCCCTGTTGGTGACCTTGCTGCAGACGATTGAAACCATACATCAATGCCGATCGATTTCGCAAAGCTCGCGAAATCGTCGACCAGTACCAGCGCGCTGTCGAGATCATCATTAGATAAGCTCAACAGGTCTGAAGGCCAATATGGTAAGCCGGTATCCGGATCCAGCACCCGCACACCGCCGAGCTTTATATCGCTGCGGAACCACTGAGTATGCTTGTTTTTACAACGCTCCCATGCGGGCGCCGTCTTATCCGGATGAACGGCAAAGGCAGTAAGCTCGGCCACCTGCCAGAGCGGAACAACTTTGGTATCTGGAGGTAGGCCAAGGCCATACGTAAGCTTGTCGGCATACGGGCGGCCGCCATTGAGCAAGGCGGCCGCGACTTTGTCGTCACTGTAATCGGCGCTCATTTCCGTTCCCATTTTTATCCACGGATCACCTCAACCGACGCTGGCTGTTTTAGCAATCGCAGAGTGCCCTGAGTATTGCCGAGCGAAAGCGGAATAATGGCCTCGTGGCGCAAGCTCTCCAGATGAACAATCAGGCGGGACGCTGCGTCCAGTGCCTTGGCGGTATCGGGGTAGACATTGGCAATCTTGCTGAGCAGGTCGCGCACGTCGGCGGTTGTAATGCTGAGGGCCCCTTGGGGTTGCTGGGAGGCCCCTGTCACAGGGGCTGCATGTTCGATAGAATGGTGTTCAGCCATGGTGCAATCTCCGTATCAGGTTGCGTTTTGGTCAGGCCGGCAAGGTGTTCCACCACCATGCCGGCCATTTTTTTGCCCAGAGTTTCCGGGCGACATTTGGAACGAACTAATCCGCGTAGATGATGGCGTTTTTTTCGCCGTAACGCCGCCTCATCGCTTGCAGGGCGAGGTGGGCGTGGTCGTATCGGGACAGCCATGCGGTTCGTTGCTCTTTGCCCTCTTTCAGATACAGCACGCAATACATCGGCGCCGCAATCGGGACTTGCCGTTTACTGCGCCAGCGGTCGTGTTCACGATCTCGCCGTTGGCGCGCGCATGGTTGTGTAGAATTGATGGCAGCTGTCATTGCAAACTCCTGAATAGTTTGGGTGATGGTCAGGCCGCTTTGGTGTGTCCAGCACCTTGGCGGCCGTTTTTTTGCCTGATACCGTCAGGCAGCGGTCTTGCTATTAATCGGTGTCACTGTGCCAGTGGCTGCGACTGTGTTGCAATACTTTGCCCAGTCTGCCATGAGCCGGCGCCGCTTGTCGAACAGCGTGCCCCGTGCATAAGCGGCCTCGGCCTTGTCCTTGAGCTGGTGGGCCAGGGCGTGCTCGATCACCTCCCGAGGGTATGCCGTGGTTTCCCCAGCCCAGTCGCGGAAAGTGGAGCGGAAACCATGGGCGGTAACCTGGCGCTTCATGCGACGCAACACAGCAGTCAGCGTCATGTCGGACAGCTCGGTGCCCTTGCTGTTCGGAAAAAGCAAATTGTATTCTTCGATGCGTGGCAGGTCGCGAAGCAGTTGAATGACCTCGGTGGATAAGGGGATGCGATGCTCTTTCCCGGCCTTCATGCGATCAGCAGGGATCGTCCAGACTGCAGCGTCAAGATCTACTTCAGCCCACGTGGCGCCGCGCACCTCGCCGGACCGCGCCGCCGTCAGAATGGCAAATTCCAAGGCTCGCGCGCCAAGCCCACTATGACCCCGCAATTCGACCATGAAGCCGCCGATCTCTGCATACTGCAGGGCGGCGTGGTGCTCAACCTTGGTGACCTTGCCGGGTGTTGCCAGCAGCATGTCCAGGTGCCCGCGCCAGCGCGCCGGGTTATCGCCCTGGCGATAACCTCTCGCCTTGGCGTAATCGAGCACGTTCTCGATGCGGCCGCGCAGCCTGGATGCGGTCTCGGTCTTGGTCGTCCACATTGGTTGCAGGATCTGCAGGACGTGCGATTGCTCAACGTCACGGACCAGTATTTTGCCGATCACCGGATAAACGTAGGTGGCGAGTGTGCTGCGCCATTGAGCGCCGTGCTTTGCATTCTTCCACTCCGGCTCCTTGGCGGCGATGTACGCAACGGCACATTGTTCGAAGGTCAGGGCAGAAGCTCGGGCGGCGACCTGGGCGCTCTTGGCCTCCTGGCGCTGATTGATTGGATCCACGCCGTCCCTGAGCTGGCGCCGCGCTTCCGCGGCTCGCTCCCTGGCTTCCTTGAGGGAGACGTCAGGGAACGACCCCAGCCCCATTTCCCGCGTCTTGCCGACCTGGGTGAAGCGGAATGCCCAAGCCTTGGTGCCAAACTCGCTGACGCGGAAATATAAACCGCCGCCGTCGGCGTAATACCCACGCTTGTTCAGGTTTTTCAAGTCGACCGGTGCAAGCCGGTTAAGTGTGCGAGTTGCCATGCGGACCGTCCTTTGCCCATATTTCTGCCCATGATGTTGGCATGGATTTTATTAATCGTCAATGGGTTATGTTGGACAAATTTAAGGCCGCAAGCTCAGTATTCATCATGCGTAACGCATGAATTATTGGACGTAGTTAGATTTCTTAAAAGTTCGATGTGGCAGACACAGCCTCCGCCAAGATGCATCAACGGCCCCAAGCGGGGCCGTTTTCATTTTTGGCGATGAAATCCGTTGGTACATCAATGCACCTGTATGCCGGAGATAAAATGACAACAGAAGTACTCGTT
>Ga0255338_1005616_pt1 | contig 11356 bp, 12 predicted proteins | sample MeOH1_35cm_T4_19_FD_203715 | JGI IMG/M metagenome (GOLD analysis project Ga0255338, IMG submission 203715) | Sandy soil microbial communities from University of British Columbia, Vancouver, Canada - MeOH1_35cm_T4_195 | ecosystem: Engineered > Artificial ecosystem > Sand microcosm > Unclassified ... | reverse complement strand
ACGTCCTGCCGGCGCTCTTCACGTTGAGTTTGGGCAATTACCCGATCTACCTGCCCATGTCGGCGGCCGTCGGCGGCATCCAGGTCTCGCCCTACGGCACGCTCCTCGGTCGCCCGGTGTTCGTTTCGCAGCACGCCAACACCTTCTCGTCTCAGGGCGACGTGATGCTGGTCGACCTCTCGTACTACCAGACCATCACCAAAGCCGGTGGTATGCAGACGGCGACTTCGATGCACCTGTACTTCGATGCGGATCTGACGGCGTTTCGCACCACCTTCCGCATGGACGGGCAATCCAAGATCGCCAGCCCCATCGCACCCGCCAAGGGCAGCAATGCGCTGTCGCCCTACATCCAGCTGGCTGCGCGCTGATCCGACTCCGGCCCTCGCCGGGCCGGCTTCACAACCATGTCTGATTACTGGAGCTCCATCATGAATCCCAATGTCAAGTTCGCCGAGCGCACCGCCGTCCTGGCAAGCCTGGACCCCGCCAGCGTGGGGGCCGGCACCGTGGTCACGGCCTGGGTGCCGGTGGCCAATTTCCACAGCTTTGCTGCGCTGATCAACACCGGCGTGCTGGGCACCGCCGCCACCCTGGACGCCAAGCTGCGCCAGGCCACCGATGCTACCGGCACCGGTGCCAAGGACATCCCGGGCAAGGGGATCGCCCAGATCGTCAAGGCCAGTGGCGACAACAAGCAGGCGATCCTGGAATGTCGCTCGGATGATCTCGACCACGACGGGGGCTTTGCCTGGGTTGCGCTGTCAGCCACCGTGGGCGCCGCCGCGTCGATCTTCGGCGCGACGCTGCTGGGTGTGCATCCGCGCTATGCGCCTGCGTCGGCGTTCAATCAGGCGAGCGTCGTTCAGACGGTCTGATTCCCCCGAGCCCTGAGGCTTGATGCCGCGGGGCTTGGCCCAAGGATGCCATGCTCGTTCAAACCAGCCCTCCTGCCGTCGAACCGGTGACGCTGGCCGAGGCACGCCTGTTCTGTCGAGTCGATGGCACGGGCGAAGATGCCCTGCTCGCGTCCCTCATCGCAGCCGCCCGGCAGGATGCGGAGACGCAGCTACAGCGCAGCTTGATCACCCAGGGCTGGCGGCTGGTGCTCGATGCATTCCCGGCGCGCGCGATCGAGCTGGAACGCGGAACCGTCCTATCTGTCGCCAGCATCACGTACGCAGACATGAGCGGGGGGACGCAGACGATGGCGCCCGCTGACTATGCAACGGACTTGAGCGGCTGCCCGGGACGAATCACGCCGGCCTACGGCAAGACTTGGCCCGCAGCGCTGCCTCAAATCGCAGCGGTCAACATCGATTACACCGCTGGCTTTGGTCCGGCCGCCGAAGACGTGCCCGAGGGCATCAAGCGCTGGATCAAGATGCGGGTGGCCACCATCTACGCCAACCGCGAAGAGGTCGACGCCACCGGCAGCAGCACGCGCCACTTTTATGTGGCTGGCCTGCTGGATCCCTGGCGCGTGGTGAGGATCTGAGATGCAGGCCGGCAGACTGCGCCATCGGGTGACTTTGCAGAGCTTGGTTCCGATGCAGGATCCACTGACGGGGGTCGTCACCAACGCCTGGACTGCATTTGCAACCGTGTGGGCATCCGTAGAGCCGCTGTCGGCGCGCGAATTCCTGCAGGCATCGGCGCTCAGCTCCCAGGTCGTCGCGCGCATACGAATCCGCTATTTGGCCGGTGTCATGCCGTCCATGCGCATCATCCATGGCGAGCGCACCTACAACATCGAAGGTGTTCTGCCGGATGCGGCCAGCGGCACCGAGTATCTGACCCTCCCGGTGAGCGAGATCGTCAATGGCTAGTGTGCAAATCAAGGTGCGCGGGCTCGAACAAGCGCTGCAGCGCCTGGGCGCGGCCGTCGGCGAATCGGCTCTGCGCTCGGCCTCCTTTGCCGGTGCTGCGGTCTTCAAAGAAGAGCTCATGGCGCGCGCCCCAGTCGCCACCGGGTTACTCAAGTCCCAGATCATCACAGCGCACGCGCGCGACAAATCCTCCGGCGCGAAGCTGCAGACCTATGTGGTGCGGGTGCGCGGGGGCAAATACGCCAACACGCGGGCCAATCGCCGCAAGGGCCGCGTCGGGCAGGAAAGTGCGATCGGAGACGCCTATTACTGGCGCTTCCTGGAGTTCGGCACCTCCAAAGCCGCGGCGCGGCCTTTCATCCGTCCGTCCTGGGAAGCGCGCCGCGCTCACGCGCTGGATGTGATGCGCGCTCGGCTGTGGGAGCGGGTGCACGCGGCATTGGCCGGCAACGTATGACGGTGGAGGACAGCATCTTCGCGGCGCTCAGAACGCTGGTGGCCGATCGAGTCTACCGAGACGTCGCGCCGCAAACCGTGACGGCGCTGCCGCGCATCACCTTCCAGCAAGTGGGCGGCGCGCCGGTGAATTTTGTCGACGCGGCGACGCTGCCAGACAAGAAGAACGCGCGCTTTCAGATCAACGTCTGGGCGGCCGACCGCGACAGCGCGGCAGCGCTCTCGCGCAGCGTGGAGGACACGCTTCGCGCCTACACGGCGCTGCAGACCACCGTCCTGGATGAGCCCACGGCAGTGTACGAGCAAGACACGCGCCTGTACGGCACCCGCCAGGACTTCTCGTTCTGGTTCTAGGTTTTACCAGCGCCCTTTGCGGGCCCATTCACCAGCCGCCTTCGGGCGGCTTTTTTTTATCCCGAAAGGAAATCATCATGACAGTCCGCGTCCCCAACGGATCGCTGATCCACATCGCCTCTGGCTATGGCGCCGTCAAAACCATGTCGGCGGTCACCAATGCCAGTCCGGCGGTCGCAACGTTGGAAGCCTCGCACGGCGTAATCGTGAGCGACATTCTGGAAGTCACGTCCGGCTGGTCGCGCTTGACTGACAAGATCGTGCGCGTCAGCGCCGTCGCCACCAATGACGTGACGCTGGAAGGCTACAGCACCACATTGACCTCGATCTACCCGCCCGGCAACGGCGTCGGGACGGTTCGCGAGATCACCGGGTGGACCCAGCTCACGCAGATCCTGCAGTCGGGCTCCAACGGTGGCGAACAGCAGTTCCTGGAATACCAATTCCTGGAAGGCGACGCGCAAAAGCGTATTCCGACTTTCAAGAACGCCGCCGGCCTGACATTCAGTGTGGGCGACGACGACACCCTGGCAGGCTACATCTTGGCGGCGGCGGCCAACGACGACCGCCTGCAGCGCGCGGTTCGAATCACGCTGCCCTCGGGCGCGCTGCTGTTCTACAACGCCTACATCAGCCTGAACAAGACGCCGAGCCTGACGGTCAATGAGCTGATGGCGGTGGAAGTCACGCTTTCGCTGCTGAACGAGCCGGTGAGGTATGCCTCGTGATGGCCAAGCTCGCACTCAAAGCCAATCCCACCTTCCTGGCAAAGGTGGGCATTCCGGTGGCGGGCGGCGCTTCGGTGGATGTCCTGTTCACCTTCAAGCACCGCACCAAGACCGAATTGGTGGAGTTCGTCTCCACTCGCCAGGACAAGAGCGACCAGGAAACCTTCCTCGAGATGGTCACAGGCTGGGACCTGGAAGACGCCTTCACGCCTGAGAACGTGAAGGAGCTGCTGGAGAACTACATCGGCGCGGCGCTGGCGGTCTACGAGGCCTACAAGACGGAACTGATCAAGGCCAAAGCGGGAAACTGAAGGCGGTAGCTCGCAGGCTCTACACCGACGAGAAGCCACCGACACCGCAAGAGGCCGCCAAGTGGGGCCTGACGTTGGAGGAAGCGAGTGCGCCGCCAACTGAAGTCTGGCCCGACAACCTGCCGGCCGTGAACTTCTTCATCGCCCTGGGCGGGGGCAGCTGGAACATGGGCCCGAACGGTCCCACGGGCCTGCGGCCTGAGGCCTTCCGCGAAGTGCGTCTGGCCCAGCGCATTCGTGCTGGCGACTGGCCCGACATCTTTGAGGATCTGCGCGTCCTTGAAGACGCCGCGCTTGAAATCATGAGGCAGAGCAAATGACCGATGTAATTGGCCGCGGGGTCATTGAGGCCAGCGTCGACGCCAAGGGCATCAAGGCTGGCATCGAGGACGCCAAGCGTTCCATCAGGAGTCTGGGCGGAGCCACGTCCGAAGCGAGCAAGAGGGCGTCGGACTCCATCGACCGCTACGTCAAGCGCCTGGAGATGCAGGCGGCGACCACCGGCAAGACCGCGCGGGAGACCGAGCTCTACAAGCTGTCCCTGCGCGGGGCTTCAAAGGAGCAGCTGGCCGCCGCGGACTCGGCCCTGAAGATGGTCGCGGGTTATGAGCGCGGCGCGGCCATCGGGGCTCGCATGCGGACGGCCTTCATCGGTCTGGCCGCCGCCGCCGGGGCGGGGCTCATTGCGGCCACGATCGCGTTCGACAAGCTGATCAAGAAGGCCGGCGATTTCCAGGATATCGCCGAAAAGACTGGCGACACGGCGGTGAACATCGCCTCGCTGGCGGTGGCAGCGGGGACGGCCAACACGTCGATGGAAACTATCACGGCGGCGTCCGAGCGGCTGACCAAAGGCTTGACCGGCGTCGACGATGAATCCAAGGCGGCGGGGGCTGCTGTTACCGCGCTGGGCTTGGACCTGAAGACGTTCAAGGACCTGAAGGCCGCCGATCAGTTCGAGGTGGTGGCCAAGGCGCTGGCCGGATTCGAAGATGGCGCGGAGAAGACCGCCGTCGCCATGGCGCTGTTCGGCAAGTCTGGCGCCGAGTTGCTGCCGTTCCTGAAGGAGTTGGGGCAGGAGGGCGGGCGCCAGAACATCCTGACGGCCGAACAGATCCGCCTGGCCGACGAGTACAGCGACAAGCAGGGCAAGCTGCGCGCCGAGATCAGTCTGCACGCGCAGGCGATCGCCAGCGATATGTTGCCGGCGCTCAACGATTTCACCGCCACGATTGCGCAGCTTGCCAAGGATCAGGACTTCGCCGCGACAGCGTCCGACCTGCTAAAAGGGGCACTGGCTGGGGCTGTGGTGGTATTCCAGACCATCGCCATCGTCGCCTCTGACGTGGGTTTCGTCTTCAAGGGCGTCGGACGCGAGATTGGCGCGATTGCCGCCCAGCTTGCTGCGCTGGCCCGCCTGGACTTTGCCGGATTCAGCGCGATCAGCGATGCCGTGCGCGAGGATGCCATCCGGGCCCGCGCCGAACTGGATCGATTCCAGGCCGCCATCCTGAACATCGGCAACGGCACTTCAATTGCGTCAGGGAAAACAACCGGCGATTTCGCCCGCATGGACCGCGCCGGCACCCGGCCGCGCTTGAAATTCAGCGGTGCTGCCACCAAGGACAAGAGCGGCGCCAGCACTGCCGCCCAGGAAGCCAAGGCGCAACTTGCGTTCGATCTGGAGCAGATCAAGAAGGCGTCCGACGCCCTGATCAACACCTACGGCAACGCCGAAAACATCATGCAGGCCCAGCGGGCAGCCGGGCTGGTGGACGAGCGCGACTACTACGCGGCGAAGCTGGCTCTGATCAACTTGAACGCTCAGGCGCAGGATGATGCGCTGGGCCAGCAGATCGAGCGGGTCAAGGCCGAAAAGCTCGCCGGCAAGGACAAGATCGAGGCCGATCGCAAGATCCTGGACCTGGAGAGCCAGCGCGCCAAGGTCCGGGAGAACGCCGTCGCCAGCATCGAAGTGCTGGGCATCCAGGAGCGCTCGTCGATCGCCAAATCGACGCAGGCCTATCAGGACGCCACGATCGCCGCGCGGGAGTACCTGGACACGCTGGCCAAGCGCAACGCGCGCGAGCTCGAAGGTATGGGCAAGGGCGAGAAGTTCCGCGAGCGCCAGAGCGGGCTGAACGAGCTGGAAGACGGGTTCCTGAAGGAAAAGCAGCGCCTGGAGCGCGACCGGCGCAACAAGCAGATCACCGAAAGCGAGTTCGCCCAGTACCTGCAGGTCGCGCGCGAAACCTACGCGGCGGAGGTCGACCTGTTCAACCAGCGCACGATCGCCATGGAGGCCAAGCAGGGCGACTGGGTCAACGGCTTCACCGAATCGCTGAACAACTACATCGACAAGGCCCGGGACGTGGCGGGCCAGACCAAGGACCTGTTCGACAACGCCTTTAAGGGCCTGGAGGACTCGCTCACCAGCTTTATCTCCACCGGCAAGGGTGGCTTCAAGGAGCTGCTGAACTCGATCAGCTCGGACATCACCCGCATGTCCGTGCGCCAGGTGCTGGAGCAGGGGATGGAGGCACTGAAGGGCTCGGACCTGTTCGGCAGCCTGTTCAAGAGCATCGGCGGGTCGGCCGCTGGATCCGGTGCGGCCGGTGCTGCCGCTGCTGCTGCGACTGCCCAGACAGCAGCCCAAACTGCGGCGGTTACAGCCAATACGGTGGCCCTCACGTCCTCCACTGCCTCCGCCTCGGCCCTGTCGGCGGCTGAAGTCGCTGCATCATCTGCCATCGCAGCCGCCTCGGCATCGTCTGCCGCGGCCCTTGCAGCGCTTGCTACAGCCGCATCTTCAGCCGCTGCGGCGCTGGCCGCTGTTTCTGGTTCGTCCGCAGCGAATGGGGTGGGCTCCATCTTCAGCCTGTTTGGCGGCGGAAATGCCGGCGGTACGATCGCCAGCGATGAAGGCCTGGCGCTGTTCTTCGGAGACAAGGGCGGCTACACCGGGGATGTCGGCGTCGATCAGGTGGCCGGCGTCGTGCACGGCAAGGAGTACGTCTTCAGCGCGCCGGCCGTCAAGTCGATCGGGCTTGAAACGCTGGAACAGATGCACCGCAAGGGCGTTTCAGGTGGCCGCGCCATCGGCGGCCCGGTATCCGCGGCGAGCCTGATCGAGGTCAACGAGCGCGGCCGCCCGGAGCTGCTCGAAATGGCGGGCAAGCAATATCTGCTGACGGGCCAGCGCGGGGGCCAAGTCAAGGACGCTGCCGCCGCGCTGTCGGCTGCGGGCGGCGACACCTACATCGTCCAGGTCACGGCAACGCCCGGCATGTCCCGCGAGCAGGCGATGAACCAGGGCCGCGACATCCAGCGCGGTATGCAGATTCAGGCCGGCAGGCGGGCCAGGAATACCTGATATGGCCATCACAGTTTTCGCCGATGTGATCCTGAGCAACACGGTCCTGGCCGCCGGCGTCAGAGGCCGCCAGGTGCGCCAGAACCGCAGAGTTTCGCAAGTCAATGGCGCCCAATACGTCAACGTCGGCTGGGAGCAGACGCTGCGCGAGTACGACTGGTCCACGGTGCCGTTGCGCCGGGCGGACTGGCAGTACATGGAGACCCTGCACGAAGTCACTGACGGCGGCGCCTATGGCTTTTTGATGCAGGATCCAAAAGACTGCCTGGTCAGCTCGGGCGGCCTGGTAGCGGGGCTCGGATCGAACCATTTCCAGCTGTATCGCCGCTACACCCATGCCAGCAGGACCAAGGATCGCAAGATCACGCGGCCGCGCGCCGCCGGCTTCGCTCTGATGGTGTCGGGGGTGGCGCTGACCGTGACCACCGACTACACACTGGACGCGGAGACCGGCATTGCGACCATCCCGTCCAACCCATCGCCCTCGCTGGTGACTTGGACCGGGTACTTCTATGTGCCGGTGCACTTCGCCAACGACACGATCGACTGGACCATGACCGTCAGCGGCCCGGACCCGGACGCACGCTACCTGAGCGGGCCGTCGGTGGTGCTGCAGGAGATTCGGGAGTGAAGGCCTGGGGCACAGCGCTCAAGGCCCACTATGCGCTGGGGTCGACCACGCTCGCCACCTGCTGGAAAGCCACGCTCACCAACGGCACCGTGGTCGCCGCGACCTCTCATGATCGCGATATCGTCTTCAGTGGCGTCACTTATCTGTCGGTGGCCGCCTATACGCCCACTGACGTCGAGAGCGGCGCCGACCTGTCGCCCGACAACCTGGAGCTCGAGGGCTTCCTGGTCTCCCCCGCGATCATCGATTCAGACATTCACAGCGGGATCTGGGACTTCGCTGCAGTGGAAATTTTCGAGGTCAACTTCAAAGACCTGACGATGGGTCGCAACCGAATGCGCGAGGGTACGCTAGGTGAGGTCAAGGGCGGTCTGGCCGCCTTCCGCGCCGAGCTGCGCGGCCTGACGCAGGCGTATTCCCGCAAGATTGTTCGGCTGTTCGCAAAGGAATGCGACGCGGACCTGGGAGACGCACGCTGCGGGGTAGATCTCGGGCCGTTCACCGTCACCGGCGCGATTGACGCAGTTGCCAGCAACCGGCAGTTTGCCGACGCCGCGCGCACCGAGGCGAACGACCGGTTCACCGCCGGAAAGATCACGTGGTTGACCGGGTTGAATGCAGGCCTGTCGATGGAGGTCAAGCAAAGCAGCTCCGCTGGCGTCATCACGCTGCAGGAATTCATGCCGTTTGCCGTGCAGGTGGGCGACACCTATTCAATGTACGCCGGCTGCACGAAACGCAAGACCGAGGATTGCCGCGATAAGTTCGACAACGTGGTGAACCATCGCGGTTTCGATCTGCTGCCCGGCAGCCGTGTCTATGCGGGGCCGCAATGACGTTACCGCTCGACATCGTCGCCATCGCGAGAGAAACGTTGAACACACCGTATGCTCACCAGCAGCGCATCAACGGCCTGGCCATGGATTGCGCCGGCGTGCCGATCTTCGTCGCGCGCCGTCTCGGCATGGACTTCCAGGACCTGGCCAACTACGGGCGTCTGCCGCAGCCGGCTGAAATGCGAAATGTCCTGGAGGCGAACCTCGTGCGCGTGCCCAAGGACCAGATGAAGATCGGGGACGTGGCCTGGCTCAAGTTCCGCGTCGAGCCGCAGCACTTCGGGATTCTGGGCAATTACCGCCTGGGCGGCTTTTCTCTGATCCATGCGTACAACGGCTCCGGACTGAGCAAGGTCGTCGAGCACCGGTTGGACGAACAGTGGGCCGCGCGCGTCGTCTCCGTCTGGCGCTTCCCTGGAGTTGAGGCATGAGCGGCAACGTCGTCGGCGGTGTCATCGGACTGGGCCTGGCCTTTGTCAGCGGCGGGTTGATCTCCCCGGCCTGGGGCTGGATGCTCGGCAGCATTGTCGGCGGCTTGCTGTTCCCGCAGAAGGGTTCGGATGGGCCGCGCCTGCAGGATTTGAAGGCGCAATCGTCGGAGTACGGCCGGCCGCTGCCGATTGTCTACGGCACGGTGGGCCTCGCCGGAAACGTGATCTGGGCGTCGGATCTGGTCGAGGTCGCCGGCGACTCTGGCGGTGGAAAGGGAGGCAGCGAATCCACCACATACAGCTATTTCGCCAACTTCGCGGTCGCGATCTGCGAGGGCGAAGTCTCGCTTGGGCGAGTCTGGGCCGGCCCGGAAAAGCGCTTGATCTATGACGGTGCCTTGCTGGAAGGCGAGGCCGAGGGAGCGCTGTTGCGCTTTTATCGAGGCAGCGAAACGCAATTGCCGGATGCGCTCATTGAGTCGTATGAGGGCGTGGGCAACGTTCCGGGCTATCGCGGAACGGCATACCTGGTGCTCGAGCACTTCCCGGTCGCCAAGGACGGTAACCGCATTCCATTCCTCACCATTGAGGTCGGTAAAACCGACCTGAGCACCGCACCCGACAACCTGGGAACGGTGTGGATCGGCAAGGTCATCGTCACCGCCGAGTATTGGGCCACCTTCTACTGGGGCAGTTACCACGGCGTCATCATCCGGCGGCTGAGCGACGATACGCTCTACAAGCATTACTCGTTCACGGATGTCTCGGCATCCGGTGCCGATAGCTGGTTCTGGGACGAGGACCGCCAGGTGTTCGTCCGGTTCCTGCCGCCCATGATGGAGTACGCGGTGATGCCGATCACCACCGGCGTGCTGACCACGCACGCCATTTCGGCCGCCGCAGGAGCAGAACCGAACCTGGGAGCTGCGCTGAAGGGCGGCGTGTATCACAACGGGTCCTATATCTTCGCGGCCAGCGGGTCGACCGGTGTTGCAGACCGCGTGTCGCTGTACCTGATGGACCCGGACACCCACCTGCCAACCTCTACGTATGCGGCCGACTCCGGCGCGTCGGGTGCCATGGTGTCGTATGGCCTGTACAAGCCCGCCGACTCGGCGCCGATGGTCTATGTGCTGAGCGCCGGGCCGACGCTGACCGGTCACGCACTGGCGGCGGCGCAGCCTGCGCTCGATCTGGGGGCGCCCGCGACGGCGAGCGGGACCCAGTGCGCAGTGGACCCGAACACCGGTTTCATCTGGTCGGCCGCCGCCTCGGGCGGCAACCTGACCGTACACGTGAGCGATCCATCGTATCCGCCCTCCGGCTGGCCGGCTACGCCCGTCGGGTTGATCTATTCGGACACCTTCGCTGCGCCGCTCGCCCTGATTGGCGAGCCGTTTGCGTTCGTTCCAGGCACGCCGAACAAGGTGGTGATCGCCGGGGAGCAGTGGCTCGCCATCGACTACTACGTGCTGATGAACGCAGATGTACCGGCGGTGATTTCGCAGGCCGCTGGCGGCTACCACGGCACCGCTGATGTCCAGGCGATGTTTTACCAGACCACGGCCGACCTGCTGTACGCAGTGCGCTTTGGCGGGACGGTGACCATGGCAGCCAGCGCGAGCGATCCTTGGTCGGCCAATTACTTGCAACCAGGCTCCTTCGCCGAAGAAGTTGATAACTGGTATATCAGCCAGTCCGACGACACGCTGACGCCGCAGGGAGAGCAGCTTTCGTCCATCGTCTCGGACCTTTCGCAGCGAGCGGGCCTCACGAGCGCCCAGGTCGACGTCAGGGCCCTCACCGACACCGTGGATGGCTATGCGATCGCCGCGCAGATGAGGGTGCGCGACGCTATCAGCGCGTTGATGCCGGCCTTTTTCTTCGACGCGGTGGAGTCGGATGGTGTGGTCAAGTTCGTCAAGCGGGGCGGGGCGATTGCAGCGGTGATCCCGGATGATGAGGTGGGCGCATTCGAAGCGGGTACCGAGCCGCCAGATCCGCTGGAAACCACGCGACGCATGGAAAGCGAGCTGCCGCGCACGATGAGCGTGAAGTACTTGCAGGCGGCGACCTCCTATTCGCAGGCAGTGCGCGTGGCCAAGCGCCTGGTGGGCGCCAGCGGCGAAGAGCAGACGATGGAAATATCGATCGTCATGACCGATACCAAAGCGCAGGAGGTCGCGGAGGTCAACCTGCATGGGGCATGGGTGGCGCGGCTGACGTACAGCTTCACACTCCCAAGGAAGTATGGCTACCTCGAGCCGACGGACATCGTGGTGGTGTACGGCTTCACGATGCGCCTGGCCAAGATGGTGACCGCCGACGGCATCATCAAATGCGAAGCCACGCACGATGATTCCAACGTCTATACGCCAAACGTGATCGTCACCGAGACGCCGCCGAT
>Ga0255338_1005615_pt1 | contig 11363 bp, 11 predicted proteins | sample MeOH1_35cm_T4_19_FD_203715 | JGI IMG/M metagenome (GOLD analysis project Ga0255338, IMG submission 203715) | Sandy soil microbial communities from University of British Columbia, Vancouver, Canada - MeOH1_35cm_T4_195 | ecosystem: Engineered > Artificial ecosystem > Sand microcosm > Unclassified ... | reverse complement strand
CTTATGGAATTACGAGTGCGCGGCGCATCAGGGGGCCGAAACCAACAACGGAAACGCGGACGATCTAGTAATAGATACCGGTAAAAGAGACTTAAGTCGGTCTAAATCCGTTCAGAGCGTAGTATTTGTTGACTGCCTCGCAGCCAATTGCCAACCCTGCTTGCCGCGAATCCATACATTCGTAAATCTTCGTTTAACTTTGCCTTGTTGTGTTGACCCGGCTGCCAGCTCACTTCCCATCACTATCGCCAGGTTATGATTGAAGGTGATTTTCTCGATGTTTCTTTCAACTTCCGGAAATTTCTGCCCATTTCGTATTGTAGCAACAATATCAGCAACACCCGAAATCTTCCCATTGGGATTGTTAACAACATAATCCCTTGTCCAAATACGCAACAGAGCAGTAGTATCACCCTGGTTCAGTAGCTTGGTCCACTCAACTTCCAACCGCCGAATTTCTTCTTCGTTGTTTTTTTGTGCGTGTAAAGTCTGACAAATGCAGGTCGAAAAAAGAAAAAAAAGCCCGATGACTTTCATAATGTTGTTTGTTGATTTTTAAAAGATTTTCGAATCACCAGCGAACTTCTGGCTTGTGGGCACTAAAACAGCCGCACTCGTGACGTTTCCATCTCGGTATGGGCCTGTATATTGGCCAGAAGGTACTCCGCGTCTTTTCCTACTCCTGAAAATCTGGCAGACCCCCACGTATTCTGCCAGGTCAGACCCAAGAAGTAAAGGCCCGGTATCTCGGTTACTCCTCTTTTGTGAATGGGAAAGCCTCTTTGATCATGGATAGGTAGTTTAATCCAGCTGAAATCATGACCGAACCCAATACACCATACCACGGAAGTAATGCCACTTCCTTCTAATGAAATTTCGGTGACCTCAACTGCCGGTTGCCAAAGCGGCAGGTACGGAGGTTCAACTGGCGCCTCGACACCGTTTTCAGCGATGTATCGGTCAATTTTCATCTTAATATTCTCTGACACACGGTCGGCATTGTACAGGTTTTCGCGCAGTTTGGGGTCAAAGGTCAGCTTTTCCTGATCGGCGTCGGTAAGCGGGCCGTAGAGCTGCATGCCCTCCAGAGCAAACTTGCGTAAATCGATCTCCCGGCCGCCGTCACGACCAGTCACATAATGGTTTGTCTTCTCGCGCACACCTTCCCCTTCGGGATGCTTCTCTACGGGCAGGTCGTAGTACCGCATTTTATCCAGCCATTCCACCACATCCTTCCCTCGATACAGGCGGGCGCAACGCGGTGCGTTTCCTACACAGAGGTGTACTTTTCGGCCTTCCAAATGCAAGTCTTCGGCAATTTGGCTTCCCGATTGCCCTGTACCGACCACGAGCACCTCCCCTGCCGGAAGTTCGCCCGGATTTTTGTACAACGCTGAATGCACGTGCACTATATGCTGTGGAAACTTTTCAGCCATTTTGGGAATAGGCGCTGAATGATAATTGCCGATGCAGACCACAACCTGACGCGCGAAAAGATCACCCTGGGAGGTTTCTAGTTTAAACCATCCGTTATCTCCTTTTTGAGCGACACTAAACACTTCAACTCCCTCTATGACCGGTGGCTCAAAGCTTTCGACGTACTTTTCAAGAAACGCTACTATCTGGTCTTTCACCATAAAACCGTAAGGATCATCGCCCGAGTAGGAATACCCCGGCAGGTTACATTGCCAGTTTGGGGTTACCAGGCAGAAAGTGTCCCAGCGGAAACTGCGCCAGGAGTCAGCGATCCTTCTCTTTTCGAGCACAACATGCTCGATCTCCTTTTCTCTAAGCAGATAGCTCATCGATAACCCCGACTGGCCGCCACCGATCACGATAACTTCATAATGCGTTTTCATTTTTGTCGAATTTTTTGATTAAATAATGCCCTAACTCACCAGGACGGACGCCGGTGCAGCAGCTTTGAGAAAGTAATAAATAACCTGAAAAACTGTTCGTTGGGGTGCGCGGTCAGTAAACCAGCTCTCCTCCGAGCCCGGCGGCCGTGATCACGCGCGGAACCCAGTCTTCTGCTCCAATTGAACGGATATGCAGTCCGGTAATGCCTTCCATAGCCCTAATCCCGCTGATCAGCTCGAGCGTCACAGCAAGGCTCTCCGATTCGCTATTATGGCTTTCGATCCTGTCCAGCAGCTGTTGGGGAATATCAAGGCCGGGGATTTCCTTTAAGATATGCAACCTTTCTGCGCCGCTAAAGGGAAACACCGCCCCAATGAAGCGCGCTTTTTTATGCAATCCCCTTTTAACAACCTCTTCCATCCATCGCTGCATCGGCCCGAGCTCGAATACCGCCTGTACCTGAATGTACTTCGCGCCGGCCTCTATCTTTTTTTCCAGCCGTGCAAAACTCTGCTCCATCTTCTCTGGTGAGCAGGGAAAATCGATCGTGCCCACGCAGAATGTCGGTGCGGGGCTGATCACATCACCATTAAAAAGCCTGCCATGACTGGCAAGCTCGGCGATTTTGCCGATCGCCTCGACGCTGCCCATGTCGGAAGCGTCCCGGGCCGTCGGATCGGTACCAATCGAACAGGGGTATCCACCGAGAATAATCACGTTTTCCAGGCCCAGGTTAGCGAATGCGAGCAGATCACCTTGCAACGCAATTCGATTCTTGTGACGAAGTGTAAACTGAATAATTGGCTCCATCCCTGCGTTCTTGCATTGCATAGCGGGGATTATGTTGCTCATCCGGGCCCTGGAAAGAAGGTGATCGTTGATCTGCACGACGTCCACATACTCATTGATGATTCTGGCGTGTTCCATGAACCTTGTAAGATCGAAATGCCTGGGTGGGGTGAGCTCGGCGGAAGTGATAAACTTGTCCGAAGCCAGCAGCTCAGAAAACTTGGACCGTGAAGAATATGGGGCGGACATCGCTGAATTTCTTTTTAAATACTCAATATTTTAACCCGCAACTCAGTGTCGGCACCAGCCTGGGCCCGGATTTGTTCCACAAGGCTGTTGACTCTGGCCAGTTCGCCCATCGCCGAGCTGCATTCGTACCCAAAGCGCTCATAAACCCGGTTACTGGCATGTTGCAGCGCCTTACTGCAACTGCTCTGAAATTCGTCAAGAGACATTATCGACGCCTGCTTGAAGTACTCCTTGATGATTGTTGACGGGGAATAGACCATTTCCTCCCGCTGGTCGGGCAGCTGCACCCGCATATAAGTTTCCGGCATGATATTCAGTTTAAAAATACTGTTTCACTGTTTTTCGAAATTGCGATGCGCCTGCCCTCGCAAATTTCCCCGATGACCGCACATGTAATGCCGGCCGAGGCGAATTTCCTAGCGATCTCCCCGACGTGCTTCTCCTTGGCCGCCAAAAGATAGCCGTAGCTGGGGAAGCTCACCAGCCATTTGAGCAGATCGACTCCCTGTGGAAGCGGAACACGGTCGAGGTCGATTCTTGCCCCCGCCCGTGAGGTGCGCATGAACATTCCCAGCGTGCCTATAATCCCGCCCATACTTATGTCCTTTGCAGCGCGGCAGAGCCCTGCCTCTGCGATTTCGTGCATTAGCCGCATGTTGCGCCTGAGCTTTTCGGGCGTGCTGGTTGTGCTCGCGTTCCAGAACGGGTAATCCCTGAAATAGGCCCCATCCAAGTCAATAGCCATCAGCAATTTGTCGCCCGCGCGCGCATCAAAACTGGTCAGCAAGCTTCGCGCCTTGCCGATGATCGAAACTGCAAGATTCAGCTCGTTGCCATAGCAGGTGTGGCCGCCCACGATCGGCACCCCGTAATCCTGGCTTGCACGTACCATGCCGTCCCAAATCTGCTGGCCAGCATCCTGGTCTTGCGACCAAAGCACGTTTGTGACTGCAACAGGCAACCCTCCCATCGAGCAAATATCGCTGATGTTAACCATCACAGCCGAATAACCGGCAAACCAGGGCGAGTCCCGTACAAAGGGCTGAACAATTCCCTCGGCTGCAAAAAGCGTGTAAGTCCCGTCGCCGTTCGGTATCGCGGCGCAGTCATCGCCGTTTCTCACTTCCACAGGCTTCTGCCCGTTTCCTGCCAGCATATGTGCGGGATCGATGTAGGTCGACTCCCCGGCATGTGCGTATGTACGCTCGATCAGCAGCTTATCCCTTACCAGGGGGTTAGCTGCCAAAGCCAGTACCATGTGGTCGAGCGAAAGCTCTTCACCTGTAACGATTGTTGGCTGCATCACGCGCTGATCTTTTGCCATTGTGCGAGCTGGGAGATCGAAATGGCAGACGGAGGGTAGAAATCAAGGTCTGCCTGCATAAATGCATGTTCGATACCATGCATGGTAACGGTATCGAGCACTTTCCAGTGCAGCCTTTGAAACAGCTTCAAGTTCTGCATCTGTACATGGGCATAAAACTGTTTGCAGCCCAGGGCAGTAGCCGTAGATACAGCCTTGAATATCAGCCCGGCACCTATGCCAAGCGTGAATGGATGAACGGCAATGTTGCCATCGAAAAGCTTATCAGAATTAAAGCCCGCAATAAGCCGGTAGAGCTCTGCTACCCCAAGTCTGCTGCCATACCAGACACCCGGATCGCGCTCATCGATCCGCACAACACCGATCACCTCGTCCAATGCTCCGCCGCAGCTGCATTCGGCTACGATCGGAATGGCGCGATCGTCGATCGCATCGCGGTCGCTGCCTCGGAAAATCTGTTGCTCCTCGCAAAAGATCCGCCTCCGCAGGCTCCAGTATTGCCGCAACTGCCAGGGTTCGCTGGCGAAATCAAATGTGATGAATTTGCTTTTATACGGTAGCGGGGTTTCGATGATCATATCCGTGTCGTTTAAAAATCAATGAACTACTTCCAGTGCCTTCTTTTCATAGACTTGCAGGGTCGAGCAGGCGCCGCATTTACCGCAGCCCGACTTCATTTTGTCGGAGGTCAGATCGGCCTCGACCAACATTTGCCCTACTTTCGAAAGAACAGATCTCATCAGATGCCGGTCGGGTGCCGGATAGTTTTCTAAAGGCGTGTTCCTCACCGGCACGAAAGGCACCACAAAAGGGTACACGCCGATCTCGATAAGCTCGCGGCTAATACCGATTAGGCTCTCAGCGCTGTCGCCCAAGCCCGCCAGCAGGTAGGTCGATACCTGTCCGCGCCCAAAAACAGCCACCGCAGCCTCGAATGCCTCCATGTAATAGGTCACTGGCACTTCGGCTTTCCCTCGCATAATGCGCTGGCGCACCTGTTCTTCTACCGCTTCCAGGTGCATCCCCAGTGTATCGGCGCCCGCTTCTTTCAGTTTTCGGAACCAGCCGAAATCGTCGGGCGGCTCGCATTGCACCTGAATAGGCAGATTCGGCAATACCTCCCTGATCGCCACTACGCTTTCGTAGAGGATCTTCGCGCCGCGGTCAGACGTGGCCGGCGTGCCGGTGGTGATCACAAACTGCTCGATACCGTCAAGCTCATAAGCCGTTTTGGCCACCTCGGCCAACTGATGAGGCTTTTTAAACGGGATCGTCGTCCGGTTTTTCAAAGACTCTCCGATCGCGCAGAACTGGCAGGAAGTCTCTTTGTCGTTATATCTGATACAATTTTGCAGAACAGTCGTAGCCAATACATTGTGGCTATGCAACTGCGCAATCTTCCAGAACGGCACGCCATCCGAACTGTGATGCTTGTAGAATTCGGGGGGTTTCGGAAATCGTCCGTACCCGACCGTCTTCCCATTTTTCAGGATCATGCTCGTTCCCAGCTCATCGGGCGGCATAGCTGTGAAGGGCGACTTATCGGAAGCCAGGTTGTGTACGGGCACCATAATGGTCGTTCCGGCGATGCGCAGAGCCTTATGGTCAGTCGGCCCTGCCCCGCCTCTCCGGCCTTGCTCCTTCCCGCCGCTTTCCAGCCTGAGGCCGTAGGTTTGCAATGCAATCAACAGTTCTTCGCTTTTCATAGGTCTGCGCATTTTTCCTCCTCAACTGCCGCTTCCCTTACGGCTACAACATGCTGGTGCTCCCTATTCAAGTGCAATGACAGCAACTCTGGCCGAGCATAGTGGCCAACTGAATCCATCATTCTTTTGCGCTTTGCAATCAGGGCCATATCCAGATCGGCGTATATAATTCCCTCGCCCTGGGTGAGCGGTTCACACAAGTGGCTCCCTTCGGGCGAGATAATGGCCGTCATACAGCCTCCGCGCAACGATTTCTGCAACTTGAGATCGGTTGTAAGCGTGCTTACCTGCTCGTCGTCGAGCCAACCTGTGGCATTGATCACAAAACAGCCCGATTCGAGTGCATGATGACGGATAGTCACCTCCATCTGATCGCCAAATATCTGGCCTACAAGCGAACCGGGAAACTGACTGCAATGAATCTGCTCGTGGTCAGCCATGAGCGCGTAGCGTGCCAGCGGATTGTAGTGTTCCCAGCAAGCCAGCGCCCCTATCCGGGCGATGGAGGTGTCCACCGCTCGGAGTCCGGAGCCGTCGCCCTGGCCCCAGACCATCCGTTCATGGTAAGTCGGCGTGATCTTCCGGCGTTTCAGAACGATTTCGCCGGTAGTGTCATAGACTAGCTGTGTGTTGTACAGCGACCCATGATCGCGCTCGTTTACACCGAGCACCACCACCATTCCGCATTCCCGCGCAGTCTGACCCACCATGTCTGTAAGCGGGCCAGGCACCACGACCGATTCTTCATAGAGCCTCAAATGCTCCTTTCCTTGCCACACTGGCGGCATGATGAAAGAAAAATAGGGGTAATAAGGCACAAAAGTTTCGGGGAACACAATGATGTCTGCTCCCTGCTCGCGTGCTGTACGAATGGTATCGCAGACTTTTTCAGTGGTAGAAAGCCCGCTGAAAAACACGGGTTTGATCTGCGCCGCCGCCGCTCGGATGATCTTTTTCGAAGCCATCTTCTTCCAGTTTTACTGGCTGCCCACGGGCCGGTAAATACCCGTCGCCCACGGATCAGCGCGATTTACAATGTCCAAGAATGTACCATAAATGCCCCTTCTCGACTGTGAATGAGCTGGATATCCAACACGTCGAGCGGACTGATCGGCGTAATGCCCGGAATCAGCGACGGCTCGCCGTGGCCGTATAGCGCTTGCAATGCGAAACGGCATGCATATACCTTACCTCCTTCGGCCATGAACTTAGTCAGCCGCTCGGCGTAAACCAGATGGCCTGGAAATGCTTCGTCGCCAATTTTCGGGAAGCCGCGCTGCAAACCCAGCGTTACGCCCGGACCATAGAGCAAGATCGAGGTTTCGTAACCTTTCCTGAGAAGGCGCGTTGCGGTTAGAATATTAACCAGTCCGATGGAGCCCTCAAAGGCCACAGTGTGGAACGTTACCAGAGCCTTCTGACCAGGCTCAGCCTTGACGTCTTCGAAGACTTTCTCTTCATAGTCTACGAAGTAATCTCCTTTCTTGTGCGGTTCTAATTCTACCTTAGGCATAAATCTGATCGTTTTAATGGATTGAAAAAATACAATTTCAAAACTCCCGGAAGCTGAAAGGAACAACGTCGGTGACGGGGTACCCCAGCCCTTCGACAAGCTTCGGTATAAACCCGAAACTGCCAAATCATATTTTGTTAACGATACAAAATTAGGCGCAAAAAGTACGTCATGTCAATCACCATAAAAGGTTATATTTATCATAATTTTACAAAAATTCAGTCCATTTTTAACTAAATTCAAACCAATTATCCAAGAACAGGCATTTTTTATTCCAAAATTACGCCTGTCACAAACCTATTTTCCGCATTTCTACAAAAATGAATACTCGAACTACGCAACTGGATATGGGCAATGAATCAGTCGCGAACGAAGGGAATAAATTCAAGAGTTTTCTGGTAAACATGACATCCCAGGCGGCCAGCAGGGATAACGAAGTGCATTTGCAGATTTTAGACTATCTTGATAATGTTAAACTTTTTCACAATCAATTCATATACATCCATCATATCAAAACAGGCAAGTTCTATCACAAGGGTTTTGAGCAGTGCCTGGGGTACCGGTTCAAGGAACTGACAGCGGACTTCTTTGTGCGCAACATTCATGTCGAAGACCGTGTGACTTACTTCAATGTGTCAAAGGCGCTGCTTTCCTTTGTAACTTTTCACGCGCCGGACCTAGTCCCTTTTGAAAGCAACTTCCATATCAACTACCGCATCAAAAACGCCGACAACTTATATGTGCCGATCTTGAGACAGAGCTCGGTAATGATCCTGAATGAATCCCACCAGATTGAAGCCTATTTGAGCCTGTGTACAGATATGACCAACATCCTTGACTCTATCCGCATCAAATGGCACATGTTTGGGCCGAAAAGTGAGCAATTCCCTCAGTTTCTTTATCAGTATGCCAATAAAAAGACGGGGATTTTCAGCGAGAGGGAGCTTGAAATCCTGCAACTGCTGATCGAAGGGTGTTCCAGCATAGAGATCGGCGAAAGGCTTTTTATCAGCCTGAACACCGTGAACACCCACCGGAAAAGCCTTATGAAAAAGGCGAATGTTAAGAAAACCGTTGAGCTGATCGAATTCGCGCGCGAGAGGGGCTACATTTAATTTAAAGTAGATCACCATAGCTTTCAACCTGGAAGCCACCTCAAGTACCGGTGCCGGGAAAGAAGTTTCCACTATTTCCCGATAGACAGCCGGGCGGCACTGGCCGTCCGGCTGTCTATTCTTGGTTGACACCAAATCGACAAAATGTATAGAGAAAATGTCAGCCATTTACTCGCCTTCGTGAAACGAGTAAATTCCATTATGTATTTGACCACATAGTGAATTCATAACTTTGATCGATGTGCATAAAAGGCTAGATTTTTTACGGAGAATATTTGAGTTGAAGCCAAATTGAGTCATTTCATTCGGTCCCCAATTCAGTCACCTGTTCGAAGGGTGTGAATAACATAGCTGACAATCAACTACTTTCGTCGATATTTTGCGATTCCAGCGGGATGACGGACAGCGCCTCAAAGGGCGCTCTTTTCGTTTAAAAACGTCATTTTTCCACTGTCTTCGAAGATAAGTAGCCGTGCATGATCGCCCGAAGGGTCAGACTGCCCTGAACCATTCACCATCAGGGGTGCCCGCGATGAGCATTGGCTCGTAATGAGTAACGCCTACACCTTTTATTTCCCGTATATAGTCGAGAAAATCAGACAGTTGCTGCTTTCAATCCCAATGGCAATGATTTAGGGACCTTAACACTAAAAATTGGTGACCCTAACAACGTACTGGACTACCACGGGAGCAAATTTCCAGGACGCAATATTAGTTTGACCAGTAGCAATTATCCGGAAGGTCAGACGCTGCCTACAACTTACACCGTTAGGCTATATTACCATGATACCGAACTTTCTGAGTATAACATAGCGACCTCCGGATCATTCACTCCCTCGGGTTTGAACATGGCCTGGACGGCCCCAATCTCAAAACTTGTGGAGGGCGATCCCCTTCGCCGACCGCCGCTTCCAGTTGCCGCACCCGCTCCTCCACCGTCGTATCACCACGAATCTCAATAACCCGGCATGAAACCTTGTTCAGCCATTCCTCATGGACCCGGATGTTCCGGCCGGTGAAATCACGGTCATCGTATTTTGATGCCCATTCATAAAATTCCCGGAAAAGGTGGCTTCGTTCAGGATCTGAATAAATAATGTCGCCGTACCGTTCGAGCTCGCGGTTCACGAGGCGCTGCATCCTGATTTCCTTCGGAACGTGCAGGAAGACCACCAGATCGAACATGGACAGCCATTGCTCTCCCCAACTGATCAGCGACCCGCCAATAATGTAATCGTCGGTCCGGGAAATGGCCTCCTGTAACATCCCGCTACGCATAGGCGCGTCCCTGCGTACCGTGTAAGGCACGTCCGACCGCTCCCAGAAAAAATCATCGGTATCAAAATACCGCATACCCAGCTTCTCCGACAATGCATTCCCCAAAGTAGTCGACCCCGCGCAAGAGGCGCCCATGATATGGATTTTCATAATATTTTGATGTACACCCCGGGTACAAGATATTAAAAAAGTTGCGTCGAATGTAAAACGAGCAAACTGTCAAGTCCGGGTCAACATCGCGGTGAGTTTGTAAGCAAATACACTATTTAATGCCTCGGCGGTACCAGGCTCTACGCTGGTGAACGAGCAGGCGCGGTGTCGGAGGTGACCAAACGCGTTCCGATGCTCGATGCAGTGCAATATATGGCGCCGGAACCGCCTGGCCGAAAGCTACACCGACCGCTGGACGCAGGCCAATCCTACCAATGCCAATTCTTCGGATGTACCCGTGGCCGTATCCTACACGAGCCCGATGCAGATCTTGGTAACGACTTCCCGGTAGTACGCTACGCCGACATTCTGCTGAGCAAGGCCGAGGCATTGAACGAGCTCTAAGGTCCTACGCAGGCGGCCGTGGAACTGCTATTTACCTTTAAAATCCTTAATGGTCTTCCCATCATAACGATAAACGCCGCCCAGAGAGCCAAACCAGATACTTCCGTCGTTAGCTTCCAGAATCCCGAAAGTCATTCGTTCATTAGCCGCATATTCCGACTCTATTTTGGTGGCAATCGGCTTTTTATCAGACAAGGATTTTACATCGTAACGAGAAATCCCCCACTTTCCAGTGTAAGAACTTTCCGAACTCGTCCAAATGTTTCCCTTCCGGTCTTCGTAGACAAAACCTACAAAATCATCTGTGATATTGGTAAATGTAACGCCGTCGTAACGCCAAAGTCCATCCTGCCCAGCCAGCCAAATATTACCCTTACTATCTTCGATTATCGTACGGACATTCGTAAACGTTTGCCCTTTGTGGAGGAGGACCGAGGATTTTTTCCCATCGTAAACACGGGCATTACCTCTTGTGCCAACCCAAAATTTCCCGTTTTTGTCCTCGACGATAGCATTAACATCGTCATGGTCGTCGGGCGGGAGGTCTCCCGTTTCCAGACTAGTGAAAGGCGGCCCCCAGTTCGCCCTGTAGTTCCTAAACTGTTTCCCGTCATAACGGCTTAGTCCTTTCAACGTACCGAACCAGATATTGCCGGTTTTATCTTCATAAATATGAGGGACGCTATTGTCCACCAGCCCCTCCGTGGTTGTAAAATGCTGAAACGCCTGCCCGGCTGCCTGTTTGGGATCATAATAAAAAACGCCCGAGCCGATAGTACCGAACCAGAAATTGCCCTTTCTATCCTCCAAAACCGAAAAGAAGCGGGCCGAACTTACATTACTGGTAATATTCGTGAACGACTTCCCGTCGTACCGAAAGATCCCGTCAAATGCAGCCATCCAGATGTTGCCTTTTCGGTCCTGTATGATATTACGGGTGATGCGTTCGGGGCCATGGGAATTGACTATCCCCG
>Ga0255338_1005614_pt1 | contig 11364 bp, 9 predicted proteins | sample MeOH1_35cm_T4_19_FD_203715 | JGI IMG/M metagenome (GOLD analysis project Ga0255338, IMG submission 203715) | Sandy soil microbial communities from University of British Columbia, Vancouver, Canada - MeOH1_35cm_T4_195 | ecosystem: Engineered > Artificial ecosystem > Sand microcosm > Unclassified ... | reverse complement strand
GCCGCCGCTCCATGCACCCGATCATGTGTCGATTCACTAATCCCTCACCAATAATCGGCACTGCCGCCACCCGTGGGTCATGGCTGACTTCCACCGATGACACCACCCCCACCCCCAACTCTGCCGCGACGGCCTCGGTCACCGCCTCACGACTGTCCAGTTCCAGCAACACCCGCGGATTGACCTTCGTCTGAGCACACGCCTCATCAAATGTGCGTCGGGTAATCGAACTCGGTTCGCGCAACACCATGATCACCTGATCCAGCTCCTTGAGCGGCACCCCCTTCGAACGGTGCGCCCAAGGATGACTATCCGGCACCAGCGCACAAATCCGCGACTCGCTCAGTGCCTGCAAATGCAGACCCTTGCGCGGTTCGACCTCGGTCAGCACCGCCACGTCGGCATGCTCCGACAACAACGCCGCGAGGGTTTCCTGGGCATTGCCCAGGCGCAGGTTCACGGTGATCCCCGGATACCTCGCCCGCAGGCTGGCCAGCATCGGCATGACCATGTGCGGCCCGTCCGCCGCCACCTCCAGACGCCCGGTGAGCAACTGCCGATTGGCCTCCAGCATCACTTGCGCTTCTTCGGCCAGACCGAACATCGCTCGTGTGATCGCGGCGAGTTTGGTGCCCTCCTCCGTCAGCTCCACCCGTCGTGCCGTTCGCCGCAGCAAGGTGATCTGGTAGTGCTCCTCCAACGCCTTGATGTGCCCGGTGACCGCCGGCTGGCTGATGAACAGCCGCGCGGCGGCACGGGTGAAGCTGCCCTCGCGGGCCACCGCATCGAACGCGCGGAGCTGGAACAGGTTCATGAATAACCCTCACTGATGGCTGGCATAACAACAAACAATTTGATTGATAGCACGGCAAATTGCAATTTAAGCCCCGTAGCTTCATCCCATCGATTGCGAGGACACGAGAATGAGTACTGCCGAACCCATCCTGCTCACCCCCGGCCCGTTGACTACTTCGGCCCGCACCCGCCAGGCGATGATGGTCGACTGGGGTTCATGGGATGACCGCTTCAATCAACTGACCGCCAGCCTTTGCGAGCAATTGCTGGCGATCATCAACGGCGGCGACAGTCACCACTGCGTGCCCCTGCAAGGCAGCGGCACCTTCGCGGTCGAAGCGGCAATCGGCACGCTGGTGCCTCGCGACGGCAAAGTCCTGGTGCTGATCAACGGCGCCTACGGCAAACGCCTGGCGAAGATCTGCGAAGTGCTCGGCCGTTCCTTCAGCACGTTCGAAACCGCCGAAGACGAGCCGACCACCGCCGCCGACGTCGACCGTCTGCTGCGGGCCGACGCCAGCATCACCCACGTTGCGCTGATTCACTGCGAAACCAGCACCGGCATCCTCAACCCGCTACCGGAAATCGCCCAGGTCATTGCGCAACACGGCAAACGCCTGATCATCGATGCCATGAGTTCTTTCGGCGCGCTGCCGGTGGATGCGCAACAAGTGCCGTTCGACGCGCTGATTGCGGCCTCGGGCAAATGCCTGGAAGGCGTACCGGGGATGGGTTTCGTCTTCGCTCGCAAAGAATCGCTGGCGAACGCCGCGGGTAATTCGCACTCCCTGGCGATGGACCTTTTTGACCAGCACACCTACATGGCCAAGACCGGTCAGTGGCGCTTCACCCCGCCGACCCACGTAGTCGCGGCGCTGCACGAAGCCCTGCTGCAATACAACGAAGAAGGCGGTTTGCCGGCGCGGCATCAGCGCTACGCCGACAACTGCAAAGTATTGCTCGATGACATGGCCAAACTGGGTTTGCGCAGCTTCCTGCCCGCCGCGATCCAGGCGCCGATCATCGTCACTTTCCACGCACCGAAAGACCCGCGCTACCAGTTCAAGGCGTTCTACGAACGCGTCAAGGCCAAGGGTTTCATCCTCTACCCCGGCAAATTGACCCAGGTCGAAACCTTCCGCGTCGGCTGCATCGGCCACGTCAACCAGGCCGAGATGCACGCGGCCGTGGCGGCGATTGCCGAAGTGCTGCGCGAGATGGAAGTGTTAGAGATCTAAACCACACCGGTTTCCCCTGTGGGAGCGGCGGTGCGACGATTCGACTTGCTCGCGAATGCGGACTGACATTCAACATAAATGTCGCTCGCTGCACCGCCTTCGCGAGCAAGTCGAATCGTCGCACCGCCGCTCCCACCAAAAGCAGCTCCTCATTAATCAGTTGCCACAGGATTTGATCACCATGAACTACACAAACCCAACCAAACTCCAGGCCGCCATCCTCGACTGGGCCGGCACCGTAGTCGACTTCGGCTCGTTCGCCCCTACGCAGATTTTTGTCGAGGCCTTCGCCGAATTCGACGTCCAGGTGTCCATCGAAGAAGCCCGTGGCCCGATGGGCATGGGCAAGTGGGATCACATCCGCACCCTGTGCGATCAGCCGGCCGTCGCCGAACGTTATCGCAAGGCCTTCGGTCGCACGCCGACCGACGATGACGTCACCGCCATTTATCAGCGTTTCATGCCACTGCAGATCGAGAAAATCGCCGAGCATTCGGCGCTGATTCCCGGCGCGCTGGATACCATCGCCAACCTGCGTGCACAAGGAATCAAAATCGGTTCCTGCTCCGGCTACCCGAAACAGGTCATGGACAAAGTGGTCGAACTGGCTGCCACCAACGGCTACGTCGCCGACCATGTGGTCGCCACCGACGAAGTGCCCAACGGCCGCCCATGGCCGGCTCAGGCGCTGGCCAACGTCATCGCCCTGGGCATCGACGATGTCGCCGCGTGTGTGAAGATCGACGACACCGTGCCGGGCATTCTCGAAGGCCGGCGCGCCGGTATGTGGACCGTGGCGCTGATCTGCTCGGGCAACGCGCTGGGCCTGGACTATGAAGGTTATCGCGCCCTCGGCAGCGATCAACTGGCCAGCGAGCGCAAGCGCATCCACGCATTATTCGAAGGCTCGCGCCCGCACTACATGATCGACACCATCACCGATTTGCCGGAAGTGATCGCCGACATCAACCAGCGTCTGGCCAAGGGTGAAATGCCGCAGACCTGCTGATCCCCCGCCTCCCCCTGTAGGAGCCGGCTTGCTGGCGATAGCGGTGGGTCAGCCCACATAAAGGTTGCTGACACACCGCTATCGCCAGCAAGCCGGCTCCTACAAGGGGAATTGTGTTTTTTGCTCAATCACCTGACTTAGAGCATTGAACCGCCAATGGCTTGAGGCAAACCTTGCGAAACAGGCTTACAGTTAAAGCACACCGTCGACCAAGAACGGTGGCTCGACCCGACCTGTGAGGAACGCCGAATGCCCTGGAAAAACTCCGATTCACGCTACAGCACCGTGTCGATCACGCTGCACTGGTTGATGCTGGTCCTGCTGGCGCTGGTGTACGCCTGCATCGAATTTCGCGGGATCTTCCCAAAGGGCAGTGGCGGCCGAACGCTGATCACCGAGTCGCACTTCATGCTGGGGCTCACGGTATTCGTGCTGGTCTGGTTCCGGTTGTTCGCCCGCAGCCTTGGCCCGGCGCCGCAGATATTCCCCGCCTCACCGCACTGGCAAACCACCCTCGCCAGGTTGATGCACTGGGCGCTCTACATTTTCATGATCGCGATGCCGATCCTGGGTTGGCTGGTCACCAGCGCCAAGGGTCATCAGGTGATGTTCTATGGCATTGATCTGCCGCTGCTGGTGTCAGAGGACAAGGAGTTGGCCAAACGGATTCAGGAATGGCATGAACTGGGCGGCACCATCGGTTACTGGCTGATCGGGCTGCACGCCGTGGCGGGGATTTATCATCACTATGTGGTGGGCGATAACACCTTGTTGCGGATGATGCCCAAGCGCGTCAGCCGCAATTCCTGAAACACCGGCCTCCCCTGTAGGAGCCGGCTTGCTGGCGATTCAGACGCCGCGGTCTGTCAGTTGGACCGCGTCATCGTTCATCGCCAGCAAGCCGGCTCCTACAAGGGGACGAGGGGCGATAAAAATCCTCGAAGGCCCTGCAAGCCCCCTGTGTGGACGAAGATCAGGCGCGCGCCCTTCGCGAACCGACCGCCTTCGACCTGATGCTTGAGCGCCAGCAGCGCCTTGCCGGTGTACAGCGGTTCGAGAGGAATGCCGCTGGCCTGTTCGGTTTGCGCGATGAACTCCAGCAACAGCGGATCGACTTTGGCAAAGCCGCCCCGGCTGGCCTCAAACAATTCATAGACCGGATCGCGCAAGCCTGCTTCTTGCACAATAGATTCGACCTGCTGCGCCACACCATGGTCGTCAGGCACGGCCAACGCGCCGTAAACCGGATGTTCCCCCGCTTCGGCCAGCACCAGGCCGGCCAGCGTGGTGCCGGTTCCACAGGCCAGCCACCAGCCGTCGAAACCGCTCCACCCCAGCCCCTTCAGTTGCTCGCTGACCATTGTTTTCAACGGCATGCAGCCCTTTGCGCCGGGTAATCCGCCGCCACCTTCGGGCACCGGAAGCAGATCGGGATACTGCGCCCGCCAGGGTTCCCAAAAACCCGCTTCGTGCCGCGCGCGATAGCCGCCATAACCCAGCCAGTGCAACTGCATGCCAAAGGCCTGCAAGTCGTTCACTGTCGGCGTGTCTTGCGGATGACCGCGCAGCAAACCCACCGTTTTGAACCCGAAGCGTTTGCCGGCGGCCGCCAGTGCATGCAGATGATTGGAGTGAGCACCGCCCAGGCTGATGATGCCTTTGGCACCGGCAAGGTCAGCGGCTTTGAGGTGTTCGATGAGCTTGAACCATTTGTTGCCACTGATCAGCGGGTCGATCTGGTCCAGGCGCAGGATGGCGACTTCGATGCCGGCGCTTTTGAGCCAGTCGAGATTAACGAGGTTGAGGGGGGCTTCGGGGAGCCAGTCGGAAGGAGGAAAAAGCATTGGCGCCTGATTGAGCTCATAAGAGCCCGCATTCTAGTCGTTCAAAGGACGCTTTCGCGAGCAAGTCGAACCGTCGCACCGCCGCTCCCACACTGGATCGATGTTGCACCGAAGATCAAATGTGGGAGCGGCGGTGCGACGGTTCGACTTGCTCGCGAAGGCCATTGGCACGTTTAGCCTGCGAATTACAACTCAGCCGCCAACCGCGAACCCTGATTGATCGCCCGCTTCGCGTCCAGCTCCGCCGCCACGTCCGCGCCGCCAATCAAGTGCACGTTCTGCCCCGCCTCGACCAACCCGTCCTGCAACTCGCGCAACGGATCCTGCCCGGCGCAGATCACGATGTTGTCCACCGCCAGCACTTGCGGTTCGCCGGTTTCACCAATGCGGATGTGCAAGCCTTCGTCATCGATCTTCAGGTATTCGACGCTGTTGAGCATCTGCACCTGCTTGTTCTTCAGACCGGTGCGGTGAATCCAGCCAGTGGTCTTGCCCAGGCCGTCGCCGACCTTGGTTTTCTTGCGTTGCAGCAGGAACACTTCGCGGGCCGGTGCATGCACTTCGGCCTTGACGCCGGCCACACCGCCGCGTGCTTCCAGATGCGTGTCGATACCCCATTCTTTCCAGAAGGCTTCGCGATCCAGGCTGGTGGCCACGCCTTGATGCACCAGGAACTCCGACACGTCAAAACCGATACCGCCCGCGCCGATCACTGCAACACGTTTGCCGACCGGTTTGCGCTCAAGGATGACATCCAGGTAGCTCAGCACCTTGGCGTTCTCGACGCCCGGAATCGCCGGCGTACGAGGCGCGATACCCGTAGCGAGGATGATTTCGTCGTAACCGCCTTCCACCAGTTTCGCCACGTCGACGCGGGTATTCAGGCACAGCTCGACGTTGGTGGTTTGCAGTTTGCGATTGAAGTAACGCAGGGTTTCAAAGAACTCTTCCTTGCCCGGCACACGCTTGGCGATGTTGAACTGGCCGCCGATTTCGCTGGCCGAATCGAACAGCGTCACTTGATGGCCACGTTCGGCGGCCACGGTGGCAGCCGACAGACCCGCAGGGCCGGCACCGACCACAGCGATCTTCTTGATCTGCTGCACCGGCAGGTAATTGAGTTCGGTCTCATGGCAGGCCCGCGGGTTCACCAGGCACGTGGTCAACTTGCCGCCAAACGTGTGATCGAGGCAGGCCTGGTTGCAACCGATGCAGGTGTTGATTTCATCGGCACGACCGGCAGCGGCCTTGTTGACGAAGTCAGGGTCGGCGAGGAACGGCCGCGCCATGGAGACCATGTCGGCATCGCCTTCGGCGAGAATCTGCTCGGCGACTTCCGGGGTGTTGATGCGGTTGGTGGTGATCAGCGGAATGCTCACCGAGCCGCGCAGCTTGGCGGTGACTTTGCTGAATGCCCCGCGCGGCACTTTGGTGGCGATGGTCGGAATCCGCGCTTCGTGCCAGCCGATACCGGTGTTGATGATGGTTGCACCGGCCTGCTCGATGGCCTTGGCCAGCGTCACGATTTCTTCCCAGGTGCTGCCGCCCTCCACCAGGTCGAGCATCGACAGGCGGAAAATAATGATGAAGTTCGGACCGACCGCTTCACGTACACGGCGGACGATTTCCACCGGCAGGCGCATGCGGTTTTCGTAACTGCCGCCCCAACGGTCCGTGCGGTGGTTGGTATGGGCCGCGAGGAACTGGTTAATGAAATAACCTTCGGACCCCATGATCTCGACACCGTCGTACTCGGCTTTTTGCGCCAGGGTCGAGCAGGTAACGAAATCGTTGATCTGCTTCTCGATGCCTTCTTCGTCCAGCTCCTTGGGCTTGAACGGGTTGATCGGCGCCTGAATGGCGCTCGGCGCAACCTGTTTCGGGCTGTAGGCATAACGACCGGCATGAAGAATCTGCATGCAGATCTTGCCGCCCGCCTCGTGCACCGCGCGGGTCACGATCTGGTGTTTGAGCGCTTCTTCTTCAGTGGTCAGCTTGGCCGCGCCGGAATACACACCCCCTTCGTCGTTCGGGCCGATACCGCCCGTCACCATCAGGCCGACACCGCCACGGGCACGCTCGGCGAAGTAGGCAGCCATGCGTTCGAAGCCGCCGGGCTTTTCCTCAAGACCGGTGTGCATCGAGCCCATCAGGGTGCGGTTGCGCAGCGTGGTAAAACCCAGGTCCAGCGGGGCCAACAGGTGCGGGTAATGAGCGGCGGTCATCGGTAACTCCACAACGAGCGATCACGGAAAAAGTGTGGGCGCTCTTTGGCGCCCCTCTGTCATGTGCAACAGACTATGAGCACTCCCCCGGCCGCTCAATGACCGAAACTGACAACTTAATGATCCAAACGAGCAGAACCCAGGCCTCACCCATTGGCGCAACTGCGCAGCAGTGAACTCCAGATTGCTCAAGGCAAGCAGGTTCTCCCCCAGTCGCCCGACCTGGCCGCGCAGGTCAGTGAGTTCCGGCTGGAAATTCGTATACCATATCTCCAACTCAATCGAACGACTGCCGCCGTGAACCTACCCAAATTCAATGCTCCAGACCTGGGCAATGCGCCTTCGACCTCGGAAATCATTACCCGCCACCTGCGTGACGCCATCGTTGCCGGGCATTTCGCCGAGGACGAGCCTATCCGCCAGGACGATATCGCCCGGCAATTCAACGTCAGCAAGATCCCGGTGCGTGAGGCTCTCAAGCGACTGGAGGCCGAAGGCCTGGTGATGTTCCAGCGTAATCGCGGGGCAATGGTCACGCGGGTGTCCGATGCCGAACTGGCACAGATGTTCGAAGTGCGCATGTTGCTCGAAGACAAAGTCCTGCGCCTCGCCATTCCCAACATGACCGAAGACACCTTCGCCCGCGCCGAACGCATCTGCCAGGAGTTCGTCGGCGAAGATGACGTGGGCCGCTGGGCCGAGCTCAACTGGGAGCTGCACGCCTGCCTCTACGAGCCGGCGCAACGTCCGTTTCTGGTGAGCCTGATCCGTTCGGTCAATGACAAGCTGGAACGCTACTTGCGCATGCAAATGAGCCTTTCCGCCGGCAAGGAGCGCGCCGATCACGAACACCGGGAGATCCTCGAAGCCTGCCGCGCCGGTGACGTCGACCGGGCGGTGAAGCTGCTGGACGAACACATCGCCGGGGTCTGCAAAACCCTGTTCGAGCACCTGCCCCACCACCACTGACAAACTGCGGCACTGTGCCGATTTCGTCATGGGCGCTGGATAAAACCCTCAAGCCTGAAAGCCCTCACGCGGGCCACTCTTGCGTTCACTCATCTGAACGGACGTGGCCCTGTCATGAAACGCATCACCGTGATCGACTCCCACACCGGCGGCGAACCGACCCGCCTGGTGACCGCCGGCTTTCCTGATCTGGGCACCGGTAGCATGGCCGAACGCCGGCAGCGCCTGGCAGAACAGCATGACCACTGGCGCGCTGCGTGTGTGCTCGAACCGCGGGGCAGCGATGTGCTGGTCGGTGCACTGCTGTGCGAACCGGTCGACCCTGCGGCCTGCGCGGGGGTGATCTTCTTCAACAACAGCGGTTACCTCGGCATGTGCGGCCATGGCACCATCGGCCTGGTGGCATCGCTGGCACACCTGGGCAAAATCGCTCCGGGCGTGCACAGCATCGAAACACCGGTGGGTACGGTGCAGGCAACCCTGCACGAGGATTATTCCGTCAGCGTGCGCAACGTGCCGGCCTATCGTTATCGCAAAGCCGTGGCTCTACAGGTGCCGGGGATCGGTCAGGTCGTCGGTGATATCGCCTGGGGTGGCAACTGGTTTTTCCTGATTGCCGAGCATGGCCTGCGCGTCGCCAGCGACAACCTCGATGCGTTGACCGCGTACAGCTATGCCGTACAACAGGCATTGGACGTTCAGGAGATTCGCGGCGAAGACGGCGGGTTGATCGACCACGTCGAGCTGTTCGCCGAGGATGCGCACGCCGACAGCCGCAACTTTGTGCTCTGCCCCGGCAAAGCCTACGACCGCTCGCCCTGCGGCACCGGCACCAGCGCAAAACTGGCGTGCCTGGCGGCCGACGACAAATTGCAGCCGGGACAGATCTGGCGCCAGGCAAGCGTCATCGGCAGCGAGTTCGAAGGCTCCTACGAACACCATGGTGACCGCATCGTACCGACGATTCGTGGCCGCGCTTTCATCAGCGCCGAAGCAAGCCTGATCATCGAACAGGACGACCCGTTCGCGTGGGGCATTCGCCCATGAGCCAAGGCCTGGTGGCCGATGTGATCGTGATCGGTGCCGGCATCATCGGCGCCGCTTGCGCTCAGGCCCTGGCGCGGCGTGGCTTGCGCGTGCTGGTGCTGGACGCTGGCCTGCATGGCGCAACGGCCGCTGGCATGGGCCACTTGCTGGTGCTCGATGACAACCCGGCCGAACTGGCCCTGAGCCAATACTCGCTGCAACGCTGGCGCGAACAGGCGCCGCAGCTGCCCGAAGGCTGTGCTTATCGAAACAATGGCACGTTGTGGCTGGCGGCCAATGCCGAGGAAATGGCCGTGGCCGAAAGCAAGTACCTGAACCTTCAAGCCCAGGGCGTTGCCTGCGAGCTGATCACCCGCAACGCTTTGCGTAGCCGTGAACCCGAGTTGCGCGACGGCCTGGAAGGCGGTTTGTTGATCAACGGCGACGGCATTCTCTACGCCCCGGCGACCGCCGACTGGATGCTCGATACTCCCCACATCGAACAACGCCGGGCGCGGGTCAGCGAGGTAGATGGCCACCGCGTGCGACTCGATGACGGCCAGTGGTTGAACGCCGAAGCCGTCATATTGGCCAACGGCATCCAGGCCAACGAACTGTGCCCCGAGTTGCCGATCGAGCCGAAAAAAGGCCACTTGCTGATCACTGACCGCTACCCCGGCAAGGTCACCCACACGCTGGTGGAGCTCGGCTATGTCACCAGCGCCCACAACGCCACCGGGCCATCGACCGCCTGCAATATTCAGCCCCGGCCGACCGGGCAACTGTTCATCGGCGCCTCGCGACAGTTCGGCACCCTCGACCCGCAGGTCGAAGGCTGGATGCTCGCGAAAATGCTCAAGCGTGCCACCGAGTACATGCCAGGCCTGGCTCAGCTCAACGGCATCCGCGCCTGGACCGGTTTTCGCGCCGCCAGCCCCGACGGGCTGCCGTTGGTTGGCCAACACCCTAAACGCAAGGGCCTGTGGCTGGCGGTCGGGCACGAGGGACTTGGAGTCACCACGGCCCCCGGAACGGCCGATTTGCTGGTCGCGCAATTGTTCAACGAAACGCCGCCCCTGGCGGCACAACCCTATCTGCCGCAACGCTTTCTCGGGGAGGCCGTGTATGCCTGACTTGATCCTGGATGGCCGCGCCCTGCGGGTGGCCGAAGGCACAACTGTCGCCGCGGCACTGGCCTTGGCCGGCGACGGTCGCAGTCGCACCTCGGTCAGCGGTCAGCGGCGCGCACCGCTGTGCGGCATGGGCATCTGCCAGGAATGCCGGGTGACCATCGACGGCCGCCGCCGACTGGCCTGCCAGACGTTGTGCCAGCACGGCATGCAAGTGCAGACCCGCCCATGAACGAATACGCCGACCTGCTTATCATCGGCGCCGGCCCCGCCGGCATGAGTGCCGCCCTCGCCGCCGCGTCCAGTGGCGGACGCATCATCGTACTCGACGACAACCCGCTGCCGGGAGGCCAGATCTGGCGCGACGGGCCTCAGGCCAGTGTGCCAAATCAGGCGCGGCAGATGCGCGAGCGCCTGCACGCCCACAGCAATATTCGCCACCACGGCGGCACTCGCGTGATCGCCTGTTGCGGTCCCAGACAATTGCTGGTGGAAGACGCCGACCATGGCTGGTTGATCGGCTACGACAAACTGATTCTGTGCACCGGGGCCCGCGAGTTGCTGTTGCCGTTTCCCGGTTGGACATTGCCGGGGGTGACAGGCGCGGGAGGACTCCAGGCGTTGATCAAGGGCGGTCTGCCGGTGCAGGACGAACGCGTGGTGATCGCCGGCAGCGGGCCCTTGTTACTGGCCAGTGCGGCCACCGCGAAACACAACGGCGCCCACGTGCTGCGAATTGCTGAGCAGGCCTCTTCGATGGCGGTCGCCGGGTTCGCTCTGCAACTGCCCCGCTGGCCGGGCAAGCTGTTGCAATCCTTCACCCTGTTCGACCGCCATTACCGAACCGGCTCCCACGTAGTGGCAGCCTTGGGTAATGAACGGCTGGAAGGTGTGCGTCTGCGGCAACAGGGCAAAATCGTCGAACTGGCCTGTGATCGCCTGGCCTGTGGTTTCGGCCTGATTCCCAATACTCAGCTCGGCCAAGCGTTGGGTTGCGCCCTCGATGGCACGGCGCTCGCAGTCGATGCCTGGCAAGCCACAAGCCAGGCCGATCACTACGCGGCGGGGGAATGTACCGGTTTCGGCGGCAGTGAACTGGCGTTGGTCGAAGGCGCAATCGCCGGGTAT
>Ga0255338_1005613_pt1 | contig 11367 bp, 11 predicted proteins | sample MeOH1_35cm_T4_19_FD_203715 | JGI IMG/M metagenome (GOLD analysis project Ga0255338, IMG submission 203715) | Sandy soil microbial communities from University of British Columbia, Vancouver, Canada - MeOH1_35cm_T4_195 | ecosystem: Engineered > Artificial ecosystem > Sand microcosm > Unclassified ... | reverse complement strand
TCAATTGGGGGCGGCGACCCGCGGGTAAGATTAGGTACATTGCAGTAAATGCAGCGCCAATTACAGGCATTGTTCACATTCAGGTTGATACCGATTGAAACACCGCCAGCGCGACGGGAAATAACAGGATAAACGTAACGCATACCGACAATATCGCGGTTGTGATTGGTGGTAGTAAGATGTCCTTTTAACGGCATACGATTATTTCAATACGTAACTTATAAGCTATCAATACTTGATTGGATTGATAACAGACCCACTAATTAATAGGTCTGCGGATTGAATATTTTTTTCAGTGCATCAGGCGCCAGAATTTTTACGTAGCGCTGCTTCACCTCAATAATGCCCTCTTCACTGAATTTGGAAAAAGCACGACTGACTGTTTCAAGCTTCAGGCCAAGATAACTGCCTATTTCTTCCCGCGTCATTCGCAACACCAGCTCCGATTGCGATAACCCGCGCGCATGCAGACGCTGAACCAAATTCAGCAAGAATGCCGCAAGCCTTTCTTCAGCACGCATATTACCCAACAGCATCATCACACTGTTTTCACGTACGATTTCACGACTCATGATTTTATGTACGTGCCGTTGCAGGCCTGGCAACTCACGTGATAGTTCTTCTACATCCGAAAAAGGCATCACGCAAACTTCAGCATCCTCAAGCGCCACCGCATTACAATTATGATGGTCGCTCACGATGCCATCCATACCGATAATTTCACCAGCCATTTGAAAGCCTGTCACTTGCTCACGGCCATCTTCACTCGTTACGAAGGTTTTAAAAAAACCGGTACGAATCGCATAAAGTGAAGTAAAAGTATCTCCGCTATGGAATAACAGCTCACCCTGCTTGATGCGGCGACGTTTCTCAACAACTTCATCAAGCCTCTGCATTTCAGCAGCATTAAAGCCTACGGGCATACAAAGCTCTCGAAGATTACAATTTGAACAGGCTACTTTCAGTACTTCAGGTGTAGTTACAGAATGCTGCATATTATGCCGTTATTTATCAGTGGGATAAGCATACCGCTTTCATGCTTTTGTTACTAGCGATATGTCTTACAAGTAGACATAATATAATAAAATTGATAATTTTTCATTTGGCATATGAAGCATATTTCATCAAAATATATTTAAGTGTTAATTTGACTTGTATCAAAGATTTTTACACTTAAATATGGCAAAGTTTTGCTCTAGATTAGGAGTAGCCCGATGATAGTCAAAAGCCCTGTAAAACTCGCCGCAACAGATACAAGTAACGCCAAACCTGTGGCAAGTGTAGATAGCGCCATTCCTTTACTCACGCCGGAAACAATACAGAAATTTGATGTTTCCGGTCCACGTTACACTTCTTATCCAACCGCGGATCGTTTTGTAGAGGCTTTTACTGAAGAAGAATATAAACAAACCTTGGAGCAGCGTCGCGTAGGCGGTTTAGCATTACCGCTATCCATTTATGTGCATATTCCTTTTTGTGAGTCTCTCTGCTTTTATTGTGCCTGCAACAAAATTGTCACCAAGCATCATGAGCGTAGCGCCGAGTATTTAAGTTATCTTAGCAAAGAAATAGATTTACATATTCAACACTTGGGAGCTGGACAAACCATCTCACAACTCCATCTGGGTGGCGGTTCTCCTACTTTCTTTAGTGATGATGAATTAAGCGAACTCATGGCCATGATAAAGCGCAGCTTTGTACTTGCGCCAGGTGGTGAATATTCTATAGAAGTTGACCCTCGCACCGTAGACGAAAAACGTCTTGCGCACTTGGCATCACTTGGCTTTAACCGTTTGAGTTTTGGCGTTCAGGACTTTGACCCTGAAGTGCAAAAAGCGGTACATCGCATCCAGCCTGCTGAACAGGTTTTTTCACTGGTTGAAGCTGCACGCGCCATAAAATTTGATTCAGTGAATGTTGATTTGATTTATGGCTTGCCGAAACAAACGCCCGAATCATTTACACAGACATTAGCGCAGGTTGTAGCGCTTAGACCGGAAAGAATCGCGCTATATGCTTATGCGCATCTGCCACAGCGCTTCAAACCGCAACGCCGCATTGACGCATACGAATTACCCGCTGCGTCAGAAAAAATTGCAATGTTGTCCAATGCATTGGCAACCTTTATTAACGCAGGGTATGTATATGTAGGAATGGACCATTTTGCATTACCTACCGATGCCTTGGCCATTGCCAAGCGCCAAGGCAGACTGCACCGTAACTTCCAGGGTTATAGTACACAACCCGACTGTGACTTGATTGGGTTAGGCGTATCCTCGATCGGCCGCATTGGCGCAACTTACAGCCAAAACGCTAAAACGCTCGAGGAATATTATGATTACCTTGACCAGGGCCGCTTTCCTATTGTACGCGGATTAGCCTTATCCAGAGATGATTTGGTGCGTCGCGCTGTTATTATGGCACTGATGTGTCAAGGTGAACTGCAGTATGAATCCATCGAACTTGGTTACATGATTGATTTTAAAAGCTACTTCGCTCACGAACTGGAAGCGCTCGAAGAACTGGAAAAAACAGGCATGGTTGTACTGGAAGATACCGGCATACAAGTCACTGACTTTGGCTGGTTCTTTGTTCGAGCCGTAGCAATGCAGTTTGACCGCTATCTACAGACAGACCGCAATCGCGCACGATTCTCCAAAATCATCTAATCCAACGCTACGTAATGCTTGTATAGAGGGGATATATGCCCCTCTTACAAAAAAATCCTGCAGACAAAAACTGTATATCATCAAAAAGAATTAATTCTTGCAGTAAGAATTTTCGTTAAATCTCTGATACACCTAAAATTTCCATAAAAAAAAGCCTCCACCAGTGAAGGTAGAGGCAAACGTGGAGTTCAGGAATTATATTTAATAAATGGCTAAACCATTTAAGTATTAGCTATTAGAATTTTTTACCAACACCGATACCGAATACCCATGGGTCAATATCCAATGAGTCGATTTTAGTCCAAGCGCCTGTATTTCCAGCACCATTTCTAGTTTTCACGTTAGTGTCAATAGTGACATATTTAACATCAGCATTGATCAACCAGCCGTCTTTCAAATTAACATCTAGACCAGCCTGCAACACATAACCCCAGCTGTCAGAATCAATCTTGATTTTATTGCCTTGTAAAGCACCGCTTTTGAATTTCAAGTTACGGTCAAGCATATATGTGTAGTTAACACCAGCACCAACATATGGATCAAAGGTTTGATCTGGATTGAAATGCCATTGTGCAGTTAGTGTTGGCGGTAAAAGATTAACGCTACCCAAGTTTTGATTACCTACAGTAGTTAAAGCGTCGCCTTTAACGCTAACGTCATGTCTTGTACCTAAAGCAAGAATCAACTCAGCTGCGATGTTTTTAGTAATGTAATAAGAGATATCCAACTCAGGAATAACGTTGCTATCTACTTTCAGATCAGCACTTGGAGTCATTACCGTAGTGCCACCACCGATGTTTTGGTTTACAGTACTACCTAATTTACTGCTTTCATCTGGGTTAACACTTACAGCACGTGCACGCACTACCCAGTCACCTGCTTCTGCCTGTGCTAAAACAGGTGCAAACGCAGCAGCAATCGCTAAAACTAATAATGATTTCTTCATTTACATATTCTCCACTTTTTAAAAAATAAACAAATACACACAAACTTGATGAGGGAATTATAGAAGCTAATTAAGCATCACATTTGATTTGTATCAAGTTAATTACCGCTAAATAAAAAAGTGTTGCTTTTTTACAACAAAAATCTATAACTTCAGTTCAAATAGCGCGATAGACTCTACATGTGCGGTATGTGGAAACATATTAATTACACCGGCAGCTTTCATGATGTAGCCTTTTTCATTTACCAACACCCCCGCATCACGTGCCAGTGTTGCAGGATTACAAGACACATAGACGATACGTTGCGGACTATTCTGGATATCCAGCGACTTAATCAGCTCAAATGCACCGTCACGTGGCGGATCAATTAACCACTTATCAAAATGGCCCAGATTTGTAAGTGCTTCCGGAGTCATTTTAAATAAATCTGCCACGCCAAATTCAACATTACCGATACTATTTAACTGGGCACTTTCATTGGCACGATCAACAAGATTCGCCAGACCCTCCAGCCCCAATACCTGCGCACCGCTGCGCGCGATAGGCAAGGTGAAATTACCGATGCCGCAAAAGAAATCTGCAATCTTTTCATCGGCTTGCGGTGCTAACAATTGCATGGCACGGCGGATCATCACCTGGTTGATTTGCGGGTTGACCTGCGTGAACTCATTGGGCTTGAACGGGTAGGTTAAGCCGAATTCTGCCAGACTATATTGCAATTGAGGTGCAGCCAACGGGTAAAACGGTTCAATCGTGTCCGGCCCCTTAGTTTGCGTCCAGATTTGCACCTTGTGCGTATCAGCAAATGCTTTCAGCAATGACTCATCCTGCAAATTCAGTGCACCCATGATGCGCAGAATCAGCACAATGACGGGCTTGCCCTCAAACGCCTCGCGCCTCTTGTTTGGGTCGGCCTCGCCAACAGCCAACTCGATTTGCGGAATTTTATCCTTCAAGCTTAATTGCAGAATCAATTGCTGCAAAGGTTCAATCAAAGCTGAAACTTCAGGAACCAGCACTTCGCATGAATTCATATCGGCAACAAAGCGCGTGGATTTCTCATTAAAACCTACCAATACACGCTGCTTTTTTTCGACATACTTCACGCTCAAGCGCGCTTTGTGACGGTAGCCCCAAGTTGGGCCATACAGCGGTGGCAGTATATTCTCCGCCTTCACTTTGCCGATATGCCACAAATCGTTTTCAAGCAATCTTTGCTTCGCCGCAACTTGCGCTGCAAAATCCAGATGTTGCAGTTTGCATCCGCCACAAGTGCCAAAATGGCTACATTTTGGCGTAACACGTTGATTAGACTGCTTTAACACTTCCACCATATTGGCAATTTCATAACTTGCCTTAATATGATGTGATTGAAAAGTGACCTTCTCTTGCGGCAGAGCACCATCAATAAAAATGGTTTTGCCTTCAACATGGGCAACGCCACGACCTTCCTGGTCCAGCGATTCAATAAATGCCTGTTTAATTTCCGAGATTTGCGGAGTTGAATTGCGATTGCGGGAACGACGAGCCATAAAAAACCTGTGAATAAAGCGTAAAGCGAGATTTTAACGCATTATCACAACGCAGGCTTTGTTTGAAAAACAAAGGATTTGATCGAGGACGATTAAATCAACTGTTCCAGGCTGCTAAAAATTCTGCCCAATGCGGAGCACTGTAACCCGTAAGGGTTTCCCGCACCAGCTTAATTTCAGCATCGTAAGCGGCCGGGGTTAAATGTCCGCGCATAAGCTGAAAACGCAGATATACAAGATGCGTATTTGCAACGTCTGTTTCACAATAATTGCGGATTTCTTCAATCTTCCCGGCTTTATAAGCATCCCATACCTTGCTGCCATCCATGCCCAGCTTGCCGGGGAAGCCGCATAACTTCGCCAGATCATCCAGCGGAGCATTGGCGCGCACGTTAAACATTGCCATTAAATCCATGAGATCCAGGTGTCGAGTGTGATAACGGCTAATGTAGTTGTTCCATTTGAAGTCTTTATCATCCTCGCCTAAATCCCAGTAGCGGCTGGCATTGATGCCATGAATCAGGCCACGGTAATGCAGCACGGGCAAATCAAAACCGCCGCCATTCCACGAAATGATTTGCGGCGTATATTTTTCTATGCCATCAAAAAAACGCCGGATAATCTCGGCTTCAGTTGAGTCTGCATCGCCCAGCGTCCACACTTTAAAATGGTTACCTTCCCGCAACGCACATGAAATGGCGCAAATACGGTGCTGATGTAGCGGCAAGAATTCGGTGCCATTGTGCTGACGACGCTGATGCAAAGCAATATTGGCGACATCTTCATCAGAAATATCGGCTGGCAAATCCAGCAACGCGCGCAGGCCACTGGTATCGGGGATGGTTTCAATATCAAATACTAGAGTGGGTGTCATTGATTAAATATCTTTATTTTCTCAGACTTAAACAGGGAGCACGTTTCAGGTCGATTGGAAATATCAAGCGCTATGGCTAAATCTAGCCATAGCGCTTATGCATTATTTCGAAACTTATTTTTTCACCCAGCCGCCTGCACCCTGATAGTACCAACCACCCTGCGCTTTATCAATCCAGCGACCGGCAAAAGTACTTTGAATTTCAGCTTGCCACTCAGGATGATTGTTTGCAATCGCAATTTCTTTATAAAGGTTACTGCGGTCTGCATTCTCACTTTTAACCAGGCTAGTTAACGCGCCGCGCTGCGCTAATGGCACTGCATTTGCATCTTTTACTGCAATAAAACCATCCTTGGTTAATCCAATCGCACCGCTGGCATAGTACGGTGCCAATTCAGCATGGCGCGCCTGCATGCTGTTTTTAAGGGCTGAAACAGCCGGTGTATTGACTTCCAGGTCAGCTGCCGCAGCGACAAACTGACTGGCAAGCAGCGTGCTCAACAACATGAGACTAAATAGTATTTTTTTCATCATTATTCCTTTACTTGCAGGTTAGTATAAGCAGGCTTATTTAGCAGGAGCGCCAGACTCACTGGGGTTGGCATCAGGTTTTTCGCTGCCATTTTTCAATTGCCATACATCATCAATGATTTTATCCGCCGCTTTTTCAGCCGCCGCCGCCGGAAAGTAAATATTAATGGTGACACATGCCGGTATTACGCATACCAACGTCAAGCCAAGCATCCAATTTTTCATCATTTATCCTTTATTCTAAAGTCTTCTATTCAAACAACTACTTGATAACCGCCTTGCTATTTTTATCTGTCACGCGCTTGATACGTGCCAGCAACTCACTCCAACCTACAGTTTCATTGTACCCCATCACCGTAATTGCCGGGATCCCACTACCTTTAACGATGATATACCCATGCGGCGTTGACTCGATACCGCCCATTTCACAAACATCATTGCGCAGTCTGCAACTCAATCCCATTTTGCCATAATTGAATTGCTTGAAAAAACGTAAAAAACTGCGCTGTATTGCCGCCGCCGCACCGCCCCCACCCAAGGCAGAAATATTTTCAACCGCACGTTGCGATATTTTCTTTGGGTATTTTCCGGGACTGCTCTGCACTACTGCATCAAACTTTACCGGCTTCCAGTTTTGCAGTTCCAGATCTTTAATATCACCGTCTAGCTTACCTTCAATCGCGCCAAAAGAGAACGTGCTTGTCAGTACGCCTAAATCCAGATTACGCAAGGTGATATCCGCATTGAGCTTGGGCGTTGTACCTAACGGTGTCTGCATCGTCATTTGCGTCACTGTCGCCGTGCCATTAAACACATTAAGCACCACACTGCCGTCAGTGGTCAGCATACCTGCAGCATAAGTTACCAGCGGAATCTCTGCCGAGGCCTTACCTGACATACGTGGCAACTTAAGGTCTGTACTAAAATCTTCCATGGAAATTGGATCGAGCTTGGCACTCAAATGCCAGTACCATTGACCACCCCTACGGGCAGCAGATATATCTGACAGGTTGAGTGCACCATCCAGAATTGGCAACCTGATATTGGGTGAAGTCAGTGCAAAACGATCGACTTCAGCTTGTATATTCGTTTTACCAAGTGGCAAATTAAGCAATTGGCCATTTTCATAGCTAAAGTTTACGGTCTTTGCCATGTCATAACTCCATGGTATGTTGGCATTCACCTTGTAAAATGCAAACTTTTGATTTTTATCAACAATATCGACATTATGCAAAACAAGTTCAAATGACTGCAGTTCAGCTTCTTTCACTTCCAGCTTCATCGCGGCAGTTCCGGCAACGTCTGCATGCGCAAATGCCGTTTTCTCCAACAACGGCTTAAAAAACAACGGATAAGCAACGTTCAAATCCAGATTCGGCAAGTTGGCATGTAAGCTCACCAGCTTGAAATCAGCTAAATGAACCTGCCCGCTGGCATCAAACTCACCCACATCTTTAACTTTCAGGTGTGCGCTTTCGACACTGACTAAATCATCTTCCAGCTTGCCGCTTGCAGAAAGCTGATGCCCGCCATTGGCTATATAAAAAGGCTGCCAGAACACTTCTCCGGATTGCCAATCCACATCTGTCCGCCATAACCATGCATCTCCGGACTGCTTAAGCCCGACCGCCATTACCCCATTCAATTTTTCCGCAGCATGCAAACCTGCTTCATCACTAAAACCGGCATTTTTCAACTGTATTGTTGCATCGATATCCGGTTTGTTATTCGTAAATAAGCGGTTGAATTCAATGCTGAAAGGGAGATCCAGATGCGCGGATTTAAGTAAGCCTTGCGGACAGTGCACGCCTGCTTTTTTAATATTTTTCGGTACTTCACAACCAAAATTGAGTTGTATCCAATCTTTACCTGCCTTTTGTTTAAGCGCAGATGTTAAATTGAACTGAATATCAGGCTTTTTGAGATTTAGTTTGATTGCAACCTGTTTTGCTTCACCTTGAGGATGCTCAACACGCTCGGCTTTGATTGAAATCTCGGTAACAGCCTGCGCACTGACGCTATAAAAAACTGCGCAAAAAAAACTACAGGTTTTTAAAAAGATGCTCATTCCATCAGGAAGGAAACACACCTGTGGATAAATAACGGTCTCCTCTATCACACACGATAGTCACAATCACCGCATTTTCAAGCCGCTTTGATAACTGCAGTGCTGCGTATAAAGCCCCGCCGGATGAGATGCCTGCAAAAATACCTTCTTTAGCAGCCAGCTGGCGTGTTGTATTTTCTGCGTTCTTTTGACTGACATAAATCAGCTCATCCACACGTTTTGGATCATAGATTTTAGGCAGGTATTCTGCAGGCCACTTACGAATACCGGGAATCTGTGAGCCTTCTTCAGGCTGGACACCAATGATTTGAATATCAGGATTCTGCTCTTTCAAAAAGCGCGAAGTCCCCATAATCGTCCCGGTGGTACCCATGCTTGACACAAAGTGCGTGACTTTTCCCTCGGTATCGTGCCAAATTTCAGGACCGGTGCCTTCGTAATGCGCCAACGGATTATCCATATTGCCAAACTGATCCAGCACAATACCCTCGCCCTCTGCCTGCAGCTTCATCGCCACATCACGAGCCAGCTCCATACTACCCTCTTTAGGGGTCAGCACCAGTTCCGCGCCATACGCTTTCATGCTTTGGCGGCGTTCTATACTTTGATTGTCGGGCATGACCAGTACCATTTTGTAGCCGCGCATTGCCGCGACCATCGCCAATGCAATGCCGGTATTGCCGCTGGTTGCCTCAATCAGCGTATCGCCAGGTTTGATGTCACCCCGCGCCTCGGCGCGCGTAATCATGGAGTACGCTGGCCTGTCCTTCACGGAACCGGCCGGATTATTGCCTTCCAGCTTCAGCAAAATAGTGTTGCTGGTATCGCCAGCCATCCGTTGCAGCTTAACCAATGGCGTATTGCCGACAAAGTTGTCTATTGTTTTATACATTTAAGTGATTTCTCTATTTTTTATTCAATTTAGCGAGATACAACGCATATACCCCAAGTCCGATGAAAGCGATCAATGCCATCTGCGGGAGAGTTAGCCCTAAAAAAGTCCAATCAATGGCAGCACAATCACCCGTGCCCCTGAACACCAAAGTAAGCGCTTTCTTTATCGGAAAATTCTCAAACATGTAATCGAAACCTACGCCGCAATCCGCAACCATGCTCTCACGATGCGCCTGTATCCACCAATGGCGGATAGCCACGCCAGCACCGCCCAAAGCCGTTAACACTTGTAACGCCGCGAAGAATCGTGGGAATTTATTAACGATTTCCGCAATTAGAAACAATATGCCCAATGACATGAACACGATGCGTTGTGATATACACAGCGGGCATGGCTCAAGGTTGTAACGCGTTTGTATCCACAGAGCGAGGCCTACCAAGCCGAAGCTCGAGACAAACCCCAGGAAATAACCGGTACGGCCTGCAAGAAATTTATTTAGCATCATATTCACACGATATAATCTTGGAAAACTCATTTTAACCCAGATAATCTATTAGGCGAGCCAGTTTTGACAGACTTCAACGCAAATTTAACTCCAACAAAAGTATTAACGGTAAGCGAACTTAATCGTTTAGCGCGGAATCTGCTGGAACAAAGCTTTCCGCTATTCTGGGTTTCTGGCGAAATTTCCAACTTCACACGCGCGGCAAGCGGCCACTGGTACTTTTCGCTGAAAGATGTTGGCGCGCAAGTGCGGTGCGTCATGTTCAAAGGGCGCAATAGCTACGTAGATTTTATGCCGCGTGAAGGTGACAAAGTCGAGGCGCGATGTACCGTTACGCTCTACGAAGCCCGTGGCGACTTTCAGCTCACGGTAGAGTTTATTCAGCGCGCCGGCCTGGGTGCTTTATTTGAAGCGTTTGAAAGACTCAAAAACAAACTGGCACTCGAAGGCTTGTTTGACGAAGCGACCAAGCTGGCTATTCCGAAGCATCCAAAACAAATCGGCATCGTCACTTCACCTGATGCAGCGGCCCTGAGAGACGTTTTAACTACGCTCAAACGCCGCATGCCCAATATTCCGGTCATTATCTACCCAACCCCGGTACAGGGCAAAGGTGCCGCAGATCTGATTGCCAATGCAATCAACACGGCAAACAGCCGCGCAGAATGTGATGTGCTGATTATCTGCCGGGGTGGCGGCAGCATTGAGGACTTGTGGCAGTTTAACGAAGAAATTGTCGCCCGTGCCATTGCGCAGTGTACCATTCCCACCGTTAGCGGCGTGGGGCATGAGACTGACTTTACTATTTGCGACTTTGTGGCTGACATGCGCGCTGCTACGCCTACTGCTGCTGCAGAACTTGTAACGCCGTCACGTGATGCACTATTAAACTCCCTTAACCAGTTAAAACTGCATCTGGCAAAAAATATGCAGTTTGTACTAAGCCAGCGTGCGCAGGCGCTGGATTTTCTGGCTCGCAGGCTAATCTCACCATCACAGCAAATAGAGCAGCAAAAGTTGCAGCTTGCACAAATGGCTTATCGTTTACAAAATAGTATCAGCCAGCAACTGCAAACCAAACAGCACAGCTTATTGCGCCTTAGCCAAAACTTGCAGCACCTGAATCCGCAGGCTGTGCTTACTCGCGGCTACGCATTCGTACAAGCCGACAATGGCACTATTGTGAGCACTAGCGAACAATTAAATAAGGGCGATGAAGTAACGCTTACCTTCGGTATTGGCTCCGCAGAAGCCACTATCAACAAAGTGAATCGCTAAATTTCCTGGACACCCTGATATTGAGATTACTTTATATATTTCATGTATTTGATGCAAAAATGTATTGG
>Ga0255338_1005612_pt1 | contig 11371 bp, 4 predicted proteins | sample MeOH1_35cm_T4_19_FD_203715 | JGI IMG/M metagenome (GOLD analysis project Ga0255338, IMG submission 203715) | Sandy soil microbial communities from University of British Columbia, Vancouver, Canada - MeOH1_35cm_T4_195 | ecosystem: Engineered > Artificial ecosystem > Sand microcosm > Unclassified ... | reverse complement strand
GATCCACGCTTCAATCGGCGTTCCTCCGACGGAGCTATTGATAATGCCGACCGGGACTTTGTGTTTTTCATAGATTTCGCGGGCAAAAAAGTAGGCGACGGCCCCGAAACCCAGTATGTTTTCCGGACTGGCTGTTTTCCACTCGCCTTTCGGAAAATCGTCCGCCGGGCCGTTCAGTTTCGTGAGCGTAGGTACGAAGAAGTTGCGGATAGCGGGGTAGCTGGCCGACGCGATGTCTGTCGGAAACCGCTCCTTGACGCGCTCCATGTTGATCACCATATTGCTCTGCCCGCTGCACAGCCACACGTCCCCGAATGCAATGTCGGTAACGCGGATTTCATTCCTGCCTTTCAAAATCATCGAGTAACCCGTGCCTGCGGAATGTGCCGGGAGCCCGATTTCCCACTTACCGGCAGCGTTTGCCGCGGTTTTATAGGTTTTGTGGTCAAATTGAATGGTAACCTTCTCATTCGGCGACGCCCAGCCCCAGACTTTGAGCGGCTGGTCGCGCTGTAAAACCATATGGTCGGAAATCAGTTTGGGCAGGCGGATCTGCGCGTAGGACGGCATGGCTGCGCACAAGAGGAGCAGGGTCAGGAGTTTTGAAATCTTCATCCGGATCAATCCGATCATGTTTAAAATATTATTAATCAATGTTATATGTGTGAAAATGGCTTCCGTTTCATTGCCTTGTATTCCGAGGGCAGCATATTGAACTTAGCCTTGAACGACTTTGTGAAATAGTTGGGCGTAGCAAAACCAGCCGTGTACGAGATTTGCGAAACGTTCATGTCGCTTTTTTCGAGCAGTAGGGCAGCCTTTTCAAGTTTGATCGACCGGATGAACTCGATAGGGGTCTGTCCGCTGATTTCCAGTACTTTGGTGTAAAGCGTTCCCCTGCTCATACCCACGTGCCTGGCGAGGTTCTCCACGCTGAGCTGCGTGGAATTCAGGTTGTCTTCGATATAGGAAAGCATATCCCTGAGCAGTTTCACATCGCCTGATTCGATCGCCACATCGCGGCCCGACATTTGGATCTGCCTCGAATACACGTCTTTAAGCAGCCTGTTGAGCAGCAGTAGGTTATTAATCTTTACATTCAGTATTTCAAAATTGAAAGGCTTTGTCAGGTAATCGTTCGCGCCCGAGCTCAGCCCCTTCAATTGCTGCTCTTCACCACTCGACGCCGTGAGGAGAATGATCGGAATGTGGCTGGTACGCTTATCGGATTTGATCTTCTCGCTCATGGCAAGGCCGTCCATTTCGGGCATCGCAATGTCGCTCACGATCAGCTCGGGATGGCTGCTCAATGCTTTTTGCCAGCCTTCCTTGCCGTCGGCAGCTTCCAGCACACGGTAATGTGTTTCCAGGTTTTCTTTGAGATAATGCCTGAACTCCGCATTATCCTCTACGATCAGTATGCGGGGCAAATCGTTGCCCGGCATTTCATCGAACTCCGCTTGCGGCATTTTACCGGCGGGGTCGTGGTCTTTTTCATGGGCCGCAGTGTCCTCGAAAGGAACAGCGGGCGCTATTTCGACAGGATTGAACACCCATGCTTCGCAAGGAAGGCCGACGGTGAAAACACTGCCTTTATCCCCATTGCCGCCGACGGTAATGAAGCCTCCATGCATTTGCACAAATTCCCTGACGATCGACAGGCCGATCCCGCTGCCCTGGTTGAGCACCGAGGCGTCGGCCTCGTCCTGAAAGAACCGGTCGAAGATTTTTTCGCGATGTTCCGGCGAAATACCGATCCCGGTGTCGGATACCTTGATATACAGCCAGTTTTGTTGCGAATCGTCACTCCCGCAGCTCAGCTGCAACGTCACTTCGCCACCCTCGGGTGTAAATTTGAATGCATTTGAAAGGAGATTGAAAAGAATGCGCTCCATTTTGTCGGCGTCGAAATCGACCAGCAAATGGGAAATCGCGCTGTCGAACGTAAAACGGATGCGTTTCCGCTGCGAAAGATCGCTGAATGAATCGCAGGCGTCGCGTATAAACGGTACAATGTCGTTGCGGCGCAGATCGGCTTTCAATTCTTGTTCCTGCAAGTTTTTGAAATCCAGCAACTGGTCCACGAGGTTGAGCAGCCGTTTCGCATTCCGCCGGATGGCCGCGATCTGCGGCTGGTGCGGCTGCTCCTGGCCGAGCAGGTTTTCGACGGGCGCGAGAATGAGCGAAATAGGGGTGCGGAATTCGTGGCTGAGATTGGTCAGGAACTTGATTTTCAGCCTGTCGAGCTCCTGTTTCCGCTCCGTTTCCCGGAGGGCCTGCTCTTCGGTGAATTTGCGGTGCAGTTTGCGGATACCGCGTCGTCGCATCAGGTACACGGCGGCAATGGGTGCCAGCACATAGAAAATGTAGGCATAAATGGTGAGATAGAATGGCGGCTTCACGGTCACGGCGACGGTCGCGGATGCGGAGCTCCAATCACTGCCGTCGCTGCTGGCCTGCACCTCGAAACGATAATCGCCGGGGCTGAGGTTGGTATAACTGGCTGTGGTGGCCTGGCCTGCCTGCTGCCATTCATTTTGCAGTCCCACGAGGCGGTACCGGTAGGTGGTCTGTTCGGGATTGGTGTAGTTGAGCGCACCGTAACCGATCGAAAAGTTCTGCTTATAGTCCAGGCGAATGGATTGAGCGACGGAAATATCGGCGTCGATCATGCCGGCGTCGGCGGAGGTGATGGTGCGGTTTCCTACTTTGAGCTCTTTCAGCATTACCGGGGTTTGTCCCTGGTTCCTTTTCAAGCTCCGGGTGTCGATGTAATTGAAACCCGCAATGCCGCCGAAGAAGAGCAGGTTATCGGAACTGCGCAAACCCGCGCCCAATGCGAAAGTGTTGTTTTGCAGGCCATTGTGCGTGGTATAGTTGGTGAATTTCTTTTTGTGCAGATCAAAAAAACTGATCCCCTCGTTGGTGCTCACCCAGATACGCCCCTGGGCGTCTTCCAGCACCTTGTTGATCATCCCGCTCGAAAGCCCCTCATTGACGCCAAATGTCGTGAATTTGCGCGTTTTGGCGTCAAACAATGCCAGGCCTTCCCCGCTGGTGCCGGCCCATATGTTTCCCCGGCTGTCTTCCAGAAGCGAGAGTACATTGTTGCTCGGGAGCGCGGCGGTCTCCCTGTCGAGCAGTATGGAAACACGCTTTTCGGAATCGAACACGGCTATGCCGGTGCCATGGGATGCGATCCACATTTTCCCGGACCGGTCCTCCACAATGTCGCGGATGTAGGCGTTCAGCGGTATGGTGCGGTTCAAAAGGGAAATATCGGGTTGAAAAAGCCTTTCGAACTGGCCGGTGCCAGGATGGAATACGTTGACACCCCCGCCATTTGTCCCGATCCACAACTTTCCTTTTCTGTCCCGGGTAAGGGCAAAAATGTTGTTGTTGCCCAGTGAACCGGCTTCCGGGCCTTGCGTAAATTGTTCGTATCGGCCGCTGGCAGGGTCCAGCCGGAAAAGCCCGTCCTGGAATGTGCCGATCCAGAGCACGTCCGGTGCGGTCAGTTTCAGCGACAGTACGGCAAGCCCCGACGAGGCGGCCTTGTTCCTCGGATGAATAGCGTATTGGCGGATCAGGTTCGTTTTGCGGTCGTAGAGATTGACGCCGCCATCGTCGGTACCCACGAAAATGCGGCCATCGGGATGCTCTGCAAAAGAAGTTACGAATGGCGCACTGAGGCCGTACGGGTCGTAAGGATCACAGCGTTTCAGCCCGAACAATGTGAGGTTACGGTCGTATTTGTTGACGCCGCCTTTGTACGTGCCCATCCAGGTAATGCCCGCCGGGTCCGTGAGTAGGCTGCGTATAGACTTATTCGTTATGCTGAACGGCATGCGCGGGTCGGGTGAGTGATGCGTAATGCGCCCGGTGCGGGTGTCGATGATATTCAGCCCGCCGTCGGTGCCGATCCAGATCTCGTCCCGGCTTTGCGCGGCGATCGCGAAGATCATATTGTTGCTGATCGAGTGGCTGTTCCCCGGTTGGTAGCTGAAATGCCGGATCTGTTTGCCTGCCGCGGAGAGGACAAACAAGCCGTACTGAGTCCCGATCCACATGCTGCCGGAACTGTCTTCACCAATGGCCGTCACAAATTCCGAACCTTCCCGATAGCTTTCGGCGCCACGGTAATCGACGGGGACAAAACGGTTTTGTTTATCCAGAAACCGGAAAAGGCCGTTGCCCGTGCCGACCCACATTTGCTGGTGCCGGTCGCGGAACACCCTGTGTACATGGTTGCCTGCGACTTGCGCGGGCGTGCCGGGGATGGACGGGAATGTTTTGAAATGAAGTGTAAGAGGATCCACGATAATGAGGCCCTGGGTGGTTCCGGCCCATATTTTGCCCTGTCCGTCCTCGCATATCGAGTTGATGCTGTGAAAGGTCTTGATCCTTATAAACGAATCTTTCCGGCGGTCGTATAGATGCAGCGAACCGATGATCGTACCGACCCATATGCGTCCGGCGCGGTCTTCGAAGATCGCCGAAACGTCGTTCGATTTAAGGGAGGTCGAATCCTTTTTCTCGTGCCTGTAAACGGTGAAACCCTTCCCGTCGAATTTGTTGAGGCCATCGTCGGTAGCGAACCAGAGAAGCCCGTAGCGGTCTTTCAGGATCGCGGTTACGGTGTTGGAAGAGAGCCCGTCCATAGAAGTAACAGCGGTAAAGCGCGGCCGCTCGCTTTGGGCCGCGACCATCCTTACTGAGCAGGCAAAAAACAGCAGCAGGCAAATCTGTAAGCCTGGTAGCGGCCGGTACTGTTTCAATTTTGATGCTTTAAATAATGGTTTGTTGTAAGGACGACAGAAGCGGCTGCCGTTCCGTCGCCGGGCATGGATTAAATGCAACTTTCTCTCTGAATCCGTCATTTTTAGCCCTTTTTTAAACATTTGTTCCCATAGTTTGAACAAATGTGCTCACGGTTGGCCTCGCGGCTATGCTACTTTTGTTCATTGTCAGGTTGCTATAAATTATTGGAATCATTATGTTATAAAAATATATTGTCAAAATGACAAATAAAAATTTTCATCAAAAACCCTGCACGCCTATGCGCTACTTTTTACAGAACAAAGAAACCAGCCTCCGTGCATTTCAGACTGTCGGGCGGCGAACCGTCGGATGGCCGCTGGTGGCACTGATGACGCTCGGCTTCGCCGACTTAGCCCTGGCGTCGGATAATGACTCGAACAGGCTGCCGGCAACGTATATCGGCCATACCGCCGCGGATTTTGAAGTGACCGGGAAAGTGACCGGCGAAACAGGCGACGCGCTACCCGGCGCGAGTATCCTTATTAAAGGTACGACACGCGGCACGAGTGCCGATGAAAATGGAAATTTCAGGATTTCGGTCCCCGACAACGGGAACACGGTGCTCGTGTTTTCACTCGTTGGTTATGCTTCCAAGGAAGTGGTTGTAGGGAACGGGAAGATCGTTAATGTAGCGCTCGCACCCGATCATAAAGTGCTGGAAGAGGTGGTAGTGGTCGGCTACGGAACGCAACGCAAGCGCGATGTGACCGGCTCTGTGGTTTCGGTGAGCGAGTCGACGCTCAAAGAGGTGCCGGCACCGAACCTGATCAGCCAGCTCAAAGGCCGCGCGGCGGGGGTGTCTATTATCAGTAATGGCAGCACGCCAGGTTCTCAGGGGCAGATCAGGATCCGGGGCAACCGGACGCTCACTACCAGTTCCGGATCAAGTGATGGCCTCGACGGCCCGCTCGTGGTAGTGGACGGTATCCCTTTCGGAGGGCTGAACGACATTAACCCGGACGATATCGTAAGTCTGGAAGTGTTGAAGGACGCTTCCGCGACGGCCATTTATGGCTCGCGCGGTGCAGGCGGGGTAATCCTCGTGACGACCAAAAGGGGAAAGGTAGGCAAGCCCGTGTTCAGCTACGACGGCTACCATGGCGAGACACGCATCATGGGTAAATTCAATGTCATGAATGGCGCGGAATATGCCCAGTTCAAAACGGACGCTGCCAAATACAACCGCACCAGCCCCGGTACTTCGGGTTACCTGCTTACACCGAAAGAGCAGGAAGCGCTGGCCAACGGGGTGTCTACCGACTGGCAGGACCTGATCTATAAACCGGGTTTTATGTCCAATCACCAGCTCGGCATGCAGGGCGGCGTTGAAAATACGCAATACTCGCTGGGTTTGGGGTATTTCAATGAAACCGGCATTATCCCGAACCAGAATTTCCAGCGCTTCAACCTGCGTGCGACCGTCGACCAGCGGATCGGCAGGAATATCCGCGTCGGGCTGAACACTTTGAATACCCTCACCTATCAGAACACACCAGGTGGGGGCGGCGTGCCGGGCGGATTGGTGCGCCTGACGCCGCTCGCCTCGCCCTACAATGCCGATGGCAGCGTGAACATGTTCCCGTCCGAAGGCTCCATCGATGCCGCCGGCGTGAGCCCGCTCACGATTCTGACGAAAAAGGATTCGTACCTTGGCCGTACGCGCTCCGTGCGGACATTCAACAGCCTGTATGCGGAAGTTACCATTCTGCCGGGTTTGAAATACCGGTTCAATGCGGGCCTGAATTTTAGCCAGTCGAATTATAATGGGTATAATGGGCCGCTGACGTATTTCAATTCTGCGACGGTACAATCCTCGTCCACAGCCGAGATCAGCAACACCGAGTACTGGGACGTGAACCTGCAACATTTGCTTTACTACGACAAAACATTTGCAGACAAGCATAAACTGGGCTTTACCGCACTTTATGAATACACTAAAAACCACTCCTTAGGCAGCCGCTTCACGGTGACGGGCGTGCCGGCGGACTACATTAAAACGTCGAACTTCTCGCTCGCGTCCGGCCAGCCCGTCGCCAACTCCGATTTCGGCAACTCATTTTCGGAAACCGGCCTGCTTTCCTATATGGGCAGGCTCAATTATAGCTACGACGACCGCTATTTACTGACGTTGACCCTGCGCAGGGACGGTTCGTCCACCTTGTCGCCCGGCAACCAGTATTTCAACTATCCGGCTGTCGGCTTAGGCTGGAATGTGATCGAGGAAGGATTTATGAAAAGCATTGCCTTTGTTTCCAACCTGAAACTGCGCGGCGGCTGGGGGATTTCCGGGAACCGGAATGTGGGAGCGTACTCGACGCTGGGCGCATTGTCGGCCGGATACTATAACTTCGGCACGGGCACGGCAGGGCAACAACTGGCCTACACCGTTACCAGCCTACCCGCAAGCAACCTGAGCTGGCAATCGACATCGCAGGTTGATATCGGTATCGATTTCGGCTTCCTGAACAACCGCATTACCGGTTCGGTGGACTGGTACCATCAGAAAACCAAGGATATTCTGCTCTCCGTGCCGCTTCCGCCCAGCAATGGGGCCGGTTCTACCTTGAAAAACCTGGGGAAAACCGAGGGTAAGGGTCTCGAAGTGGCCGTCACTTTTGAAATTGCCCGTAAACCGAAAGGGTTCAACTGGAGCGTGGACGCGACCTATTTCTTTAACCGTGAGAAGATCACGCAGCTGACCACCCCGCAGGAAAAAGCCAATCTCGGCGCCGGATGGTTTGTAGGGCAGCCGCTTTCGGTTATTTATGATTACAAAAAACTGGGCATATGGCAGCTTAGCGACGCGGAGAACGGGACTTTGGCCAAACAGGTTTCACCCGTGCAGTATCCGGGACAAATCAGGGTCGAGGACTTGAACGCGGACGGAAAAATCGACGCGGGCGACCGGCAGATCCTGGGTAATTTCCAGCCCAAATGGGAGGGAGGCCTTACCAACCGTTTCAGTTTCAGGAATTTTGACGCGTCGATCGTTACCTATGCGCGTATGGGCATGAAAGTGCTTGTGCCTTATCTTACCGGAAATTCTACGGGTTCGGGCGGGTTTGCATTCTTTAACCAGAGCCGCGTCAACCAGGTAAAAGTGGATTATTGGACCGATACCAACCCGACCAACGCATTTCCTGCTCCCGACGCCAGCAGCGCGGTCGCCAACTTCGGTTCGACGCTCGGCTATTATGACGGCTCGTTCATCAAATGCCGTAGCATTAACCTCGGCTACACCTTCGCGAGCGACATTATCAAAAAGATCGGCGCTACGTCGGCCCGCATTTACGTCAACCTGACCAATCCGTTCATCATCTATTCGCCGCTGGTGAAAGACAATCTGGCCGTGGATCCGGAAGGGAACAGCTATGCCAGCGGACAATCGACCCTCAACCCGCAGGGGGCCAGCGAGCGTGGCGCACCGGAGCGGCAGATCTCCGTAAACCTCAACAACCCGCCGGTAAGGCAATTCACCGTGGGCGTAAACCTTAAATTCTGATCTGACTATGAAATCCATCAAAATATACATGACCGCCGGGCTGGTCGCTTTGCTGAGCTCCGGTTGTGAGAAAGTGCTTGAAGAACACCCGCAATCCCAGATCGTCCCTTCTTATTTCAATAGCCCGTCGGGCGTACTCGGCGGTATTGCCGGGGTGTACAACGATATCCGCAGCCAATGGGGAACGGAAGGTTTCACTGTGGAGATGCAGGCTGGTACCGACGAGTTTATTCAGGGCCTCAGTGCCGGTACGCCTATTCCTTATACCTGCAACGGATTGAATGGCAGTAACTTCGGCTCGGCGTGGGGCGTTGCCTTCCAGGATATCAATACCCTCAACGGCGTATTGCAGTACGGGCAGACCATCGACCTTCCCGATGCGACCCGGAAACAATACCTGGCGCAAGCCAAGTTCCTGAGGGCATTCTGGTATTTCTACCTCGTACAGACCTGGGGCGACGTGCCTTTGCATACCGAGTTTATCACCGTACCCTCGCAAGCCGCATCGCGACAGCCGGCGGCGCAGGTTTATGAGCTGATCATCAAAGATCTCACCGAAGCTGCGGCCGATCTGCCCAATCAGCCGTCCGCACCGTTCCTGGGCAAGGCGGCTACCAAGCCTGTCGCGCAGTTCCTGCTGGCGAAAGCATATCTTACCCGCGGCTGGCTGAACAACACCGCAGCCGATTTTACCAAAGCGGCGGCATTGTGCGACGAGATCATCGCCAACAAATCGGCTTACGGGCTGGACCTCTGGCAGGACTATGGCGACGCATTCGTGCCCGCCAATGATTATGGAAAGGAAACCATGTTTGTCAGCGACCACGTACTCGACCCTAAATACGGCTATTACAGCGTGGGTGGTGCGGCTGGTGGCGGCGCTGCCCAAAACCTTTCGCCCTGGTTTACCAACTGGAACTACCCGAACAACAGCGGTATCAACTCATTCAAAAATGCATCGGGCGGGTTTGTCAACAGCGGCACTTCGGGCATGATCCGCGACGCATATTACGGTCGCCCGTACGTCCGCATGCGCCCGAACTCCGACAAATTGGCCACGGGCCCGCATGCAGGCAAAAACTATTTCCTCGACCAGGCTTTTACGAAACGCGACGTGGATTCGCGGTTTGCCAACTCGTTTTACACGGTTTACATTTCCAATACTGCCATTACCAACGCAGCCAATGCTACCAACAACAGCCGGGGAATCGGTTACACCACCGTCGTGGGGTCGGATACCGCCGTGTGGCTGCCCGATTACGAGGTTCCCGGCGCTCCGCAGTTTGTGGGCACCAGGCCATTCAAGGGCATTGTAGTGCCGCCGAGCCTTTGGAACAACGGTATTTTCCCGGCATTGAAAAAATTCATGGACCCCAGTCGCGGCGCCAACTTTAACGATCCGTCGACCCGTCCGTGTGTTCTGTACCGCTTTTCGGATGTCTACATGACCGGTGCGGAAGCGTATTTCAAAGCCGGTGACGCCGCGAAAGCCGCCGGCCTGCTCAATGTGGTGCGCCAGCGAGCGGCATTCCGGAAGGGCAACACCACCGCGCAGAATGCGGCAGCAGCCACGGCCATGACCATTACCGCTGCCGACGTAACCCTGGACTTCATCCTCGACGAACGCAGCCGCGAGTTTTTCGGCGAATGGCAGCGCTGGCACGACCTCGTGCGCACGCGTTCGCTTGTGCGTCGGGTGCAGGAGTGGAACCAGGAAGCGGCACCTTATGTGAAGGATTTCAATATGCTTCGGCCCATTCCGCAGTCGCAGATCGATAGAGTCGTGGATGGTCCTGCTTTTCCACAAAATTCCGGATATTAAACCGTATTAATCAGCACAATTATATGACCCGCAGCTTTTTATCAGCAGGATTAATGGCCGTGATGGCTATCGGCCCGGGCCTGGGAACGGGCTTTTGCCAGCAGGCCAAGGTGAAGCCGTTGATCAGCGACCTGTTCACCGCCGATCCGTCCGCGCATGTTTTCAATGGCAAAATCTACATTTATCCTTCCCACGACATCGAGGCCAATGTGCCGCAGGACGATGAAGGCGGGCATTTCAACATGCGGGACTACCACGTGTATTCCATGGACAACATCGGAGGCAAGGTGACTGACCATGGCGTGGTGCTGGATTTGAAAGATATCCCATGGGCAGGGCGCCAGCTTTGGGCACCCGATGCGGCATTCAAGGACGGTACCTACTACTTGTATTTCCCTGTGAAAGACAAGGAAGACGTTTTCCGGATCGGGGTAGCTACTTCCAAATCGCCTGCCGGGCCTTTCAAAGCCGGGCCCGCACCGATTCCGGGCAGTTACAGCATCGATCCGGCGGTTTTTACCGACACCGACGGACAGACTTATATGTACTTCGGCGGTATCTGGGGCGGGCAACTGCAACGCTGGCATTCGGGAAAGTACGACAAATTGCTCTCGACCGACCTGGGCAAAGGGCACGAGCAGGAGCCCGCATTGAGTGCCAAAGTGGCGAAAATGAGCGGCGATATGCTCACTTTCGCCGAGACGCCCCGCGACGTGCAAATACTGGATGAGCAAGGTAAGCCTTTGCTCGGCGGCGATCACGACCGACGGTTTTTCGAGGGCGCGTGGATGCACAAGTTCAATGGGAAATACTATTTTTCGTACTCCACCGGCGATACGCATTTGCTCTGTTATGCCGAAAGCAGTTCGCCTTACGGGCCGTTTACCTACAAAGGTGTGATCATGAAACCGGTCGAAGGCTGGACGACGCACCATTCCATTGTGGCGTTCAAAGGCAAATGGTATATTTTTTATCACGATACGGAAATTTCAGGCAAAACACACCTGCGTAACGTGAAGGTACGCGAGCTCGCGCGCGGAAAGGATGGCTCGATCGAAACGATTGAGCCTTGAAATGGAAATAATGCCAAATATTTTGGTAAAACGGGTGCCGGTTCCGGCTTTTAAGGCTGTACCGGCATATTCGTGCCCCTGATCTCATCCAAAGCATTCAATCAGACAAACTATGCAAATCGAAAGACGCGATTTTTTATCGACATTAACCCT
>Ga0255338_1005611_pt1 | contig 11378 bp, 11 predicted proteins | sample MeOH1_35cm_T4_19_FD_203715 | JGI IMG/M metagenome (GOLD analysis project Ga0255338, IMG submission 203715) | Sandy soil microbial communities from University of British Columbia, Vancouver, Canada - MeOH1_35cm_T4_195 | ecosystem: Engineered > Artificial ecosystem > Sand microcosm > Unclassified ... | reverse complement strand
GTGCATACACTACTACGAGCACCCTAAAGTCAATCAGGGCTACTTTGCACCTACTTACCCACATATACGCGACATTTTCTATCCTACGATTGAAGAAGTCGCTTACAACATGGGCTTAAAGGTTGATATAAAAGAGGGCAACAAAGAGGTTCACTTTTATAGCGGTAACACTTATCGCGGCACTACGATATGCAGATCAATGGAAAGGCCGCATACGATTGTCGGCTTCAAGATTGGTCATGCGCTTATTGATGAATTAGACGTTATTGAAACTAAACGCGCTAAAGATGCATGGCGTAAGATTATTGCCAGGCTGCGTTATAACGATGATAGTTTGCGTAATGGTGCTGATATTACAACGACACCAGAGGGCTTTAAAGAGACGCACAGGTTATTCGTTACTGAGTTAAACAATAAGCCAGAGCTTAGAAACTCATACGGCATGATTCAGGCATCAACCTATGACAATGCTGCAAACTTGCCTGATGACTACATTCAGTCACTGATTGACACTTACCCATCAGAATTAATTGATGCTTACCTTCGTGGACTGTTTGTAAACTTAACAAGCGGCACTGTGTACCGTGCATATAACCGCATAACACATAACAGTACAGAAACAATCCAGCCTAATGATGTATTACGCATAGGCATGGACTTTAACGTCATGAAAATGGCAGCAACTATCTATGTGGTGCGGACTAATGGATGGCACGCAGTCGCAGAACTTAAAGACTTGTTTGATACGCCAGACATGATACGTGTCATTAAAGAAAAATGGCCGACACATAGAATCGTTATCTATCCTGATGCTACTGGTAAAAACCGTGAAGCGAACAATGCAAGCGTGTCTGATATCTCTTTATTGTTGCAAGCAAGATTTGAAGTTAAAGCGCATAACGAAAACCCTGCTGTAAAGAACAGGATTAACGCAACTAACAAACAGTTTGAAGTTGGTAAGTTATGGGTAAACGCTAAAGAATGCCCGACAGTCGCAAGTAACTTTGAACAGCAAGCATACGATGACAACGGTGAGCCTGATAAGAAGGGCGGATTCGATCACCAAAACGATGCAAGCACATACCCTATCGCTTACGAGTTCCCTATCGTTAGAACAATGCAACGGATAAAAACTATTGGATAAAAGATGCTAGATACCACAAACCCACAATACGATAAATGGCAGCCTATATGGAAGAAATGCCGTGATGCTATTGATGGGCAGGAATGGGTGCATGAAGGCGGCGAAACCTATCTGCCAAGCCCTTCTGAATCGTGGAGCAATAAGTTTTATAATTCTTATAAACTACGCGCGACATACTTCAATGCTTGTGGTCGCACATTGGATGGCATGACAGGCTTGATATTCCGTAAGAAGCCAGAGTTAGTATATCCAGCAGCGTTAGAGCCTATCATCAATGATATAGACATGGCTGGTAGTGACTTAATGGCATTTGCCGAGCAGTTGGTTGATGAACTAGGGCGCGTTAGTCGTGTAGGCATTCTGATTGATTACCCTAGTACACAGACTATTGGCTTAACCGTAGCCGAAGCACAGACGCTCGGTCTTAGGCCATACGCAACAATCTATAAGACTGAATCAATCCTAGACTGGCGCTATGAACGCATCAATAACAAACAGATGCTGTCAATGGTGAAGTTGAAAGAGTGCAAAGAGGTGCAGGTTGACGAGTTCGAGTATAAGAGCGTTGATTTAATCCGTGTGCTTGATTTATTTGAAGGTCGCTATCGTGTGCGTGTGTACGAGAAAAAAGAAAGCGGATATGTTCAAGTTGGCAATGATCTATTCCCATTGATGAACAATGCGCCTATTCGTGAGATACCGTTTATATTTGACAGCGTGAATGGCCTTGATAGCGATATTAAAAAACCACTATTACTCGACTTAGTTAACCTTAATATCAGCCATTACAGATATGACGCTTGCTATACTCATGGCCTATTGTTCACAGGATTGCCGACACCTGTGTTCTTTGGCGTGATCCTTGATGATAACGATAAGATAAACTTAGGCAGTACAGAAGCATTAACATTTTCTAACCCTGATGGTCACGCTGAATATTTAGAGTTTAAAGGTCAAGGACTTCAAGAATTAAGAGAGGGGTTAAGTAAAAAAGAGCAACAAATGGCATCTCTTGGTTCACGTATGCTATCACCTGAAAAGAGAGCAGTAGAATCAGGTGAGGCCGCAGCAATCCATCGCAGTGCTGAAAACGCTGTCCTGGCTTCACTGGCACATTCAGCAAGTAGCGCATTAACACGCACCTTACAATGGCTGGCAATGTGGGCGAGAGCAAGCGAAGAAGTATCGGTAACGCTTAATACAGACTTCATGCCCAAAGAGATGGATGCAAATATGTTTAGAGAGCTGACAAATGCTTATCTGACAGGTGCTATTTCATACAATACTTATTTCTTCAAGCTTAAAGAGGGTGAAGTTATCCGCGAAGAGGTACAGGAAGAAGAAGAACAGGAACGATTAGAAGTGCAAGGATTAAGCGGCATAACAGGCGAATAAATGGAAACAGCGAATGAGAAGCTTTTAGACCAAAGCATTAACCATGCAGTAGAAATGCAAGGTTACTCTAATAGCGTTGTTAAAAAAATGCTTTCTATTTTAAATAGAGCAGATGCTGATTTATTCCAAAAAATAACTTTAGCAATTGAAAATTTACCAAGATCGCAAGTTAATATAGATAGGTTAAATAGCTTATTAAAATCTGTTCGGGAATTAAATAATCAAACTTATGTAGAGATTAAAACCGAATTAAATGCAGAACTTAAAGAAATGGTTGCTTATGAGGTTCAATATCAGCAAGCCTCTATTAAGTTATTAATTCCTGAGCAAGCTGCATTTACAACAGTATCTCCAGTTCAAGTTTATGCCGCTGCTATTGCAAGGCCTTTCCAAATCAGCAAGGGCGGAGCAGTCCCTTTAAATGAATATTTATCTGGACTTAGTGAGGTTAGAGCGGCAGCAATTAGGGATGCGGTTAGGTTAGGATTTATAGAGGGCGAAACAATACAGCAAACTGTAAAAAGAATTAAAGGAACAAAAGCCTTGTCTTATACAGATGGATTGATGGAAGCCTCTAGGAGACATATAGAGGGCATGGTTAGAACAGCAATCAACCATACATCAACATTTGCAAGGAACTCTATATTTGAAGCTAATGAAGATATTGTAAAGGGATGGAAGTTTTTATCTGTATTAGATAATAGAACGTCAATTACATGCGCTTCACTATCTGGAAGAATATATCCAGTTGGCAACGGGCCAATGCCACCTAGGCATATTAATTGCAGGTCAACTATGGTTCCTGTATTAAAATCATGGAGAGAGCTTGGTATAGATATAGATGAAATATCACCAAGCACTAGATCATCATTAGATGGGCAAATTCCTGAAGACATAACTTTTAGCGATTGGCTTAAAAAGAAAAATAGTAAATTTCAAGATGAAATACTTGGAGCTACAAGAGGGAAGTTATTTAGAGAAAATAAAGCAGATGTAACTGTTTTCACTAATAACAAAGGCGTTGTTTACAGTATAGAAGAGCTTAAAAAGAGAAATTCAGAACTGTTTGTAAAGGCTGGATTATAGTATAATAGACGAGCTGGCAAGGTGTACCACCACCTAACCAGCTCTAACCAAACAACTCAGATAAGGAGTCATCATGGCTAAACGCGATTATATACCATGTGCTTGTTGCAGCAAAACATTCAAGCCAGTAAGAGATACAAATTTATTTTGTTCTAATGCCTGTTATAAGAAAAACAAAAAACCACAACCTAAAACTTGTCAACAGTGTAAATGTAGTTACTTAAAGAAATTAAATCAAAAGGCATCTAAATTTTGCAGTAACGATTGTTTGCTAGAAAGCAGAAGAGTAAAGCCACATACTTGCGTAGTTTGCGGAACTATTTTTACACCAGTTAAGTTTAAGCCTAGTGTAGGTAAATATAGAAAATACACAGGCCGCCATTCTTGCTCTGTTGAATGCGCCTTTATAGATAAAGGCAGACGAACAGCAAAAAGAATGCATGATACTAGAGATCAATATACTGGTAAAAATAACCCTAATTGGATAGGCGCTTGTTTAAAGAAAAACAAATCGTATAGAGGCCATGATTGGCGATTAATTGCAGAGCAAGCGCGTAATAGAGATAAATATTGCTGTAAGCATTGTGGAATGACTAGCGAAGAACATTTTGCTAAATGGAGTAGGGTTTTAGAAGTTCATCATATCATTCCATTTTATGAATTTACAGATCATACTAAAGCTAACAGTTTAAGAAATTTAATTACATTATGTAAGCGTTGCCATAGAATTGCTGATGGTGCTATTAAGCATAGGCAATTGTTAATTAACTTTAATGATGAACAGAGATTAAAGCCAAAAGATGGATTAAGCAGAGGCTCTAAAAACGCCAATGCAAAATTAAATGAAATTCAAGTAAAAGAAATAAAAATGCTTTTTCTTCAAGGCGTTACAAATATTGCTATTGGTGAAAAATTTAACGTAAGTAAAAGTATGATATCAGCTATTAGAACTGGTCAAAATTGGAAGCACGTAAGCTTAAATTAGTTAATGGAACTAAAGCGCCTCGCAGTTTAAAAGAGGCCGTTAGAGAAGACTTGCGTAAAACAAAAGTAAAAGAATACATACAATGCCCAACATGTGGCAGCAGAACAGCAATACCATTAGAAACAGCAGGAATGAAACAAAAAGCATGTGCATTCTGTTTTATAAATGAAAAACGAATAGTACTAATGGAATAAACATATTTAAAGTTTTACCGAGCCTCATTAAGTCGTACTTAGTGGGGATTTTTTACGTCTGTGACGTGCAGAAATGAGCTTGTAGCTCAAAGATAATAGGCAGTGCCTAGAAAGCAATCATCATGAAACTAGAAGATTTAACACAAGAGAAATTAGACGAGTTACTTGGTTCAGTAGAGGCGTTATCAGAATCAACCAAGGGATTAAAGGCAGACCTAGCCAAAGCGAAAGCTAAAGCCAAAGGTGCTGACATTGACCCTGAAGAATACGCAAATCTGCAAACGCAAGTAGCCGAACTAAGCGACAAGCTGAGTAAGTCTGAAAAGGCATATAAAGCCGACACAGAAAAGTTAAGTAAATCACTAACTGAAAAAGACGGGGCTTTAACCAAGTATCTACTCGATGCGAACTTAACTGACAACCTAGCAAAAGCGCGTGTTAAACCAGAACTCATGGATGCTGCAAAGGCATTGCTCAAAATGCAAGCCACTATCAAAGCTGAGAACGGTGAATATTCTGCACTGATTGGTGATAAGCCGATTGGTGACTTCGTAAAAGAGTGGACAGGTTCAGACGCTGGTAAGCACTTCGTATCTGCTGACAATAACAGCGGTGGTGGTGCTAACGGTGGTGGCAATAACAACAGTAACAGCAAGACAATGACACGTTCCGCTTTTGATGCGGCAGACCACGGCACTAGGGCTGCATTCGCTAAAGCTGGCGGCACAGTCATTGATGGATAAATAATTTAATTTTAAGGATAAAAAATGGCTAATACTTTAACCAACCTGGCGGCTGATATTTACAAGGCTGCTGACGTAGTAGGTCGTGAACTTGTAGGCGTGATTCCTTCAATCACAATCAACGGTGACGCATCAGAACGCGCTGCTAAAGGCGACAACATTCGCTCACACTTTACACGTACTCCAACTGTGAACACATCATACGCACCAAGTATGACAATCCCAGAGGGTACAGATCAGACAGTTGACAACAAAACACTGGTTGTTGACAGCTTCGCATCTGTTCAAATCCCTTGGACAGGTGAGGACATCAAACACGTTAATAATGGCTCTGGCTTTGAAACCATCTACGGTGATCAGATTCAGCAAGCATTCCGCGCTATTAACAACACTATTGAATCATATATCTGGGGTGTAGGTCGTGCTGGTGCTTCACGCGCTTACGGTACTGCTGGTACAACTCCATTTGGTTCAAACTTCAATGAAGTTGCTGAAATGCGTCAGATTCTGGTAGACAACGGCAGCCCTGCTGATGATGGTATGTCATCTTTGGTAATCAACACACTGGCTGGTACTAAATTGCGTAACTTGGCGCAATTGCAGAAAGCTAACGAAAACGGCTCAGATCGTTTATTGCGTCAAGGCACATTGCTTGACTTGCAAGGCTTGATGTTAAAAGAATCAGCGGCGCCAGTAAGCACAACTGCTGGTACAGGTGCAAGCTACACATCAAACACTGCTGGCTATGCAGTAGGTGCAACATCAATCACATTAATCACTGGTACAGGCACTATTCTGGCTGGTGACACTGTGACATTTGCTGGTGATACCAACAAATATGTAGTTGCAACTGGCGTAACTGCTCCAGGCGTTTTAGTGTTAGCCGAGCCAGGTCTTAAAAAGGCATTAGCGGCATCTGCGGTAGCTTTAACTGTAGGCGCGGCTGCAACGGCCAACTTGGCATTCCATAAGTCAGCAATCGAGTTAGTAGTACGCCCTGTTGCTGTACCTTCTGGCGGTGACGCTGCAACTGACGTGATGACTGTACAAGACCCGTACTCAGGTTTGGTATATGACATCTCAATGTACAAAGGCTACAAAAAGGCAATGATAGAAGTATCTTGCCTGTACGGTGGCAAAGTATGGAAACCACAACACGTGGCTCAATTATTAGGCTAGTAGCTTAGTAAGTGGTAAGCCTTTCAAAAGAGGGCTTACTGCTTAACAAGTTGCATCAACTAAGGAATATTTATGGCATTGGTCGTTGAAACAGGTACAGGCAGTGCAACTGCTGAAAGCTATATCAGTGTAGCCGATGCCAGCACATACCATACGAACAGAGGTAACGCAGCGTGGGCTGCATTAGCAAGCGATACAGTACGTGAACAGTGCTTGCGTAAGGCTACTGATTACATGGAACAGGCTTATCGTCTGCGTTGGCTAGGTTATCGTGTAACGATTACACAAGCGTTGTCATGGCCTCGTGATGAGGTACAAAGGCTAGATTTAACCTTATTAAATCAATACTCATACTATGAAAACAATGTTGTACCGCCAGAAGTTAAAAACGCCTGTGCTGAATTAGCACTCAAGGCCGCATCAGGTGAACTATTGCCAGACTTAGGGCAGGGCGTAGTCATGGAAAAAGTAGACGTTTTACAAATCGAGTATGACAAGTACAGCCCACAGTCACCAAGATACACAGCAATAGATCGCTTACTAGCACCGTTTTTAAGCGGTTCTAGCGTATCTCGCACGGTGGTGAGAGCATGACCTTTGACTATAACAAATCAGCAGCCACAGCGTTAAAGCTAATCACCAAGTTTGGCGCATCTGCAACACTGATTAAACGTGCAGAAGGTGCTTACGACCCTGCTACAGGTAGCAACAGCATCACCGAAACAAGCTACACAGTTAAAGTGGTATTGCTTAACTATCGTGCCAATGAAACCAACACGCAAGGCTCACTGATACAGGCTAAAGACCGCAAGGTAATCATGCAAGCGACTACTGTCACGCCTGATGTATCAGATACATTTACATTTAACAGTGTGACATATCGCGTGGTTGAAGTTAAAACGCTTAGTCCTAGCGGTACTAATGTTCTGCATGAATTAAGAGTGAGTGTATGAGCTTTAGTGCTGACATATCGCGCTTTATTGGCAAGACTGAAAAGAGCGCAGAGCAAGCAGTACGCAGGATTAGCTTAGACCTATTAAGTCGCGTTGTACTCAAGTCACCAGTGGACACTGGTCGCTTTCGCGCTAACTGGTATGCATCAATCAATTATGCAAGCAATCAGGTATCAACCAGCGTAGATAAAAGCGGTGCGGATTCAATCAGGCGCGGTGGTTCAGCCATTAACAGCTACAAGTTAGGTGATGCAGCGATTTACCTTACAAACAATCTGCCTTATGCGTACAGACTTGAAACAGGCTACTCAAAACAAGCGCCTACTGGCATGGCTAGACTGTCAGTCATGGAAATAGCGAGTAAATATAAATGATTAAGAAAATCAGACAGGCTTTAGAAACAGCGCTAACAACATGGGCGGTAGCACAAACGCCAGTTATGCCTATAGCATTACAAAACAAATCTTACGTGCCTACTATTGGCGTTAGATATGTGCAAGCCAATATATTATCAGCAGAAACAGAAAACCCTAGTCTTGGTGATGCTCACAAGCGTTTTGTCGGAATATTCCAAATACTGATTAACGTAAAAGATAAGACAGGGCCAGGTGAGGCTGAAACAATCGCAGAAAGCCTATTTACTACATTCGCGCGTGGTGAATCATTCGCAGCATCAACTGTGACTGTTCGCATACTGGATAGCCCTAGTGTACTTCCATCATTTAACGATAACGGCTGGTATGTACTGCCAGTATCAATACGGTATCAATCAGATATTTATTAAGTAAATCTTACACACAGCGCCTTAGGGCGCTTTTTTACGCCCTAAGAAAGGTAAATTATTATGGCATTAGCGACAGGTGTAGCAAAACAAGTACGATACAAAAAAGAAACCACATGGGGAACAGCAGCAGGGGCTACTGGTGGCCAGTTACTACGCAGAGTTACCTCAGATTTAGACCTGACAAAAGACCCGTATCAATCAAATGAAATCCGCGATGACTACCAGATCGCTGATTATCGTCATGGTGTGCGTACTGTGATGGGTTCTATCAATGGCGAACTATCACCTAAGACATACGCTGCGTTTATCGCGGCAGCATTGCGTAAAGACTTTGTTGCAGGGGCTACGACAGGCGCAGGCATTACTCATGCAGTAGTCGGCTCAACATTCACCGATTCAGGGAATGGATTTATTACTGATGGCTTCGTGGTTGGTAATGTCATTAATGCGACAGGATTTGCCACAGCAAACAACAATAACCATTATGTGCTAGTGACAGCAGTAACGGCTGGGGTTATTACATTCACTCCATTGGATGGCGTAGCACTGACAGCAGAGGCCGCAGGGGCATCAGTTACCATTTCAGTTGTAGGAAAAATTTCTTATACGCCTGAAACTGGACACACAGACGATTCTTTCAGTATTGAGCATTTTTACAATGACATTGACCAGTCAGAATTATTTACAGGCTGCAAGGTAAACACTATCGAAATCGGTCTGCCACCTACAGGCATGAGTACCATCAATATTAACCTGATGGGTAAAGATGTAACCACAGGCGTTACTGAATACTTCACCACTCCAACAGCAACTACAAACACTGGCATATTAGCTGCGGTTAATGGCGTAGGTTACGCATTAGGCTCACGTCAGACTCTTATCACAGGCTTAACCATTAACTACGCTGGCAATATGTCAACTGAGCCAGTTGTAGGCTCAAACACTGTGCCAGATATCTTTGAGGGGCGTGTAGTCATTAACGGCAACCTGTCAGCATTCTTTGAGAACGGCAACTTTAGAGATGCATTCCTTGATGAAGATGAGATTGCATTGATGTTCGTGTTCACTGCTGATAACACACCTAATCCGGACTTTATCTCATTCACTATGCCTCGCGTAAAACTAGGTGGCGCATCTAAAGACGATGGCGAAAAGGCAATTATCCAGACTATCCCATTCCAGGCACTATTTAATGACGCTGGTACAGGCGCAAGCAAAACAACGCTACTGGTTCAGGATAGCTCAGTCGCTTAATTTACAGCCCTTCGGGGCTTTTAAGGTTACACATGGATATTAGCAAAATCAACATTGTTAAAGCGGCAACGGATGGGATTGATGTAGATATATTCAACCCTGCTACAGGTGATAAAACAGACTTAAAGATTCGTGTAGTTGGTGCAATGAATGCTGCATATAAAGATGAAGTTTTTATATTACGCGCAGAAATTGAAGATTTTAAAGAGCAAAACAAACTCCCAGCCGATGCAAGCAATAAGCAAAAAGCAGAGTTTGATATCAAGGTCGGCAAGTTTGATGACAATTTAACAGCTAAGTTTTTAGCTAAATACACACTAGGCTGGGAAGGCATGGAAGAGAACGGAAAGCCTGTACCTTTCAGCAAACAAGAAGCCGAACGTATTTATGCTGAGTACCCGATTATTCTTAGTCAGGTACAACGTGCAATGACCGACTTAGCAAATTTTATGAAGGCTTAACTAGCTGTCTCGTTGAGTGGGTTAAGTCTGAGGTCGTACTGAGCGAGAAACAGAAAGACGGTTGCACACTTAGGCAACACTTAGAAGCGGTTTATAAGGCAACTAAGAGAAAGCCAGAGCAGTTAGAGCAGCCAGAACTGCCAAACAAGGTTAAGCACATATTAAGACTGTATGGAGACTTATCACAGGGGCGGCAGTTTGGCTTTAGTGCAAATCCCATCAGCAGCACAGAAATTCAGGCATGGCTACAAATCACAGGCAGAACACTCAGCAATTGGGAAATTCAAACACTTCGCGCAATAGATAGGGCTTATTTATCATGACAGATATTGCATCACTCATTATTAAGGCTGATACAAGTCAGGTAAAAACAGCTACCAAAGATTTAAACAATCTATCCAATGCTGGCGGTAAGGCCGAGAGTTCGTCTAAAAGCCTTGCTACTTCATTCGGTGCAATGAGGGCGGCATTGCCTGTTGCTGGCATAGGTTTATTAGCTGCATCTATGATTAAGTCTGCTGATGCGCTAACTAAGTTTTCAGCCCAGTTAAGAAATGCCACATCATCACAAGCTGAATTTGGCGAAGCATTTGACAATGTAAGGCGTATTGCTTCAAGCGCACAAGCACCTATTGAGGCAGTAGGTTCTACTTATGCAAGGCTTTCAAATGCTTTAAAAGATTTAAACGTAACACAGACGCAAGTTTCTGATGTAGCTGAAACCGTAGCATTAGGTTTAAAAGTAAACGGCGCATCAGCAGAAGAAACAGCATCAGCAATGTTGCAGCTTTCGCAGTCTTTTGGCTCAGGAAAGATGCAAGGTGATGAGTTCCGTTCAGCAATGGAATCAATGCCATCACTCATGCGTGAAGTGGCTAAGACCATGGGGGTTAATGTTGGCGAGCTTAAATCATTAAGTTCAGAGGGCGCAATTACATCAGAGGTGCTATTAAAGACCTTTAACAATCCTGTATTACTCGCAAAGTTAAGAGAGCAAGCCGAAGGCATGAAAACCATTGGCGGATCAATGACCGAGGCAAAGAATGAATTACTTTTGTTTGCTGGCACGATGGCGCAAAAGACAGGCATTGTCAGTGGGTTTAATTTCATTATTGATGCTGGCACAAATACGCTAAAAGGTTTTAATGACCAATTAACTACTGGTCAAACAAGGCTGCAAGGATTTCTGCCCGCATATGA
>Ga0255338_1005610_pt1 | contig 11381 bp, 10 predicted proteins | sample MeOH1_35cm_T4_19_FD_203715 | JGI IMG/M metagenome (GOLD analysis project Ga0255338, IMG submission 203715) | Sandy soil microbial communities from University of British Columbia, Vancouver, Canada - MeOH1_35cm_T4_195 | ecosystem: Engineered > Artificial ecosystem > Sand microcosm > Unclassified ... | reverse complement strand
GTCCGGAATCAGTCCCATGCCTTCTGGGCTTCCGCCGTCTTCAGGTAAGCGAGGATCAGCTCATCCAGGTCGCCTTCGAAGACTTCCCGCACCCGGTTGGTCCGCACCCCCGTCCGCACGTCTCGAACAAAGCGGTCCCCGTCCGGCGAGTAGATGCGCACCACCTCCGGCACCTCGGTCGGCTTCGGGCGCGTGCCGGCGGCCTCCTGCGCCGCTTTCTCTGCTTCGGCTTCCAGGTGCTCTCCGGCAGCGGTCTCATCTTCCAGGGCCTCCACGGACACCACCGTCGTCTGGACCGGCGCGGCGCCGTCCGAGTCTTCCGGGCGCAGCACCAGCTTGTGGGTCCCGGCCTCACCCTTCAGGAATCCGAAGACGTTCGCGCCCCTCAGTGCCACGATGAGCCGCGGCGGATCGATCTCCGCCAGCCGCGCTTCCAGGGCTTTCGCTTCCTTCACACCGACTTCCGCCCAGAACGGTCGCACCGGCGGTCCGGCGTCGAAGCTGGGGAGGTGGCGCTTCACCTCCAGCCCGTGCTCCTCGATCCAGCGGTAATAGCTTCCCACCGGCACGAACACTTCCGCGCTGTAGCCCTTTCGCCGGGCCCAGGCCAGGTAGGTCCGGGCCAGCTTGAGCACCCAGCGCTCGGAGTCACCGGACTGCGCGGCGCGGCCGACGGCACTGAGCTGCAACAATGCTTGTCCGCTCTCGGTGAGGTGGGCGCAGAGCAGCTCGATCTCCAGGTAGTCCGTGTCCCGGGCCAGTCCCTCGTAGCTCCGGGCCAACTCCGCGTGGTAGTCCCGGTAGCGCTCCCGGTGGGAGAGCTGCGAGAACTCTTCCAGGTAGTCCGCCCGGTCCCGGAGCTGCGCCACCCGTTTGGAGAGACGCTCCAGGTGGTAGATCCGGGTCCAGACCCGGTGCGCTTCCGGGCCGTGTGTCGGAAAACTCCGCCGCCGGGTCTCGGCCAGCAGCCGCTGCCACTCGTTCTGAATCTCCCGCAGCGTGTCCCCATCCGCCCATTGATAGAGCCGCAGCCGCACCGCCGCGAGGGCTTCGATCAGCCGGGCCGGGTCCAGGCGGGCCGCGCCTCCCTCTGCCTCCCCCGTCAGCCCTCCAGCCGGTCGAATTGCTTCGCGGGGAGTGCCCAGGGAGGAAGAGGCCAGGTGGATCCTGCCTTCTTCCGCACGCAGGTGGATCAACTGCGACTCCCCCAACCGGTGAGCCACCAGGTAGCGGGAGAGTGGCACGATCACCCGGCGCTCGATCTCGCGCTTCAGCGGCCGCGCGCCGTAGACCGGGCTAAAGCCGGTAGACAGCAGCAGTTCCACCACGCTGTCGTCGATCTCCACCAGCAGGCTCCGGCGCTGGATCCCCTCCCGGCGGAGCAGCTTCTCCAATTCCCGCGCGGCAATCCGGCGCATGGCCTCTTCGCTCAGAGGCCGGAAGGCGACGATGCGGTCCAGCCGGTTTACGAACTCGGGGCGGAAGTAGCGCTCCACCTGGTCCACGTAGTGGCGGTCAGAAGCGGCTTCCTTGGGTGCGAGCCGGATTCCCGGCTGGCGCTGGTCGCGGGCCGTCGCCCCCAGGTTAGAGGTCATGATCACAATCGCGCTGCGGAAGTCCGCCGTGTGTCCCGCCGCGTCCGTGAGTCGGCCTTCGCCCAGCACCTGGAGCATCAGGTCGTAGATGGCAGGGTCCGCCTTTTCGAATTCATCCAGCAACACCACGGAGAACGGCTGCAGGCGAATCCGCTTGGTCAGTTCGCCCTCCGCGCCGGCCTGGCTCCCGCCGATGAGGGTCGCCACAGTATGTGGCAGCGCGTATTCGCTCATGTCGAATCGGAGCACGCGGTCCGCGCTGCCGAACAGGTACTCGGCCAGCGCCTTCACCATCTCCGTTTTGCCCACGCCCGTAGGGCCCACGAAGAAGAAGCATCCCAACGGCTTGTTCGGGTCGTTCAGGCCGGCCTTCACCACGGTGACCAGGTCCGTCACCGTCTCCACCGCCTCCGGCTGACCGATCAGCCGGTCGCTGAAATGGCGGCGCAGCTGGTCCGCGTCCAGCGTCAAGTGATCCGAGAGCAGGAACTCGGGCAGCCCGGAGTAGCGCGCGAAGGCCCGCACGGCTTGCTGGCGGGTGATCACCGGACGCTCTTCTCCCGCCGCGCCGGCAGCGTCCGCCGCCGCGCGCTCCAGGAACTGCACCGCCTTGCCCGGAAAGGCGCGATACGGCTGGAAGCGCCGGGTGAGCTCCGCGCCCACCTGCGCGGCGCCCGGCTCGATGCGCACCTTGAGGCGTTGCTCCAACCCGGCCGCGACCGCCGTAAGGATACTCTGGGTGGCATCATCCGAGGTCTCCTCCACCGCTACCGTCCGGAACGTGCTGAGGAAGCCGGGGTCCCGGGTCTCCGCCACGCGCAGCCGCTCCGGGGTAGTCTCACCCACCAGGATCACCGTACCGTCCGCCAGCAGCGGCCGGAGGAACTGCGCCATGTTGTCGTCGCCGCTCGAGCTCCGGCCGGCGTCCAGGAGTTCGGTCACATCCTCCACGTGCAGGATGTGGCGACGGCGCTTCACCTCATTCACCACGTCCTGCAGCTTTCTCTGCCACTCACCCACGTAGCAACACCCGGCGATGAGCTGGTTGGCGGTGGTGTACCACACCTGCCGCTTCCGGAGCGCCTCCGGGCACTGCTCCTCGCGGATGCGGCGGACCACCTCATGCATGATGGCGGTCTTCCCCACGCCGGGCCGGCCTACCAGCAGCACGGAGGCGCCCCGCTCCGCGGATAGCGTGTTCAAAACCTCGGTCACTTCCCGCTCTCGGCGGTAGGCGCGCGCCAGCCGCCCTTCCCGGGAGCGCGCCGTGAGGTTTACCCCGGATGCCTTCAGCGCCCAGAACTCGGAATCTTCCTCATCCGCCCGCTTCTTGCGCTCCTTCTGCGGCTTCAGCGGGCTGAAGGAGACCTCCAGCTCATCCAGGAACTCCTGGCGTTGATACTCATATTCCAGCAGTTCTTCCAGCGACGTCTTGCTGAAGTAGGCCGCCAGCTCGCGGGAGGCGACTTCCCGCAGTTCCTCCACGGAGAAGCAGTAGAACGAGAGGGGCGGGTCCAGGAGCCGGGGGACGGAGACCAGGTACTGCTCATTCGCCTGCTTCTCCAACATCAGGCTGAACTTGAGGCGCAGGCGGTCGTTTCGCTTCTGCCCATGCCGGTCCTCGGGCCGTAGTTCCACCTCCACCGTCTCCAGGTACTGCCCGTCGCGGTAGTTGGTGAGGCGGCCCAGTTCTGCGGGGTCCGCCTTGGCCAGCCACTTCTGCAGCGCCTCCCGCACGTCGTCCCGAGCCTCCTCCAGGAGCAGGCCGTAGGCGGAGAGTGACGCGGCGGCGGGCAGCACGTCGTCCGTCGGGAGCGGCGAAACGCGGCGAACCCCCGGAACGGTGACGGTGTAGGTCCCGTTCTGGTGCTTCTGCACGAAGATCCGAAACTTGAGGTGCACGAGCGCTCCACTGCCGGTCAGAGGCCGGCCCAAAAAGCTAAGGAGAGCATCATAGTGCGAAGGCTCGCCCTTTGCAAGCGCCCGCGCGTTCTCTTAATCGCTGGCGCTTGAGGAACGGCGCTTACTTCGGCTCTCCGCGGGGCACAACCGTGGCAGAACAAACTCTAAGCGACGGTGCCCAGATATGGGGAGCCGCGGACAAGAGAAAGTGCCCCGATGGATACAGAACAGGGCCGGCGTGCCGCCGAGGAAGAGATCCGAGATCTGGTTGAGGCCCGGGTGCAGGCAGTCCGGTCGCGCGACCTGAATGCAGCCATCGCCCACCATGCGCCGGACGTGGTGGCCTTCGACGTCGTCAACCCACTGCAGTATCTCGGGGCGGACACCGTTCGGGAGCGGACGCAGGCCTGGTTCGCGCTCTACCCGGAGGGCATCGGCTACGAAGTCCGCGATCTTTACGTAGCGGCTGGCGAGGAGGTGGCCTTTTGTCACCACCTCTACCGGGTTACCGGCACCACGTCCGCAGGCGCGCAGGTGGATATGTGGGTGCGCGCCACCGTGTGCTTCCAGAAATCCGACGGCGTGTGGAAAGTGGTTCACGACCACGAGTCCGTACCCTTCGATCCGGAAACCGGCAAAGCGTCGATGGAGCTAAAGCCGTAAGCAGCACGAGTCCTACCCTATGCGCGAAGAAGCGGCGGAGGTAGCACCTCCGCCGCTTCTCATGAAGCACTCACCGCCCTGGGTGAGTTAAGGGTTGGGGATCGCCAGCCGCGCCACCACCAGCGACTTCTGGCTCTGATCGTACTCCGTGGACCAGTTGTCCGTGCTCCAGCAGTGGCCGATGACCTGATCGTTCGCCCCATTCGCGAACACCACCATCGTCCCTTCGCCCACGCCGGTATCGAACTCCGCGCCGGCGTCGGGATGAACGACACGGCTATCGTCTGCATTGTGCGGGGTCTGGGTGGAGTCGATCACCGGCACGGCGTAGGCTCGTACCCCGGCCGCTTCCCACATCAATTCCGGCAAACCGGCGAGCATGGCCATGTGGCCCGTGTTGTTGGTCTCCACGGTGAGGTTCTTGATAGCCAACAGGTCACCCGGCAGCCAGTCGCCTACCCGGAGCTGCTGGATCGTGCGGATATGCTGGTGGGCCAGCGGGCTGGAGCACACCTGCGCGCTCTTGAACCAGTCGTGGTAAGTCTTGGCGTAGGGACTGGTGGAGCCGATACAGCGGTAGAAGTCCGAGTCGGTACGACCGTAACTCTTCTGGATGAGACGGGTGATGAACTGGCCACAAACGGTCTTGTTCGAAGGAGTGACGTTCGGCGCGGGCCACACCACCTGGCTGGCGGTGTTGTAATCATTGCTCGCGGGATTGATCGCCGCCACCAGGGCCACCGCGTTGCTGTAATGCACGGGCACGGCGGTAGCGCTGCCGCGGACGGCGCCGGCCAGCAGCGCCACGCATCCGGCGGTCACCAGCGCGCCACGCACGATCATCTTCCAGGGGGTGTTGTGGCTCATCTCGTCGTCTCTTCTTCTCGGCCTCACTGCCGAAGCGTTGCGTTCCAGATTGCTTATCTTTCGTTCGGCCGAGCCCTCGCTGCAGCCAACAAGAGTATGGCAGCTGGCCTTAATCCGGCTTGTGTCCTGGTTCACTCTCGCCCAGTGAAATCGACCGCGGGACCGCTGCAACTCACCGCGGCTTCCGGCGCCACAAACGGTAATCCGGTTTCCGTACCCGTGACCCATTCGATTAGGGAAAGGGAACACTGGTAGAGGCGCCCTCCATGCCGGGCGCAAGTCACTCTTCCTGCCCACCTACCGAGACCCAGCGCATGTCCCATACCGGTCATCCCGAAAAGCACTTCACTGCCACCGAAGCCGTCCGCGACGTGGTCATCGGCATGTCGGACGGTCTCACCGTGCCGTTCGCGCTCGCGGCCGGGCTCACCGGTGCGGTGACCTCCTCCGGCATCGTGATTACCGCCGGGCTGGCGGAGATCGCGGCCGGCTCCATCGCGATGGGCCTTGGCGGCTACCTCGCCGCCCGGAGCGACGCCGAGCATTACGAGAGCGAGCGGCGGCGGGAAGAGCGGGAGGTGCGGGAGTTGCCGGACGTGGAATCCCGCGAAGTCGTCGAGATTCTCGAGCGCTACGGCCTTACCGCTGAAGAGTGCGCGCCGGTGATCGAGGCGCTGCGGCGGCGGCCCGAAGCATGGGTAGACTTCATGATGCGCTTCGAATTGGGCCTTGAGGAGCCGGAGCCCAAGCGGGCCCTGGTGAGCGCGCTCACCATCGCAGGCGCATATGTCGCCGGTGGCCTCATCCCCCTGGCTCCCTACTTCTTCGTGGCGCAAGCGCGCTCCGCCCTCCTGTTTTCCGCCATCGCCACCTTGCTGGCGCTGCTCCTGTTCGGCTACGTCAAGGGCCGCTTCACCGGGACCGCGCCCCTGCGGAGCGCGCTCCAGACGGTGCTCATCGGCGGTCTCGCCGCCGCCGCCGCATTCCTCATTGCCCAGGCAATCTCCTGAAGCGCGCCTCGCGAAGTACGGCGCAAAAGTCATTGCAGCGGGTCTCAGTCGGCGCTGGCGGGCGCCCCTGGATGCGGGCATTCAATCGCCAGGTGCGCAAGAGCTACGATTGTATGAATAGGCGCCCGCTAGCTCCGGCAAAGCCGTGGCGTGAAGGGCGAGCGGAGGCCCCCACCGGCGCGAGAGGGCTGCGCGGGGTCGGGTACCCACGCAGTGGTGGGCGCGGGGGTACCCCCGAAAGAAGCACCAAACCAACAACGCTCAGCCCCAACTCTCATCCCCGGTAGTGAAACGCAGCCCTGTAATCACTGAATACCTCCTCAACCCCCGGCGGCCGTGAATGTTGACACCACAACCAACCCCGGGCTATCCTTCGGGCGACGGCATCCGGAAGACGGGGGTTCGATGAGCAAGGGACGACTGGAGGCCTTCAGCGACGGCGTCATCGCTATCCTGATCACCATCATGGTGCTTGAGCTGAAGGTACCGCACGGGGCGGATTGGCACGCGCTGCGACCCCTCACGCCCGTGTTCTTCAGCTACGTGCTGAGCTTCGTCTTCCTGGGCATCTACTGGAACAACCACCACCACATGCTCCAGGTGACCCAGCGGATAACCGGCGGTATCCTCTGGGCGAACCACCACCTCCTGTTCTGGCTCTCCCTCATCCCGTTCGCCACGGCGTGGCTGGGCGAAAACCACCTGGCGCCGCTGCCCACCGCGCTCTACGGGGTCATCCTGCTGCTCTCCGCCATCGCCTACACTACGCTGCAGAGCGCCATCATCGCGGCGGAAGGGCGAGGCTCCCAGTTGGCGTCGGCTGTCGGCAGCGACCGGAAGGGGAAGCTCTCTATGGCGGGGTACGCGATCGCGATCCCGGTGGCGTTCGTGGTCCAGTGGCTGGCCGTGACCCTTTACGTGGCGGTAACCCTCATGTGGCTGATCCCGGATCGCCGGATCGAGCAAGAGACAGAGACCGCCAGCGTGGACGAAGAATAGTGGGTCGACCGCATGCGCAAGAAACCCAGGGGGCAGGTCGTTCGGCACACTCAAACGCTCACGGACGGTACGGTCACGCTCCGGCTGCTCGGGGTCTACTACCTGTCTGACGAGGACTCCCATCCGCTCATCGAAGTGCTGATCCAGGGCCCCTGGTATCGACTCCGCGAGTTCAAAGACCTCCGGCTTTACACCATGCCCGGCTGGAGCGACCCTCCCACGCCGATTCACCCGCAGTTCTTCCTCGATCCCCTAGGTGAACAGCTTATCGGCAGCTACCTGCATCCGCCTCCGACGGAAGATTGGCCAGAGAGCCCACCCGCGTACCGGCGAGAAGTCACGTATCGCTTTGCCTCGTTCTGGCCGGAACTGGCCTACGGCGCACTGTTGACCCCCTTGGGGCTCCTCCCGGAAATCGACTGGGAACCAATCCCCGAGCGCCTCCTACGTCTGATCTGGCTAGACGAGTGACCGCGTACGCTGCCGTCACTGAAGAAGCGAAGGCACGCGACCCACGGGAGGGCGAGGCTCCATCGTTGAAGTAACGGTGCGGCCGCGCCGCGGAAGCTCACCATTCGGGCGTAGGATTGCGCTTATAAATTTGCTGCTTCGAAGCCGCGTGGCCCTCGCAGGCTTCCCCTGCAACCGCGAGTTTCGCGCGCCCCCGCCACCCTCGGTCCGCACGCTTGCCACCGTTACCGCGATTCTGCTCCTCGCATGTGCCGGCCAGCGAGTATCACCTCCGCTGGAGTGGAAGAACCCTCCCGCCGGAACGCGCAGCTTCTCACTCACCGTGCACCACACCTCTGGGCGGGGAGACACCCACGCCTACCTGAAGGCCGTGGACGCACAGCTGCCCCATCCAAATCCTCCGTCTCCTCTACACCATGGCGGAAGGTCGGCCGGAGGGTGACGGCCGCGTTCTGCCGAACTGGCTTCCACGGAGCTGCAATCCCCGCCGCGGCGCGTGCGGCCCGGATGCGCCTCCCTGCCTCTTTTCGCTGGAGCCGACTTTCGATGAAGAAATCCACCCTCCCCCTGATCCTGGCGCTGATCGCGGGCACCGCGATCACGGCGCTGGCCCAGGCGCCCCAGAGCCCGAACCCGGACTCCCAATACCGCCTCGGCCCCGATTCGATGCCCCAGCCCGGCGTGCCGAAAGGCGAGATCCGCGGCCCGTTCGTCCTCCCCAGCAAGGCCTACCCGGGCACCCAGCACACCTACTGGGTCTACGTGCCCGCGCAGTACGATCCGAAGGTCGCCGCCAGCCTGATGGTGTTCCAGGACGGGCAGGCGTTCAAAGACGAGAACGGCGACATGCGCGCCCAGAACGTGATGGACAACCTGATCTACCGCCGCGAAATCCCGGTGATGATCGGCGTGTTCATCAACCCGGGCCGCACACCCGAGCAGCCGGAGCCCACCCCGCGCGACTGGGGCGACCGCAACACCAACCGCCCCACCGAATACAACACGCTAAACGACAAATACGCTCGCGTGGTGACGGAAGAGCTGCTCCCCGCCCTCTACAAGGACTACAACCTCTCGAAAGACCCGGACCAGCACGGCATCGGCGGCTCCAGTTCCGGCGCCATCGCCGCCTTCACCGTGGCCTGGGAGCGCCCCGACCAGTTCCGCAAGGTGCTGAGCAACGTGGGCAGCTTCGTCAACCTGCGCGGCGGACACGTCTACCCGGAGAAAGTGCTCGCCACCCCGAAGAAGCCGATTCGCGTCTTCCTCTGCGACGGCCGCAACGACAACCGAGGCATCCGCAACGGCGTCTACGACGAGAAGATGGACTGGTTCCTGCAGAACGTGCGCCTGATGAAGGCGCTCACCCAGAAGGGCTATGACGTCAACTACACGTGGGGCATGAACAACCACGGCCAGAAGTTCGGCGGCGTGGCCATGCCCGAGATGATGCGCTGGCTCTGGCGCGACGGCGCCGTCTCCACGGACCCGAACGACACGGTGGAGCGCGGCTTCCGCCAGCCGGTTACGAAGACGAACTAGTACGGCATTCAGAGGAAATGGGGAAATGTGTCAACGAGTAAATGGCCGCCGCACGTTCACCGGCGCCATTTCCCCATTTCCGCGTTTCCCCATTTCCGGGCACACGCTGTACTAGGCCAATCGCCTCCAGCCGCGAGAACCGAGAGGTTGCCCGGACTCCCGGAAACATCCGGGCCCCGCCTCTCGGTTACGGGTAGCTCAACGCCAGGCCTTGCCGCGCTGCCACGCGGGCTCCCGGCAACTGGTCGTTCAGCGAGTCCGGCCACGCAAAGTTATCAGTCCTGAAATGGCGCCTTATCCCTCGTCCGCCTCTCGACGATCGGTGCTGAACACCACCTCGTGGATCTCCAGTACATTGGCGCCGGCGAACATCTCGGCCGGTGGGCGGTTGCTGTGCGCCAGCCGGAACGACTCGCTCCGGGTCCAGTCCCAGAATGCCTGCTCGCTCTCCCAGGTGGTCTGCACCAGGTAATAACTCTGCTCCGTGTTCTCTTCCCACTCGCCGGTGCGGTGACTCCACCGCCGCGTCACCGGACGCAGCACCTGGTTCTTGATAAACCCGGGCGACTGGTCGATCAGGTGCGCCCGGTTCCGGAACCGCTCCTCGAACTCCGCCTCATGACCCTCGGCCACGGGGATCCGGTTGGTTACCACAAACATCGTCGCTTCCTCGAACGGGACAGTGGCTGTATGAGTACGGGTGTATGGCAGCGGAACACTCACTCCCCCGCCAACCGGCCCAAAGACCAATTCCACCACACCCCCAAACTCTCCCCACCACCCGTACGCAAACTACCCAAACGTAGGCTTCTCGCGCTCGCCGAAGTGGTGGTAGTTATCCCGGCCGCGCACCAGGATGCCGGACCAGGTGCGTCCCTGCGAATTGATGGCCACCTGCTTCACGTAGGGCGGTACGTACCGGATCGTGAGCCCGCAGCGGCGGCGGTTCGAGAGGTTCGGATTGCTCCCGTGCACCAGCACCCCGTGATGGAGCGAAATCTCTCCCGCATGCAGGGCCGTGTCCACCGCGCTTGCCTCTTCGGCTTCGGTGACCCGCACTTCCTGGTTGATGCTCAGCAGGTTCCCCTCACGTTCCGACTTCCCATGCTCCCGGATCGCCCCGTGCGTCCCCGGGATCACCCGCATGCAGCCGTTCCCCGCGTCCGCGTCGTCCACCGCATACCACGCCGTCACCGCCAGCGGCGGCTCCAGCCCCCAGTACGTCACGTCCTGGTGCCACGCCACGAACTTCGGGGAGTGGGGAGTGGGGAGTGGGGAGTGGGCTGGGTCCTGAATGCCTGGATGCCCGGATGCCTGACTACCGGGTTCCGGATACTTGCAGAAGAAGTGGGTGGCCAGCAGGATGATGTCCGGGCCGATGGCGGCTTCCACCACGTCCAGGACGGCGGGCGAAGTGGCGAGGTCCCAGACGAACCGCTGATCGAGGTGCCGGTCCAGCAGCCCGATCTGGCACTTCTCGCGGCCCTCCACCGCTTCGAGCGCATCGTAAGCAGCGCGCACGCGGGCGGCCTCCGCTTCGTCACAGACTCGGATCCCGCTTACAAATCCATCCCGCGCGAAAACGCCTGCCAGGTCGGTCGGCCGTTCGTGAACCTGCTGCGCTGCCATAGCTGCCCTGTCCCTCGTCAGATCTCAAAACTGCCCTGTTCTTCGGCGCAGCGCTCGGAAACACCTACCTCGCCGGTCCCACTGTGCGAGTTGACTGGAGCACCCCTTAGCAGAACAGCGGCACTTCGCGGTCCGGGTCCAGGAACATCTCACGCGGGTAGGGCGCTTCCAAGGCGGGCATGTCTTCCACGGGAAAGTAGCGCAGTTCCAGGCTCTCCCCGTCCCGCGCTTCCAACTCTCCCCCCACCACCCGGCATGCGAACACGATCACCGTGTACTCGGTCTCGTCCCCATTCGGATAGGTATGCCGGAAGCGAATGCCGCCGAACACCCCCAGGATCCGCTCGGGGATTACCGTCAGCCCGGTCTCCTCTTCCACTTCGCGAATGATCGCCTCCGCCGGCGATTCCCCGGGATCGATCGCCCCCGCGGGCAGGCTCCAACCGCCATCGTCTTCCCGGCGCTGCACCAGAATCGCACCCTGATCGTTCCGGATTACTGCGGACACCCCCGGCATCAAGAGAAGCCGGGTCCCCACCGCGTCACGGATGGCTTTCACATAAGGAGAAATTGGCATTAGTTATAGAAGCAAGTTACATCGCCAAAGCTGGGGCAGTATGGAAGCGTTACGCGTTAAGCGCAATACCGTTCAACTTTGAGCCAGGAAAGGGATCCAAGAGTAAGATCGATCCCTGAAAGAGCC
>Ga0255338_1005609_pt1 | contig 11382 bp, 6 predicted proteins | sample MeOH1_35cm_T4_19_FD_203715 | JGI IMG/M metagenome (GOLD analysis project Ga0255338, IMG submission 203715) | Sandy soil microbial communities from University of British Columbia, Vancouver, Canada - MeOH1_35cm_T4_195 | ecosystem: Engineered > Artificial ecosystem > Sand microcosm > Unclassified ... | reverse complement strand
GACGCGGATGATGTGGGCGGCGATGAACTCGGCGCCCTCGCGCGCGCCGTCCTCCGGGTGCTTCAGGCAGCATTCCCATTCGAGCACCGCCCAGCCGGGGAAATCGTACTGCGCGAGCTTCGAGAAGATCGCGGAGAAATCGACCTGGCCGTCGCCGAGCGAGCGGAAGCGGCCGGCCCGACCGAGCCACGGCGCGTAGCCGGAATAGACGCCCTGCCGGCCGGTCGGGTTGAACTCCGCGTCCTTGACGTGGAACATCTTGATGCGCTGGTGGTAGATGTCGATGTAGTCGAGATAGTCGAGCGCCTGCAGGACGAAGTGCGACGGGTCGTAGAGGATGTTGCAGCGGGGGTGGTTGCCGACCCGCTCCAGGAACATCTCGAAGGTGGTGCCGTCGAACAGGTCCTCGCCGGGGTGGATCTCGTAGGCGAGGTCGACGCCGGCGGCGTCGAAGGCGTCGAGGATCGGATGCCAGCGCCGCGCGAGCTCGTCGAAGGCGGCCTCGACGAGGCCGGCCGGGCGCTGCGGCCAGGGATAGACGAACGGCCAGGCGAGCGCCCCCGAAAAGGTGGCGTGGGCGTCGAGGTCGAGGTGGCGCGAGGCCTTGGCGGCGAGCTTGAGCTGCTCGACCGCCCAAGCCTGCCGGGCCTTCGGGTTGCCGCGCAGGCGCTCCGGGGCGAAGCCGTCGAAGGCCTCGTCGTAGGCCGGGTGGACGGCGACGAGCTGGCCCTGCAGGTGCGTCGACAATTCGGTGATGGCGAGGCCGTGGGCGGCGACGACGCCCTTCACCTCGTCGCAGTAGTCCTTCGAGCGGCCGGCCTTCTCGAGGTCGAACAGGCGCGCGTCCCAGCTCGGGATCTGGATGCCGGCGTAGCCGAGCGAGGCGGCCCAGCCGGCGATGGCGTCGAGAGTGTCGAACGGCGCCGCGTCGCCGGCGAACTGGGCGAGGAAGATCGCCGGGCCCTTGATGGTCTTCATGCGCGTGTCCCTCCCGCATCGTTGATCTTGCTTCGTGGCGGCTCTTGTCCCTCCCCTGCCAGGGGGAGGGGCAGCCGGCGGAGCCGGCAGGGTGGGGCCCGGCAATCCCAGCAGACGCGTCGCGGCACTGGCCCCCTCCTGCGGTGCCTCCGGCACCGCTGTCCTCCCCCCTGGCAGGGGGAGGACACTGCTCGAAAGCGCCGGTCGATTCAGCAGTAGCGGTTGATCAGGCCCTCCAGGTGCTCCTGCTTGCCCGAGCGCGGCTGCGGGTCGAGGCCCTCGGCATGGGCGCGCGCGGCGATGTCGGCGAGCGACCAGTCGCCGGCCAGCACGGCGCGGCCCTCGGGGCCGTCCCAGCCGGCGTAACGGGCGGCGACATGGCCGGCGAGGCGGCCGTCCTCGACGATCTTCGCCGCCGCGAGCAGCGCCCGGGCGCAGGCGTCGATCGAGGCGACGTGCGCCTCGAGGAGGTCGTCGGGGTCGATCGACTGGCGGCGGATCTTGGCGTCGAAATTGAGCCCGCCGGTGGTGAAGCCGCCGGCCTTGAGGATCTCGTGGAAGGCGAGGGTGAGCTCCGGCACGCTCATCGCGAACTGGTCGGTGTCCCAGCCGAGCAGGCCGTCGCCGCGGTTGATGTCGATCGAGCCGAAGATGCCGAGCGCCGCGGCGAGCGCGATCTCGTGCTCGAAGGAGTGGCCGGCGAGGATGGCGTGGTTCTGCTCGATGTTGACCTTGACCTCCTTCTCCAGCCCGTAGCGGGAGAGGAAGCCGAAGACGGTCGCGACGTCGTAGTCGTACTGGTGCTTGGTCGGCTCCTTCGGCTTCGGCTCGATCAGGATCGCCCCCTTGAAGCCGAGCTTGTGCTTGTGCTCGACGACGAGGGAGAGGAAGCGGCCGAGCTGGTCGAGCTCGCGCTTCAGGTCGGTGTTGAGCAGCGTCTCGTAGCCCTCGCGACCGCCCCACAGCACGTAGTTCTGGCCGCCGAGCGCCTGCGTCGTCTCCATCGCCGTCTTCACCTGCGCGGCGGCGTAGGCGAACACCTCCGGATCGGGGTTGGAGGCGGCGCCGGCCATGTAGCGCCGGTGCGAGAACAGGTTCGCCGTCCCCCACAGGAGCTTCAGGCCGGTCGCCTCCATCTTGGCGGCGAAGACGTCGGTGATCTCCTTCAGGTTGCGCTCGTTCTCGGCGAGGCTCGCCCCCTCCGGCGCGGCATCGCGGTCGTGGAAGGTGAAGAACGGCACGCCGAGGAGGGCGAACATCTCGAAGGCGACGTCGGCCTTGAGGCGGGCCCGCGCCATCGCGTCGCCGGGCGCCATCCACGGGCGCAGGAAGGTCTCGCCGCCGAACGGGTCGCCGCCCGGCCAGGCGAAGGAGTGCCAGTAGCAGACGGCGAAGCGCATGTGGTCCTCCATGCGCCGGCCGAGGACGATGCGGTCGGGGTCGTACCAGCGGTAGGCGAGGTCGTCGGTCGCCTCCGGGCCCTCGTGGCGGATCGGCTCGCGGCGGGCGAAGAAGCCCGTGGACGTGTCGTGACGGGTCATGGCGTGGCCTCCTTGACGGCCGGGTAGAGCGACCGCCACCGCGCCCGCGCCTCGGCGTAGGCGTCGGCGAGACGGGGCTCGGGATCGATGGTGGTGCGGATGGCGGGCGGGATGCAGACGTCGGCCGGCGGCTCGCCGGTGGCGGCGAGGCGGCCGAGGCGGGCGGCGCCGGCGGCGGCGCCGACGTCGCCGTCCTCGGGCAGGTCGAGCGGCACGCCGAGGACGGTGGCGAGGATCGACAGCCACAGTTGCGAGCGCGTGCCGCCGCCGACGGCGGTGAGCCGGTCGATGCGGGTGCCGGCGGCGGCGAGGGCCTCGGCGCAGTCGTTCAGCGCGAAGGCGACGCCGTCGAGGACGGCGAGGACGAGCGCGTCGCGGCCGTGCTCGGGGGCGAGCCCGGCGAAGGCGCCGCGGACGGCCGCGTCGTTGTGCGGCGTCCGCTCGCCGGAGAGATAGGGCAGGAACAGCACCGGCGACGGGCCGCTCGCCCGCGCGCCGAGCCCGGCGAGGAGCTCGGCCGGCGTCTCGTTGAGGATGCCGGCGAGCCAATCGAGGCTCGCCGCCGCCGACAGGATGACGCCCATCTGGTGCCAGGTGTCGGGCACGGCGTGGCAGAAGGCGTGGACGGCGCCCGCCGTGTTCGGGGCGAAGCGCCCGGTCGCGACGAACAGCACGCCCGAGGTGCCGAGCGAGACGAAGCCCGAGCCCGCCGTCACCGCGCCGACGCCGCAGGCGCTCGCCGCGTTGTCGCCGCCGCCGCCGGCGACGACCGGCGGGCTCGTCATGCCCCAGCGGGCGGCGAGCTCCGGCCGGAGCCGGCCGGAGGAGGCGCTGCCCTCGACGAGGCGCGGCATGTGCGAGCGGTCGAGGCGGGTCGCGGCGAGGAGCTCGTCCGACCAGTCGCGTCGGCCGACGTCGAGCCACAGCGTGCCGGAGGCGTCCGACATGTCGGAGACCTTGTCGCCGGTGAGGGTGAGGCGGACATAGTCCTTCGGCAGCAGCACCGTGCGGGTGGCCGCGAACACCGCCGGCTCGTGGGCGGCGACCCACAAGAGCTTCGGCGCGGTGAAGCCGGGCATGGCGAGGTTGCCGGAGATCTGGCGCGAGCGCGGGCAGGCGGCCTCGAGGGCGGCGCACTCGGCGCTCGCCCGGCCGTCGTTCCACAGGATCGCCGGCCGGAGCGGCCGGTCGTCGGCGCCGAGGAGCGTCGCGCCGTGCATCTGGCCGGAGAGGCCGATGCCGCGGACGGCGGCGAGCGCCGCGGCCTCGGCGGCGGCGAGCATGTCGACGGCGGCGGCGGTCGCGGCCCACCAGGCGTCCGGGTCCTGCTCCGACCAGCCGGGGTGCGGCCGCGACACGGCGAGCGGCACCGACGCCTGGGCGACGACCTCGCCGTCGTCGCCGACCAGCGCCGCCTTCACCGCCGAGGTTCCGATATCGAGGCCGAGAAACATGATGGGCGTACCTCAAATTCCGCGTCGCGCCGTCCGACTCAGGGCACGTTGTCGCGCAGGAAGATGTCGATGCGGATGCGCTCCTGGCCGGCGACGATCGGCGTGCCGTCGGCCTGGGCGGTGAGCACCCGCACGGCGCTCCTGACCTCGTGGCCGGGGTCCTGGCTGATGATCGCGTCGATGGTGCCGCGGACGAGCGCCCGGCGGGTGAAGGCCGTGAGCTCGTGCGCGACGACGACGAGGTCGCCGGCCCGCCCGGCCGCCTCGACCGCGGCGACGACGCCGCGGTTGCCGGCGCCGGCGTTGTAGAGGGCGACGAGGTCGGGGTGCTCGGCGAGCAGGGCGGCGGCCGCCGCTTCGCTCAGCACGTAGTCGTCGCGGCCCTCGCGCACCGGCAGCAGCGTCAATTGCGGGTGCTCGCGCGCCATCACCTGGGCGAAGCCGTAGTGGCGCTCGGCGTGGTCGCGCAGCGACAGCGAGCCGGCGACGAGGCCGACCTTGCCGGGGCGCCGCCCGACGAAGCGGCCGACGAGCGAGGCGGCGGTGCGTCCGGCCGCGGCGTTGTCGATGCCGACGTGATGCAGGCGGCGCGAGCTCGGCATGTCGGAGACGAGGGTGATGACCGGCACGCCGGCGTCGGCGAGGCCGTTCACCGCCTCGCGCACGCTCGGATGGTCGAGGGCGACGACGGCGACGCCGTCCGGCCCGCCGCGGCCGACGGCCTCCAGCGTCTCGGCGAGCTTGTCGGCGTCGAACACGTCGACGAGGACGAGCTCGACGGCGGTGCGCTCGCCGACGAGCCGCCGGCTCGCCTCGCGCACCTCGCGGGCGAGATCGGCCATGAAGCTGTTGGTGCCGGACGGCAGCACGAAGACGAAGCGGTAGTCGCGGGCCCGGGCGAGCCGGGCGGCGAGGCGGTCGGGCTGGTAGTCGAGGCGGCGGACCGCCGCCTCGACGCGCGCCACGGTGAGCTCGCGCACGCCGGCCAGGCGGTTGAGGACGCGGTCGACGGTGGCGGCGCTGAGGCCGGCTTCGCGCGCCACGTCGTGGATCGTCACCCGGGCCAAGCGACCTCCCGCGCCCGCGTCTGCCCGGCGGCTTCCGGACGGCGGGTCTTATTGAGGAGCGTACATCAAATGATCCGCGGGATCGATCCCGAATCGATGCTGCGGTGCGAGCGCGGCCGAGCGTCATCGGACTGCCGGGACAGCCGGCGAAGATGCCGCCGCTGTTGCCGCGCGCCGCCCTTGCGGTGCGGCATGAAGCAAGAAATGCTGGAGCGGACGGCCGGCCGGTGGCCGGGGGAGCAGACGAGGAGACCTTGTCGTGGCTGAAGAGATGAACGCCGGCGCGGCGATCGCCGAGCGACCGCGCGACGAGTCGAGCTCGTCGATCGTCGATCAGGAGGCGTGGCGCTCGCGCATCGTCGCCAAGCTGTTCTACGAGGTCGGCAAGGATCCGGAGCACGCCGAGGAGCGCGACTGGTACGTGGCGACCGCGCTCGCCATCCGCGACCGCATCATCGAGCGGTGGATGGATTCGACGCGCAAGACCTACCGGATGCACCGCAAGCGGGTCTACTACCTGTCGCTCGAGTTCCTGATCGGCCGGCTCCTGTTCGATTCGATGTCGAACCTCGCCCAGGTCGAGCCGATTCGCGACGCGCTGAAGAGCCTCAACATCGACCTCGACAGGCTGAGGGGCTTCGAGCCCGACGCGGCGCTCGGCAACGGCGGCCTCGGCCGGCTCGCCGCCTGCTTCATGGAGAGCATGGCGACGCTCGGCATCCCCGCCTTCGGCTTCGGCATCCGCTACGAGAACGGCCTGTTCCGCCAGGTGATCGCCTCCGGCTGGCAGCACGAGCTGCCCGAGGACTGGCTCGCCAACGGCTGCCCGTGGGAGTTCAAGCGGCCCGAAGTGTCCTACGAGATCGGCTTCGGCGGCACCGTCGAGGCGGCGAACGGCGCCGAGGACCTCGGCCCGCGCACCTGGAAGCCGGCCGACATCGTCCGCGCCACCGGCTACGACACGCCGATCGTCGGCTGGCGCGGCCGCCACTGCAACACGCTCAGGCTGTGGCAGGCGCAGGCCGTCGACCCGATCGACCTCGCCGAGTTCAACCGCGGCGACTATGTCGGGGCGCTGACGCGGCGGGTGAAGGCGGAGACGATCTCCAAGGTGCTCTACCCGAGCGACCAGACGGCCGAGGGCCAGGAGCTCCGGCTCCGCCAGGAATATTTCTTCACCGCCGCCTCGCTGCAGGACATCCTGCGCCGCCACCGCCAGCAGAAGCTGCCGATCGCCGAGCTCGGCGACTATGTCGCGGTGCAGCTCAACGACACCCACCCGGCGATCGCCGTCGGCGAGCTGATGCGGCTCCTCGTCGACGAGTACCACATCGAGTGGACCGAGGCCTGGCGGATCACCCGGGCGACGCTCTCCTACACCAACCACACGCTGCTGCCGGAGGCGCTGGAGACGTGGCCGGTGCCGCTGCTCGAGCGCGTGCTGCCGCGGCACATGCAGATCATCTACCTGCTCAACGCCGCCCATCTCGACGAGGTCCGGCACTCGGGCAGCGCCACCGACGAGATCCTCGGCGCGGTGTCGCTGATCGAGGAGGGCCACGTCCGCCGGGTGCGCATGGGCAACCTCGCCTTCCTCGGCTCGCACAAGGTCAACGGCGTCTCGGCGCTGCACACCGAGCTGATGCGCAAGACGGTGTTCGGCGCCTTCCACACCCTCTATCCGGACCGCATCGTCAACAAGACCAACGGCATCACCTTCCGCCGCTGGCTCTTCCAGTCGAATCCGGAGCTCACCGCGCTGATCGCCGAGGCGATCGGCGAGCGCTTCATGGACTATCCCGAGGCGCTCGCCGAGCTTTCCAAGTACGCCGCCGACGCGTCGTTCCGGGAGAAGTTCGCCGCGGTCCGGCGGATCAAGAAGGTGGCGCTGGCCAACCTCGTCAAGGAGCGCATCGGCGTCAGCCTCGACCCCGACGCGCTGTTCGACGTGCAGATCAAGCGCATCCATGAATACAAGCGCCAGCTCCTCAATATTCTCGAGGCCATCGCCTTCTACGACGCCATTCGGGCCCAGCCGCATAAGGACTGGAAGCCGCGCGTCAAGATATTCGGCGGCAAGGCGGCACCGAGCTACCACATGGCGAAGCTGATCATCAAGCTGATCTGCGACGTGGCCAAGGTGGTCAACTCGGATCCGACGGTCCGCGGCCGACTGAAGATCGTCTTCCTGCCGAACTACAACGTCAGCCTGGCGGAGGTGATCATTCCGGCGGCGGACCTATCGGAGCAGATCTCGACCGCCGGCATGGAGGCCTCGGGAACCGGCAACATGAAGTTCGCGTTGAACGGTGCGCTCACCATCGGGACCCTCGACGGCGCCAATGTCGAGATTCTGGAGCGCGTCGGCGACGACAACATCTTCATCTTCGGCCTCGATGCCGATGGCGTGCAGGAACGACGGTCGAAGGGGCTCGATGCCACGGCGACGATCGAGGCGTCGGAATATCTCGAGGAGGTCATCGAGGCGATCGGCTCCGGCGTCTTCTCGCCCGACCAGCCGGACCGCTACGCCGGTTTGATCGACATGCTGAAGCACCACGACTACTTCCTCGTCACCGAGGATTTCGAGGCCTACCGCAAGACGCAGGTGCACGTTTCCCACGAGTGGCACGACCAGGCGTCCTGGTGGGGCAAGGCGGTGCGCAACACGGCGAACGTCGGCTGGTTCTCGTCCGACCGCACCATTCGGGAATACGCGGGCGAGATCTGGAAGGCGCAGCCACAATTCTGACGAGACCGGGAAGAGATCCGTAGACCGTGATGTCCCTCGACGAAGCCGAGATCGCTGCGATCGCCGAGGGGCGCCATCCAGACCCGTTCGCGGTGCTCGGCCGCCACGGCGACGGCGCCGCGGCGGTGGTGCGCTGCTTCACGCCGGGGGCGTGGGGGGCGCGCGTCCTGACGCTCGCCGGTGCGGAGCTCGCCCGCCTGGCGATGCGTCATCCCGACGGCGTCTTCGAGGGCGTCGTCCCAGGCGTCGGGGCGCGCTACCTGATCGAGGCGGAGAACGCCGGCGGCCGCTGGCGCTTCGAGGACCCTTACGCGTTTCCCGGCGTGCTCGGCGCCATGGACGACTGGCTCCTCGGCGCCGGCACCCACGAGCGCCTCTACGACAAGCTCGGCGCCCACGTCCTCAACCACATGGGCGCCGACGGCGTGCACTTCGCCGTGTGGGCGCCGAACGCGGCGCGTGTCTCCGTCGTCGGCGACTTCAACGGCTGGGACGGCCGCCGCGACACGATGCGCAAGCGCATCGACACCGGCGTCTGGGAGATCTTCATCCCCGGCCTCGGCGAAGGCGCCGTCTACAAATACGAGATCCTCGGGCCGGACGGCGCGCTGATGCCGCTGAAGGCAGATCCCGTCGGCTTCGCCGCCGAGTTCCGGCCGGACACGGCCTCGGTCGTCGCCCGCGTCGACGATTTTCCATGGAGCGACGCGGCGTGGATGGCGGCGCGGGCGGCACGGCCGCCGTTCGCCGCGCCGATGGCGGCCTACGAGGTGCATCTCGGCTCGTGGCGCCGCGGCCCGGACAACCGCTTCCTCTCCTACGACGAGATCGCCGACGCCCTCGTCCCCTACGTCGCCGAGATGGGCTTCACCCACGTCGAGTTCCTGCCGGTCAACGAGCATCCGCTCGACGACAGCTGGGGCTACCAGCCGATCGGCCTGTTCGCCCCGACGAGCCGGCACGGCTCGCCGGCCGGCTTCGCCCGCCTCGTCGACCGGCTGCACCGGGCGGGCATCGGCGTCATCCTCGACTGGGTGCCGGCGCACTTCCCGACCGACGTGCACGGGCTTTCCCACTTCGACGGCACGCCGCTCTACGAGGACGCCGACCCGCGCCGCGGCTTCCACCCCGACTGGAACACCGCGATCTACGACTTCGGCCGCGCCGAGGTGGCGAACACGCTGATCGCCAACGCGCTGTTCTGGCTCGACCGCTACCACATCGACGGGCTCCGGGTGGATGCCGTCGCCTCGATGCTCTATCTCGACTACTCGCGCCGCGACGGCGAGTGGGCGCCGAACAAGTACGGCGGCCGCGAGAACCTCGAGGCGGTGGCCTTCCTGAAGCGCCTCAACGAGGTCGTCTACGCGCGCTTTCCCGGCGCCTTCACGGTCGCCGAGGAATCGACCTCCTGGCCGGGCGTGTCGCGGCCGACCTCGACGGGCGGCCTCGGCTTCGGCTTCAAGTGGAACATGGGCTGGATGCACGACACGCTCGCCTATCTGGCGCGCGAGGCGGTGCACCGGCGCTGGCACCACGACGACATGACGTTCGCCCTGATGTACGCCTACGCCGAGAACTTCGTGCTGCCGATCTCCCACGACGAGGTGGTGCACGGCAAGGGCTCGCTGATCGGCAAGATCTCCGGCGACGACTGGCAGAAGCGGGCGACGCTCAGGGCCTATTTCGCCCTGATGTGGGGCCATCCGGGCAAGAAGCTCCTGTTCATGGGCCAGGAGTTCGGCCAGTGGCGGGAGTGGAACTTCGCCGCCGGCCTCGACTGGTGGCTCGCCGACCAGCCGGGCCACCGCGGCATCCGCGACGTCGTGCGCGACCTCAACCGCTGCTACCGCGACCACCCGGCGCTGTTCGTGCACGACCATCAGCCGGAGGGATTCCGCTGGATCGTCGTCGACGACGCCGAGCGCTCGGTGTTCGCCTTTGCGCGCTACGGCGGTCCCGGCGACGCGCCGGTCGTCGTCGTCGCCAACCTGACGCCGGTGCCGCGCACCGACTACCGTATCGGCCTGCCGTCGGCCGGCGTCTGGCGGGAGATCGTCAACACCGACGCCGTCGCCTATGGCGGCTCCGGGTGGGGCAATCTCGGCGCGGTCACCGCCGAGCCGCGGCCGTGGGGCGGCCTGTCCGCCTCGGCCGCGCTGACGCTGCCGCCGCTCGCCACGCTGTGGCTGGCGCTGGACCACGATTGGGCGGCCGCGACGGCGCCCGCGACGCACGGCGAGGACGCCGCACGAGCGCCCGGCCACAGGGAGGAGGCGGGCCGGCAGTCGGCCGGCGCCGAGGAGGAGGAGCCATGACGGAAAGACGGGCGCCGGGGCCGCTCGCACGCTCGGCGATGGCCTATGTGCTCGCCGGCGGGCGCGGCAGCCGCCTTCTGGAGCTCACCGACCGCCGCGCCAAGCCGGCGGTCTATTTCGGCGGCAAGTCGCGGATCATCGACTTCGCCCTGTCGAACGCGCTGAACTCGGGCGTGCGGCGCATCGCCGTCGCCACCCAGTACAAGGCCCACAGCCTGATCCGCCACCTCAACCGCGGCTGGAACTTCCTCAGGCCGGAGCGCAACGAGGGCTTCGACATCCTGCCGGCGAGCCAGCGCGTCTCCGAGACGCAGTGGTATTCCGGCACCGCCGACGCGGTGTTCCAGAACCTCGACATCATCGAGGACTACGAGCCGGAGCACCTGATCATCCTGGCCGGCGACCACGTCTACAAGATGGACTACGAGGAGATGCTGGCGCAGCACGTCCGCGAGGGGGCGGACGTGACGGTCGCCTGCATCGAGGTGCCGCGGCTGGACGCGGTGGCGTTCGGCGTCATGCACGTCGACGAGAGCGACCGGATCATCTCCTTCCTGGAGAAGCCGGCCGACCCGCCGCCGATCCCGGGCCGTCCCGAGGTGGCGCTCGCCAGCATGGGCATCTACGTCTTCACCCGGAAGCTGCTGTTCGACGTCCTCAAGCAGGACGCGGCCGATCCCGCCTCGAGCCACGACTTCGGCCGCGACATCATCCCGGCGCTGGTGGAGAAGGGCCGCGCCCTCGCCCACCGCTTCACCCAGTCGTGCGTGCGGTCCGCCGCCGAGCCCGGCTCCTACTGGCGCGACGTCGGCACCATCGACGCCTATTACGAGGCCAACATCGACCTTACCGAGGTCGTGCCGGAGCTCGACATCTACGACCGCGACTGGCCGATCTGGACCTATTCGGAGGTCAGCCCGCCGGCGAAGTTCGTCCACGACGAGGACGGTCGCCGCGGCCTCGGCATCGCCTCGCTGGTCGCCGGCGGCTGCATCGTCTCCGGCGCCCACGTCAGCCGGTCGCTGCTCGCCACCGCCGTCCACGTCCACTCCTATGCGACGGTCGACTATTCCGTCATCCTGCCGAAGGTCGACGTCGGCCGAGGCGCCCGCCTCTCCCGCACGGTGGTCGACGCCGGCGTGCGCATTCCCGACGGGCTCGTCGTCGGCGAGGATCCCGAGCTCGACGCCCGCCGCTTCCGCCGCACCGAACGCGGCGTCTGCCTCATCACCCAAGCGATGGTCGACCGCCTGACATGACGGAACTCTCGGT
>Ga0255338_1005608_pt1 | contig 11383 bp, 11 predicted proteins | sample MeOH1_35cm_T4_19_FD_203715 | JGI IMG/M metagenome (GOLD analysis project Ga0255338, IMG submission 203715) | Sandy soil microbial communities from University of British Columbia, Vancouver, Canada - MeOH1_35cm_T4_195 | ecosystem: Engineered > Artificial ecosystem > Sand microcosm > Unclassified ... | reverse complement strand
GTTATTGTTTCACCGCGATACACGGCAGTGATCAGGGTACTGTTCTCGGTTCGCTGTTCTGTTGTTACAGAAAGCGCAGCTTCGGATTCGCGGCTCCAGGAAAAAAAATCCTGTGTAGCTGCAAAGAAATTTTTATCCGCTCCATCCGGATCCAGCTGGTTCTGCAAACCATCTCTGCCAAACACCAGTGAGCGGCTGTTGCGGAACAACATGGCTTTTTCCATGGCTTTCTGCCGCAGGTTTTCAAACCCTTCGCTATGCGGATCTGCCAGGTTGGTGAACACACCGCTGCTAGGTTGTATGATGGCAGCCAGTTGCTCCATCTCTCCGGTAGTAGAAATACCTGCTTCAAATATGCCGAGTGTATGCCGCTCATGCAACTGCCATACACTCAGGGGCACGCCTACCTGCGAGTTATAGCTTCGCGGACTCCTTACAATTACATGATCTTGCTGCAACAGCTGGTACAGCCATTCTTTAACGATGGTTTTCCCATTACTGCCGGTGATCCCGATCACGGGTATAGAGAACCGGTTACGGTGATAGGCTGCCAATTGCTGTAAGGCCTGTAGTACATTCTCTACCTGCAAAAAACTGGCATCATGGTATGCTGCCTGATCAAATCCCTTCCTCACTACAAAATTCCTGACACCACGCGCATATACTTCTTTGATGAACTGGTGCCCATCACGCCGGGGACCACTGATAGCGAAGAAAAGAGAAGTAGCCGGAAAAACGATCTTACGGCTGTCTATCAGCAAATATTCCACCAGGGCATCGGCATGTATGATTGCGTCTGCCCGGAGAATCTGTGCAATATCCTGAATACGATAAGCCAAGTATATCAATTAGGTTTTATAAGGTACCGTCATTCACCTCTGCAGGTAATCCTTTTTTACTCTTGAACATGGAATAAAATATCGAACCCGAAATGCAAAGCATGATCACTCCCAGTGAAAGAAATACCTGCGTTGATTTGGACATCCACATACTCAGGTAATGTTCTCCCAGCATTTTTATACCAATGAATACCAGAACAATGGCAATCCCCTGTTGCAGGTAGTCAAACTTACTTACCGCGCCTCTTAAAAGAAAGAACAGGGAACGGAGTCCCAATACCGCAAAAATATTGGAAGTATAGATCACCAACGGATCTTTTGAAATACCCATTACTGCCGGAATAGAATCCAATGCAAACACCAGGTCAATGGCAGCCAGCAATACCACTACCACGAACAGTGAGGTATAAACAGGTTTCCCGTTTTCGCGCATTACATATTTTCCATCACCATCGTGGTTTACCAGGGGAAGGAATTTCTTCAGGAACTTATATACTTTGGAATCATGCGGATCAAATTCTTCCTCTTCATTGCTTGTAAACATCTTATAACCGGTATACACCAGGAAAACTCCGAACAGGTAAAGGATCCAGGAGAACCTGGCCACCAATACTACCCCTACCGTAATGAATATGGTCCGGAACAGGATCGCCATCAGGATTCCCACGAGCAATACCCGCGGATAATGTTTTTCCTTCACACCAAAGGATGAAAAGATGAGAATGAACACGAAAATATTGTCAATACTCAGGCTCCATTCCATCAGATAGGCACTCAGAAATTCCAATGCCAGTTGTGAGCCGGTAACTGCCTGTGCGGCAGATCCATCAATTGATTCGGCAGCCAGCGAAGGACCTTCGATCCACATGAATACAAAAAACACCAATGCCAGTCCCACCCAGAAAACCGTCTGGTAAAAAGCCTGTTTAATGGTTACGCTTTGGTTTTTTTTGCTGAGTAATCCCAGGTCAAATACCAGGGCTATAACCAATACGATAGCGAATACTACATAAACAAGTTGGTGGGTAGACATGCAAAAGGTTTAATACGTACGTGTAAATATAGTCAGACTGGCCCAATCCATCAGGACTGGTACCGCTTTTTCCGGCGCCACTGAAAAACAAGACCAAATGCGATAATCACGAGTAAGGGCAGGACGATGTTCAGGAACTGCCAGAGGTTTTTCTGTTCGGCTACTTTGGCTTTATCGAGCAGGCGCAACACAAAATCCTTGTTCCGGCTTTCGAAGAGATTATTTCTGCTAACGAGGTAATCGATGGAATTAAGAAAGAACTCCCGGTTGGCAAAACGGTAGTTTTCCAACGGTAATAACCCCATGGGCAAGGGACCGGCTGTTTGGCTGATGGAATTGGTTACAATATCCGCATCGGCCACCACGATCTGTTTGCCTTCTTTATTGGCATGGGCCAGATAAGGTTTCCCGGTAACACGCTGCACCGAATCCATTACCTGCCTGCTGAGGCGATTGCTATACAGGGAGCTGAACTTTCCTTCCAGCAGAACGGCTACGGGTACATAACTTTTTGTGAAAGAGCGCAGGTCATTGTCATCTTTTACACTGTTGATAGAAACAATGGCGGGCGAGCTGATCCGCCGGCTATTGGTATCGCTGGTGAGCAGGATGGTCTTGCGGATGCCGGGTGCTTTCACCGTATCAATGCTAGACGGGAAAATAGGCAATACCCGCTCCAGGTTTTTACTGATCGGATTATTATCTCTGGAAGAAAGAAACGGATAATAGGGCCAGGGTACCCGCTGCATTTTAGGACTGCCATCTGCATTCGTACCGATGACGATCGGGATCTTGGAACAGTTCAGATCCTGCAGCAGATCGGGGTTAATGCGTACGCCATACTTGAAGAGGATATCATCCAGTTCCAGTCCTCTGTCAAAAGCCGTGTATGCTGCCTGGCTGCGCATCAGGCTGTCCAGCTCGGCGTGCAATTTGTCGATGAACCAGATCACATGTCCACCATTCATTACATACTGATCGATCTTCAGCTTATCTTCCTCTGTAAAAGGCTGTGTGGGTTTAACAATGATCAGTGCGTCGATCATGGCGGGATCGGGATATCCCTGTTTGATATCAAATACAGCCAACCGGTATTCATTCCGGAGACTTTCGCCCAGATCGTTCACTTTAAAATCAACCGGTTCTCCATTGCCCACGAGGTAGGCCACAGTAGGTACATATTTCCGGGTAAGTTTATCAATGGCATCTGCAAACTTGAATTCGAGCAATGCTTCGGCAGCATTACGGGTGGCTTCCACATCTTCCTGCGGACTGTTATCGTTTACCACATTAAACTGTTTGAAGATCTTGCGGCTGCTACGCAGATCAACAGCAATGGGTTTCTGTCCTTTACGGAAACTCACCAGGGCAGAAGGAATGATCAACTGGTTGGTTTCTTTTTCAGACTCTACCATTTCTGTTCTTTCAAACACCACGCCTAAGCGGGAAAGACTATCGTAAAAAGCCACTTTCGCCGTATCGTTGGTAATATCTTCTCCCGGCTTTTTAAAACTAACGTGCACCAGGTTACCTGATAAAGAACGGAACTCGTCCAGCAGGTCTTTGGTGGCGATGCTGAGTTTTTTATAATCAGCCGGCAGATCGCCCGTGAGAAATACCTGTATGTTGATCACGCTGTCTACATTCTCCAGCAAGGTCTGGGTAGCGGTGGTTACACTGTATCTTTTTTCAGCGGTGAGATCGACCCGGTAGAAAAAAGAGGTAGACAGGTACACTACGGCCACAAACAAAACGGTCAGCGCCAATACACCATATTTATGTTGCCTGATCTGCTGCATGGTTAAGCGCTTATCGTTGAATGAGATTTCGTTGGGTAATAAACAGGAACAGTACAATGATACCGGTGAAATAAATCAGATCACGGCTATCTACCACTCCCCTGCTGATACTGCGGTAATGAAAATTAATACCCAGCATTTCGATATAGTAATCCAGTCCTGCATTGAAAACAGGCAGTTTACTGATAGCATCAAACCCATTATACAATGCAAAACAGACAAAGGCAGCTGCAATAAAAGCGACCACGGTATTATTGGTATAACTACTGGCACAGATGCCGATGGCTGTGAATACGGCTCCCAGTAAAACAAGTCCGATATAACTGCCTGCTGTGGCACCGATATCAATGCCGCCGGTTACACTTAACTGTTGCACTGAAACGGCATAAATAAGCGTAGGCAACAGGGCCGTAACCACAATAATGAGTGATCCGAAAAATTTGCCCCAAACGATCTGTGAGGGGGTTACCGGAAGCGTCTTTAATAATTCAAAGGTGCCGGTCTTGTATTCATCTGCCAGGCTGCGCATGGTAATGGTGGGTACGAGGAATAACAGGATCCAGGGGGCGAGGTTAAAAAAACTACCCAGCGAGGCATAACCGAAATCGAGGATACTGGTATCCGGAAAAACAAAAAGGAACAGGCCGTTCAGCAGTAAAAAAACAGCCAGGGCAATATAGCCTGTGAGGCTGCTGAAAAACTGTTGCCATTCTTTTTTACAGATCATCCACATGGCTTCAAAACTAAATGTTATTGGGCAATCGCCCTATTTCAACCTGCTTTTTAGCCGCACTTTATGGATTTTCTCACATTTCGCATCCCACTATAAACCTATATATGAAACTACGACTAAGCCTGCTCTTGTTCTGCCTGCTGGGAATCGGCGTTTTCAGTCATGCACAGCAACCCAAAAAAGCCCCTACCAAACCTACCGTCGAAAATGGTCCAGATGCCATTCCTGTTACGGTTACCAGTAGTAAAAAGACACACAAACAACTACCTCCTCCGCCACCACCACCCAAAGTAGAAGTGACTAAGTTTACCCCACCTAAAATCGTGAAAAACGGAGAAAAACTTCCGCCTCCACCGCCGCCACCGCTCCGACCTGCCAAAGTAAAAACTGCTAAACCTCCTAAACCTGATGCACCGCCATTAGCAGATGAGAAAGCAGAATAGTACCTTTTTCTAAGGTTTGAGCAAATCAAGCACAAAACTCCGAGTTAATAGGAGTTACTCTATTTACTTTTTTGTCTTGATACAAAAAAGTAACAAAAAAATCAAGGCTCCTGAAAAAAAGCTAAAATTTACTGCATGCCGCTAAAATGAACGAAGTCTAAAGCCTGGCATATATTCATTAATGGAACAAATGAGCCCTTCAACTAATATAGAAAGCCAAGCATCGTTCATTTCTTAACGCTCCATTCCGTAAATTTCTTAACGCTTTTTTTCAGAGGCCGATTGAATAAGTTATAAGAATATATACTTGTTTCCCAAACCCATATTAAGCATATTCGGACTTTGGCAACTTCTTCCTGTATAACTACCCAAAAAAATAGCCGCACAAATGTGCGGCTATTATATTTTTTCTATACCCACTTAAGCAAAGCTGCTATACGGCAAAACTTTCTCCGCAGCCGCAACTTCTGCTGGCGTTGGGGTTATTGAAGTAGAAACCTTTTCCGTTCAGTCCATCAGAAAAATCCAGTTCGGTGTTTACGAGGTACAGGAAGCTTTTCAGGTCTGTTACCACTTTCACGCCATTGTCTTCAAACACCTGGTCCATGGGTTTGATCTCGTTGTCAAAATCCAGCTTGTAGCTCAGACCCGAGCAACCACCGCCCACAACACCCACGCGCAGGAAATAAGAATCATCTCCTGCCACACCAGCGTCTTCCATCAATTGCTGTACTTTCTTTTTGGCTTTTTCGCTTACGTATATGCTGTTCTCTGTTGCTACCATATCAATTAGTAGTTAGTAATTAGTAGTTAATAATTACACATTACTAACTACTAATTATTAATTTAATTCTAGTGTATTCTTTCTTCAAATACCAGCTCTTCCAGTCCGTTCTTTTTACGGTAGTCGTTGATAGCGGATTTGATCGCATCTTCGGCCAGTACAGAACAGTGGATTTTAACCGGAGGCAGGTTCAGTTCTTCTACCAGGTCCATATTATCGATCTGAACAGCCTGGTCAACGGTTTTACCTTTGAGCCACTCTGTAGCGAGTGAGGAAGAAGCAATAGCGGATCCGCAACCAAAAGTCTTGAATTTTGCATCGGTGATCACACCGGTAGCATCATCCACTTCAATCTGCAGGCGCATTACATCGCCACACTCAGGGGCACCTACTAAACCGGTACCTACGTTTTTCTTTGATTTATCCAGCGTTCCCACATTCTTGGGGTTGCTGTAGTGATCGATCACTTTTTCTGAATATGCCATGGTTGAAATTTGAGCATTTGAAAATTGGTTAATCTGAAAATGAGGAAACCCGTTTAGTTGTGTTAATCTGAACTCATTTTCAAATTTTCAAATTAACACATTTTCAAATTGACTAGTGGTGTGCCCACTCAATCTTATCCATATCCACGCCCTCTTTGAACATTTCCCAGAGCGGACTCATATCTCTCAGTTTCAGTACAGTATCGCTTACAGCTTTGATGGTGTAGTCTATCTGCTCTTCGGTGGTAAAACGTCCCAACCCAAAACGCAGCGAACTGTGTGCCAGATCATCGCCCAGGCCCAGTGCTTTTAACACATAACTGGGTTCCAGCGAAGCGGAGGTACAGGCAGAACCGGAAGATAAGGCGATGTTCTTGTTAAAGCCCATCAGCAACCCTTCTCCTTCTACGTATTTGAAAGAGATATTGGTTACATGCGGTAAGCGGTGTTCGCGGTTACCGTTCACATACGCTTCTTCCAGTTTCAGTAAAGCGGTTTCCAGTTTATCGCGGAGTTTGCTCAAGCGGGCAGCATCGTCGGCCATTTCCAGGCGCGCCAGTTCGCAGGCTTTACCGAAACCTACAATACCAGGTACGTTCAGGGTACCGCTTCGCATACCTCTCTCGTGGCCACCGCCATCCATCTGCGCGGTAACTTTTACACGTGGATTTTTACGGCGAACATACAAGGCGCCGATTCCTTTCGGACCGTACATCTTGTGGGCCGTGAAAGCCATGATATCAATGCCGTCTTTGTTTACATCCACCGGAATTTTTCCAACGGCCTGTACCGCATCTGAGAAAAACAGGATCCCGTTTTTCTTGGCAATGGCGCTGATTTCTTTTACCGGCTGGATCACACCAATTTCGTTATTGGCATACATGATCGCAATCAGGATAGTGGTAGGCTTAATGGCCGCTTCCAGTTCCTTCAGGTCAATCAGTCCATCCGCTTTTACTTCCAGGTAGGTAACTTCTCCACCCTGGCGTTCAATATGTTTACAGGTATCCAGTACGGCTTTGTGCTCTGTGGTACAGGTGATGATATGGTTACCCTTGCTGGCATACATTTCAAACACCCCTTTGATACCCAGGTTATCGCCCTCGGTAGCACCGGAAGTGAAAATAATCTCTTTGGGATCAGCTCCGATCAGTTTAGCCACCTGCTCACGGGCATAATCCACAGCTTCTTCCGCCTCCCATCCAAAAGGGTGGTTACGGCTGGCGGCATTGCCAAAATGCTCGGTGAAATAAGGTATCATCGCTTCCAGCACACGCGGATCCATGGGTGTGGTGGCATTGTTATCCAGGTAAATCGGTAATTTCAACATATTCACGTACTTTTTATAGCTCTATTAAACACAAAAATAGGTCAATAGGTTCTATAAATTAGGGCATTCAGGCCGGTCTGGCTTGTTTTTCCGACTTTCGTAAAGGATTGATATTAAAATAAGATATATGTTAAAAGTTGAGCATATCGGTATCGCGGTAAAAGGGTTTGCAACGGCCATTCCCTTATATGAAAAGCTGCTAAATACCGTCTGTTACAAAACAGAAACCGTTGATTCTGAGAAGGTGAACACGGCTTTCTTCCGCCAGGGCGATACCAAGATCGAATTACTGGAAAGCACCGACCCGGAAGGGGTGATTGCCCGTTTTATCGAAAAAAAGGGGGAAGGTATCCACCATATCGCTTTTGAAGTAACAGATATCCAGGCTGAAATGACCCGTTTGCAGGCAGAGGGGTTTACCCTGTTAAACGAAACACCTAAAAAAGGAGCGGATAATAAGCTGGTTTGTTTCCTGCATCCGAAGGGAACGAATGGGGTGTTGGTGGAGTTGTGCCAGGAGATGAGGTAGTTTGGGGTTTGGAGTTGGGGGTTTGGAGTTATTTGATAATTACAGTTTGCTTATCAAGATCTTCCGCACCTCCTCTGAAGTAGGACTCACGGCCAGTATTTTTCCATCTTTATCGAAGAGGAAGATGGCTCCTCCGGCATTGCTGATATTGTACTTACTCCAGATCTGGTTTTTATCATCCAGATCAATCAGGTTTAGCCAGGGATATTTTTCACGTTTTAGCGCATTTTTTAGTGCAGCGGTTGTTTTGAACTCCCTTGCAACCCCAATGATCTGAAAACCTTTGCTTTTAAACTCATCATACACAGGGCGCATGGTGCGGGTTGCTGCAATACATGGACCACACCAAGATCCCCATAAATCAAGCAGTGTTATCTTGTTATTAAGCAGTTTAGAAAACGTATATATTTTCCCGTTGAGGTCAGAGGCACTGAAGTCAACAAAACTTTCTCCAGGTTTCTGTAGTCGCAGACCGGCCACTTCATTTTGCAGTCTGCTTGTATAACTATGTTTGGGAAATAGTGCCGCAAAAAAAGGAAATGTCTCTATAACCTTTATAGAAATATCATCATTCTCTTTAGCGTTGTGGTAAATATCCTGAAGCAGGAGAAAATAAGAAACCAGCGATGGATTAGCTTGGATATACCTATATTTCCATTCCGTTCTTTCATCCATGAGAGTTTGCTGTTCAGTTTGAATTTGCTTGCCGCTTGCAGTGAAAGCTTCCCCTGTCTTATTCAACCTATTCAGCTCAGCATACAGCTTTGTTTTACTGCTTTGATCAGGATTTTTTTGTAATAGCTGAACTACACTATCATAACGGCCGCTGTGAAAATCACCCAGTTTTCGAAGTTCGTCTCTCTTTTTGTCTATCTGTGCAAATCTTGAATCAAATGACGCAGTTAACTGAGAGTTGTAGCCGATATATGCTTTGTTCAGCAACCCTCCCTCCACAATGTTTTTGTCGGCAAGCACCTGGGGATATAAGGTAAATTGAATATTAGTCAGGTCAGGAAAGAAAACAATGGGTCTCCACACTCCTTTTTGATACTCGTCCTCAAAAACCAACTGATACGCTTCAACATCTTTTACAGTAAGCAAATACTCAAATTGTTGATGCATAATCGGGATTCGAATAGAACCTGTACGAATATCGCCAGGAGACTTTAAAAGCAATAGGGCAGTACTCGTTCTATCAACTATTTTGCCCTTTAAGCGGCAGGTTACATCCTGTGCTTGAACAGCCTGGAAATAAATATGAATCAATAAAATGGCAAAAAAGTATTTCCGCATAACACATTAGAATTTACTACACTTTAAATGTAATTAATCCCTTTACGAATTATCTAAAAAAATCTCGCAACGAATTTTTGTTGGGGAGAAAATGATTGGAAATCAACCAGATACGAAATGTGATTTTTCGCTGCTATAGTAACCAATAACAAAAACCGGATCGAAAAAAATGCAACTCTATCAATGTTGACTTGAAAAATAAAGAATTGCCAAGAACCCTACGAGAAGCAAGGCTCCGAAGAGAATCCCTTTTTTCTTTAGCTGAAAATTGAATTGGTCGTTGCTCATACCAGCCCCAGTTTTTCTACCGCTACCTGGGCGGCTACCTGGCTGGCGTCTTTTTTATTGTAACCTTTGCCCATGGCCAGTAACTGGCCATCGAGCATGGCGTTGATGGTAAATAGACGGCGGCTGCCTTCCATTTTTTCGTTGGCCAGCTCAAAAGTCAGGGTTTTCCCGTTTTTATTGGCCCAGCCGATCAGTTTGTTCTTGAGGTTGATATCGATCAGTTCAAGGTCATCCACAAACATATGCGGGATCACGATCTGGCGCAGTACCCAGTTATGGGTTTTCTGGTAACCTTTATCCAGGTAAACAGCTCCCACCAGGGCTTCCAGGGTGTTCCCGAAGATCTGGCTGCCTTTGAGGGCATTATCGAACTTGTTGTAGAAAGTTAATTTGCGGAGTCCCATTTTCAGGGCAATATCGTTCAACTGCTGGCGGTTCACCATCTTGCTGCGCATTTCGGTGAGAAATCCCTCGCCTTTGTAGGGGTAGCGTTTGAAGAGATAATCGGCCACGATGGCGCTCAGCACGGCGTCTCCGAGGTATTCCAGGCGTTCGTTATTCTCATCGGGCGTTTCTTTCACTGAACGGTGACTCAGGGCAGTACGGTAAAGCGTGGTATTACCTGTCTTGATACCCAGTACGTTTTTCAGTTGCTTTTCGAACGATGAATCGTCTGACTTCTTAAAAATCTTTTTGAGGAATTGCACGAACTTAAGCTACGTATTTTTTTACAATCACACAAGCATTGTGACCGCCAAAACCGAAGGTATTGCTTAAAGCTGCACGTACCACCCTTTTCTGCGGCTGGTTGAACGTGAAGTTCAGTTTGGGATCCAGGGTAGGATCATCGGTGAAGTGATTGATAGTAGGCGGAACGATATCATGTATCACACTTTGGATACAGGCAATGGCTTCAATTACCCCGGCGGCTCCGAGACAGTGACCCGTCATGGATTTGGTGGCACTGATATTGAGGTCGTAGGCATGCTCACCAAATACTTCGGTGATCGCTTTGGCCTCGGCACCATCGCCCAGCGGGGTAGAGGTACCATGGGTATTGATATAATCAATTTCATCGGGGCGCATGCCGGCATCTTTCAATGCGGCGATCATTACATTGCGGGCACCCAATCCTTCCGGATGCGGGGCGGTTAAATGATAGGCATCGGCTGTGGCGCCGCCGCCTGCCACTTCGCAGTAGATCTTGGCTCCTCTTTTAATGGCATGTTCGTATTCTTCCAATACCACTACACCGGCTGCTTCTCCCATGACAAAACCGTCGCGGTCCTTATCATAAGGGCGACTGGCAGTTTTGGGATCATCGTTGCGCTCACTCATGGCTTTCATGGCGTTAAAACCGCCTACACCGGCCATGCTGATCACTGCTTCGGATCCGCCGCTGATAATAATATCGGCTTTCCCTAAACGGATGGTATCAACACCGGCGATCATACCATTGGTGCTGGAAGCGCAGGCACTTACCACCGCATAGTTAGGACCGCGGAAACCATGCCGCATAGAAATCTGGCCGGCAGCAATATCGAGGATCATTTTGGGAATGAAGAAGGGATTGAATCGGGGGGTGCCATCTCCCTGGGCAAAATTGATCATTTCGTCCTGGAAAGTGGTTAAACCTCCGATACCGCTGGCAAAAATGACACCGGTACGGTCCACATCTACATTCTCTTTACTGATTCCTGCATCCTGAACGGCCATGTCGCTGGCTACGAGTGCCAGCTGTGCAAAACGGTCTAATTTGCGGGCTTCTTTCTTATCCATGAACTGGGTAGGATCGAATCCCTTTACCTCACAGGCAAAGCGGGTTTT
>Ga0255338_1005607_pt1 | contig 11384 bp, 8 predicted proteins | sample MeOH1_35cm_T4_19_FD_203715 | JGI IMG/M metagenome (GOLD analysis project Ga0255338, IMG submission 203715) | Sandy soil microbial communities from University of British Columbia, Vancouver, Canada - MeOH1_35cm_T4_195 | ecosystem: Engineered > Artificial ecosystem > Sand microcosm > Unclassified ... | reverse complement strand
TGAACTGCGTCGACACCTGGACACGCTGGCCATGCTGGAGGAGGTGGTGCTCGAGCTGGATGCAGCGGGGCACATTCTGCATGCCAGCCCCGGCTGGATGAATCTATGCGGGCAAGAGGAGGGTCCGCAGGAGACGTCCTTGATGGCACGCTTGAGCAAGGCGGAGGATCGCCGGGCCCTGGCTGACGCGTTGGAGCAGATTCGCCAAGGTGCCAGACCCAGTGCTTTCCTGCGGCTGCATTTCGCATCCGGAACCAGGAACGAGCGCTGGGTGGACTGCCGGCTGTCGCCCGAATACGCGGACAACGGTGAGCTGGCAGGGGTCCGTGGGGTGCTGCACGATGTCACGAGCACCCACGAGTACGAGCGCCGGATTGCCCACATGGCCTTGCACGACGCGCTGACGAACCTGCCCAATCGCACGCTGCTGGAGGACCGCCTCAGGATGGCCCTTGGCATGGCGGACCGGGGACAGCACAAAGTGGCAGTCTGCTTCATCGATCTGGATCATTTCAAGAACGTGAACGACAGTCTCGGTCGCAGGGCCGGCGATCAGTTGCTGGTCGGCATCGCCGAGCGCTTGCGCGCCCAACTGCGCGAAGGCGACACGCTGGCGCGCTGGGGCGGCGACGAGTTCGTGTTGCTGCTGTCGGAAATTGCCTCGGGGGACGAGGCGCTGGAGATGGCCCGCAACATGGAGGCGTTCATGCACCTGCCTGTGCGCCTGGAGGGGGGCGAGCATCGCGTGACGTCCAGCATGGGCATCGCGCTCTACCCGGACGACGCGCCGGATGCTGAAACGCTGCTGGCGCATGCCGAAAGCGCCATGTTTTACGCCAAGGCGCAGGGGCGCAACCAGATCAGCTTGTTTGCCGAGAGCCGTGAGCAGGACAGTCGGGCCCTGGAAATCAAGATCCAGGGCAAGCTGGCCGGCGCGCTTGCCGACCGACGCATCCAGGCCTGGTTTCAGCCCATCCTGAGTGCCAAGGCAAGAGACTGCCGGCTGCTGGAGGTGCTGGCGCGCTGGCATGACGAGGAACTGGGCTGGGTGGGCCCGGCCACGTTCATCCCGATTGCCGAGAAGGCCGGCATGATCGGGGAACTGGGCCACCAGGTATGGCTGAATGCCTTGCCTGTGTTTGCCGCCTGGCGGTCTCAGGACACAGGGTTGCGGCTGGCGGTCAACCTGTCGAAGCGGCAGCTTTTTTCGCGGGTATTCATCGAGCAGATGCATGCCGAACTGGTCCACCACGGCCTGACGCCGCAAGACATCGAACTGGAGATCACCGAAAGCGTTGCCCTGCTGGATGTTGCCCATGCCAGCGAGCGTTTGCAGGAACTCAATCGAATGGGATTTCATCTGGCACTCGATGACTTCGGTACCGGCTATTCCTCGCTGTCCCAACTGCACGAGATGCCGGTGGGTACCGTGAAAATAGACATCTCCTTCGTCCGGCGGATCCATGAACCGGCCGGCGAGGCGATGGCCGTCGCCATCATCCAGCTCAGCAAGGCCCTGGGCATGAAGACCATTGCCGAGGGCGTCGAAGACGCGCAGACGGCTGAAAAGCTGGAGGTCTTGGGCGTCGATTACCTGCAGGGGTTCTTCTTTGCCCGGCCGATGCCGGCCCATGAACTGGATGCGTGGCTCATCAAGCAAAGGCCGCACTGACTACTTGAGCGAGCAGGTCGGCAGCTTGGTAAAGGTGGTCCGTGATTGACGGCAGATTTCGAACCAGAAACGCTCGGTGAAGTCCGGATATTTTTCCTGGAACTGGCTGCTCACCGGGGCGAAATACAAGTCATAGTGAACCGGCGGGTCAAGCATCTGCATTTGTTCGCGTTCCGGCAATGCATCAACGACCGAATCGGGGCCGACAATCGCCGCGACTCTTCCCGTCAGCAGCTTTTTGACATTGGAGTCCCAGTTCGGGGCCGAGTCAGTTTCCCAGTTGTAGGTCTGGATCAGCTTTTCGGTGTAGTGGCCGCGCACGGTGCCGATGGCGGGATGGGGGCCGGTGAAGCGCAGGTCTGTGCCATCCCAGGCCAGTGCAGGTGCGTTCTTCAGCACATACAGACGGGTGTTGGCCTCGGCCACCGCCATGGCCCGGTTGGTGCTGCCGTTGCGCATCGGGAAACGCATGATGTCTGCCACATCGCTGCGATAGCCCCCTGTGACGCGGATGTCGATGGTGCCAGCGGCCATGCTGGAGACAATGCGGTTGTAGGGGAGTCTTGCTTCACTGACGACCGCCATGCAGCCGAGCTTCTGGAGTGCGGCGCGAGCCCAGGCGACGAAAAGGCCTGGCGGCTCGTGGAAAACCGACCCCTCTCCCAGCACGTAGGGGGGCAGCTCGGCATCGGTGTAGGCGACCCGGATCTGCGCGGGGCACTCATTCGCATTGGCCGGGAACGCCGAGAACAGCCAAGCGAAGGAAGTGGCGGCTGTCAGCAGCGCCAGCGAACGCAGACGCTGAAAATGGCATGAACGCATGGTAGCCGCCACCATAACCCAAACCGTCGCGATGGACAACCGACGGATCGTCCGGTACCGATGTGCTGAAAAAGGCGTGCCTGCGCGGGTGGTTTTCGTCGGGCCCGAGAGGGCCGGCGAAACCGGCTTCGTGGGCAGCTGATGGCTCAGCTGCCCACGAAGCCTTTGAGGCCTGTGTAGATCGACAGTGCCGTGGTACCCAAGGCGACGGCCGAACTGCCGTACTCATTGAGTTTTTTCATGACATTGTTGAGTTGATTCGGAGACAGGTTGCCTCCGAGTGCACTGGAGACGATCGACTGGGCGAGAGAGCCGTATTGGCGTGACTTGGCCTGCTGCCGGTGTTTGTGTGCGTAAGCCAGACCGCCGAGCAGCATACCGGTCAGGAAGCTGAACGAGATGCTGGCTGCGTACTCCAGGTATTCGCGCCATTCGAAGGCGTTTTGCGGCAGCACCGGTGTGTTGTCCACCAGGCTGGTGATCCAGCTCATGCCGATGACCGAGGCAATGGCCAGGAACATGGTCCCCACGAACCAGGGAAGTACCGAGCGTTTGCTGCGTCTGAAGAGCAAGAAGCCGAACGGCAGCGGCAGGGCGATCGAGATGATGCGCAGATAGAGCAGATTGGTGTCAAGTGCAATCGTGATGATGGCATGGGCCAGCAGCAGCAGGCCCAGCGGCAGCACGATGAAGCCGGCCAGATTCAGCACAAAGGCCAGGGGTGCGGCTTTGGGGGGATGCAGCTTCTCCAGCGCATTCTCAAGCTGCTGCTCCAGCTCACGGATTCTGGCTTCGTAGGTCTCGCGGTCGGCCAAGGCCTTGAGCTGCTCTTCCTGGGCCGCTATCTTGGCCAGCAGCGGCTTGAAAAGGTACAGATCCCGTTTGCAGACCTTGCAGACCAGTGCCTCGTCTTCGATTTCGCTCAGGCAGCAGGGACACTTCATTATTTGTTAACCACGATGGTCATCGTGCTGTTGGTCTCGCGGCCGGCGCCGTCCTTGACGGTGATGCGGATGGTATGTTCCCCCGGGGGCACCTCGGCTTGCTGGAAGTCGATGCCGGTCGGGGTGATGGCCGATTGCAGGCGCGAGGTGAGATCCACAAAGGGCGACTTCATGTAGACCACCTTGACCGAACTGGGGTCGATCTTCTCGCCGCCACGGGCTTCGAAGTTGAGCTTGAGGTTGAACGGCGACTTGACGGCCGCATCAGGCTCGGGCGAAACCACCTTGATGGCGGGGCCGCGCGAGATGCCGCGCGTGGCCAGCGTGCCAACGGCAGGAGGCAGGGCTGCCTCTTTGGCGCTGATCAAGGGAGCCGCTTGAGCCACGCCTTGGGCGAGCAAACCAAGCAGAAGTGCAGAAGCCATGGCAGAACGAATCATGTTTACCTCCGTGTCATTCGACAGTTTCACAAAACGATCGTGTCCGGCAATCCATGCGACAAGCGCACAGACCTTAATCGCCGACCACCATGAAAGGTGCCCAGAAAAGGGGATGGGCATAAGAATACTTCATTGCCTTGCCGTCGCTCATGCCGCCATGGTCGATCAACTGCAGCATGGACTGGCGCAAGGCATCGGACTTCGCCGGCGCCTTGTCACCGGTCTGCTGGCGTTTGAACAAATCCGTCATCAGCAGGCGTGCCGCTACGGAATCGACCGGCCAGTTCGATACCAGCAGTGCCTTGGCCCCGGCAAAGAAGAAAGCACGGCCCAAGCCGGACACGGCTTCCGATCCCGAACCTTCGCCCGAAGCCGTGTTGCAGGCGGACAGCACCACCCAGTCGGCATCCAGCTTGAGGGTCAGCACTTTGTCCATGGTCAGCAGGCCATCGTCCTTGTCGCCCGTCACGTCGGGGGAGGTCAAGGCCAGGGCCGGTTGGCTCAGGCCGTCGAGCTCTCCCGGCACCAGGCCGTGGGTGGCGAACATCACCACTTTGCGGTTGGAGAGGTCGGCTTCCATGACAGCCTTAACGCTGGCCTGCCGGTTCAGGTAGACATCATCTGGCGCGGCGGCCAGAACTTTGGCGATTTCGAGGATTTCTTCCTTGGTGTCGGGCAGGCGCGGCAGCAAGGACAGTTCAGCCGAACTCACCCCGCTGGTTTTCGGCGCGCTGCGCAAGCTCAGGGGCAGGCCGCGCGTAGCCAGTTGCATCGTCTTGGCCTGGGCCTTGTCGGCGCTCTTGGCCTGGTCGGTGCTGAAGAAGGGGTCGCCGAAACCGATGAAACTCTTGCGATTGGGGTTGCCTGGCGGCGTGTTGCGCAGTGCCGTCAGCGCCGTGACCGACGGCAGCTGGGCAATGGCAATGTCGCGGATCAGCCAGGGCACGGTCTTGTAACCGGCAAAGGGCAGGGCCAGCTTGGCCGCAGGCGCCGTGTCCTGCGTGACCAGCACCGACAGCGGCAACTGCCCGAGCTCGGCATGCGGCACCACCAGCAGGACTTTCTTGCCTTTGAGGCTTTCATGCACCGGCGCCAGGATCTGCTGGTACAGGTGGAAGGCTGCCTTCACGTCAAACGCCGGGATTTCGTCGATCGTCGCGACGCCGGGATCGAGCGCCTTGCGCAAATGGCTGACTTGCTGAGCCATCTCGCTGCGTCCGAGCGCCACGGCCTTGAACAGAGGAATGTCGTGCTTGCTGATGGCCCAGACATAGGCTTCTTTCTCGGCGAAATACCAGGACACCAGCACCTCGTCGGCACGCAAGAGGGCTCGCGTGCGCTCCACGGTGGCCGGCTTGGGTTCGACCATCTCGGCATAGTCTGGGTATTTGCGCTCGATTTCCTTCTTCAAGCCTTCGCGCTCGGTCTTGAAGCTGGCAATGTCCTGCCGGATCTTGGCTTGGACGGAGGGCAGTTGCTGCTCGGGCGGAGCGGCCAGCAGGCCGGTCAGCAACTCGGACAGCGAATTGACGCGGCGCTGCAGGTCCTGCTCCTTGCGTGCCAGTTGGGCCAGCTGCGGGTCCTTGATGTTGGCACGTGCGGCACTGGCCGTGAGGGCGCGCTGCACGCCGCTGCTCTTGGCCAGGTCGGCGACGCGGAACGCCTCGGCGGCGGCGGCCTGCGCCTGGGCAGGGTCGGTCTTGGCCACCTGTGCCAGCAGGGACAGGTAGTTCTCGTACAGGTAGGTGGTACGTTGCTGCTGCTTGATGCTGGCCGTGTCGTTCTCGGCATCGCTGCGCGACTGGTCCACCAGAATCGGCACCGCTTCCTTGAAGGTGGCGTGGGCTTCTTTCAACTTGCCCTGGCTTTGCTGCGATACGGCATGGAAGGCCGCAACCAGAGCCGTGCGCGGCGAATTTTTGCCAGAGCGGGCTTCGGTGTTCTTGAGCATGCGGCTGGACATCGTTTCGGCTTCGCCGGCCTTGCCGATTTTCTGCATTGCCAGTACCCAGTCCAGATCGTCGGGGCGGAAGGTCTTTTCCAGTTCGGGGTCCTTGCGCACGCCGGCCATCATGTCGCGGAAGGCCTTGTCGGCTTCCTGGAACTGGCCGTCGGCGACCAAGGCCGTGGCGTAGAACTTTCGCGCCATCGCCATCACACGCGAGTCGTCAGTGATGCCGCTTTCGGTGTGGGCAGCCAGTGATGCGCGCGCCAGCAGGACGGCCTCGGCGAAACGGCCCTGTTCCGAGATGATCTTTGACAGCATGGCCAGTGTCTTGCCCACATCAGTGGAATTGCGGCCGAAATTATCAAGGGCCAGGGTCAGTGCTTCACGCGCGTAGTATTCTGCGTCGGTCAGCTTTCTTTGCTGCAGCAGGGTGTCGGCCAGATTCAAATCGCGTCCGATGATCTGCGTGACATAGACCCGGACGTTGTTGGTGGCATCGGCTAAGGTGCGACCGTTGTCGGATATGGCATCGACCCTTGCAGGGTTGTTCTTGGCTGCCTGGTAATTCTGGTACAGCAAGCGCAAGGCCTTGCGCAACGAGCGTTCACTTTCTACCCATTGCCCCTGCTGCCAGAGATAGATGCCTCGGGTACTTTCGAGATTGGCTTCCCAGTATGAAACGTATTCTCCAAGCTTGGGACTGCGCCGCAAGGAGACCATCCGGTCGTCAGCCTCCTGCAGGATGGCTTTGGCTTTATCGAAATTTCCGATGATCGTGTAGTTGGCGACCAGCAGGCGGTCGGCGGTCAGGATGAATCCACCGACCCGCATGCGCTCTGCCATCGACTTGGCTTTTTCCAAGGCCTGAATGGCCTGCTGGTTATTTCCGGCAAAATTTTCAAGGACAGCGAGATCAATCAGATCGCGCATCTCGAGCTGAGGATTGCTGGAGTGGTAGTCAAGCGCGGCTAGGCGCATATCGTCTACTGCAGCGCGGATTTTCCCCAGTTTCTGATTGGCCAGGGCTCGCTTGTAATGAAACTCGTTGAGGACTTGGCTGTCAGCGCCTTGGGGTGGTGCCGGGCTGGCGACGATCTTGCGCGCCCGTTCGATTTCCGTCACGTCGACCTTGCTGTGTTCCAGCACACGCAAGATGTCTTTGACATCGCGCGGCGGCGGCTTGACCTGCGTGACGTCCAGCTCAGCTTCACTGGTTTGTGCGTAAACCGGCGCGGTAAAGAAAAGCGACGCGGTCAGCCAAGCGGGGCAGACGAGAGAAAACAGGATGGATCTGGACTTCATGGGGCACCTTGCGCGGCTTGATGCCTTGGAATCTAGCTTACTTCCTGCTTGCCGACTATCCCCTATTTTCGGGAAGGTCAGCCGCGTCCGCAAAAACAAAACCCCGCACGAGGCGGGGTTTGCTGTATCTGGCGGAGAGGGTGGGATTCGAACCCACGGTAGGGTCGCCCCTACGCCTGATTTCGAGTCAGGTACATTCGACCACTCTGCCACCTCTCCGGGTTTGTGGTGCGCGTATTGTAGCAGCGCTCAGGCCGCGTCCCGCAGCTGGCGCAAGGCGTTGGCTGCGTCTTGCAGGCTCATGCCGTCAACGGGTGCGAACTGCGCCAGCGTTGCATCGTCCTGCTGCAAGGCGCGGATGGCCTGGCCGGCGTCCTTGGGGCTGGCGTAACCGGCGCTTTGCAACAGCAGCTTGCCCTGGGCATCCACGAACTTGAAGTAGAACTGGCCGTCGCTTTCACGGTACTGCTTGAAGCTCGGCAGTGCGGCTTTTGCCGTTTTGGCTTGCTTCTCACCCCCTTGGGTACGAAGGTCGCGCAGGCCGACGGCATGGCGCAGCCGGGTGGTGAAAGGCGTGGCGATGGCACGCGCCTTGGCCGCGCCGGCACGCAGCAGGTCTTCCAGTCGTTCCGGGTGGCGCATCAGTGCTTCGTAGGTCTCGCGCATCGGCGCGATCTCGTGGTCGATGCGTTCGAACAGCACCTGCTTGGCCTCGGCCCAGGCGATGCCGTCGGCATAGGCCTGGCGCAGGGTGGCGGTCTCGTCCGGTGTGGCAAAGGCCTGGTAGATCTGGAACAGGGCCGAGCCTTCGGTGTCCTTCGGCTCGCCCGGGGCGCGCGAGTCGGTCTTGATGCCGGCAATCAGCTTCTTCAGTTGTTCGCGCGAGGCGAACAGCGGAATGGTGTTGTCGTAGCTCTTGCTCATCTTGCGCCCGTCCAGCCCGGGCAGTGTGGCCACCGTTTCCTCGATGGCCGCCTCCGGCAGCACGAAGTGTTCGCCGTAGCGGTGGTTGAAGCTGGCCGCCATGTCGCGCGCCATCTCGATGTGCTGGATCTGGTCGCGCCCGACCGGCACGCGGTGGGCGTTGAACATCAGGATGTCGGCCGCCATCAGCACCGGGTACATGAACAGGCCGGCGGTCACATCGGCATCCGGGTCCAGGTTGGCGGCGTTGTTCTTGTCGACCGAGGCCTTGTAGGCGTGGGCGCGGTTGAGCAGGCCCTTGCCGCAGACGCAGGTCAGAAACCAGGTCAGTTCGGGGATTTCCGGAATGTCGGACTGGCGGTAGAAGGTGACGCGCTCGGGATCGAGCCCGGCGGCAATCCAGGTGGCGGCGATCTCCAGCGTCGAGCGCTGGATGCGCGCCGGCTCGTCGATCTTGATCAGGGCGTGGTAGTCGGCCAGGAAGTAGAAGCTTTCCACGCCGCTGGTGCGGCTGGCCCCAATGGCCGGCCGGATGGCGCCGACGTAATTGCCCAGATGGGGTGTGCCGGAAGTGGTGATGCCGGTCAGAACACGAATGGAAGGCATGGCGGAATGTCTTAACGTATCAGGAAGGACAAGGGGGTCAGCAGCAGGTCGAGCAGGCCATAGGTCAGGGCCATGACCGGCTGCATCCACAGCGTGCTGACCACGCCCAGGAGGACCAGCGCCATGACGATGAAAAATCCCCAGGGCTCGATGCGCGCCACCATGGCGGCCTGTTTCCAGGGCAGCAGCCCGACCAGGATGCGTCCGCCATCAAGCGGCGGCAGCGGGAACAGGTTGAAGGCGAACATCACCACGTTGACCAGGACACCGGCTTTGCACATTTCAAGAAAAAAGCGCTCGTTGACGTTCAAGCCGAGCAGCACGTACATCAGGGCGCCCCACAGCAGCGCCTGCAGCAGGTTGGCGCCGGGGCCGGCCAGCGCCACCCAGACCATGTCGCGCTTGGGATGGCGCAGGCGGTCGAAACGCACCGGCACCGGCTTGGCATAGCCGAACAGGAAGGCACCCGAAGTTGCGAAGTACAGCAGCAAGGGCATCAGGAGGGTGCCCACCGGGTCGATGTGCTTGATCGGATTGAGGGTGACGCGTCCCAGCATCCAGGCGGTGTTGTCGCCGAAGTGGCGCGCCGCATAGCCGTGGGCGGCCTCGTGCACGGTGATGGCGAACAGCACCGGCAGGGCATAGATGAGAACGGTTTGAATCAGATGAGCGATATCCACGGGCGCAATTGTCTCAGAGTGAAGAAGGGGACGGAGCGGCCTACAGGCCGAGGGCAGCCGGGTCACCGCGGCCTTGGCGCAGCACCACCGGCTCGCTGTCGGTGAGGTCGACCACCGTGGTGGGCTCGTGCGCGCAGGCGCCGGCGTCGATCACGGCGGCAATCTGGTGCTCGTAGCGCGCGCGGATCTCGTGCGCGTCGTTGAGCGGCTCGGTTTCTCCGGCCGCGATCAAGGTGGTTGCCAGCAGTGGCTCGCTGTGCAGGGCCAGCAGTGCCTGCAGTACGGGGTGTTCCGGCACGCGCAGGCCGATGGTCTTGCGCGAAGGATGGCTCAGGCGCCGCGGCACCTCCTTGGTGGCTTCCAGGATGAAGGTGAAGGGGCCGGGCGTGGCGGCTTTGAGCAGGCGGTACTGCCGGTTGTCGACGCGCGCATAGTTGGCCAGTTCGCTCAGGTCGCGGCACAGCAGGGTCAGGTGGTGCTTGTCGTCCACGCCGCGGATGCTGCGCAACCGGTCGGACGCGGCCTTGTCGTCGAGGTGGCAGACCAGGGCATAGCTCGAGTCGGTCGGCACCGCCAGCACGCCGCCTTTTTCCAGCAGGCCGGCGGCCTGCTTGAGCAGGCGCAATTGCGGGTTGTCGGGGTGGACTTCGAAATACTGGGCCATCAAACCTCCATCGGTTCCAGCTGCAGGCGGCTCTCGCGCACGGCCAGCCAGGCACTGGCGGCACCGCAGAAAGCGATCATTGTCATGCCAAGCAGGGCCCAGCTGTCGGGAACATGGGAGAAGACCAGCCAGCCGCCCAGCATGGCAAAGGCGATCTGGGCGTACAGCAGTGGCGTCAGCGTGGCCGCCGCGGTGCGGCGGTAGGCCAGGATCAGCAGGAAGTGGCCGACCGTCCCCATGGCACCCATGAGCAGCAGGCCGGCCCACTGGCCGGCGGTTTGCGGCAGGGTCCAGACAAAGGGCAGCGCCAGCGACGCCAGCAAGGTGCCGACCCAGCCGGTATAGAAGTGCATGGTCACGGCGTCTTCGGTCTTCACCAGCTTGCTGGTCAGGATCTGGAAGGCCGAATAGGCCGCCACCTGGACCAGCGGCAGCAGCATGGTCCAGCCGAACAGGCCGCCGCCGGGCCGGATGATGAACAGCGTGCCGGCAAAGCCACCGGCCACCAGCACCCAGCGCTGCCGGGACACCCGCTCTCCCAGCAGCGTGGCCGCCAGCAGGGTCACGACCAGCGGCGTGATCATGGCAATGGCGGTGAATTCGCCCACCGGCATGTACTTGACGCTGAGGAAGGTGAACAGGCTGGTGACGAAGAGCAGGGTGCCGCGCAGGCACTGCAGGAACAGGCGTTCGGTGTGCAGCAAGGCACGGCCGCGCTGCGGCAGCATGACGACGGTGGTGGTCACGGCCTGGCAGGCGTAGCGGAACCACAGCGCCAGCAGCAGCGGCACCGTCAGCGTGATGTATTTGGTGGTGGTGTCCAGCGTGGCGAAACAGGCCAGCGCCGTGAGCGCCAGCAGCATGCCGCTGAGGAAGTTCGCCGGCCTCATTGGATCCGGTTCGCCAGCAGTTCCCAGACCGGCGTCAGCTCGCCGGGCAGGTAGGGCAGGGCACCCAGATCCGTGTGGGATTCGTCGGGGCTGTGGAAGTCGCTGCCGCGCGAGGCGGCCAGCCCGAACTCGCGCGCCATGTCGGCGTATCTGACGTACTCGGCCGCCGTGTGGCTGCCGGTCACCACCTCCACCGCCTGGCCGCCATGGGACTTGAATTCGCTGAACAGGGCGTATTCCTCATTGGCGCTGAAGCTGTAGCGTGCCGGATGGGCGATCACGGCCATGCCGCCGGCATCCGTGATCCAGCCGACGGCATCGCGCAGTGTGGCCCAGCGGTGCGGAACGAAACCGGGTTTGCCTTCGGTCAGGTATTTGCGAAAGACTTCGCTCGTGTCGCGGCAGACGCCGGCGTCCACCAGAAAGCGGGCGAAGTGGGTGCGCGAGATCAACTCGGGGTTGCCCACGTATTTGAGGGCGCCCTCATAAGCA
>Ga0255338_1005606_pt1 | contig 11389 bp, 9 predicted proteins | sample MeOH1_35cm_T4_19_FD_203715 | JGI IMG/M metagenome (GOLD analysis project Ga0255338, IMG submission 203715) | Sandy soil microbial communities from University of British Columbia, Vancouver, Canada - MeOH1_35cm_T4_195 | ecosystem: Engineered > Artificial ecosystem > Sand microcosm > Unclassified ... | reverse complement strand
GCCGCAACCCAGATGCGACAGGCCACGCCACCATTGGAGAGGACGGCGCCACCCACGCCGATGGTCGCCGAGATCGCCGACGACCCGTCCGTCGTCTCGTTCCTCGATTCGGTTGGCCACCTTGCGCCTGGGGACCTTCCCGTTCTGGCGGCCGCGTGGAAGGCCATCGACCCGGCTGCACGTGATCAGGCGTGGCGCTCGGTCCGCCGAGAGACGGAGACGACGAATCGCGACGCCATCCTCGACGAGCTACGTGCCGAGATCGAGCTGTGGGGCCGCGCGGGCAGCGGCAGTCCGTGGACCTGGTCGTTCGGGACGATGGCCGATGTCGACCGAGGCAACGCCCGGCGTGCCGCCATGCCGGCGTTGTTCGACGCCGCGGCGGCGATCCTCCTTCGCGACCGGCTCGCACCGCGCGACCGCGAGGTCCTCGCCGGACCGTGGGAGTCGCTGGTCGCCGCCGCGCCGACGACGGCTGAGCCCCACGCAGTCGGACGCCACAGCTGACGAGAGGGGCACCGCCGGCCCCGGGCTCCCCCTGTGCTAGCCTCTTCACCCGTCACCCTTCACGCGCGAGAGCCGCAGATGACCGCACCCCGCACCCTCGTCGAGAAGATCTGGGACGACCACGTCGTCCTCGAAGAGCCCGGCGCCCCGGCCGTGCTCGCGGTCGACCTTCACCTCGTCCACGAGGTGACAAGCCCGCAGGCGTTCACCGGTCTCCGCAACCGCGGCCTCACCGTCCGCCGACCCGGCCAGACCGTGGCGACCGCGGACCACTCGGTGCCGACCCACCCGCGCAATCTGCCGATCCTCGACGAGATGGCCGCGGCCCAGGTCGCCCAGCTCGAGACGAACTGCCGCGAGTTCGGGGTCCCGATCCACGGGATCGGTTCGCCGAACCAGGGGATCGTCCACGTCATCGGCCCGCAGCTCGGGCTCACCCAGCCCGGCATGACGATCGTCTGCGGTGACTCGCACACGTCGACCCACGGCGCGTTCGGCGCGCTTGCATTCGGGATCGGGACGAGCGAGGTCGAGATGGTCCTCGCGACCCAGACGCTCCTCCAGCGCCGCCCGAAGACGTACGAGGTCCGGGTCGAGGGCCGGCTCGCCCCCGGCGTCAGCGCGAAGGACATCATCCTCGCCCTGATCGCCCGGATCGGCGTCGGCGGCGGGACCGGCCACGTCTTCGAATACACCGGCGAGGCGATCCGCGCGCTGACGATGGATCAGCGGATGACGATCTGCAACATGAGCATCGAGGGCGGGGCGCGCGCAGGGCTCATCGCTCCCGATGAGACGACGTTCGCGTACCTCGCCGGCCGGCCGCACGCGCCGCAGGGTGCGGACTGGGACGCCGCGGTCGAGCGCTGGCGCAGCCTCCCGAGTGATGAAGGCGCGACGTACGACCGGACGATCACCCTCGACGCCACGGCACTCGAGCCGATGGTCACGTACGGGACGAACCCCGGGATGGGCATCCCGATCACCTCGAACGTCCCGGCCCCTGCCAACCAGGCCGACCCCGGCCAGCGGCGCGCGCTCGAGCGAGCGCTCGAGTACATGGCCCTCGAGCCGGGCGAGCCGATCCTCGGCCGCAAGCTCGACGTCGTGTTCATCGGATCGTGCACGAACGGCCGGATCAGCGACCTCCGCCTCGCCGCGTCGGTGCTCAAGGATCGTCGCGTCGCCGACGGCGTCCGGGTCATGGTCGTGCCGGGCAGCGACGAGGTGAAGCGTGAGGCCGAGCGCGAGGGTCTCGCCGATGTCTTCCGCGCCGCCGGCGCCGAGTGGCGCGAGGCCGGGTGCTCGATGTGCATCGCGATGAACGGCGACCAGCTCACGCCCGGGCAGTACGCGATCAGCACGTCGAACCGCAACTTCGAGGGACGGCAGGGCGCCGGGGGCCGGACGTTCCTCGCCTCGCCGCTGACCGCCGCCGCAAGCGCGATCGCGGGCGTCGTCTCCGATCCGCGGACCCTGCCCGGGATCGAGGCGATCGCGCCGGTCGGGGGCCGCTGACATGGCCGAGCCGTTCAGGACGTTCACCAGCCGGGTCATCCCGCTCCCCGCGGAGAACGTCGACACCGACCAGATCGTCCCCGCCCGCTACCTGAAGGTGACCGACAAGGCGGGCCTCGCCGACGCCGTCTTTCGCGACTGGCGGTTCAACGCCGACGGATCGCTTCGCGAGCCGCGCTTCGTCATCGACCGGCCGGAGATGGCCGGCCGCCAGATCCTCGTCGCCGGCGACAACTTCGGGGCCGGCTCGTCGCGGGAGCATGCGCCCTGGGCGCTGACGGCGTGGGGGATCCGGGCGATCCTGTCGACCTCGTTCGCCGACATCTTCCGGAGCAACTCGCTCAAGAACGGGCTGCTTCCGATCGTCGTCGACCCGGAGACGCACGCCCGGCTCTTCACTCTCGTCACGGACAGGCCGGACGTCGAGCTGACCGTCGACCTCGAGGCGCAGCTGGTCCATCTCCCCGGCGACGAGGACATCGCCTTCGATGTCGACCCGTTCGCCCGGGTGATGCTGCTCGCCGGCACGGACGAGCTTGGCTACCTGCTCGGCCACGAGGCGGACATCTCCGCCTGGGAGTCGGCGCATCCGGCGCGCGTCGAGACACGGTTCGCCGAACCTCGGGCGGCTGGCTAGCAGGGGTCGCCTCCGCCCTCGGTGAGCGGGGTACCAGCCGTTGACCGATCGCGCAGCAGCGCGATCCCCGGAACCTGCCGACGTCGCTCGACGTCCGAAGCGTCATGAAGACGCCCACCGCCCTCACCTCGGTCGCCCTGCTTTCGGTCCTCCTCGTCGCGGCCTGCTCGTCCGGGGCGGCTCCCGCGGCGTCCAACCCGCCGGCCGCCTCCCCGTCGCCGGCCGCCTCGGCCCCGCCGGATGCCTCCACGTCGGGCGATCCCGGGAGCGCCATCGGCGGTGACCCCGGCGACATGCCTACGGACGGTCCCGTCGACGGCGGGCCGAACCCGCCGGGCAACGACCGCCAACCGAAGATCGTGGTTCCGGTCCCGGGGCAGCAGAACGTCCACGCCGTCCCGATCGAGCAGCTCGACGCCCGCGTCGAGGGTCGCCACGCCGTGCTCAACGCGCGCTGGACGAGCGGTGTCGATCCCTGCTACGTCCTCGATCACGTCGCCTTCAAGCGCGACGGCACGACGATCGCCGTGTCCGTCTTCGAGGGAACCGGCAACCCGGACGTGATGTGCGTCGAGATCGCCCAGGAGAAGGTGACCGCGATCGACCTCGGCGAGCTCGATCCGGGCACCTACACCGTCGTCGCGACCGACGGTCCCGCCGCGGCGATCACGTTCACCGTCGACTGACCCGCCCGCCGGGAACTCCCGTCCGGCACCCTGTCCCGCGGGATCGTCGCCACTGGTGTGCGACGATCACCGCGGTGAACCTCTTCGACGCCGCGGCGGTCGTCCTCGTCCTTCTCGCGGTCCTCCTCGGGTTTCGTTCGGGCGCGCTTCCGCAGCTCGGCGGATTGGCCGGCGCGATCGGCGGCGGGGTCGTCGCGATCCTCGCCCTCCCGCTCGTCGAGCAGGCGCTCGACCCGCTCGAGCCGGCGCCGCGGGCCTTCGTCGTCCTCGCCGGACTGCTGCTGTCCGTCGGCGTCGGGGAGGCGGTCGGGTCGGGGCTCGGGCGGTATGTCGCGTACCGCCTCGGGGCCGGAGTGTTCGGGGCGCTCGATCGCGTCGCCGGCGCGTTCGTCGGCGCCGCGCAGGCGCTCCTCATCATCTGGCTCGCGGGCGGGCTCCTCGCCGCCGGACCGGTCCCGCGCCTGGCGTCGCAGGCCCAGACCTCGTCAACCGTCCGCGCCCTGTCGGGCGTTCTCCCTCCCCCGACCGACATCGCGGTCGGGCTCGACCGGCTGCTGAACGCGACGGGGCTGCCCGACGTCTTCGTCGGCCTCGACCCGCTGCCGGCGCCGCCCGTCGACCTGCCGACGGACCCGCGCGCCCGGGCGATCGCCGAAGTGGCCGCACCGAGCACGCTCAAGGTGACCGCCCAGACGTGTGGTGCGCTGTCGACCGGAACGGGGTTCGCCGTCGCCCCGGAGTACGTCGTCACGAACGCCCACGTCGTCGCGGGGTCACGGGTCGTCCGCGCCGCGCTCGCCGGCTCCGCGCTCGATGCCCGGCCGGTCCTGTTCGATCCCGAGCTCGACGTCGCCGTCCTGTGGGTCCCGGGCCTGAGCGCCCGGCCGCTCCGCTTCGCCGCCACCGAGCCCCCCCGCGGCGCGGCCGGCGCGGCGCTCGGCTTCCCGGGCGGTGGCGGCCTGACCGTCATCCCCGCGGCGGTCGCCGGACGGTACGACGCCCGGGGACGGGACATCTACGGCCGTGTATTCGTGACACGGCCGATCCTCGAGCTCCGAGCCCAGATCAACCGCGGCGACAGCGGCGGGCCGTTCGTGCTCGCGGACGGAACGGTCGGCGGCGTCGTCTTCGCCGAGGCGCGGACCGACGAGAACGTCGGCTACGCCCTGTCGCCGACGGCGGTCGCGACCAGGGTGGCGCCGGCGGTCGGGCGAACGAGCGGGGCCGACACGGGAAGCTGCATCGACTGACGGCACGCGCCCTCGTTCGACCGCTACGCTCAGCGGATGAACGAGACCTCGACTGCGGCCCTCGCCGCCCTCGCCGCCCTGGCCGACGAGTACTGGCAGACGACGCTCGCGGCCAACCCCGTCTGGGCGACGTCGCTCGGTGATCGTCGGTTCGACGACCGCCTCGACGATCCCTCCGTCGAGGCACGCGCCGCCGAGCGCCGCCGGGTCGCGAGCCTCCGCGAGCGGGCGGACGCGATCGACCCCGAAGCGCTCGAGGCGGACGACCGGATCACCCGCTCGGCGCTCATTGCCCAGCTTGCTCGGGACGCCGCCGAGCTCGACGCCGACCTCGGCGCCTGGAGCGCCGACCCGCTCGAAGGGGCCCACATCCTCGCGCTCGATATCGAGTCGTTCCAGCCCGTCGCGACCCCCGATCACGCTCGCGCGATGGTCGCCCGCTGGAACGCGATGGGGCCGTGGTTCGACGCCCACGCCGCGAACCTCCGCCGCGCGGCCGAGGAAGGCCGGGTCGCCGTACGGACGCCGGTCGAGCGGGTCCTCGACGAGCTGGACGAGGTCCTTGCGAAGCCGGATGACGAGCTGCCGCTCCTCGCCCCGCTCGCGGCCCCGCACGACGACTGGCCGGCCGGCGAGCGCCAGGCGTTTGCGGAGGGCCTCCGCGCGGCAGTTCGCGACGTCGTCCGACCGGCGCTCGAACGCTACCGGGCGGCGATCCGGGACGCCGTGCTGCCGCTCGCCCGCCCCGACGACCGGCCGGGCATCCTCCACGTCCCGCGCGGCGAGGGTGCGTACGAGCAGCTGATCCGGCTCCACACCTCCCTCGATCGCTCGGCGAAGGAGATTCACGCGATCGGCCTCGAGGAGGTCGCGCGGATCGACGCGGAGCTGGCGACCCTCGGCGAGAAGGTCCTCGCCACGGCGGACCTGCCGACGATCCGCCAGCGGCTGCGGTCCGATCCGGCGCTCCACTTCACGACCCGGGACGAGGTCTTCGAGAAGGCGGAAGCGGCGCTCGCCCGCGCACGGGAGGCGATCCCCGCCTGGTTCGGGCGTCTGCCCGCAGCCGACTGCGCCGTCGTCCGGATCGCTGCCCACGAGGAGAAGCACTCGACGATCGCCTACTACCGTCAGCCGGCGGTCGACGGCTCGCGGCCCGGGCAGTACTACATCAACACGTCGGAGCCGCAGACCCGGCCCCGCTACGAGGCCGAGGCCCTCGCCTACCACGAGTCGATCCCGGGCCACCATCTCCAGCTCGCGATCGGGCAGCAGCTGACGGATCTGCCGGAGTTCCGGCGCCACACCGGTCCCACGTCCTTCTTCGAGGGCTGGGGGCTGTACACCGAGCGGCTCGCCGACGAGATGGGCCTCTACTCGGGCGACCTCGATCGGATCGGGATCCTGTCGTTCGACGCCTGGCGCGCGTGCCGGCTCGTCGTCGACACCGGAATGCACGCGCTCGGCTGGACGCGTCAGCAGGCGATCGACTTCATGTTCGAGCACACCGTGCTCGCCGAGAACAACATCACCAACGAGGTCGACCGGTACATCGTGTGGCCTGGCCAGGCGCTCGCGTACAAGCTCGGCCAGCGCGAGATCCTCCGTCTGCGCGAGGAGGCGAGGACGGAGCTCGGCGACCGCTTCGACATCCGCGGCTTCCACGACGTCGTCCTCGGCCAGGGGGCGGTCGGCCTCGAGACCCTCGGCGAGATCGTCCGGACGTGGGTCGGGGCACAGGGCTGAGGCTTCGAGCACGCGCCTCGAACCGGCCCGCTCCGTCTTCGGCAGACGCCGCCTACACTCTCGACACCGCTCCGAAGCCTCGGGCGGATGGTGTCGCGGAGCTCGGCCTCCGCCTCGCGTCCGACCGTGATGAGCGAGCTGTCCCTGATACGCCGAGGTTGCCAATCCATGACGGGTCTGCCATACGACCGACCGAGTGACCCCGCCAAGCGGCACTCCGCCACCCTCACGGACGGCCCGGACCGCGCGGCCGCGCGGGCGATGCTCAAAGCGGTCGGCTTCACGGACGAGGATCTCGCCAAGCCGCTCGTCGGCGTCGCGACGACGTGGATCGAGACGATGCCGTGCAACCTCAACCAGCGCCGACTTGCCGAGTTCGTCAAGGAGGGCATCCGCGCGGCCGGTGGGACGCCGATGGAGTTCAACACGATCAGCGTGTCGGACGGCGTGACGATGGGCACCGAGGGGATGAAGGGCTCGCTGATCAGCCGCGAGGTCATCGCCGACTCGATCGAGCTCGTCGTCCGCAGCCACCTCCTCGATGCGGTCGTCTGCCTCGTCGGCTGCGACAAGACGATCCCGGGGGCGGCCATGGCGCTCGGGCGCCTCGACGTGCCGGGCCTCGTCCTCTACAACGGGACGATCTACCCGGGGACCTACAAGGGCCGCGACCTGACGATCGTGTCGGTCTTCGAGGCGATCGGTGCGTATCGGGCGGGCACGATCACGGCCGAGGAGCTGTACGACATCGAGAGCGCCGCCTGCCCCGGGGCGGGCGCCTGCGGCGGGCAGTACACGGCGAACACGATGGCCGCGGTGATGGAGTTCATCGGCCTCTCGCCGGCCGGCCTGAACGCGATCCCGGCCGAGGACCCGAAGAAGGACGAGGCCGCGCGCCGGAGCGGCGAGCTCGTGATGGACCTCCTGCGGCGGGACGTCCGGCCGTCGTCCGTCGTCACCCGCCGGGCGCTCGAGAACGGGATCGCCTCGGTGGCGGCGACCGGGGGATCGACGAACGGAGTCCTCCACCTCCTCGCGATCGCTCACGAGTTCGGTCTCCCGCTCGACATCGACGAGTTCGGCGCGATCGCCGACCGGACGCCGGTCGTGGCCGACATGCGACCGGGTGGCCGGTTCACCGCCGCGGACATGTACGACGCCGGCGGAGTGAGCCTCGTCATGCGCGAGCTCCTGAAGGCGGGGCTCCTCCACGCCGACGAGCGAACGGTCGACGGGCGGACGATCGCCGAGATCGGCGCGGCCGCCACCGAGACGCCCGGCCAGCAGGTCGTCGTCCCGATCGAGCGGCCGCTCAAGCCGACCGGCGGGCTCGCCATCCTGCGCGGAACGCTCGCCCCCGAAGGCTGCGTCGTCAAGCTCGCCGGCCACGAGCGGCTCTACCACCGCGGGCCGGCCCGGGTGTTCGACTCCGAGGAGGCCTGCTTCGAGGCCGTCAAGCGCCAGGCGATCCGCCCCGGTGACGTCGTCGTCATCCGCTACGAAGGACCGGCCGGCGGTCCCGGCATGCGCGAGATGCTGAGCGTCACCGCGGCCCTCGTCGGCGAGGGGCTCGGCGACTCGGTCGCCCTGCTGACCGATGGCCGGTTCTCCGGCGGGACGCACGGACTGATGGTCGGCCACGTCGCTCCCGAGGCGGCGCTCGGCGGCCCGATCGCCGTCGTCGAGGAGGGCGACGAGATCGTCCTCGACGTGGAGCGGAAGGTCCTCGATCTGGACGTGCCGGCCGACGTCGTGGCCGAGCGCTTCGCGCGCTGGACACCGCCGCCGCCACGCTACGCCGGTGGGGTCATCGCCAAGTACACGGCGCTCGTGAGCTCCGCCTCGCAGGGTGCGGTGACGACGGGAGCCCGGATGACCTCCCGGCTCGGCCAGGAGGCGCCGCGCGCGACCGCGCCGAGGGCGTGATGATCGACGCTTGGGGGTCGCGGCCGGGGCTGATCGGGTTCCGGATCTCGGCGACGGCCGGGGCGGTCGACTGGCCGCTCCTCGACGAGACGTGGGCGCTGGCAGGCGAGCTGGACGAGCTCGACGCCGGCTGGATGAGCGACCACCTGTCCGACGCGAGCCGCGAGCGCGGCGGCGGAGCGTTCGAAGCCCTGACGACCGCCGCCGCGCTGGCACGGCGCGTCCCCGGGAAATGGGTCGGGATCGCCGTCGTGTCGAACACGTTCCGGCACCCCGCCGTCGTCGCCAAGGCGGCAACCGTCATCGACAACGTGACCGGCGGGCGCTTCATCCTCGGACTCGGTGCGGGGTGGCACGAGGGCGAGCACGAGGCCTTCGGGATCCCGCTACCGCCGATGCCGGAGCGGTTCGACCGGTTCGAGAGCGCCGTCCGGGTGATCAGCGCGCTCTTCTCGGACGCGGCCAGACGCGAGCCGGGCGTCACCATCGACGATCCGTTCTACCCGCTCCGCGCTGCGACGAACGAGCCGCCGCCCGTCCGCCAGCAGGGTCCGGCGCTCTGGCTCGGCGGCCAGAAGCGACGCGGGATCGCGCTCGCGGCGCAATACGCCGAGGGCTGGCCGATGCCCGGCAACCGCCCGGGCGATGTCCCGTATTTCATCCAAAAGCGCGACGAGATCCGCCGCGCGCTCGAGGAGGCCGGGCGCGATCCGGACGCGTTCACGTTCGCGGCGCAGATCAACTGCCGCGCCACACCCGCCAGCCGACGAGAGGCGCTCGTGGTCGGCCGGACGTTCCTCGCCGCGGGCGCCAACCACGTGATCCTCGGCCTGTCCGGGGCCGCCGGACCGCAGGCGGTCGCGGAGCTGGCGCGCGAGGTGGCAGCGCCGCTCCAGGAGCAAGCGCGGTGATGACCGATGGTCGCGATCGCGCGGTCGGCGGCAGTCGGGCAAGATGTCCGCGATGAGTGAACGACCGGACGCGAACGGCGAGCCCGCCTCTGACGACAGCGGGGTCAGCCCGGCGGCCCCGGGCCGCGAGCCCGAGCCGCTCCCGGCCGACCCCGAGGCGTACGACTCGCCGCGCGCCACGATCGCCCGCGCCCGCGGGCTGTCGGCTCCGTACATCGCGGGTGGCCGCGACCCCGAGCCCGAGGCAGGGCGGCGCGAGGAGCGCTTCTACGGCCGCCTGCTCCTCGCGATGGTCCTCGTCATCGTCCTGAGCGGCTTCGTCCTCGGCATCGTCGCGTATCTCGCCGGCTTCGGCTCGTGACCGTCGGAGCCCGACCCTCCGGCGGGCTCGACGCCGCGACCCTCGACCGCGCCCACGCCGAGCTCGTCGAGACGCTCCGTGCGCTCATCCGGATCCCCTCGATCAACCCGCCCGATCCGCCCGGAGCCGAGCGTGCCGCGGCCGACTACATCGCGGGCGTCCTCGCCGACGTGGGGCTCCGGCCGGAGGTCGTCGAGCCGTTCCCCGGGCGCGGTTCGGTCGCGGCCCGGCTCCGGGGCGACGGCACCGGCGGCGAGCCGCTCCTTCTCCTGTCCCATCTCGACGTCGTGCCCGCGCTGCCCGACGGCTGGACGCACGACCCGTTCGCCGGCGACGTCGCCGACGGCTACGTCTGGGGGCGCGGCGCGGTCGACATGAAGAGCACGCTCGCCACCCAGTTGGCGGTCATCCGGCTCCTCGCCCACGAGGCGCGCGCGGCCGGCCGCGACCCGGCCATCGACCCCGTCCCGGGACTGACGCGCGACGTGCTGTTCGCCGCGACTGCGGACGAGGAAGCTGGCGGCCACCAGGGGATCGGGTGGGTCGTCGACCATCGTCCCGAGTGGGTGCGGGCCGCGGCCGCTCTGACCGAGTGCGGCGCCGTGTCGGTGACGTTCGCCGGCAGGCGCTTCTACCCGATCCAGGTCGCCGAGAAGGGCTTCGCCGTGTACCGGATCGTCGTCCGTGGCGCGTGGGGCCACGGCTCGATGCCGCGCCCCGACAACGCCGCGGTCCTCGCCGCCGAAGCCGTCACCCGGCTCGCCGAGCCCGGTCCGCCGCGCATCACGCCGGTGATGGCCCGCTTCCTCGACGCGACCGCGGCCGCGCTCCCCGCCGACGCGGCCCGTCTCCTGCGCGCGGCCGCGGACCCGGACCCACGCGTCGGCGACCGCGCCCTCGACGCACTGTGCGACCCGATGTACGGCTGGGCGATGCGCGCGCTCCTCCGCGACACGATCTCGCCCGACGTCATCCGCGCCGGGTTCAAGTACAACGTCATCCCGGGCGAGGCCGAGATCATCGTCGACTGCCGCGTCCTGCCCGAGACCACCGAGGCCGAGATGCGCGCCGAGGTCGTCCGCCGGCTCGGGCCGGGTCTCGCCGCCGTCTCGGCGATCGAGCTCGTCATCTTCGGGCCGCCGGTCGAGGCGCCGATCGACACGCCGCTCTACGACCTGCTCGAAGCGACGATCCGCGAGCACGACCCGGACGGGATCCCGGTGCCGGGGATGCCGCCGTTCGCGACCGACGCGAAGCACCTCGCCCCCCTCGGCGTCCCGACGTACGGGTTCTCACCGCTCCGGCTCGAGCCCGACGAGCGGTTCCTCGAGCGCTTCCACGGCGTCGACGAGCGGGTCGGCCTGGACGCGCTGCGCTGGGGGCTGCCCGTCCTCTACGACGTCGTCCGCCGGTTCTGCGGCTGACGGCGCACGAGCGCGTCGGCGGCAGGGACGCGGCGGCCCACGGCTAAAGCTCGACGTCGGCTCCTGGACCGGCGCGCCGCCACAGGAAGAGCGCGACGACGAGGGTGAGCACGAGTGCCATCAGCAGCACCAGCTCGACCCAGAACACCTCGAAGCCGGGGCCGGGCTGGACGGCCTCCGCCTGGGCGGTGACGATGAGGATCCGCCGCACGGCCGCGATCACGGCGATGACGAGGAACGGCCCGATCGAAAGGACGCGATCGCGCAACGTGACCCGGACGGTGTGGAGCAGCTCCGCGACCATGAACGCAAGGAGAACCTGGTCGAGGAGCGCGACGACCGTTTCGTTGAGTGCCCCGAGATCGCGGAACTGGAGGACGAGGCGGGCCGTCGAGACGAAGATCCCGAGCCCGGCGAGGAGCA
>Ga0255338_1005605_pt1 | contig 11390 bp, 12 predicted proteins | sample MeOH1_35cm_T4_19_FD_203715 | JGI IMG/M metagenome (GOLD analysis project Ga0255338, IMG submission 203715) | Sandy soil microbial communities from University of British Columbia, Vancouver, Canada - MeOH1_35cm_T4_195 | ecosystem: Engineered > Artificial ecosystem > Sand microcosm > Unclassified ... | reverse complement strand
CTCAACCCCGAACGCGACTCGATCATCAAGTCGCACGAGGTCTACACGGATAAACAGCCACTGGCTGCATGAATGAGGCGACAACTACCTTGACGCGCGTATCCCAAGGGCTTGGTCGTATCCGATGAAGGCTTCGCCGCCATCAAGATCGATCGCAACGAGTTCCATGGCGACTGGAACTACTGCATTCGCTCTGGGTGATATTGACGTGGTAATTTCTTAACGGACCCTTAGCCTTCCCTTAGCCTCGGTTAGGAATTTGCAGGCCATGTGGTTTGGCCCGTGTTGGCCGCGAACATCGGCCCTCAGCGGGCCCTCTGTCCTCTGGGGCTACACAGTGATCCACCGAAAGACACGGGCAGGCCGCCGCGGGCCCGCGGAAGATGCCAAAAGGCCGCCATATGCCGTGGCATCGAATTTGCTGACACGAACATATTGCAAAGCGGCGTGCCGCGCCGACTTTGCCAACGCACCCCAGGTACGACATGGCAGATTTGTATTCAGAGCAGCACCTTGAAATCCAGCGCTCCGCGCGCCGACTGATCGAGGCGGAGATCAATCCCCATGTCGACCAGTGGGAGGCGGATGGGATGTACCCGGCGCACGAGGTGATGAAAAAGTTCGCGGCGCTGGGCATGCTGGGCATCAGCAAGCCCGAGGCGTACGGCGGGCTGGGGCTGGACTACAGCTTTGCCGTGGCATTCGCCGAGGCGGTGGGGGAAATCAATTGCGGGGGCCTGCCGTCATCGATTGGCGTGCAGACCGACATGGCGACCCCTGCGCTGGCGGAGCACGGCTCGGACTCCCTGCGCCGCGAGTTTCTGGCGCCTGCTATCGCAGGGGACTTGCTGGCCTGCATTGGAGTTTCGGAGCCCGGCGCGGGTTCGGACGTCAGCCAGATCAGGACTACGGCGCGGAAGCACGGCGATGACTATATCATCAACGGCAGCAAGCTCTGGATCACCAATGGTGTCCAGGCCGACTGGATGTGCATGCTGGTCAACACTGACAGCGGCGATCCCCATCGCTCGAAGTCGCTGATCATTGTTCCACTCAAGTCCAAGGGCATCACGGTTGCCAAAAAGCTCGACAAGCTGGGCTTTCGCAGCTCGGACACGGCGCTGCTGCATTTCGACGACGTGCGCGTTCCTCAGAGCAACCGCATCGGCGAGGAAGGCCGCGGGTTCGTCTACCAGATGGAGCAGTTCCAGAAGGAGCGGCTGAATGCATCCGTGGTGTGGCTTCGGCCCATGGAGAAGGCCATTCGTGATGCGATCGAATACACCTCCACCCGGATGGCGTTCGGCCGCAGGGTCATTGATAACCAGGTGGTGCGGTTTCGGCTGGCGGAGATGCAGACGGAGGTCGAGCTGCTTCGCGCCCTGATCTACCGCGCCGTCGCCCGTTACGTAGAGGGCGAAGACGTCACCCAGCTCGCATCCATGGCAAAGCTGAAGACGGGTCGCCTCGTGCGCCAGGTGGCTGACGGGTGCCTGCAGTTCTACGGCGGAATGGGCTTCATGAACGAGACGCCGGTCACGCGCTTCTACCGCGACTGCCGCGTGATGTCGATCGGGGGCGGCACCGACGAGATCATGCTGGAGATCATTTCCAAGCGCATGGGTATGCAGGACGGGTCGAGGAAGTGATAGCAGTATGAAAGAAGCCCTGATCGTCTCCACCGCGCGCACGCCGATCGGCAAGGCGTTTCGTGGATCGTTGAACAACATCAAGTCGCCGACGCTGATGGCTCACGCCATCCGCCACGCGGTGGAGCGGGCCGGCGTCGCCGGCGAGGAAGTCGAGGATGTTATTGTCGGAACCGTGCTGGCAGCCGGTACCGCTGGCATGAACATCGCGCGCCAGTCGGCGCTGGCTGCAGCATTGCCGGACAGTGTCGCCGCGCAGACAATGGACCGGCAATGCGCATCCGGCCTCATGGCCATCGCCACGGCGGCAAAGCAGATCACGGGCGACGGCATGTCGGTTGTCGTGGCGGGCGGCCAGGAGAACATCTCGGCGGTGCAGGAACCGTATTTCCGGTGGGCTGCTGAGCAGCAGGACCGGAATGTGGTAACCCGGGCCGCGCATGCCTATATGCCGATGCTGGAGACGGCCGAACTCGTCGCCACGCGCTACGGGATTACCCGCGAGATGCAAGACGCCTATGCCCTGGAATCGCAGCGGCGGACCGCCGAGGCGCAGGCGCGCGGCCTGCTCAATGCCGAAATCGTCCCGATCCATGCCATCATGTCCGTTGTCGACAAGGTCACGGGTGTGGCCACGCTGCGCGAGACCGGGCTTGCTCGCGACGAGGGGAACCGGCCCGAGACGACTGCGCAGTCGCTGGAGAAGCTGTCGCCGGTGATGGCCGGCGGGACCGTGACGGCGGGCAACGCGAGCCAGCTGTCGGATGGCGCGTCCGCATGCGTCCTGATGGACGCCCGGCTCGTCGAGCGGCGAGGGCTCCAGCCGCTGGGCGCCTACCGCGGCATGGCCGTCGCAGGCTGCGCGCCGGAGATCATGGGCATTGGCCCGGTCATGGCTGTGCCCAGGCTCCTCAGGCAGCACGGCCTGTCGGTCCAGGACATCGGGCTGTGGGAGCTTAATGAAGCGTTTGCATCGCAGGCGGTGTACTGCCGCGATGCCTTGGGCATCGATCCGGCGATCTACAACGTCAACGGCGGCGGCATCTCCATCGGGCATCCCTACGGGATGTCCGGCGCCCGGCTGGTAGGCGCCGCCCTGTTGGAGGGCAAGCGCCGCGGCGTCCGCTTCGTCGTCGTCACTATGTGCGTCGGTGGCGGTATGGGGGCCGCCGGCCTGTTCGAGGTGCTTTGAGATGGCCGGCTTGCAACGTCCGCTGCAGGGTGTTCGGGTGCTGGATTTCAGCACGCTGCTTCCTGGGCCGCTGGCGACCCTGATCCTTTGCGAGGCCGGCGCCGAGGTGATCAAGGTGGAACGGCCGGGGCAGGGCGACGAGATGCGGACGTATGTGCCGAAGTTCGGCGCCGACAGCGTGAACTTTGCCCTGCTGAATCGCGCCAAGCGCAGCATCGCGATCGACCTAAAGGAACCCGGCGCCGTGGAGCGGTTGCGTGGCCTCATCGAGGAAGCCGATGTGATCGTTGAGCAGTTCCGGCCCGGCGCGATGGAGCGCATGGGCCTGGGCTATGGCGCGGTGGCGGCGATCAACCCCCGCGTGGTGTATTGCTCCATCACCGGTTACGGCCAGGATGGGCCGAAGGCGCATGTCGCCGGCCATGACCTGAACTATGTCGCCGAATCCGGCATGCTGGGGCTCGCGGCCGGTTCCGACGGCGCCCCGGTCCTGCCGCCGGCGCTGATTGCGGACATTGCCGGCGGGACCTATCCGGCGGTCGTGAACATCCTGCTGGCACTGCGCCAGCGGGACCAGACGGGCCAGGGTTGCCACCTGGACGTCGCCATGTCCGACAACCTTTTCACCTTCCTTTACTGGGCGATGGGAAACGGCTGGGCGGCAGGCCAGTGGCCGGGGAGCGGGACGGACCTTCTCACAGGCGGGTCTGCGCGTTACCAGATCTATCCGACGGCCGATGGCCGGCACGTGGCCTGTGCCGCACTGGAAGACCGCTTCTGGCACAACTTCCTGGAGGTGATCGAAGCGCCGTCCGCGTGGCGTGACAGCCCTCCGATGGCATCCGCGCTCATTGCGGACATCCGCGCGATCATGCGCGGCGCCACGGCCGCGCAATGGGCCCGGCGCTTCAAGGGCCGCGACGTGTGCTGCAGCGTGGTGGCGACGATGGAGGAAGCCCTGCAGGATCCGCACTTCCGGGCACGTGGCCTGTTTGGATCAGTACTCAATGCTGATGGCGCAGGCACGGAGGCGACCATCAGCGCCCTGCCGGTTCCAGTGGCAACGCAATTCCGCGGCGAGGATTCCGGCTCGAGTTATCCGGCGCTGGGAGAAGGCAACGCAGAGTTCGGCGTCGCCGGGCTTCGCCCATGAACGAGTCTTTCGGCGCGGGTTACGAGCGGCTCCTGGTCCGCGTGGAGGGAGGTATTGCCCACGTCACCCAGGATCGCCCGGAGCGTCTGAATGCACTGGACCTGCACGCGGTCGATGAGCTTGGCAACCCAAAGGAGAGGTTTCGATGACTGAGATCAGGACCGTGGGGATCGCAGGTTGCGGGACTATGGGGGCAGGGATCGCGATCGTCTGCGCGCGCGCCGGTTTTCGCACGCGGGTGTTTGACTTGCGCCAGCCGGTGCTGGATGCGGCCCGGGACCAATCCCGGGCGTTTTTCCACAAGTCGGTGGAACGCGGCAAGCTGCCTGCTGCTGAATTGCCCGCCATCATGGACCGTTGGATGGGGACGACGCAGATCGAGGACCTCGCCGATAGCGACATCGTCATCGAAGCGGTTTTCGAGGACCTGGCCGTCAAGCATGAGCTGTTCGGCAAGCTTCACAAGGTGTGCGCACCGCACGCCCTCTTCGCCTCCAATACCTCCACGATCTCAATCACCGAGATTGCCGGCGGTTCGGGCCGGCCCGAGCAGTTCGTCGGCATGCATTTTTGCCTGCCAGCGCAGCTCATGAAGCTGGTCGAGATGTCGCCCGGCCTGGTCACGACCGACAAGGCCTTTGAGCGCGCCTGGGACTTTTGCAAGGCGCTGGGGCAAACTCCCGTGCGAACCCAGGACTCACCCGGGTTCATCCTGAATTACTTTCTCATTCCGTTCAACAACGACGCCATCCGCCTGGTCGAGCAGGGCGTGGCCGAGCCAGCCGATATCGACCTCGCCATCAAGATGGCCCTGGGTTATCCCATGGGGCCGCTGGAGCTCCTCGACCTGGTGGGCGCCGATACGCAGCGGCTGCTGTGCGAGGCCATGCACGGCTTGACACACGAACCCCGCGCCGCGTGCCCGCCACTGGTCAGGCGCATGGTTGCCGCCGGCCATCTCGGCCGCAAGAGCGGCCGAGGCTTCCATCGATACGACGGCAAGCAGATGTACGGAGCGTGACCATGACCACCTATCGCATTCACAGCAGCGTGGCGAGCCGGTCGTTCCCGCAATCGCATGCGTTCCTTGACAACGCGCGGCCCGATGGAGCCGGACAGGTGTTCCTCGGCTCTCGCGCGGGCGCTGCACTGGCATGCGCGGCCAACCTTGCCCAGGCGCCGTTTGTTCTGGTTGAGCTCGGCACGGAATGCCTGGGTATCCATACCGGAGAAACGCGCGGCGGTGAGGGTTCGAACGTCCTGGGATTTGCGCGCTTCCGGCTGGGCCAAGCCGATCCCACCCAGCTTGTCGAACTCGTGCGCCAGCCCGGCACCGATTCGGCCGCCCTCGCTGCTGCGCGCCAGGCATTCACCAGCGCTGGACTGGTCGTGGCCGTATGCAATGACTTTCCCGGCCGCATCGTGGACCGCCTCGTTCGGCCTTACTTCAACGCGGCCTTGCGCCGGCTCGATGAAAAACTGGCCAGTGCCGACGACCTGGACAAGACACTGCGGCTGGGCCTCGGTTATCCGGAGGGCCCCATTGAACTGCTGGAACGCACGGGGCTGGCGGAGCATCACGACGTGACGCTCGCGCTGTACCGCGCACTCGGTCAGGAGCCCTACGCGCCTGCGCGCCGCGCTCAGGTCGCGCATGGCCGGAGGCCGGGAGTCTGAGAGGCCATGGACACAGACTGGCAGCAGATCGATGCGGGTTTTCCCCTGAAGAGCCGCCATATCGCACTGGCACATCACTTGCATTATGGATCCCAGAATCCGCAATGACACTGGGCATTCTGGCAACGCTTTTACACGCCCACCATGTGGGCAAGCGTGGTGGCGGTCGCAGGAAGCGATGGTGCGCCAGCCACCGCTGGAGGCCCGGTGAAATCCTGATCCGCAGACCAATGGTGTTTCGTCGACCGGCTGCCGAGACCGCCGGACGGCGGGTATCACTGGCCCGAGGTGCGGCGCCTGCACGGTGGTTCGCAATCATGACCCTCCACACCTTGTCTGCATCTTCCATGGACATGGAATCGGCGGAAGAAGGACACCCAGTCTCCGATGAGGACACGAGGAATCCCTGCCTAGGCCGTACCGCTGTCCTCTTGCGGGCAATGCGGACAAATTGATGCTGGCACGGTCTCTGCTACGTGAGCCCATGGATCGCACGCCTGCCGTGAATGCGGACTGCAACTGAACACCTGGACCACAACACATGGAACGAAACAAGATCATCGTTGTTATCGGCGGAAACCGGGGCATTGGCGCGGCCATCGTGGTCGCGCTGCTTGACCATGGCTTTCGTGTGGCCTGTCTGTCGCGCAAAGGAGAGGCGCCTGAAGGACTGGCGGAAGATTGCGCGCAACGCTGCATCAGCCTGCGCTGTGATGTAACCGACGCCGCGAGCATCCGCGAGGCCTTCGTACAGGCGTCTGGTCACGGCGAGATCGGTGGCATGGTGAACAGTGCCGGCATCCATGCCATGGGCCCCAGCCACTCCTTCACTCCCGACCAATTCCTCGTGGTGCTCCAGACCAATGCCGTCGGAATGTTCAGCGCCTGCCAGGAAATTCATCCATACCTTGCCGGGAAGAAGGGTGCGCTCATCGTGAATATTGGCTCCTTCTTTGACAAGCTCGGCGTGCCGGGAAATGCGGCCTACTGCGCATCCAAGGCGGCTGTCGGCGCAGTCACGCGCTGCCTCGCCGTCGAATGGGCGCCCTTGAACATCCGGGTTGTGAATGTGGCGCCGGGATACATCGACACGGACATGGCGCGAGCGCAAATGGGCGATGAAAGCTTCCGCAAGTACTTGGCGCGGCGCATACCTGGCGGGTCGATCGGCGCTCCCGAGGACGTTGGCGACCTGGTCGGCGCCATGTTCGCGAACGATATCCGTTTCTTAACGGGAGAAACGATCTATGTGGACGGTGCGCAAAGCATTGCGCATTGAACAGGAGACCCCATGAAAGTATTTCATCGCCTGGAACGAGAGATTCCGCTTTCGCCCGAGGAATTGCAGCTGCTCGCCAGCGTGCAGAAACTGGCGAGGGAGAAGATAGCACCACGGTCAAAGCAACACGACAGGGACAGTTCCTTTCCGTGGGACAACGTGCATGACATGAATGCACTGGGGCTCAATGCCATGATGTTCCCCGAAGATTGTGGCGGCAGCGCGCTCTCCTACACCGCTTACCTTGCCTGCGTTCGGGAGATCAGCAAGGCCTGCGCGTCGACGGGCATCATCTGGGCTACCGTGTCCCATGGCATGAAGCCGGTGGTTGACTTTGGAACACCCGAGCAAAAACGCCGCCTGTTGCCCCGTATCGCCGCCGGGGGGCTGGCCTCACTCGCTATCACTGAGGCCTCCGCGGGCTCCGACGCGACGGGCATGACAACCACGTTCACGCCGGAAGGCGGAAGCATCCGGATTGACGGTCGCAAGCTTTTCATCACGAGTGGGGATGCTGCCGACTTGATCCTGTTGTTCGGGAAGTGGTCGGAGCTGGGAAACGGCAAGGAGGCCATTTCCGTGGCAGTCCTCGAAAAAGAAACGCCCGGATTCCAGGTTCTGGGCCTCGAGCAAAAAATGGGGCACCGGGCCTCCAGCACCGCCGCACTGGCATTCGACGGTTGCCGGATTCCGCGGGACAACCTGCTAGGGGCACCGGGCCAAGGCCTTAAGATCCTTCTGGCTTCGCTGAACAAGTCCCGGGCCAGCATTGCGGCGCACGCGCTGGGGATTGCACGGGCCGCCTTCGAGGACATGGTCGACTATATCAACGAGCGCCGCCAGTCTGGCAAGCGCATCGTGGAGTTCCAGGGCATCCAGTTCATGCTGGCCGAGCTGGCGACCGACCTGGCATTCTGCGAGAGCTGGCTGTGGCGCCTGGGCCGGATGATCGATGACGGGGATACCGACTTCGGCGTGGATGTTTCGATGCTGAAGATGCGGGCTTCGGATTTGGCGATGCGCATCTCGACGGAGGCGGTGCAGATGCACGGCGGCTATGGATACTGCCAGGACTTTCGCGTCGAGCGCCTCATGCGCGACGCCAAGATCACGCAGATCTGGGAAGGCACGAACCAGGTCCATCGCCAGCTGATCGGCCGCAGCTTCCTGAAGAAATGACGGCCGATACCCACTTCCTGCCCGCAGGCAACGACGATCTCCAGGTTGAGCTGAGGGGCCAGGTCCTCTGGCTCACAATCACTCGCGAGCGCCGCCGCAACGCCATCTCGCCCGGCGTGTTCCAGGGAATATCGGATGGAATCCTCTACACGAGGCGCGACGCGTCCCTGCGGGCGATCGTGCTCACGGGTGAGGGCGACAAGGCCTTTTGCGCTGGGGCCGACCTGCAGGCCGGCGATCCGTTCCTTGTGGACTATGCTAACCCATTTGGCCCTGCTGCCGACCTGTTCCGGCTGGCAAGGCAAAGCACCGTGCCGATGGTCGCTCGCGTGAACGGCGCCTGCTTCGCCGGCGGGATGGGCTTGATGGCCATGTGCGACCTAGTCGTCGCGGCAAGCCATGCGACCTTTGCCTTGCCGGAGATCAAGGTCGGGATCTTCCCCGCGCAAGTGCTCGCGCTTCTTCAGCACCTGCTGCCACGGAGGGTGCTGGTGCACATGTGCCTGACCGGAGCGGCGCTGAGCGCGGAGGAGGCGCTGGCCCTGCATTTGGTGAACTCCGTTGCGGCGGACCTCGACCGGGAAATCAGCCAGCTGCTGGACCGGCTGGCGGCCGGCTCGCCGGTGGCGATTCGCCGGGGCGTGTACATGCTCAAGAAGATTGAAAGCATGCCCTTTGAGGAAGCTGTCTCGTTTGCGGAGGGGCAGATCACGTTATTCTCGCAGTCGGCGGATGCGAAGGAAGGCCTTGCGGCCTTCAACCAGAAGCGCGCTCCTGCCTGGCCGGGAAGATAGGTCCCATGCGAAGCGAACCTGTGCGGATTGGCGGCGCCTCCGGCTTCTGGGGCGACAGTCCCATCGCACTGCCCCAGCTGCTGCGCAGCGGGGACGTGCAGTACATCGTTTTCGATTACCTCGCGGAACTGACGATGTCGCTGCTTGCGGCAGCGCGGCAGAAAAACCCAGCCATGGGCTACGCCACCGACTTTGTGGACGGGGTCAGTCCGCTCCTTCATGAGTTGCTGGAGAAGAAGGTGCGCCTCGTAAGCAATGCTGGAGGCGTCAATCCGCATGCGTGCGCCGAAGCCCTGCATGCGGCCGCAGACAAGGCGGGGGTGAAGCTGAGGATTGCGGTAGTCGAAGGGGACGACGTGCTTGCGCTCGTGCCGTCGCTGAAGGAGGAAGGCGTGTGTGAGATGCAAAGCGGACAGCATCTCCCCCAAGTCATTCAGACGGCCAGTGCTTATCTCGGTGCATTTCCCATTCGTGACGCTTTGGATGCCGGTGCAGACATTGTGATCCTCGGCCGCTGTGTCGACAGCGCAGTTACCCTGGGCGTCCTGATGCACGCCTTCCAATGGTCGGACGACGACCTCGACAAGCTGGCGATGGGGAGCCTGGCGGGCCATATCATCGAATGCGGTTGCCAGGCCACGGGCGGGCTGCACACGGACTGGCACAATGTCCCCGACTGGGCCGGAATCGGCTACCCGATCGTGGAGGTCTCCGCGTCGGGCGATTTCGTGGTGACCAAGCCTACTGGCACGGGCGGTCTGGTCAGTGTGCCGGTCATCGCCGAGCAGATCCTGTATGAGATCGCCGATCCGGCAAACTACCTTCTGCCTGACGTCGTATGCGACTTCACGCAGGTCCGGCTAGCCCAGGCGGCGGTAGATTGCGTTTCGGTCCAGGGCGCGAAGGGCAAGTTGCCCACGAATACCTACAAGGTCTGCGCAACCTGGCCTGATGGATTCCGGACCACGGCGCAACTCACGATCGTCGGGTTCGAGGCGACCGCCAAAGCCCGCAGGACCGCGGATGCCATTCTGGAGCGAACCCGGCGCCAGTTGGCCGAACGGGGTCTGGGTGACTTTGCGGCGGTGGAGGTCGAAGTTCTGGGCGCAGAATCGGGTTACGGGCCCCACTCCGTCGCTTCCGATGTACGGGAGGTCGTGCTGCGGATGGCGGTACGGCATCCGGAGCGTTCTGCCCTGGAAATCTTCGCGCGCGAGATCGCGCCGGCAGGAACCGGCGGCGCGCCCGGAACCGTGGTGATGGGCGGGCGGCCGGCGGTCGCGCGCGTACTCCGGCAATTCTCCTTCCTGCTTGCGAAGGATCGTGTGCCTGTCCATATCTGCCTCGACGGTGTCCGTGTGGCCGTGCAGGCACCGAAAGGAAATCCGCGGACGGCCGCCTTGCCGCCCGGACCTATGAACACGCCACCGCCTGTGGAGTCCGAAATGCGCGAAGGCGGCGACGTGACAGTTCCGCTAATCGCCATCGCCTGGGGCCGCAGCGGCGACAAGGGAGACAACTGCAACGTCGGCATCGTGGCGCGATCGCCTGAACTGTATGCGGTGCTGGCCCTCGAACTCACGGGTGAGCGGGTGCGCTCGCACCTCGCGCACCTGGTCAACGGCAAGGTCACCCGTTTCGAAGTGCCCGGCTTCCACGCCTTCAATTTTGTTTGCGAACGGGCGCTTGGCGGCGGCGGCATGGCGTCGCTGCGCAACGACCCCTGGGGCAAAAGCATGGCGCAGATCCTCCTGGCCATGCCGGTCAATATCCCCGCGGACCTAGCCAATGCGCTGCCACAACCCCGGCCTGCGCATCTGATGTGCCCGGCGAATGAATTGCTGGAGAACGTCAAGTGGATTTGAACTTTACGCAAGCGGAACGGGAGTTCCGTATGGAGATGCGGGCGTGGATTCGCGCCCCTCTGCCTCAAGAGACGGCCGCCAAGGCGCGCCAATGCCTGGAGCTGACCCGTGAGGATTACCAGGGGTGGGTCCGCATCCTGGGCCGGCGCGGCTGGCACGCCTTTGGCTGGCCAGGAAATTTGGCTGCCCCGGCTGGACAGGAAGTGCGCCATGGCCGATGCCCACAGAATCTTTGCATTTGGCCCGGTCATGGTGGCGCCCGTGATCATGGCGTTCGGAACGCCCGAGCAGCAGAAGCGCTTCCTGTCCGGCATTGCCAGCGGCGAGGTCTGGTAGGGCCAGGGCTATAGCCCGAAGTTCCGCCTCCTTTGAGCGCGCGGCAGGCGCGTGATCCCTTATAAATCAATGAGATCGGCGTCAAAGCGACCTCGATTTTGTAGGCATGTAAATTGACTTGACTTTATTTGAAATTGTTTTATAAACGTAGGCATGCATGTTCACATCGTGCCGAATCGCGGATCGTCCCCTACCGTATTGCTCAGAGAGTCGTACCGCGAAGGCGCAAAGGTGCGCAAGCGAACGCTGGCCAATTTGTCGAGTCT